>Ga0335078_10010491_pt1 | contig 13718 bp, 14 predicted proteins | sample Lox_Sample_32_FD_206711 | JGI IMG/M metagenome (GOLD analysis project Ga0335078, IMG submission 206711) | Soil microbial communities from Loxahatchee National Wildlife Refuge, Florida, United States - Lox_Sample_3.2 | ecosystem: Environmental > Terrestrial > Soil > Wetlands | place: USA...
ACATGTTCGGAACGCGCGTCGGGTCGCCCGGGAGGTTCGCCTGCAGGTAGAAGAAGAAGAACAGGAACAGCGCGACGCCGGCGTTGACGAGGAGGAGCGCGAACATGTACTCCCCCGCGCGCATCGAGCGTCGGGGCGAGGTGCCCAGGACCCGGTAGACCGCCGATTCGATCGGGGCGAGGATCCGGTCCCCCACGAGCGGGAGGTCCATGTAGACCCGGCCGAGGTAGCGGCCGAACCACGGGGCGATCGCCAGGGCCAACCCGATGAGGACGACCACGTCCCAGAGCGACTGAAGCTGGAACCCCATGGCGCTCGGCTCAGAACCTCTCGGGGTGGAGCATCACGTAGATCAGGTAGACCGTCAGCGCGGACGACACGATCGAGAGAACGGTGAGGCCGAGATGTTGGAGAACCCAGTCCACGGACCCTTCCGCGCGCCGGGGCGTTCGACCCGGACCGGCGTATTTAGCCTCCCGGAAACGGCGACCGCCGTGCCGGCCGAACGCAGGGCTTATACGGGGCCGGGCTCGGGAGGCCCCCCCTCCGGTCCGGGAGCCGGGGCGCTCTTCCGGCGAGCGTCCGCCGATAAACGTCGGACGATCCGGCGCATCGACTTCTCGCGTCGGGCCTCGGCCTTCTGGTAGCTGACGTCGCGGGTCGCCCGCGTGAGCAGTACCGTGACCCGCCCAAGCGACGACCGCCCAGTCCGACCGCGGCGCTGGATCGCCCGGATCTCGCTCGGCACCGACTCGAAGAAGACGACCAGGTCGACGTCGGGGACGTCGAGCCCTTCCTCCGCCACGCTGCTCGCGACCAGGATCGGGAACTGGCCCGCCCGAAAGCCGGCGAGGACCCGCCCCTGCTCCTTCTGGTTCATCCCCGGGTCGTCGGAGTCCCGGGTCGCCTGGCCCACGAACCGCCCCACCCTCCACTCCTGCCGCTCGAGCATCGTCTGGATCGTCTGGATCGTATCGCGGTACTGCGCGAAGACGAGGATCCGGGGCGGTCGGTCGGACGGACGGTCCAAGGTCTCCCGCACGAGGTCGACCAGGGCGTCCAGCTTCGGATGGGACGCCTCCTTCGTCGACCGCTGCGACTCCGCGCCGATCCGGCGGGCCTCGACGACCTCGGGGATCTTCAGGAACGCCAGGTCCCCCCGGCTCGGCTTCTCCTTCGCCCCGACCCGCTCGGCGTACTGGAGGAACGGGGTGATCCCCTGCGTCTCGAGCCGCTCGAGGGCGTGGTGCAGGTGGAGCAGCACCAGCTGGTGGAACAGCGGCCCGAACCGCCGGACCATCGGCCCGGGGCGGGCGAAGATCTCGGCGCGCAGCGCGATCAGGTCCTTCACGGAGAGCGAGGCGAGCGGCTTCTTCCGCAGGTAGCCCATCTTCTGCAACTTGTGCCCCGTGGTGCGGGTCGCGGCCTCGAGCAGCTCGCGGATCCGCTCCGCGGTGGGGGAGAGGTCGACCCACCGGTAGTCGACGTCGACCGGCTGGACGAACTCCGCCACGCCCTCGTCCTCCCGGCTCCGTGCCTCGATCCGGTCGACCCCGAGCGCCCGGACGACCTCCTCGACCCGCTCGTCCTTCCCTCCGGGGGAGGCGGTGAGACCGAGGACGACCCCGTGTACCGGCCGCTCCGTACGGTATCGCTCGGCGATCGGTACGTAGGCGTACTTGCCGACCGCGTGGTGCGCCTCGTCGAACACCAGCAGATCGACCTCGTCGAGGCGGTACCGTCCCGCCGCGAGGTCGTTCTGAACGATCTCGGGCGTGGCGAAGACGAGCTCGGCGGTCTCCCACCGGCCCTCCCGGACGGGGCGCTTCACGGTGCCCGTGAACCGGGCGGTCGGGCGGGGGAAGAGCCACTTGGCGAACGACTCCGCGTGCTGCTGGACGAGCGGTCGGGTCGGGGCGAGGACGACGACCTTGCCGTTCCCGCGCCGAAGGACCTCGGCGGCGATCAGCGCCGCGATGACGGTCTTTCCCAGGCCGGTCGGGAGGACCACGAGCAGATTGGCGTCGATGCCGATCCGGGCCATGTCGAGCTGGAACGGGAGCGCCCGCACGGTCCGGGCCCGAAGGAGCGGGTGCTCGACCCAGCCGTCGGCGACCCGCCACACTCCGGGGAGGGCGGCCGGATGGGGGCGGCCGATCCTCCCGACCTCCTCCGGAGCGTCCCCCACCCCGAACTCCTCGAGACGCCGCTGCGGGGTCACGGTCTGCTCCCGCCCGGGCGCGGGACCGGCGGACCGCGGTCGGACGGCGGGGGCGGTCTCCCGCCGCTCCCGCTCACGCGCCGGTCCGGGGGGGCTCGATCGTCGCGAGCCCTCCCAGGTACGGCCGCAGGACCGCGGGGACCGTGACCGATCCGTCCGGGCGCTGGTACTGCTCCAGGAGGACGGCGAGCCCCCGGGAGGTCGCCACCGCGGTCGAGTTGAGGGTGTGCGGAACCGATTTCCCGGGCCGGCCGGCCTTTCCCATCCGGATCCCGAGCCGACGGGCCTGGTAGTCGGTGCAGTTCGAGCAGCTGACGACCTCGCGGTACGCCTGCTGCCGAGGGAACCACGCCTCGAGGTCGTACTTCTTCGCGGCGACCGTTCCCACGTCACCGGTGCAGACGTTGACGACGCGGTACGGGACCTCGAGCCGGCGGAACACCTCCTCGGCGTTCGCGCGGATCTCCTCGTGGATCGCGGGGGAGTCCTCGGGCCGGCAGAAGACGAACTGCTCGACCTTCTGGAACTGGTGGACCCGGAACGTCCCCTTCTGGTCGACCCCGTGGCCCCCGATCTCCTTCCGGAAGCACGGGCTGACCCCGGCGAGCCGGATCGGGAGCTCGCCCTCGTCGATCAGCTCCCCCCACCGCATCGCCCCGAGCGGATGCTCGCTCGTGGCGATGAGGTAGAGGTCCTCCCCGTCGACCTTGTACATCACGTTCTCGAAATCCGAGAGGTCGGTCACCCCCTCGTACGGCTCCCGGCGCAACATGTACGGCGGGACGACCGGGGTGAACCCCCGGGCGACGAGCAGGTCGAGGGCGAACCGCTGCAGGGCGAGGTCGAGCAGCACGACCGGGCCGAGCAGGTAGTAGAAGCCGGCCCCGCTCGCGCGCCGGGCGCGGTCGAAATCGGCGCCGCCGAGCGCCTCGAGCAGCTCCGCGTGGGAGCGGAGCGCGCTCCCGCCTTTCGACGGCGTCCCCCACGTGGCGACGACGACGTTCTCCGAGTCGTCCTTCCCGTACGGGACCGACTCGTCGAGCAGGTTCGGGATCCGGCGGAGGAGGGCGTCCCGCACCGCCCCGACCTCGCGCTCGCGCTGCTCGGCGGCCTTGAGCGCCTCCGGGAGGGCCCGGGCCTCCGCTTCGATCTCCGCGGTCGACCGCCCGGCGGCCTTCGCCTCGGCGATCCGGCGGCCCGTCTCGTTCCGCTTCTGACGGATCCGGTCGGCCTCCTGGATGGCCGAGCGCCACTCGGCGTCGCGGGCGACCGTCTCCGCGAGGCGGCGGAGCGCCTCGGGGTCGCGTCGACGCCCGAGGTTCGCCTCGACGCGCGCGAGGTCCTTGCGGACGAGCTCGATGTCGATCAACGGCGCCCGGAGCCCGACGGGGCGAAAGAGCTTGCCGTCTCCGCCGACGGCCCCCCGCGGGGGCGCCGCCAACGCCTAAGTACGCTCGGCGCCGGTCCGCCCCCCGGCGTTGTTTCGGAGGCTCCGATGGTGCACGAGTACGGGCTGTTCATCGACGGGAAGTGGGAGACCCCGGCCGGGGCGAAGCGGTTCCAGACGACCAACCCCGCGACCGGCGAGGCGGTCGGGTCGTTCGTGACCGGTACGACGGCCGACGCCGAGCGGGCGATCGGGGCCGCCGCGAAGGCGTTCCCCGCCTGGAAGGGGACGCCGGCCCCCAAGCGGGGCGAGCTCCTCCTCCGCGTCGCCCAGCGGATGATCGAGCGGAAGGCCGACCTCGGCCGGATCGTCACCACCGAGATGGGCAAAGTGATCTCGGAAGGCCTCGGGGACGTCCAGGAGTCGATCGACTTCATCCAGTACATGGCCGGCGAGGGCCGTCGGCTCGCGGGGGAGACGATCCCCTCGGAGCTCCGCTCGAAGTTCTGCCTCACCGTCCGGCAGCCGAAGGGCGTCGTCGCGCTGATCACGCCGTGGAACTTCCCGACCGCGATCCCGAACTGGAAGATCGCGGCCGCGCTGATCACGGGCAACACGATCGTGCTGAAGCCGGCCTCGGCGACCTCCCGGTGCGCCGCCGAGGTCGTCCGCGTCTACGAGGACGCGGGCGTCCCGCCCGGGGTCCTCAACCTGGTGACCGGCTCGGGCGCGGTCGTGGGCAACGCCCTCGTCTCCGATCCCCGGGTCCGGGCGGTCTCGTTCACCGGCGGCGTCGAGACCGGGCGCGAGGTGTACGTCCGGGGCGCCCAGGGGCTCAAGATGGTCCACCTGGAGCTCGGGGGGAAGAACCCGCAGATCGTGATGGACGACGCCGACCTCCCCCTCGCGATCGAGGGGATCCTGTTCGGCGCGTTCGGCACCTCGGGGCAGCGGTGCACCGCGACCAGCCGCCTGATCCTCCACGAGAAGGTCTACGACCGATTCCTCGCGATGCTCGACGAGCGGCTGGACGCGTTCGTCGTCGGGGACCCGCTCGACCCGAAGGTCGGCATGGGGCCGGTCGCCTCGGCCGACCAAGAGCGGAAGATCCTCGAGTACATCGCCATCGGCAAGCAGGAGGCGAAGCTCCGGCGCGGCGGGACGAAGCTCACGGGCGGCGCGTACGACCGCGGCCATTTCCTCGCCCCGACCGTCTTCGAGACGAAGCACGGCAGCCGGATCTCGAAGGAGGAGATCTTCGGCCCGGTGCTCTCCGTGCTGAAGGTCGCCGACTACGCCGAAGCGGTCCGCGTCGCGAACGACGTCGATTACGGGCTCTCCTCGTCGATCTACACGAAGGACGTCGGCCGCGCGTTCCGGGCGATCCAGGACCTCGAGGCCGGCATCACGTACATCAACGCCCCGACGATCGGCGCGGAGGTCCAGCTGCCGTTCGGCGGGATCAAGAACACGGGCAACGGCGGGCGCGAGGCCGGCAGCGTCGCGATCGAGGAGTTCACCGAGATCAAGAGCGTCTTCATCGACTTCTCCCAGCGCCTGCAGAAGGCGCAGATCGACTCCGAGTGACGGGAATGGCCGGTTTCCGCGGAACCGACGAGCAGCTCGACCGGGAGATCGCCCAGGTCGAGCGGATCGCCCGGCTCCGCCTCGCCCGGGCCGCCGCCGAGATGCGCGAGCTCGATCGCGACCTGAAGGAGCTGCGCCGCGTCCGGGCGCGACGGAAGGCGGACACGTCCGTCGGCGGGACGACCGAGTCCGTCGGTCCCGTCGTCGCGTAGCCGCGCCGGCTCAGAACGAGCCGGTGCGACCGGGGTTGTCGAAGTTCGTGAGCAGCATCTGCCCCCGGGTCCGGGGGCGCCCGACCGGGGCGAGGAGCGGGTCCTCCTCGAGCGCCGGCATCGTCTCGGAGATCGGGACGTCCACGATGATCTCCCGCGTGCGGCCGCCGCGGCCCCGCGAGACGATCGTCGCGCGGATCAGCCCGAGCGTCTCGAGCTCGGAGACGTAGTTGGAGATCGAGCGGGCATGGAGCGGCTGGAGCCCGAGGCGCTCCGCGAGCCGCCGGTAGCTCTCGTAGACCTCCCCCGTGAGCACCCCGTTCCGGCGGCGCTCGTACGACTGGAGGATCGCGTAGAGCAGGACCTTGCAGTGCGGCGGCAGCGTCCGGCAGCAGTCGACGATGATGTCCTGCTCGAGCCGGTTCTTCGCCTTCACGACGTGGTCGGGGGTGATCCGCTTCGCCTTGTCGCGCTCGGCCATCTCCGCGGCGAGGCGGAGGAGGGCGAGCGCGCGACGCGCGTCCCCGTTCTCGAGGGCGGCGTAGGCCGCGCACCGCTCGACGACGCCGGGGTCGATCACCCCGTCCTTGAACGCCTCCCGCGCCCGCTCGCGGAGGATGTCCTGCAGCTGGACAGCGTCGTACGGCGGGAACAGGATCTTCTCCTCGTTGAGCCGGCTCCGCACCCGGGCATCGAGGTGGTTCGTGAACTTGAGGTCGTTCGAGATCCCGACGAGGACGAGCCGGGCGCTCTCGAGCTCGGTGTTCAGCTGGCTGAGCGTGTAGAGGACGCTGTCGCCGCTGCGCGCCACGAGCCGGTCGATCTCATCGAGGACGAGGAGGATCGTGACTCCGTTCGCGTCCATCAGGCGGCGCATCCCGGCCTGGACGCGGTCGAGCGACCAGCCGGTCGGGATCCGCTCCGCCTCCGTGCGCGCGTACGTGTTGCCGATCGTCTGCAGGAGGCTGTAGGCGGTGTCGATGTTGCCGCAGTTGATCGTGACGAACGAGAGATGGCTGGCCGCCTCCGACCGCCGCTGCATGTCCTGGCGGACCTGCGCGACGACGGCCGTCTTGCCGGTCCCGATCTTCCCGTAGATCAGCAGATTGGACGGCAGATCGCCCCGGAGCGCGGGGGCGAGTACCTCGGCGACCTGGCGGATCTGCGCCTCGCGGTGCGGGAGCCGGCTGGGCACGTGGGAATCGCGGAGGACCTCCCGGCTTCCCCGGAACAGGTCGCTCTTGCTCTGCAGGATCTCGTCCAGGAACTCCGCGGCGGACGACGGGGGCGAAGGCGCCGGGGCGGTCGGGGTCGGAGGAGCGCCGCTCGCCGGACGCCGGTCGCCGATCGGCGTCGCCGCGGGGTTGGCGGAGTGCATCGCCTCGGGGAGAAGAGGAACTTCGTCGGTCCGGTCCTCGGGAGACGGAGCCACGGAACGACCTGCCCAAAGCCGGGCGGGGGGCGCGACGCGGAGCGCGCATATCTATCTTTGGTACGACCGAGGCGCCGATGCACCGTTCGTCGCCGGATTATACGCCCCGACCGTCCCCGGGCGGCGCCCGGACCCGACCGAACCGATTTGAAGGAGGACGCCGTCGTTCGGACGCGATGGAAGGGTCCGCGGCCACGCATTCCGCCGCCCACGGTCGGGCGAGCGCCTCCGAGATCGGGGCGATCGTGGGCGCCGCCGTCCTGGTCGGCGCGGGCATCACTGGGCTCGCGTACTGGCTGATCACGTTCCACTGGGTCTTCCTGGCGAGCGTCGCGCCGCTCGCCGCCGGCGGACTGATCCTGTTCTCGCGCTGGACCGGGCCGGACCACGCGTAACTCTCGGGACGGCCGACGATGACAGCCGGAGGCGACGCCCCCGGCGCCCCGGTGATCGTCAAGCTCGGGGGGAGCCTGATCACGCGCAAGCGGGAGGTCGAGAAGCTCCGCCCGAAGGTGATCGCCCGCCTCGCCCGGGAGCTCGGCGGCGCCGGGCGTCCTCCGCTGATCGTACTCCACGGAGCCGGATCGTTCGGGCACCCCGGCGCGAAGCGGTTCGGACTGGCCGCCGCCCCGGCCGAGGGGGCCCGAGCCGCGGAGCGGGTCCGCGGAGCGGCGATCGTGTCGACGGAGGTCCGCCGGCTGCACCTCGCGGTCCTGCGGGAACTCGTGCGCGCCCACCTCGACCCGTTCTCCGTCCCGACCGCGACGATCGCCCGGAACCGCGGCGGGGAGTTCGCCTCGATCGACGCCGCGCCGCTCGAGGACGTGCTCGCGCGGGGCGGGGTTCCCGTCGCGTTCGGCGATGTCGTGCCGGACGATGCCTGGGGGTACTCGATCCTGAGCGCGGATCGGATCGCCGAGGAGCTCGTGCCGATCGTGCGCCCGTCGCGCGTCGTCTTCGCCGCCGACGTTCCGGGGATCCTGGGGCCGGCGCGGTCCGGACCCCGCACGGTCGTCCCCGAGGTGACCGACGAGCTGATCGAGCAGCTCAGCGATCACCGCCGAGGCGCCGACGTCACGGGGGGGATCCGGGGCAAGGCGCGGACGATGCGGCGGATCGCCCACGCCGGCGTGGACGCAGTTCTTATTAGCGGACTCACGGATGGAGCGCTCGCACGCGCGATTCGCGGGGAGTCGGTCTACGGAAGCTGGGCGCACGCGCGGCCCGGATGATCCGGCCGACCGCGAAGGGATCGACCTGAGCCATCGGAAGGCCGAGCACGTCAAGGTCGTGCTGGGCCGGGACGTCGAAGGGCGCTACCGCTACTGGGACGACATCCAGCTCGTCCATCGGGCGCTGCCCGAGATCGATTTCGACGAGATCGACCCGTCGACGACCTTCGTGGGCCACCGCCTTCGGGCCCCGATCGTGATCACCGGGATGACGGGGGGGTTCCCGGACGCCGCGAAGATCAACGACAACCTCGCCCGCGCGGCGGCCGAGGTCGGAGTGGCGATGGGGGTCGGCAGCGAACGGGCAGCGGTCATGAAGGGCCAGTATCCCGAGAGCTACGCGTGCGTCGCCCGGCACGCGGTGCCCCTCAAGCTCGCCAACGTCGGCGCCCCGCAGATCATCGGACAGAAGCCGGGGGATCCGATCGTCGGGACGGAGGAGGTCCGCCGCGCGATGGAGCTGATCCACGCCGACCTGCTCGCGATCCACCTCAACTTCCTGCAGGAGATGGTGCAGCCCGAGGGGGACCGTCGGGCGAAGGGCTGCCTCGAGCGGATCGGGGCGCTCGCGAAGGAGTTCCCGGTCCTGGTCAAGGAGACGGGGGCCGGCCTCTCCCGTCCGGTCGCCGAGGCGCTGCGCGACCGGGGCGTCCGCGCGTTCGACGTGAGCGGGACGGGCGGCACCTCGTTCGCGGCGGTCGAGTACTACCGGGCCGTCGACCGCGGGGCGGCGCGCGAAGCCCGGGTCGGCAAGACGTTCTGGGACTGGGGGATCCCCGCGCCGATCTCCGTCCTCGAGGTCGCGCCGCTCGGTCTCCCGGTCGTGGCGAGCGGCGGGGTCCGCTCCGGCCTCGATGTCGCGCGGGCCATCGCCCTCGGGGCGACCGCCGCAGGGATCGCGGGCGGGGTGCTGCGGGCCGCGTCGACCGGGTTCGAGGAGACCCGGACCGAGCTCGAGACGCTCGTCCACGAGCTCAAGGTGGCGATGTTCCTCACCGGCGCCCGGACGATCGCGGAACTGCAGCACGTGCCGTACGTGATCGGCGGGGAGAGCCGACCGTGGATGCACCGCTGAGCGTCCCCTCCGGACCGGAAGCGATCCACCGCGAGAAGCTCGCGGCGGCCCACCGGTCGCCGGGCGGGGGCCTGCCCTCGAACGTCGAGTACGTGCGCCGGGCGACGGCGCAGGGGGCCGAACGACCGGCGGGGGTCCTGCGGAAGCCGTCCCGCACCCTCTCGGGAGTGGCGATCGTGGCGGTCATGACCGCGCCGGCGCGGTGCCCGCACGGTCGGTGCACGTACTGCCCCGGCGGTCTCGACCGGGGGAGCCCGCAGAGTTACACCGGCGAGGAGCCGTCCGCGCTCCGCGGCGCGCAGTTCCGCTGGGACGCGCGGGCGATCGCGCGGCACCGGATCGAGACGCTCGAGGCGATCGGTCACCCGACGTCGAAGGTCGAGGTGATCGTGATGGGGGGAACGTTCCCCTCGCGCCCTCGTCCGTACCAGGAGGAGGTCCTCCGCGGCGTCTACGACGGACTGAACGGGTCGGTCTCGTCCTCGCTCGCCGCGGCCCAGGCCGAGAACGAGCGGAGCGAGCACCGCGTCGTGGGGCTCACGGTCGAGACGCGGCCGGACTGGTGCGACGATCGGGTGCTGCCGTACCTCCTCGACGCCGGCGTCACTCGCGTCGAGATCGGCGTGGAGTGCCTCCGCGACGACGTGCTTGCCGCGGTCGGCCGGGCGCACGGGGTCGACGAGGTCGTGGCGGCGACCCGGGCCGCCCGGGAGCGGGGGCTCAAGGTCGGCTACCACCTGATGCTCGGCCTCCCGGGGACCGACCCCGCGTCCGACCTCGCGGATTTCCGGCGGTTGTGGGCGGAACCGAAGTTCCGGCCCGATTTCCTGAAGATCTATCCGACGCTCGTTCTCCCCGACACGCCCCTGTTCGACGACTGGAAGGCGGGTCGCTACCTCCCGTACGACGCCGAGCAGGCCGCGGAGCTCCTCGCGTCGATGAAGGCCGAGCTTCCGCCCTGGGTCCGCATCCACCGGATCCAGCGGGACATCCCGGCCCGACTGATCGCCGCCGGCGTCCGGTCGAGCAACCTCCGCCAGCTCGCGCTCGAGCGGCTCGCCCGGAGGGGCCAGCGCTGCCGGTGCCTGAGATGCCGGGAGGTCGGTCGGGGACCGACGCCGCCCGCCGATTCGTTCGACATAGTCCGTCGTTCGTACGAGGCGGCCGGCGGGACCGAGGAGTTCCTGTCGTTCGAGGAGCCCGAGACGGACCGGGTCGCCGGGTACCTTCGCCTCCGGTTCCCGAGCGAGCGGACGGGCGAGCGGGGCGCCCCGGGGGTCGCGATCGTCCGCGAGCTCAAGGTCCTGGGTCCCGAGATCGACGTCGGGCACGCCGCCGCCGGCCCCGAACAGTTCCAGCACCGCGGGTTCGGTCGACGGTTGCTCGAGGCGGCGGAGGAGTCCGCCCGGGCCCACGGGTTCGACGATCTCCTCGTCACCAGCGCCGTCGGCACGCGCGAGTACTACCGTCGGCGAGGGTACGCGGCGCGGGGTCCGTACATGGCCCGCTCCTGGCGCGGGCCGACCTCGGGCTGACGCCACCGGGGGCGGGTCGGTACCGGCACGATATCAAACCGCCCCCGCTCCGCGGGCTCGTCGCATGGATCTACCGCTCCCGGAGGTCGGCGTCAGCTCGACGCTCCTCCCGTTCGCCGCCGTGGCGATCGCGATGGTCGCCGTAACGGTGTTCGTCCTGCTGAAGATCCTCCCCCGGGGCCGGGGGCCTCCGCTGCTCACCCAGATCGTCCTCGCCCTGTCGGTGCTGTTCGGCGGGAGCGTGCTGCTGCTCGCCCTGCTGTTCGTCTTCCTCGACCCGAACGGAACGACGGCGTGGACGTGGGTGCTGCTCGCGTTCAATTTCATGATGATGTTCCCGGTCGGGTTCTGGTTCGTCTCGCTGATCCTGTTCGAGGATCGCGCGATCGGCGTCCGCGGCTGGGGCTGGCCGCTCGCGCTCGCGGGCGCGACGACCGGCTCCGAGGTGCTGATGGGGCTCCTGTTCGCGGTCGGCGGCGCCGGAGGGTCGCTCGGCCTCGCGGACGCCTTCGCCCTCGGGCTCTCGTCGATCTGGCTGTACTGGTCGATGGCCGTGGTGATGGCGACGCTCGTCCTCTGGAGCCCGCTCTCTCCGATCGAACGGTCCGGCTCGGCCGCGCTCGTCGCCTCCGCGGCCGTCGCCCCATGGATCACCGCGTTCCCGCTCGTGGGCGGGGCGGCCGCCGCGGCCGTGATGGTCGGGCTGTTCCTCTACCTCGCCCGGGTGCTCCTCACCGGCCGCTCGCTGCCGGGAGAGATCCGGTTCGTCGCCGCGCTTAGCGGCCTCCTGCTCGCGATGGCGCTGGCCGCGATCGCCCTGGTCGCGACCGGGGGGAGCGCAGCCGCCCGGATCGGGTTCGGCGCCGTCATGGTGGTAGGGATGGTCGGGGAGGTCGCCTACCTGGTGCTCCGCTGCTATCGGGGAGCGCTCCGCCCGAGCGAGGACGGCGCGACCGTCCGGACGGCGGCCGTGCCGCCGATCCGCGCGGGCGATCCGGCGTTCGACGCGGCGGCGGCGGACGGGGCGACGTCCGCTCCGTGACGACGCCCTCGGCGATTCGTACGGCGGCGATATCAACCTCGTGCGGTCGATAGGCGGCCGGGAGGCGGGCACGGTCGCATCGATCGCCCGGTGGAGGCACGGTCTCCGCCGCGCCACCCCGTGGCTCGCCACGGGGCTTGTCCTCGCGCTCGTCGGCGCGGTCGGGGGCGCTCGCGCCGTTCCGTTCCTGTCGTACGCCCCGACCGTGGGCTACGGGCACACGCCGGATGCGAACCTCACGGTCTCGCTCCAGGTGAGCGACGCCGGGTTCACCCCGCGGTTCTTCTCCGAGCCCCCGGGGACCAACCTCTCGGTCCACGTCATGAACGTCGGGCATCTCACCCACTCGTTCGTCCTTTCGAACGATTCGGGGTACCGGTTCAACGGCTCCAACCCGTCCAAGCTGAACGCGAGCGTGAACGCGCACCCCCTCAGTGCGAACGTGACGGTCGCCCCGGGGACCTCGGCGTGGGCCAACTTCAGCATCCTGCCGAGCGAGGGGTTCGACTCGTTCGAGTTCCTCTCGCAGGTTCCCTACCAATTCCAGTCCGGGCTGTGGGGGCTCCTCAACATCACGTCGACCACCCCGGGGACGACGATCTACGAGAACACGACCAACGCCCTCTCGTTCCAACCGTCGGTCCTCGACGACAATGCGTCGCACTATCCGTCGAACGTCAACATCTACGTCGCGAACCTGGGGGACGTCAACCACACCTTCACGGTCGCCCCGCAGCCGAACGTGACGATCACGACGGTCGGCTACTTCCACGCCCACCCCGCGCTCGGCAACGCCTCGATCCCCGGGACGGCCGGCAAGGGAGCCTGGGCGAACTTCACCGTGCCCGCGCCGGGGATCTACGAGTTCGTATGCACGGTCGCCGGCCACTTCACGTCCGGGATGTTCGGATTCCTGTATGCCGGGGTGCCCCCACCCCCGCCGCCGGCTCCGCTCCCGACGGGGATCGTGGACAGCTGGGTGCTGGCGGGTTCGTTCGCCCTGCTCGGGATCGGCGGGCTCCTCGTCGTGATCGCCGGGTTCGGCGGCCGGTTCGCCGGCTCCCCCCCGGGACATTGAGCTTCGGGGCCGCGCCTCGACGCGGGGAACCCCGGATCGTGCGCCGAGACTACACCAGCACGAGCTCAGATCGCATCGTGCCGTGGAATGTCCCGCAGAACTCGGTGCACTGGATGAGGTAGGTCGATCCGACCGGGGCGTTCGGGACGGTGAACGCGACCCGGTTGACCCGGTCCGGGATCGCGTCGAGGCGGATCCCGAGCTGGGGAATGTTCAGGGAATGGATGACGTCGGTCCCGGTGACGTTCAGCTGGATCTCGCTCCCGGGAGTGGCCCACAGGGCGCCTCCCGAGACGGTGCCCGTCGCGGCGTTGTAGGTGGAACTGAAGCACGTACCGTTCGAGTAGCAGAACTCCCAGTACCACTGGTGGCCGATCACCTCGACGTATTCCGCGGGATCCGACGGAAGCTGGTCGAGCTTGTACAGGAGCACGGTCGAATAGACGCTCACGCCGGCGATCAGCCCGACCACGAGGAGCGTCCAGGCGACCTCCAGCCGGTTAACCATACCGTCGCCTCCGTACGGCCGGGTCGCGGAACTTCCAGAGCGCGTACACGAGGAACGCGAAGGTGACGATCGACCCGGCGGCGCTGATCGCGATCATCGCCCAGAGGAGCGGCTCGGTCAGCTGGAGGTTCGTCTGGGTCCCGACCAGCGGGCCGAACCCCGCCAGCAGGGAACCGGCCGGGCCGACCAACGACTCCGCGCTCGGCCCGACGTGCACGGCGAATGCGTGCGCCCCGGCCGTACATATCCCCCGCGTTAGTATCGCGCCTTCCCGGGGTCGGGGGCGCCCCGCCCGGCGGCGTACGTACGGAGGGGGTTTGAATCGGACCCGCGGTGAGGGGGGCCGCCGGGTACGCCCGGGATAGGGTCGGGTTGACGCGCGCACAGCATACCGCGATCGTCCTGGCGA
>Ga0335078_10010492_pt1 | contig 13718 bp, 10 predicted proteins | sample Lox_Sample_32_FD_206711 | JGI IMG/M metagenome (GOLD analysis project Ga0335078, IMG submission 206711) | Soil microbial communities from Loxahatchee National Wildlife Refuge, Florida, United States - Lox_Sample_3.2 | ecosystem: Environmental > Terrestrial > Soil > Wetlands | place: USA...
CGGCGGGAATGTCCGGGTCGAGCACGGACTTCCGCCAGGCCTTGCCGTCGAACGAATAAAGGCACACATTATGCGAACCGCGCGCGCCGGCGACGATCTCATCGGCACCGTCGCCATTGAGATCGACCGTGGCAATGGTATGGGCATCGCGCAGTTCCGTGTCGATGACCTCGCGGCGCCATTCGTTTTTCTCCTCGCGGTATACGACAATCTGGTTCCCATGCCATGGCTCAATCGCCGCGAGAAAACGATCCTTCTTGGTGTGGCCGATGACGACGTCGCTCGATCCGCCTTTCGGCCAGGGCGCCGGATCGCCCCTGCCGATGACCGTGCGCTGCCATTTGCCATCCTTGTCGAGACCGCGGAGAGCAATGCCGGAGAACCCAGCCGTCAGAATCTGGTCGCGGCCATTGTGGGACCAATCGACGATAGTCAGGCCGTGGAGAATGCCTTCCTCATCGCTGTCGATTAGATGGCGCTTCCACTCACCGGGGCGATAGTACACCAGCGGCACATGATCGCGATAATCGGGAGCGGCCGCGTTCGGCCCCATCAGCGGCGCGACGATCAGAACCTTCTGTCCGGTCCCGTCGATGTCGGCCCAGCGAACGCGATGCGCGGTGGGAATCTCATCCACCTTGTAGACGGTCCATGGTTCGTTGATGTCGGCGACGCTGTGTAACAGGGACAGGGTCCCGCGGCTCCTGGCGGGGTTCATGTCGAAGTTGTGGGCGAGGATCAGCTCGATGCGGCCATCGTGGTCGTAGTCCCACGGACTCGCGTTGATCATGCCATTAAAACTGGTGGCGATGAGATGGCGTTGCCAGCCGGGGTTTTCGTACCAGACCAGGCTGATATTGTCCTGACCGACGGCGATCAGGTCAACGGCTCCATCGCCGTTCAGATCGGCGGTGACCACCTGATACCCCCCGGGCACCTCGCGCGTGACGATGTGCTCTCGAAAGTGCGGAAGAGGATGATCGTGCGACACGCTGTGAAGCAGCGTGACGGCGAGACCCGCCAACACCCCGACCGAAGCCCTCGGGAACATCGATTCAGTTTAGAATGCGCACAGGACGCCCTGTCAGAATGCCCGGCGATACTGCGGTGGAACCGGAGGCGCGGCCCCCAGGGAACGAGCGGCGTGCAGCGGCCAGTACGCATCGCGCAGGAGCTCGCGCGCCAGCAGGACGATGTCGGCCTGGCCGCGCGAAATGATATCGCTCGCCTGCGCCGCGCCGGTGATCATCCCGACCGCGCCGGTCATGATGCCCGCATCGCGGCGGATGGTCTCCGCGAAAGGCACCTGATATCCGGGGCCGGATTCGATTCTGGCCCAGGGCACGGCGCCGCCTGAGGAACAATCCACCAGATCGACACCGAGGGGCTTCAGCCGCCGGGCCAGTTCGACGGACTCGGCCAGAGTCCAACCGCCGGGCGCCCAGTCCTGTGCGGAGATGCGAATGAACAGGGGAAGATCGTCGGGCCAGACACGGCGAATGGATTGAGCAACTTCAAGAGTGAGGCGGATTCGGTTGTCGAAAGAGCCGCCGTATTGGTCGGCGCGACGGTTAGCCAGCGGCGAAAGGAACTCGTGCAGCAGGTAACCGTGGGCGCCGTGGATCTCGACCACGCGAAAACCGGCGGCAAGAGCACGCCGGGCTGCACTGGCAAAGGCCTCAACGGCGCGGGCGATTTCGTCCTGCGTGAGTTCCCGCGGCGCCGGATCGTTCTCCCGAAAAGGGATGGGCGAGGGCCCGGCAGGCTGCCATCCGCCGTCCGCCGGTGAGATTGCGTCCGAGCCGATCCAGGGGATCTGCGTGCTGGCCTTTCGACCGGCATGAGCCAGTTGCATGCCGGGAACGGCGCCCTGGCTCGCGATGAAGCGGGTGATGCGAGCGAGGCTGGGGATGTGCTCATCCTTCCAGATTCCGAGATCCGCCGGCGAGATTCTGCCTTCGGCGGTAACGGCAGTGGCTTCGGTGAAGACGAGCCCGGCTCCGCCGACAGCCCGAGAACCGAGATGAACCACGTGCCAGTCATTGGCGAAGCCATCCTCGGAGGAATACTGGCACATGGGGGACACGGCAATGCGGTTTCGCAACGTGACGCCACGGATGCTCAGCGGTGTGAACATGATCCGAGGATAGTGCATGGGGTCAAATCGATGATGCGCCGCTACACCTGCATTCGGAGCAGCAGCGCCAGGGCAGCGCAATTGTTCACGCCTTTTTTCGCGAGAAGCCGCAGGGCAGCGGCGGGAAACGACTGGCTGTGGTCGAAGGCTTTTGTGGAAGATTGCACTACTTTCACCACATGTTCGGCAGCGAACGCCTCCTTGTGAAACGCGGCCACTCCGATAAGCACTGTTTGAATGATGGCGTAGTGGACCAACAGCATCAGGCATTGATCGCGGATCGATTCGGGAGGCGGGTTTTCAGCGGATTCGCGGGCCTGCTCCTGTGGGCCAAGAGGGAAAAGGGTGCGATGGACGCAGGCGACCAGCAGATGTTCCAGCATGTATTCGTGCCCGGCCATGAACGGCGCATAATCGCTCGAGAACGCATTCGCGTAGCGGGCGCCGATGTCGTCCATGCTCGATTGCGAAGTCCACTCGATTCCCTGCATGAATTCGCGGTAGGACTCCAGAAAGCGGGCCGGAGCGATATCGGAGCCGATCCGCTGGACGATCAGTTCGAGCACCAGCTCCAGTTGCAGCGCGGGCCGGGGCGGGAGATTTGCCAATACGCTGTCAAAGAGATTGCCGGCGACAATGGCGCGGTACTCCTCGATGAGCCGCGGCGTCTGCGAATGCGCAGGAGCCAATGCGTGGAGGCGATCGCAGAACGACGCCAGGATCACCAGCCGTTTCCAGACGGAGCAGGCCCGGTACTGCAATAGCCAGATCACGAATGCGCGGATGCCGTGGAAGTATCCATACGGCTTCGGCCCATTGTCTTCCGCCGTGGTTAGCCGCGCGATGCGCAAGGCCCGGCGCTGAATCTGGGGACCTTCCTCTTCGTCGAATTCCATCGGGGCGGGATCCAGCAGCATCAGGCGTGCCGCCTCGGGACAGGAGAGAGCCAGAGACCGCTGCAGCACGCCGTCCACGATGCTGGCCACGCGTGGATAGCTTGCGCAGACGGTGGAAAGATGTTCCTCGCCGAGTGTTGCGTGAATCTCACAAAGTCCGCCCGTAAGAAACGGGCAATCCGCTCCGGTGAGCGCAATCCGCGCGAACGTGTCCCCTCCGGAGCCGGCCGGGTCGATGGTGACCAGTTCGCGCAGCCGCGGGCCAAGTTCGGCGTGCTCGCAACTCTGCCAGGCTTCCCAGGTGAGTTTGTCCACGCTGACGGCCCAGCCCTTGCAGCAGGTGTCCTCGCATTGCGGACCGATGCAGCGGAAGGCGTGGTATGACCGCGGCTGGAGCCATCGACCCGGGGGATGCTGCGGCACGGAATTAGAATAGCAATCCCCGGCGGCTTTTCTCCTTGACAGCTTAGGAGAACGTACGTTACACTCCTTATTGTCTTAGGAGTCTCACGTGTCCAACCAGGCTCAGCTTCTTCCAGGAACTCTCGACCTTCTGATTCTGAAAGCGGTCTCGCTTGGGCCGCTGCACGGCTATGGAGTGCTGTTGCGCATCGGGCAGATTTCCGATCAGGCGTTGCTGATCGAACAGGGCGCGCTCTACCCAGCGCTGTTTCGGCTGGTGCGCCAGGGCCTTTTGAAAGCGAACTGGGGCGTTTCCGACAATAACCGGCGAGCCAAGTTCTACGAACTCACAGCGGCGGGACGCAAGCGCCTGCGGGAGGAATCCGACGGCTGGAACCGACTGGCCACGGCCATCGCGTCTGCTCTTGCCGCGCAGCCGGAGGAAGTGTGAGATTTCTGCCGGCTTTCCTCCGCCGTGCGCGGGCCGATGAGGAAATGCAGGAGGTACTGCGCGCGCACATTGAGCATCGCGCCGACGATCTGGAGCGGTCTGGTTTCGACCGCGCGGAAGCGGAGCGGCGGGCGCGCGTCGAATTCGGCGGCCAGGAACGGTACCGCGAGGAGGTTCGCGAGACCTTCGCGGGCCACTGGTTCGACGTTCTCATGCAGGACCTGCGCTTCAACCTGCGAGTGCTTCGCAAATCGCCCGGGTTCACCGTGGCCGCCGTCGTGACCCTTGCCCTCGCCATCGGCGCCAATGCCGTGGTCTTCGGCCTGGTTAATGGTTTGCTACTCCGGCCGCTGAACGTGCCTCATGCACGGAGCCTCTGGGCCATTGGACGCCCGGATAGCGATATCCTGAGCCAGTCGTATCCCGATTACCTCGACCTGCGCGATCGCAATCGGACTTTCGACGGTCTGGCGGCATTCAAATTCGCCATTGCCGGTGTTGACGCAGGCGAGCGCGCCGCGCCCTCGTGGCTCTTTGAGGTCACTTCGAATTATTTCGACGTCCTTGAGGTGCGCCCGTATCTGGGGCGCTTCTTCCATTCCGCCGACGAGCACGGCCCCGATAGCGCTCCCTTCGTCGTTCTTTCGTGGGCCTACTGGCACAGCCGGTTCGCGGACGATGCCGGCGTCGTCGGCCGGACCATTCGTCTGAACAAACATCCATTTACCGTACTCGGCGTCGCTCCGCCAGGATTTCACGGGACTCTGATGTTCGTGTTTCCCGATTTCTTTGTGCCCATTGTCAATGCCCGGCAGGTGGATGGCACGGAATCGTTGAACGATCGTCAGGCGCGATGGCTGTTCATGGTGGTGGGGCGGCTGAGCGCCGGGGTCTCTCCCCGGCAGGCAGAGGACGATCTGAGCTCGATTGGTTCATGGCTGGACAAGACGTATCCAAAGGAGCACGGGTCCACCCGCTTCACACTAGCGCCGCCAGCCCTGTACGGCAACTTCTTTCGCCGGCCGGTTCGGGCGTTTCTGGGAGGGCTGATGCTTCTGGCGAGCCTGATTCTACTGGCCGCCTGCGCCAACCTGGGCAGTTTGTTCGCGGCGCGCGCGTCGGACCGGTCGCGGGAAGTTGCTCTGCGTCTGGCGCTGGGATCGGCCCGCAGCCGCATCCTGCGTCAACTTCTCACCGAAGGCCTGCTGATCTCGCTGGCCGGCGGGGCGGCCGGACTATGGCTCAGTTCAACTCTTCTGCGTCAGCTGAGTGTGTGGCAGCCGATGCCGCGGACACCCATTCAGGTTCCGGTGAGCGCCGACGCGAGCGTTTACGTCTTCGCGCTCGTTTTGGCGCTGGCCAGCGGGTTCCTGTTCAGCATGGCGCCGGTGCGGCTGGTTCTGCGAGTGGACCCATGGCAGGTAGTGAAATCGGGATCGGCCCGCGGCTCCGCGCGGATCAGCCCGCGGGACGCTCTTCTGGTGGCCCAGATTGCCATCTGCGCCGTCCTGGTGACTTCTTCTTTGGTGGCTGTACGGGGACTGGTTAACTCGCTGCACAGTAACTTCGGCTTCGAACCCCGCGACGCCATGCTGATTGAAACGGATCTTGGCTATGCCGGTTACCGGGGGGACGCCGTTCCGCCGATGCAAAAACGAATGATCGACGCCGTGGAGATGGCGCCGGGCGTGACCTCGGCAGGTCTCATCGACTGGCTGCCGCTGCAGGGCGGCTTCGCGCGCGCGTCGCTCGTCTTTCGCGACAATGCCCCGGATCTAAAACGATCGAGCGCCGCCGCGGAACCTGGAGTGGTCAGCGTTTCGCCCGGCTATTTCCACGCGGCGCAAACCACGCTGCTCGACGGCAGGGACATAACCTGGCACGACGATGCGAACTCGCCCCGCGTGGCGGTGATCAACCGCATCTTCGCCAACAAGGTCTTCGGCTCGGCTGCTGGAGCCGTTGGCCGTTCCTTTCGAATGCCCGACGGAGGGCGCGTTCAGGTGGCCGGGATCGTGGAGGATGGCAAGTACGCCTTTCTGGTCGAAGATCCCATACCCGTGATGTTCCTGCCGCTCGCGCAATCGCCGTCGCCCGGAACGAATCTGGTGGTGCGCTCGAATCTGGACCCCGAGCAACTGGCGACGGTCCTGCGCAGGACGATGCGCGGAGTCGATTCCGGGCTCCCGGTCACCGTCGAACCCTGGCTTCAGGCAATCGACATTGCACTCTTCCCGTCGCGCGTCGCCGCGGTATCGCTGAGCGTCCTGGCTCTGATGGGCGCCATGTTGTCGGTGACGGGCATCTTCGGAATGGCGGCCTATTCAGTGAGCCGGCGGTTGAAAGAACTGGGAATCCGCATGGCCATTGGAGCGCGGAGCACGGAAATACTGCAGGCCGCGCTGGGGCGCGCAATCAGGTTGCTGGCTGTGGGGTCGGCCGCGGGATTGCTGCTCGGGGTGCTGGCCGCTCGGGTTCTCGCTCACCTGGTTTATCAGGCCAATCCCCGCGACCCGCTGGTGCTGGGCGGCGCGGTGACGGTGATGATGTTGCTCGGTTTGCTGGCCACGTGGATTCCGGCGCAGCGGGCGCTGGCGCTCGACCCCCTGACACTGCTGCGCGAGGAGTGACGGGATGAACTTTCTGACCAGGTTCTTGCGGCGTTCGCGGATGGAAGCCGACATCGACGAGGAGCTGCGCTCGCACATCGAACATCGCGCGGAAGATCTGGAACGGTCCGGGTTGGAAAGGGCCGAGGCGGAGCGGCAGGCGCGCATGGAATTCGGTGGACGCGAGCGCTACCGCGAGGAGGTTCGGGAGACGTTTGCCGGAAGCTTCTTCGAGACGCTGATTCAGGACCTGCGCTACAGCGCACGCGTCCTCCGCAAGTCGCCGGGCTTCACGGTCACCGCCGTCAGCACCATGGCCCTGGCCATCGGCGCGAATGCCGTCGTCTTCGGGTTGCTGAACGGGCTGATTCTCAGGCCGCTGAATCTGCCACATCCCGAGAGCCTCTATGGAATCGAGCGCTCGGACGAAGACAATCCGGTGGAGTCGTATCCCGATTATCTCGACCTGCGCGACCGCAATCGCAGTTTCGAGAGTTTGGCGGCTTACCGGATTGTGGAGGCGGGGCTGGACTCCGGCGCCAGCGCCTCCCGCGCCTTTGGCTACGAGGTCAGCGGCAACTATTTCGACGCCCTTGGCGTCCGGCCATACCTTGGCCGCCTGCTGCACGCCTCCGACGAACGCGGCCCCAACAGCGCTCCGTATATCGTGCTTTCCTGGACCTGCTGGCACGCCCGTTTTCAGGACGACCGCGGCATTGTGGGCCGCGTGGTTCAGATCAACAAGCACCCTTTCACCGTTATCGGCGTGGCCGCGGAGGGGTTCCACGGCACACTCCTCTTTTTCTCTCCCGACCTTTTCGTGCCCATGGTGAATGAGGAGCAGGTGGAGGGAAGAAGCATCCTCGACGCGCGCGGAACGGGCTGGATCTATCTGGCGCTGGGGCATCTTCGCCCCGGCGTGACGCCGGCCCGAGCGACCGACGATCTCAACTCGATTGGCTCATGGCTGCAGCGGACTTATCCGCAGGACCACGGAAGATTCCGGTTTTCGCTGTCCCGGCCCCGTCTCTATGGCGACTTCCTCGGCCGTCGCGTGGAGATGTTTCTCACCGGTCTAATGGCGTTGGCGGCGTTGATTCTTCTCGCCGCCTGCGCCAACCTCGGCGGTCTGTTTGCCGCGCGCGCGTCGGACCGTTCGCGGGACATTGCCCTGCGTCTGGCGCTGGGCGCAAAACGCTCGCGCGTGCTCCGAACACTGCTTACCGAAGCCGTGTTGATCTCGATTGCAGGCGGCGCGTTCGGTCTCTGGGGCAGCCTGACGCTCCTCAACTCGATGAGCAGGTGGCAGCCGATATCCCGCTATCCAATTCTGGTGCCCGTGGCGCCGGACGCCTCGGTGTACGTTATTGCTCTGCTGCTGGCGTTGGGAAGCGGTCTCCTGTTCGGCATGGTTCCGGTGCGCCAGGTTCTCCGGACCGACGCTTATGAGGTGGTCAAGGCGGGAACGGCAGTGGCCGGCCGCCGGATCGCGGTGCGCGATCTGTTGCTGGCGGCGCAGGTTGCGATTTGCGCGGTGCTGGTCACGTCATCTCTTGTTGCCGTTCGCGGGCTGCTGCGCTCGCTGCATGGCGATTTCGGATTTGACGCGCGAAACGTCACCGTTGTGGACACCGATCTGGGCATGGCGGGATACCGTGCCGACAAAGTGGCCGGAATGCAGCGGCGAATGCTCGATGCGATGCAGGCGATTCCCGGAGTCGAGTCCGTGGGATTGGCAGACTGGCTGCCGCTCATCACTGGCGGTTACGGACAGTGGGATGTATTCACTGGCGAGTCGTCCGATCTCACTCCAGCCAACGCGGCGGCGTCGCCTTTTGCATTCCGCGTCTCGCCCGGGTACTTTCAGGCGGCGGGCACCGCCCTGTTGGCCGGCCGGGCATTCTCCTGGCACGACGATCAGACCGCGCCTCGCGTGGCGATTGTGAATCCCGATTTCGCGGTGAAGCTCTTCGGCTCGCCGGCTAAGGCCCTGGGGCATTACTTTAAGCTCGGCGATGGTACGCGCGTCCTGGTGGTGGGAATTGTGGAAAGCGGCGAGTACAGGGGCGTCACCGATAACGCAGCGCCTGCGATGTTCCTTCCCGTTCTGCAGTCGCCAACGCCTGCAACGAACCTGGTAATCCGCTCCACTCGGGATCCGCGCGAGGTTGCCGGCGCGATCCAAAACGCATTGCGAGGTCTCGACCGCGGACTGCCCTGCTACATCGAAACGTGGAATCAGCGGTTGAACGACTTCGCGTTGTTTCCCTCGCACGTCGCGGTGATTTCCCTGGGAGTACTGGGGGTGATGGGGGCAATGCTGTCAGTAACCGGTATTTTCGGGATGGCCGCTTATTCGGTGAGCCGGCGGTTAAAAGAACTGGGAATCCGGTTGGCTCTGGGCGCTCGCCGAAGAGAAGTTTTGCGGGCGGCTCTGGGCCGGCCGGTGCGCCTTCTGGCCCTTGGTTCAGCGGCCGGACTGATCCTCGGAATCCTTGCCAGCCGGGTTCTCGCCCACATCGTATATCAGGCGACGCCCCGCGACCCGCTGGTGCTGGCGGGCGTTATTCTGGTGATGACTTTGCTGGGGCTGCTTGCCACGTGGCTCCCGGCCCAGCGCGCGTTGTCGCTCGACCCCCTGACGCTGCTACGAGAGGAGTGAGCCGCCATGAAAGCCGCGGTTTACCATCGGTACGGCCCGCCGGAAGTCGTTCGGATCGAGGACATCGAGAAGCCGGTTCCCAAAGACAACGAAGTTCTGGTTCGCGTGCGCGCAACCACCGTTTGCGCGGCTGACTGGCGCCTGCGCAGCGCCAATCCGTTCTTCATCCGATTGTTCATGGGCCTGACCGCGCCCAGGAAGGTGCACGTGCTGGGAATGGAATTCTCGGGCACGGTGGAATCGGTGGGCCGGGCGGTCACGCGGTTTCACGCGGGCGACCAGGTATTCGGCGGACGCGGTTTCAATTTTGGCGGACACGCCGAGTATGTGTGCGTGCCGGAGGATGGAACGCTGGCGCCGATGCCCGCGAACATGACCTTCGAGGAAGCGGCCGCGATCCTGTTCGGCGCTTTCACCGCGCTGACCTTCCTGAAGAAGGCCAATATTCAGGCCGGACAGAACGTGCTGGTCTACGGCGCTTCCGGCAGCGTCGGAGTCTTCACGGTTCAACTGGCGAAGCACTTCGGCGCGCGGGTGACCGCCGTTTGCAGCACCGCGAACCTGGACATGGTGAAATCGCTGGGCGCGGACGAGGTGGTGGATTACACAAAGGAAGACTTCTCGCGTGCGGGCCGGGTCTACGACAGCATCTTCGACACAGTCGGCTACAGCGGGTTCTCGCGCAGCCTGCGGTCGCTGAAGCGTGGCGGCAGGTACGCGCAGATCGGCTATTCCGGGCATTTCCTCTCGATTCCGGGCAACATGATTCGCGGGATGTGGGCTTCCCTGACGGGATCGGCGAAAGTGCTCGGCGGGGTGGGAACGGGCACTCGCGAAGATATGGATTTTCTCAGGACGCTGATTGAAGCAGGCAAGCTGCGGACCGTGATCGACCGCTGCTATCCGCTTGAAAGGATCGCCGAAGCTCACCGGCTGGCGGAATCGGGACACAAGAAAGGGCACGCGGTGGTGATTGTCGGCGGCGGTGATTCGTAGCGTGGCTCAGGCGGTGCGGACCGCCTCACCCAGCACGGCGACGTCGCACATGCGATCGGACCAGGCCACCGCTTCGGCGTACAAATCGCTCACCTGCGCAAGGTCAAGATCGAGCGACTGGCTCAGCTCGGCGATGCGGTCCCACTCAGCCCGCTCCCACGCAAGGATGAGCCGATAAATACGGCACAGCCGCGAAGTTTCGTCGCCGTTCCCGAGAAGCGCATCGCGAACGTCGGTGCTGAGCCCCAGGCCGCCCAGTACATCTTCCATGGGACACTCGAGAACGGCGTCAAACAGCGACAGGAGACCCATCAGGAACAGCTCGGAGCCGCGGCTGTCGAGATGCGCATGCGAGCTGAGCAGCTCTCCGAAACGCCCGCGAACCACCGCGCCTACAATCAGCGCTCCGGGCCGGCCTTCGGCCAGACTGGCCAGGCCGAGCAGACCAAGCCAGCGCCGAAGCTCGTCATCTCCGAGGAGAGAAAGCCCGTGCCGAACCGAATGGATCGGGCTGTTCCAGCTGAATACCGCCGAGTTCAGATAGCGCAGCAGCCGATAGGTCATCGGCGGATCGCGCTTGAACAGTTGCTCGATGCGGACATAATCGAGCTCCTTGCGGGTGAGTTCATTCAGCACCTGAAGGTAGGTGGTCTTCTGAGAAGAGACCCGGTTGGCGGTGACGATGGCCGGCTTCTGGAAGAAATAGCCCTGGAAATACGAGTAGCCAAGATCGAGCGCCCGCTGGAATTCGCCGTGGGTTTCCACCTTCTCGGCCACCAGCCTGGTTTGGGAGCGGGAGAATGTCGAAGCGATTCGCGCCTGCTGTTTCTCGTCAGTCTGGCGGAAATCGACTTTGACGATATCGGCGAGTGACGCCAGGGAGATGACGGATTCGGCGCGAGCCACGTCGTCCAGCGCCAATTGAAAGCCGAGTTTCTTGAGGTCCCGGCAGCGGGCCACGACGGCGTCATCGAGTTCCACGGTCTCCAGGATCTCCACGATGACCGTGCGCGCGGGTAGCATCAGAGGTACTTCGCCCAGCAGCAGATTGCGGTCGAAATTGATGAATGCGTATCCGTTGCCAACCAGTTTGGAGAGGCCTATGGTCATGAGGCCATTGGCGATTACTTCGGTTGTTGCGCGTGAACCGTCGGTTCCGTCGAAGACGTTTTTCTGGCTGGATCGATAAAGAAGTTCGTATCCGTAGACGCGGCGATTCGCTCCCAGGATGGGTTGCCGGGCGATAAAGACCTGGACGGGAGAGTTCTGTCCCTCGGACGCCGTGGGACGAGAAGTCTCCTGCGACTGTGCAGCCGGCATCTGCGTGTGGCCTCCAGGACCTTTATCGGAAAAGAGGCGATGAAACTTCAGCCGGATGTCAAAAAAATGTCGGGCTGGAAGCTATTGAAAATCAGGAATTTCCGCGCCGGCAAAGTGTCGCCGGGCGTACGCTGGCAGATTCCCCGGGGGCGGTGGAGCCTGACAGGACCCTGGGCAGTTGCGGTACCATGATCGAACCTCTGCATGCAGCGCAAAGGCATCCCCGGGCTCCTCGTGCTGGTCCTGGTTCTCCTCGGCCTCTCTGTCTTCATCAACTACGTCGATCGCGGCAGTTTATCCATTGCCGCACCGATGCTCAAGGATGAGCTGCACCTCACCGGTTCCCAGCTCGGTCTGCTGCTCTCGGCCTTTTTCTGGACCTATGCGTGTCTGCAGCCCTTCGCCGGCTGGATTGTGGACCGCTGGAACGTTTACTGGGTGTTTGCCGCCGGCTTCTGTCTGTGGTCGGCCGCAACGGCGGTTACCGGTACCATCCACGTCTTTATGGCGCTGTTACTGCTGCGGCTCATGCTCGGCGCCGGCGAGTCGATTGCGTTTCCGTCGTATTCGAAAATCATCGCTCTGAATTATTCCGAAGATCACCGCGGCATCGCCAACGCCGCGGTGGGCAGTGGACTGGTTCTCGGCCCCGGCTTCGGCATGTTGTTTGGCGGAATGCTCATGGGCCGTTTCGGATGGCGCCCGTTCTTTGTGGTACTGGGTCTGACGAGTTTGCTATGGCTGGTCCCCTGGATCGCCGCTATACCGCGAAAGCAGGCCCCGCCGCGCAGCGCCGCCGGCGCCCCAAGCCTGATGGAGTTCATCGGGCTGCGATCCGCCTGGGGCACCTGTCTGGGCCTGTTTGCCGGCAATTACGTGAGCTATTTCCTGATCACATGGCTGCCGTTTTACCTGGTGCGCGAGCGCCACTTTTCGATGCAGGAAATGGCGAAGATCGGCGGCGTCGCTTATCTGTTGAGTGCGCTTTTCGGCCTCGGGACCGGCTGGGCTTCGGATCGCTGGATCGCCTCCGGCGCCACGCCCACTCTGGTTCGCAAAACGATAACCGGCGGAGGTTTGGCCTGTTCGGGTCTGTTCGTGGGCCTGGCCGCGTTCCTGCCTACGCGCGAGAGCATCGTGGCTATCACGCTCGGCGTTATCTTCTTTGGCGTCGCGGCATCGAACCTCTGGGCCATCACGCAGACTCTGGCCGGCCCGGTAGCCGCCGGCCGCTGGACCGGGTTTCAGAACTTCATCGGGAATCTATCCGGTGTCGTGGCCCCGGCGGTCACCGGTTTCGTGCTCGACCGCACCGGCCACTTCTACTGGGCTTTCGTGATCACAACCGGCGTTGCTCTCGCCGGCACGTTGTGCTGGATCTTCATCGTCGGCAGGATCGAACAAGTCACGTGGGGCGGAGCGGTGAAGGCTCGGGCAATGTCCCATATTTGATACGATACTCTCGTGCGGCCCATCGTCTTCCACCCGAAGGCGCGCGACGCGATCCGGCGGTTTCCGGAGGATGCACGGGCCCGCCTGGGGAGTGCTTTGTTCCGACTGCAGCAGGGAGAATCGCTGGCGATGCCGAACTCTCGGCCTATGCCGGCCGTCGGTACCGGCGTGTCGGAGTTGAGAGTGCCGGGGGCGGATGGGACCTTTCGCGCTTTCTATTACGCAGCCTCGACGCGCGGCATCCTCGTCTTTCACGCTTTTGCGAAGAAAACGCAACGAACCCCGCCGCTCGAACTCGAACTGGCCCGGAAACGCTGGAAGGAGCTTCTCGATGCCGAAGATTAAGCCCGTAGTTGCCCGGACGCCGGAAGAGCTTGCCGCAGCCGTGGGACTCCCGGCAAGCGCCGCCCGCGAGTGGCAGATTCAGAATGTCCTGGTGAAACGTCTGAAGCAGGCGGTACAGCGCCAGAGGATCACTCACGCCGCGCTTGCGAAGCGCGCCGGCACCTCGCGGACGCGAGTCACGGCCATCCTGAACGACGACCTTAATCATGTTTCCAGCGATCTTCTGATCCGCCTGCTCGCCTCGCTCGGCTATCGCGTGAAGGTGTCGGTGGTCAGAACGAACGCTGCGTAGCGGGGGCAAAGTCGGCTTGTCTCCGAACGAGCGAGCGCTATCTTTGGGTTACTCTTGAGCCTCTCGGCTCACGAGGACCTTTCAGTCGAGACATAGCAGCCGGATGGAGCCAGCACAGCCGTCGATGCGGATTCAACGATGGCAATGGAAACCTTG
>Ga0335078_10010493_pt1 | contig 13717 bp, 14 predicted proteins | sample Lox_Sample_32_FD_206711 | JGI IMG/M metagenome (GOLD analysis project Ga0335078, IMG submission 206711) | Soil microbial communities from Loxahatchee National Wildlife Refuge, Florida, United States - Lox_Sample_3.2 | ecosystem: Environmental > Terrestrial > Soil > Wetlands | place: USA...
GCTGCGCGCCGCGGCCCAGTCATGATTGAGGGCGGCGCGAGCCATCTCCGCCATTTCACGCGGAATTTCATTCGAGATGACCGAAATCACTCCCACGCCGCCGAGCGCGATCAGCGGCAGCGTGACCGCGTCGTCGCCGGAAAAAATCAGAAAATGTTCCGGCATTAAATTGCAAACTTCGGCCATCTCCGTGATGTTTCCCGTCGCATCTTTCACGCCGAGAATATTGGGGATTTCCGCGAGCCGCAGCAACGTCGCCGGCTCAATGGTCGCGGCCGTGCGGCCTGGAACGTTGTAAAGAATGACCGGCTTATCCACGCCTTCGGCAATCGCGCGGAAATGCCGGTACTGGCCCTCCTGCGTCGGCTTGTTGTAGTAAGGCGAAGCGGTCAAAATTGCATCCACACCTGGCCGCGCCGCCGCCGCTTTCGCCTTTTCGACCGCGTCACTCGTGGAGTTTGACGTGGCGCCCGCGACCACCGGCACCCGGCCGGCGGCCACTTCCGCGGTCACATCAATCACGCGCAGCCATTCGTCGCGGCTTAGCGTGGGAGTTTCGCCGGTGGTGCCGCAGGCCACCAGAAAATCAATGCCTGACTCCACCTGCCAGGCGACAAGATGGCGCAAGGCCGGCTCGTCGAGCGAGCCATCCTGCTGAAAAGGCGTAACCAACGCTGTACCGCAACCGCGCAGCTGCATACCCATAAGATAACGCCAACCGGCAGGCGATCAAAATCGCAGCGATACTTCCCGGGCGTTTGAGGCATTCCCGAAGCAGGGTTGCGGTCCTCTGCCCCTAGATATCCCTGCTTGGGGACGCTGTTGCCGTAGTGGTTGCCCCTACAGAATGTACCGTATCGAACAAAACTGACTTATGTGAAAGTCTTAGCCATCATGACCACGCAGGATGATCGAATTCGCGAGCTCTCCGACCGCGCTGCGCATTCGCCCGATGAGAACGAATCGGCGCAGATTCTGCACGAGCTGAATGACGCCCTGCGCGAGCATCGCCAGGAAGTCCAAAGTATGGCGAGCTACTATTTGCTGAGCCTCGCCTCGGGCGCCAACAAGAAAGTCCGCGGCAAGCCTCCCACGCGGCAGTCTCTCCACGCGCGCCCGGAAGACTTCGAAAGCGAGACCTGAACCCCCCGCGCGTCCCTCGGCTTAAATCAAACTTCTCCACACATCTTTGAACTCGAAACAGCCGTTCTTGCCCTTGAGCCACTCCGCCGCACGCACCGCGCCTTGCGCAAACCCGCGGCGGGACTTCGCATCATGGCAAAGATAAATCGTGTCCTCGGGCGAATCGAGCACCAGTTCATGCATCCCGACGACTTCGCCCTCGCGAAAAGAAGTAATCTCCAATTCCGCGCCCGATACCTTCTCAATCAGTGCGCGCAAAGTGAGGGCCGTGCCCGAAGGCGCGTCTTTCTTCCTGGCATAATGCCGCTCGAAAATCTGTCCGAAATATTCGTGGCGCAGCGCAGCGGCGGCGGCGCGGGCCACGTCAAAGAAAAGATTCACGCCCACGGAAAAATTCGAGCCGTAGAGAAACCCGGTGCCGGCCAGTTCGACCATTCTTCGGATGTTCTGCAGCTCGTCATACCAGGCGGTCGTGCCCACGACCATATTCTTGCCCGCGCGGGTACAGGCGGCGATGTTTTCGAGCACGGCCTGGGGCGTAGTGAAATCAATGACCACGTCAACCGGGTGCAGAAGGTCCGCGGTCAGCGCCGCTGCGTGAGAATTCTCCGCTGCACCCAGCACGCGCACGTCATGTTTGCGTTCGCGCGCCACCTCAGCCACCAGCGCTCCCGTCTTACCCCGGCCCAGAAGCAGAAGATTCATCGCTCACACTGTATCGCAGATTGCGTGGTCTGCCCATGCGCGGCAGCCCCCACGAAAACTGATTGGACCGTAAATTCCGCGGCTCGCTTTAGGCAAAAATTTCCGGGTCCAGGTCAGCAAAGAAAGTCTTGTGCAGGCGGCGAATCACCTGCGGCACGGCGTCTTCATCAATCACGAAGGTCAGGTTGATTTCCGACGCGCCCTGGGAAATCATGCGGATTTTCACATCGGTTAAATCGCTGAAGACGCGGGCGGCCACGCCTGGTGTCTCGCGCAGATTTTCCCCCACCAGGCAAACGATCGCCTTGCGACCCTCGTATTTCACGTCGGCCAGCTTGGCCAGATCGGCGGCCAGCGCGGGAATGGATTCATTCGAATCCACCGTCAGCGATACGCTTACTTCCGAAGTTGAAACCACGTCCACCGGAATGCGGTGCCGGTCGAAGGCGTCGAAAATAGATTTCAGAAATCCGTGCGCCAGCAGCATGCGCGGCGCCGCTACATCCACAATCGTGATGCGCTTTTTCGCCGCAATCGCTTTGAAAAAATTCCGGCAGTGCGGCGCTCGCGCGCTGATGCGGGTGCCTTCGCACCCCGGATTGCGCGAATTCAGTACGTACACCGGAATGTTTTTCTGCACCGCCGGCAGCACGGTCGCGGGATGCAACACTTTCGCGCCGAAATAGGCCAACTCGGCGGCCTCATCAAAGCTGATTACTTTGATCCGCCGCGCTTCCGGGCAAAGGTTCGGATCGGTCGTCATCATGCCGTCCACGTCGGTCCAGATTTCAATCCGCTCGGAATTCAGCCCCGCGCCCACAATCGCCGCCGAATAGTCCGACCCCCCCCGGCCAATCGTGGTGGTCGCGCCGGTTTTGGTGGCGCCAATGAATCCGCCCATCACCGGTACTTTGCCGGCCTCCACCAGCGGTTGCACCTTCTCGCGCAGGCGCTCGTTGGTTTCTTCGAACAACGGGGCCGCTTTCGTGTGTGCGCCATCGGTCACAATGCATTCGCGGGAATCCACCAGCGTGGAAGGAATATCGAAGGCGGCAAACGCCGCAGTCACGATTTTGCTCGAAAGCATCTCGCCGTACGCGGCCACGTGATCCGTGGTACGCGGAGTCAATTCGCCCACCGCCACGATCCCCCGCAGCAACTCATCCAGCAGCTCGAAATCCGCCGCTAGGGTGCCATGAAATTCCGTGAACAGCGCCGTGCCCAGCAATTCTCCCGCGGTGTTGTAGTGCCGCTCCTGCAGCGCGCGGCAGTGTTTGAGCGCGGTCTTGCGGTCGCCGCTGCCGGCGGCGCGCGCCATGGCCAGCAACTGGTCGGTGACCTTCGCCATCGCGCTCACCACCACAATCGGCCCTTGCGCAAGCCTCTGCTTCACAATGGAAGCCGCTCGCTCGATGGCCTTGGAGTCCTGCACTGAGGTCCCGCCAAACTTCATCACGATCATGCGATCAACTTTCCCTGACTATGAATGGAATGACTCTGACCGAGAAGACTATGACCGGAATGACTATGGATGGAATGGCGCGGCGGCGGTGCTGGCTCGGAAGAATTTTCTGCGGGGGCGATGGCCGGCATAAATATGTTGGAATTTTACAGGAACGCAATCACCCAGGAAGGTCTTGAGCGGCCCAGTGTCGCGAGCGCTACGGTCGCTGAATGATTTCGGTGCTGAAGGAAACCGCATTCAGCGGACCGAATTGCTTTTTCTCCACGTACAGGCGCCAGCGCTTCCACACGATGCGCAAGCTGGCCATCACCGGAATCGAAAGATAGACGCCCAGCACGCCCGCGATTTCTCCCCCCGCCAGCACGCCAAAAATTGCAGCCAGGGGGTGCAGCTCGAGACTCCGGCCCATAATGCGTGGCTGAACCACATAGTCCTGGATCAGGCGCCACGTACCCAGAAAAATGATCAACACCAGCCAATGCGGGTAGCTGGTGAGCAGGGCCACGCCAAGAATTAGCGCCGCCGCCAGCAGCGGACCAACCACCGGAATGAATTCCATCATGCCGCCCGCGGTCCCCAGCACCAGCGAATACGGGACTTTCATCAGTCCCAGCCCGGAAATATAGATCACCAGAGAAAACGCGGCCAGCGTGAGTTGCGCGCGGATAAAGTGCGCCAGCATCTGATTCAGGTCGCTCAGCACGCCTTCCACAAACTCGCGTTGTGGCGCGTTCGGAACCAGCACCAGCAGCACCTGCCCGAAAGTATGGCCATCCTTCAGAAAGAAAGCGGCGAGGATCGGTACCAGAAACAGCAGCCACACCTGCTGCGCGGTTTCCGCCACGCGCAATCCGGCGCGCTGCGCGAGGGAAGAAATCTGCGCCTGGTGCTGGTTCAGGAAGTCCTTCACCCGGTCGGTGGTGAGCCAATCCCATCCCCGTTCATCGCCGATCTTCCCGGCGATCTCGCCGTACTGCACGCTTTGCGTATTGGGGGCGGAAGTGTTCAGCGCCCGCACCAGGCGCTGCGCCTGGTGTCCGATTTGGGGGCCGACAAAGAAGAAAAATGCCACCACCAGGCCGATCAGCACCAGATAGATGGCGGCAATGGCCCGCCCCCGCCCGTGTAGCCACTTTTCCATTCGCGAGACCGCCGGGTCCACCAGGTAAGCGAAAAAGATGGCAAACAGGAAAGCGATCAGCGTGCTGCGCGCCACGTACAGAAATCCCAGCACCAGCGCAAAGATCAGCACCGTGAAAAGCACCCGCAGCGTGCGTGAGTCAACAAGCGCCATGCAGCCCTGTTTCGCGGACCCGCCCTAGTCTCGAACCACTTCCGTATTCTGGCTGGCGTTCACAATGCGGACCAGCTTCAGTGAATCGTCCAGCCACAGCGCCCAATCATCGCCTTCCACGTTCAGATCGAAACGCAGAAGATCACGCGGCGCGCCGTGGACCGGCACCATCTCCCGCTTGCTGAACTGCATGCTGATCTGCATGGAAGAACGCGAGTGTGGGTCGAGCGCCCCGAACTGCGTGGGCTGATTCACCGGGCAGTTGAGCTGGCCTTTTTCCTGGTGGCAGGCGATGGCGAGGTACTTCCAGGCCAGGACTTCGCGATCAATGAAGAAGTAATCGTCCAGAATATTGGTGGAGCTCGGCAGCAGAAATGGCTGCTCGAAGGGCTTCTGCTCGGGATTGGAGGTCGCCCGTTCGACCAGGAAATTATCGTTGGGCACCACTTCCGCATGCGCCCGGCCGGGGCTCAGTTCTCTCCACTCATAGGCGCGAATATTGCCGTTCGGCTCCAGCCGGAGCTCGGCGCTTTGCGCTGCCTGGTCCGACGATCCCTCCGATTTGAAATCCGAAGTGATCACGCTGCCGTTGCTGTTCTGCGCGATGGAAAAACTTTCCGTGCCCATGCGGCGGCCGTTCATGAACACGCCAAAAGTGCCGGAGTCCACGGTCTGCCCGGAATCTTTTTCTTTGCCGGGAGCGTTCTTGTTCGATTCGCCGATGCTCGACAAGGTCCAGAGCGTAATCGCCAGCAAAATGCACGCGGAGACAACTCTTTGCCTCCGCCATCCCGAGAACCTCCTGGCTCGCTTCGACCTTGCCACTCGCACTCCCTCAGCTGACTGAATTCCCCTGGCCCGGCTGCAGTTCCAGCCGGCTGATGATTTCGGCCGCCACCGCCTCAATCTCTTTCCCGCCGGTTTCGATGCGCAAACTCGCCCTTGCGTAGGCGCGGCTGCGGCTTTCATACAGCTCGCGAAACTCTTCCAGGTTCCGTGAGAGCGGCCGCACTCTCGACTCCTGCTCACAGCGCCGGAAGAGCTCGGCGACCGGGGCATCCAGCAATACGATCGCCGCGTTCGCCGCCTCGAGCAGCGCCGCGTTGGCCGGTTGTACGAAGGCCCCGCCGCCCAACGCCACTACGCGCGGGGAAGGGAAGGCTTCCGTCAGCAGTTCGCGCAGGGCCTTGTGCTCGGCTTCGCGAAATCCTGCCTCGCCGCGCTCGCGAAAAAGTCGCTCAATCCCGCTTTTCTCGCGGCCCTCAATGCGGTCGTCCAGGTCTTCAAACTGCCACCCCATGCGCCGCGCCAGGGCCCGGCCCACACTCGTCTTGCCCGCGCCCATGAAACCAATGAGGAAAACGGTCTGCACCCTTCCATCGGCGGACAAATCCGCGTCAGGCTGCGACCCGGCTCTGGTTTTCATGCAGTGCTTCTTGCCGACATATCGGTCGGCTGCGCTGGATTGTTTAGCGTTTCTTGAGGTGGATTTTACCACTGATGGAAAACAACTTGACCGAAGACGCGGCCTTGCCCACCGTACCTGCGAAGGCACTCCCGGTCTTTATGGGAAATGAAGTATGCCGCGGCTGCAGCTGAAAATCGTTCTCCACTTTGCCTTGCTCCGATCGCGCTACCACCTCAATCGAGGCATAGCTCGGCGCGGTCGCTTCAATATCGCCGGTGTGGCTGGTGAGAAAATATTCCCCGCCGCCGCCAAATTCGCCGTCGTAGCGGATCTTGCCGCTATTGGAGTTCACCTGCACAAACGGCCCGTTGACCGAGCTCATCACCACATCGCCGCTCAGCGAAGTCACTTCCACGTGGCCTTCGCGGATATTTGTCATCGTGATCGGACCATTCAGCGTCCTCACGTGCACATGCGCATCGCTCACGTCGCGAACGTCCACAATGGCCTCCGCGCCTTCCAGGGTGACGTCGCCGTGAAAGCCTTCCGCATGCAAAGTGCCGTTGCGCGAGTGCAGGTTCACGCTGGCATCGGGAGGCGCGGTCACAATGTATTCCACGGCTCCACTTTCTTCATCGGCACCGGACAGCAGGTGCGAGGTAATATCCACCCGCTTGCGGCCCTGGCTCTGGTCCACTTCTACTTTGTCGGAATGCAGAATCGCGGTGACCGAAACCTGCCCCTTCACTCCGGGCTTCACCGAAATCGGTCCGTATTGATTGATGATGCTGACGTTGACCTTTCGGCCAACTGAGAAGTGGTATTCCTTCCGGATTTCCCCGCTGGCCAGCCCCACCCCGGCCAGCACCACCACCACCACTAGATTCCTGGCGCGCTGCCTGCTCAGCATAATCCTCTCCCCGAGCGGGTGTTCCGAACTCCAGTTCGCCCCATTATGGCTGCGAACGATCCAACGCTAACTCATACACGGTGGCTCTTTGCTCGTACGCGTTCATCAGATACTGCTGCGCCACCTCATCATTTGGATGCTTCCGCGCCGATTCTTCCGCATCGCGAATGTACCCATTCACGTCTTGCAGATCGGTGCGGTAAGCGGCCCGCAGCGAAGACCCCTCCGCTCCCAGCGCGTTCAGCAACTGCTCGTCTTCATTGGCATTGGCCACACTCTCATCCGCCAGGCCCTGCCCCGAGATGCTGGAGCTCGATGCTCCCGTTGAGAGCGGCGCCGCCCCGCGCAGCGAGCTTTGCGTCATCATAGGCGGAGTGCTTCGCTCGCGCTGTTCGTACCGTACCACGCCAAGGGTGACGAGCAATCCGGCTGCCACCGGCAGCATCCAGCGCATGCTGCGATGGTGTGCCCCACCCGGCAGCATTGTGAGCCCGCCTTTCTCCGCTTGGCTGCGGACCAGCCCCTCGTCCCGCAACTGCCTGCGGATGGCATGCCACACCCGCGGGCTGGGCTCATCGCTCGCCTGCAGCAGTCTTGCTTGTCGGCAGATGGTGTTCAGCTCCGATACCAGATCGGAGCAGGCAGAACAGGACCGCAAGTGCGTCTGCTGCTCGTGGCTCTCGACCCCTTCCAGGAATTCCGGCAGCAGCTCTTCAAATTCCAAGCAATTCATGGACTTCTCTCCCCAGCATCGCCCTTGTCCCTCGCTTCTGTTGCTCCCTTACGGCCTGAAGGCTTTTTCAGCTCTGCTCGGTTTCAGGAGCTCCCGCAACTTCATGCGTGCCTTGTGTAACTGTGACTTGCTGTTGCCAATCGAGCATCCCACCATTTCGGCGATCTCATTATGCTCGTAGCCTTCTACATCGTGCAGCAGAAAAATCATCCGGTACCCCGGCGGCAAGGTTTCCACGGCCCTTTGCAGCTGCAGGCGATCAATGGACCCCATCAGCGCCCGGTCCGCAACTCCCAGTTCCTTCCGCGGCGCCTCTTCGTCGGTGTTTTCCAGCGTGTCTTCCAGGGAAACCACCGCAAGGCCCCTCTTGCGTAACTGCATCAGCACGACGTTGACCGCCATCCGATGCAACCACGTTGAAAAGGCAGACTCGCCCCGGAAGGTCCCAATCTTACGAAAGAGCTGGAGGAACGCCTCCTGAGTCAGGTCCTCGGCCGAGGCCGTATTCGCCGTCATGCGCAGGCACAGGGAATACACCCGCCGCCTGTGCATCTGGTAGAGGAACTCAAACGCCTGCACGTCTCCGTGCTTGGCTCGTTCGATCGCCTCAGGTTCGGAAAACCTTGCTCTCTGCGCTTTTCTGGCGTCGGTCAAGTCGCCTTTTCCGGCCGCAATCATTCAGATGCGGCACAAATACCCTGCGTTGTATTGCTTGCAGCGGACACTCAAGAGGATTTCCCTTCCTGAATGGGGAACCCCACCCGTATCGTCTACAGACTGCTGGCAGGCCTGTCTCGGTAGCTCGCGGCCTCGAACTAGCAGGCTAAATGGATGAAAATCCCGCGTCAATCGGGACCCCACCAGCCATATTCTACGAAATTACATATTCCATTTCCGGTCCTGCGGATGTTGGATCTAGTCCACGGTCCCGCCACTCCGATTGAACCCGGCCCTTTCGTTGCAGTTGTGCCTTGGCTCGGAGGCCTGCTACGGCTCAAGAACCGGAAATTCAGGCTCCCATTCGTGCTCTTGTCCATCGGGAATTTACTTGATTACCGAAGGGCGCCACGCCGGTCATCTAGCCCAATCCCTCGCCCAATGGAAGAATGCGCTCATTCGAAAGCAGCAGCACTGAATTGGATCATCGGGAGGGCATTATGCGCTTCAAAATATCGCTGGCTGTAGTTCTGTTGGCAGGGTTGGCCTACGCCAAGGAACCAAAACATTATGAAAGTGGCACACTTCTGCGAATGGAGTCTGTCCACTGCGGCATGGACGAAAACAGCGGCCACAGCTTCGCGGGCGAAGTGCTGGGCACCGATTCCGCCCACAAGAAGACCCAGGAACTGCTGTGTCAGGAATACGTGCTGCAGGCCGACCAACTGACCTACCACATCCGTCCCAAGGACGCGAAGCATCCTGCTCTGCTGCCGGTCGGCGCGCGGGCCCAGTTCCGCCTGGACAAAGACAAAATGGCGCTGCGTGTTGAAGACGGAGACGACAAAGAGCGCGAATACATCGTGGTCTCCATGACGCCGCGTGAGAGCGAGAACAAGACCACCGACACGGCCAGCACAAAGCTGAACCACAACTGAGATCTCTTCTCTCCCCTGACACCAAACTTCGCGCGGGTCGCGCCTTTCGACCCGCGCTTTTTTCTTGCCTGCGCGCGGCTGCGCACTGCCAATACAGTCGGTCCCGTAACCACTTATGGTTACCAACCTGCCTCAGATGCACCGCATCGAAGTCGCCGTAACACCATTTCACGGGACCTGTTCTCCGGTGTTATCCGCCGGACTTTCGGCGTCCGGAGGAGATTGAGAAGGAATGAAACGTATCATCATATTGGCGGCTTTGACCTTGGGACTTTGCGCGCCGTCGCTGCTGGCGGCGCAGGACTACAACCATGCGGAAGTGGGTGTGTTTGCCGATTATCTGCGCATGTACAACATCACGCCGCAAATCAACTTCGTCGGCCTGGGCGGCAGGGTGGGGTTCAACATCTCTCACCATACGGTGCTCGAAGCTGAAATGAGCTACGACTTCAAGCGCAACTACACCACCGTATTCAACAACGGCGTGACCACCTCGTTCGTGACCAGCAGCGTGCGCCCGCTCGACGCTCTGTTCGGACCGAAGTTCGAGACTCCCGGCCCCTTCAAATTTTTCGTGACCGGAAAAGTTGGACTGATTAACTTCAGCTCAACCACGCAAAGCGCCCCCGCGGGCTTTACCAGCGCGGTGAATGGAATTCCGAACGGCGACACGCGTTTCGCCGCTTATCCGGGCGCCGGAATTGAGGGGTTTTGGGGGCCGATCGGGCTTCGCCTGGACGCGGGCGACGAGATCTATCTGAGTAACGGCACTCACAACAACCTCAAAGTGGAGTTTGGACCAGTGTTTCGCTTCTAACCCCCCGTCCATTCGAAAGCCGGCGGCGCGAGAGCGCTGCCGGCTTTTTGTATGCGCCCTTCCACCATGCCCGAATTCGCCCTTCATGAATAGAGATGGCGACCAAGTTTCCGACAGACGTCGGTGAAATCCCGCGGGTTGCAAGTGATAAAGGCGTCAATGCGAAGTTTTTCATCAGCCAGCATTCTTCTTACTATTCGATCTAGAGCGACGAGCGTCCTGTAGTGATTGCTCTACAGCTCATGAAGGCATTCTTCAATCAGAGCTTCGCGGAACGGCACATCCGAGACCAATTCGAGTTGCTGATGCAGGAGGAGATAGTGCCAGTGTCTCTGGAAAAGAAGCAACCCACTTTTCCATCGCGCCGTTCTGCTCGAGACGGTCTCGTAGAGAATGGGCCATGGGATTACCAAGCGATTGGATCCCGATCGAAACAGATTGCTGAAGTATTGTGTGGCCGCCGTGTGATGCTCATCGGAATTGTCGTAAAGTCCGATAAGAAACCCAGCATCGGTACAGATGTTCATACATCATCGCTGCTAGTTGCTGAGACTTCGGCGTAGCCTGACCACGGCGCGCGCAGCCTTCATAGTCGGTCGCCCTGCAATCCCAAGTCGAAAGAGAGCCAGTACCTCATAAACTTGTCCTTCCGGATGCGGAGGTTATGATACCGCACGAAGATGGGAACTTGAGCAGTGAGCTGTGCTTCCGCGGTTTCTCTGGTTTATGATCAAGGCGATGCTGGCTCTTCACGCCTTCCAAACCGACGACCCACGCCTCGTCCCGATTCATGACAAAGTCATGTCCGGCGACCGGTTGAACGCCGATGATGCGCTCGCCCTTTACCGCACCGGCGATATTCTCGCCGTCGGCTGGCTGGCGAATCAGGTTCGCGAGCGCCTCCACGGGGACAAAACCTACTTCAACGTCAACCGCCACATCAACCCCACCAATGTTTGCGTCGCTGCTTGCCGCCTCTGCGCCTTCGGCCGCAGGAAAGACGCCCCCGGCGCTTACACCATGGCCCTCGAGGAGGCCTTTCAGACCGCCGCTTCCGGCTACAGCGAGGCGGTCACCGAGTTCCACATCGTCGGCGGTCTGCACCCTGACCTGCCGTTCCAATATTTTCTCGATCTGATTTCCGGATTGAAGCAGCGCTTTCCGCAGGTGCATTTGAAAGCGTTCACCATGGTCGAAGTCGCTTACCTCGCGCGACGATCCAAGCTTTCGACCCAGGAAACGCTCGAGCAGTTAAAGGCTGCAGGCGTGGATTCGCTGCCCGGCGGGGGCGCCGAGATTTTCGCGGACCGGGTGCGCCACATCATCTGCGACCACAAAATTGATGGCGACCAGTGGCTTGAAACGGCGCGCCTGGCGCACCAGATCGGGCTGAAGTCGAACGCCACCATGCTCTACGGCCACGTGGAAAACGACGAAGACCGCGTGGACCATCTGCTCAAGCTGCGCAGCCTGCAGGAGGAAACCGGCGGCTTCCAGACTTTTATTCCACTCGCCTTTCATCCCGATAACACGCCGCTGCAGCATCTGCCCAAAACCACCGGCATGCTCGATATCAAACAAATCGCCGTCAGCCGGCTGGTGCTCGACAATTTTCCGCATATCAAATCTTACTGGCAGATGATGACGCCCAAGATCGCCCAGATTTCCCTGCGCTTCGGCGCCGACGACATGGATGGCACAGTAATCGAAGAGAAAATTTATCACGACGCCGGCGCCACCACGCCGCAAGGCATGCGGCGCCAGGAACTCATCCGCCTGATCGAGGCCGCCGGCCGCGAACCCATCGAGCGCGACACGCTCTACCGCCCGGTGACAAGGACAGAGACTTCAGTCACAGTTGCAGTGTAGGTCCCGTCGCGTTGTGTTTCCTTACGGTACATCGTCGGGCCGAAATAGTGCGACGGTCGTTTCAAAACAGCCCACTACCCCATTTCCACATCTCTCCGCGCTTTCGTGCCGGGTGTAGAATCGAGTTGTAGCAGAAAGCTTCACGGGATCCACTTCCCGATCCGAGGCGAGCATGAATGTTCACATCAGCTACAAAATCCGAAAAACTCCCGATATCGAAAAGGAAGTGCATCATTTCCTGGATAAGCTGCAAAAGCGTTTGCAAGTGTTCCGGCCCGAACTCATTCATCTGAAAGGCATTCTGGAAGAAGGTTCGCCGCGCGAGGGCTTCGCCGTGTCGCTGAATTTGCGCCTGCCTTCGGGGCAAATGGCGGCGCAGAAAACCGGCCCGGCTGCGGCGCCCGCGATCAAAGCGGCCTTTGACGATTTGTTGCATCAGGTCACCAAACATAAAGATTTGTTGCGCAACTCGCGCCACTGGGCGCGCCAGCGGCGTGGCGGCAACGGCCGCATCGAGCCGCAAATGCCCTTTGAAAATACCTTTGCCGCGGTGCAACCGCTCATGGTTTCCGCCGAGGATGTGCGCTCCTACGTCAACGCCAACTTAGGCAGGCTGCGCCGATTCGTGGAACGCGAGCTGATCTTCCGCGAAGCCTCCGAGCAGATTTCTGCCGACAGCATTGCGGTCGAAGAAGTGCTCGACGAGGCCGTGGCCTGCGCCCTGGGCGATGGCGGCGAAAAACCGGAGCGGGTCGCGCTCGAGCCCTGGCTCTATCGTCTCGCCATTCGCGCCATGGATGAACTCGGCTCCGGCGCGGTGCAAAGCGCTACCGCCATTCACTTTGAAGAGTCGGCCCGCAAGCAGAACGTGCGCGCCAGCGACGAAGCCGAACTGCAGTTTCATCAGCCGGATGAGACCCTCACCGAAGAGAGCGTGATTGCCGATTCCAGCGCGGCCACGCCCGAGGACCTGGCTTATTCGGATGAGATCGTGCGCCTGGTGCAGGCCGCGTTGCGCGGCGCCAGCCGTCCCGCGCGCGAGGCCTTCCTGCTGCACACCATGGAAGGATTTTCCATCGAAGAAATCGCTGTGATTACCGATCGCCATCCCGACCAGGTTCGCTCTTCCATTACTGCGGCGCAGGTCCATCTGCGCCGCAATCTGCCCGTTCGCGACACTGCCACCCCCAGAATTCAGCGGCATACCGGCATTGCATGATTGGCATCATCTACCGATGATCGTGTATCTGAAGCAACTTCTTGATCTGCTCAGCCGATGATCTGCTCAGGCGACGATCTGCTCAGCCGACGATCTGCTCAGCTGGCCGAACATGCATCGAGGTCCTATCCCTCCTTCGCGTTCTCCGCAACAATTCTCCTTTCTGATATCCTTTGTCGCGCTTCTCCACGAACGCGGAGAGCACTTCATGTCCGTTTCCCGCCGCGGATTTCTGACTACCGCCGTCGCCGGCTCGCTCTCGCTCGGATTGCGCGCTTCCGATGCTCCCGAGAATCCCCGCGCAATCTCTCCCCGTCCCATCATCATCTGCGCCAACAATGGCCTGAATTATCTTGACGATGCGTATGCGTTCCTCAAGTCCGGTGGCGACACGCTCGATGCCGCGCTGAAGGTAGTGCAGGGCCCGGAAAACGATCCGCACGACACCACCGTCGGGCTCGGCGGCCTACCCAACGAAGAAGGCGTGGTCGAACTCGATGCCTGCTGCATGCACGGTCCCACGCGCCGCGCCGGTTCCGTCGGCGCCGTGCGCAACATC
>Ga0335078_10010494_pt1 | contig 13716 bp, 13 predicted proteins | sample Lox_Sample_32_FD_206711 | JGI IMG/M metagenome (GOLD analysis project Ga0335078, IMG submission 206711) | Soil microbial communities from Loxahatchee National Wildlife Refuge, Florida, United States - Lox_Sample_3.2 | ecosystem: Environmental > Terrestrial > Soil > Wetlands | place: USA...
TTCTACGGGAGATCAACCGCGGCGGCTGGAGTACTGGCTACACTGGTCAGTCGCCCGAGCGCATCAAGCTGCACATGGCGAACCAGAAGGACTTTGATCTGGTCACGCTGCGCGCCGCCGGCGGCCCCTGCAAGGGCGATTACTACGGATTGCCGTGGCCGTGCTGGGGCAAGCCGGAGCTCAAACATCCCGGCTCCGCGAATCTGTACGACACGAGTCTGCACGTCATGGACGGCGGCGGCACGTTCCGCGCACGCTTTGGCGTCCAATACAACGGCGTAAATCTGCTGGCGGAGGGTTCGTATTCAAAAGGGTCCGATATCAAAGACGGCTATCCCGAATTCACCTATGCGGTTCTCAAGAAGCTTGGCTGGGACGGCGAACTCACCCCTGACGAACTGGCAACGATTAAAGCGATTGGCGGCGCCAACGCCGACACTGTGTCATGGTCGACCGATCTGTCCGGCGGCATCGTCCGGGTGGCGCTCAAGCACGGCTGCGTGCCCTACGGCAACGCCAAGGCGCGCATGAACGCCTTTGGGTTGCCGGACCCGGTCCCGGTCCACCGCGAGCCGATCAACACGCCGCGTCCCGACCTTGTCAGCCGTTACCCCACCTATCCGAACGCCAAGCAGTTTCGTCTGCCGAACGTCGGCGCATCGCTGCAAAAGGCCGCTGTGGATAAGGGACTGAGCCGCATCTTTCCGCTGATTTTCACAACAGGCCGTATCGTTGAATTCGAGGGTAGCGGCGAGGAGACCCGCTCCAACAAATGGCTCGCCGAATTGCAGCAGGAGATGTTTGCCGAGATCAATCCGGCGGACGCCGCCGAACGCAACGTCAAAGACGGCGACTGGATCTGGGTGACAGGACCGAACGCAAAAACAAAAGTCAGGGCGCTGGTGACCGAGCGCGTGGCGAAGGGCGTCGTTTGGATGCCGTACCACTTTGGCGGCTGGTTCAACGGCAAGGATTTGCGCGCCAATTATCCAGCCGGCACCGATCCTATCGTGCTCGGCGAGAGCGCCAACACGCTTACGACTTACGGGTACGATCCGGCAACCGGCATGCAAGAGCCCAAGACGACGCTGGTCCAGGTTGGTCCGGCGTGAGGAGACTCTGATGGCGAGAATGAAATTCTTATGCGACGCGGACCGTTGCATCGAATGCAATGCTTGCGTCACCGCCTGCAAGAACGAGAACGAAGTGCCGTGGGGCATCAACCGGCGCCGTGTCGTGACACTCAACGACGGCGAGCCCGGCGAACGCTCCGTCTCGATGGCCTGCATGCATTGCACCGACGCGCCATGCGCCGCCGTGTGTCCGGTCGATTGTTTTTACACCACCGACGACGGCGTGGTTCTGCATAACAAAGACCTGTGCATTGGCTGCGGCTACTGCTTCTACGCCTGCCCGTTCGGCGCGCCGCAATATCCGCGCGTCGGCGATTTCGGATCGCGCGGCAAGATGGACAAATGCACGTTTTGCGCCGGAGGTCCCGAGCCCGACAATTCACCGGCCGAGTACGAAAAATATGGCGCTAACCGGCTGGCCCAGGGCAAGCTCCCGATGTGCGCCGAGGTCTGTTCGACCAAGGCGCTGCTGGCGGGCGATGGCGACGTTGTAGAGGGCATCTACAAAAATCGGGTGACGACGCGGGGCTACGGCTCGGGCGCGTGGGGCTGGCAAACCGCCTACAGCGAGGACGTACCGGGTTGAGCGTGCCCGCGAGGGAACCTGAAGGGAACGGCCCATGACGTTGCTCTACCGAAACATCCGGCTCGTCCTCGCCGCGATCGGCTTCCTGATTTTCGCAAGCGTCGTCCCCGGCGCCGCGCAGACATCGAACGTCGTCGATCCGAACGCGCAGGCTGTCAAGGAACAGCAATTGCTCAGGCAGCACTATTTCATCAGCGGTCGGGGCACCCTTGCGGACACGAAATCATATGTCATCGAGCAGCCGCTCGGCCGCACTTGGCGGCTCATCACCGGCGTGTGGATGCATTGGATCGGTGCGCTCGTCATTCTCGGCGTCATCGCACTGCTGGCTTTGGCCTATTTCACTATTGGACCCATGATGATCGAGGGCGGCCGCTCCGGCCGCAAAATCCTGCGCTTTAATACCCTTGAGCGGTTCGTGCATTGGCTCATTGTGGTTGCCTTCGTTGTTCTCGCAGTGACTGGCTTGAACATCACTTTCGGCAGGGAATTCCTGTTGCCGCTCATTGGACCCGAAGCGTTTTCGCGCTGGTCGCTGATGGCGAAATACGGACATGATTTTTCGAGCCTGCCGTTCGTGCTCGGGGTTGCGATCATGTTTGCTCTATGGGCCAAGGCGAACATTCCGACCGCCGTTGACATCAGATGGTTCAAGGAAGGCGGCGGCATGATCGGCGACAAGCATCCGCCGGCCGAGAAGTTCAATGGCGGCCAGAAGGCGCTGTTCTGGTGCGCGATGCTCGGAACCATTGGCGTCACGATATCGGGGCTGTTTTTGCTGTTTCCGTTCTATTGGACCAATATTCTCGGCATGCAGATCGCTCAGGTTCTGCACGCGCTGATCGCGATCGCTTACGTCGGGCTCATTATCGCGCACATCTACATTGGGGCCGTCGGTATGGAAGGCGGCTGGGAGGCGATGGCGAATGGGGAGGTCGATTTGAACTGGGCCAGGCAACATCACGCGCTGTGGGCCGAGAGAGAGTTTGGCCAAGGGCCCGCGGCAAGCCGGCAGGACGCCGCGGTCCGTGCGCCAGCGGACTAAAGAGGCCGACGATGCAGGACGACCAGGCTACCAGGTCTGCTTAAGCCAGCTACCAAGTCTCCTTAAGCCACTCGACAAAAGCGGCGGCAGCGATCGGCAGCACGCGCCCGCGACGGGTCGCGAGAAACAACCTGGCCTGAAGCAACGGCGCGTCGATCAAAGGCACTGCGATCATATCGCCGGACGGCATCGGTCCCCTCCCCGGCTTGCGAAATTGGAGGTACAGACCTTGATTCAAACGGGCGAACGCCCGCATGATTTCAAATGAATTCGACACCAGTCGCGGATCCAGATCGAACGATGCTTCGGCGAGCGCCTGCTCGATCAATGCCCGCAACGCCAGTGTCGTGTCGGCAAGCGCCAGCGGAAAGCCGAGACAATCCCGCAAGCGCAGCTCCTTGCGGGTCGCGAGTGGATGGTCGCTTGTCATCAGCGCGCAAACGGCCTGCTCGGCTATCGCCGTTATCGCAGCGTGTTTCTTTGGCAGCGGGTAATGGGTGAGAATAAGATCGGCCTCGTCAGACGCCAACACGGAGACAAGGTCCTCAGGCGCTCCGATGCGGACATGAAACCGGACATTGGGATGATTCACCTGAAAGCTGGATATCGCCGATGGCAGTAAATCACCCGCAACCGACTCAACGGCGGCCACATTGACCTGGCCACGCACCAGCCCACGCAACTGCTCGACCTGGGACTCGACCGCCTTAAGTTCCGAGATGGCCTGTCGCGCGTAACCGAGAAAGATCTCGCCTGCCGCCGTCAGCCGCACACCGCGCGGCAATCGCTCGAACAGGGCCGAGCCCAAATCAGCTTCCAGATCGAGAATCTGCCTGTTCAGAGCTGACGACGCCACGTTGAGATACTCGGCAGCCTTGCGGATGGAACCGTGGCGCGCCACCGCATCGACGTAGGCCAGCAACCGCGGCGGGCGCAGACGGCTGCGCGATGGACTGCCAAGGCGAACGCTTGCGTGTTGCGCGGATCGCCTCGACCGATCGTTGCGCTGCAAATCCGGACGGTCGAGAGTTTTGCCGACCTTGGCCGGCATGCCCGCCTTGGCCGGAGCGTGTTTCATTGGGGATCTTCAACCACTGGATGCCCATGTCCGTTGCATTCATTGTAGCCCATTTTCGGCAGAGTGTTCGTTTTTTTCGCTCGCTCTGGCCGAAAATTTCTTCTAGTGGCGCTCACTCGCCATGGAGACAATGAAGCGCAGGGGAGCAGCGCATCGGTGACAGGATGGCGAACCTTCAGACGTTATCAGAGTGCTTCGCTCACTTCGGCGCGGTTTGCGCAAGCCGCCGTTTCAGCAAGTCCGCAATCACCCAGGACGGCCAAACCGTTGTCGTCGCGATGTGGGAGGACGAGGTGCAGCGCGACGGCGACCGGATCGTCTACGAATCGCGTTACAAACCAAGGCTGAAAGGCAAGGTGCGGGGGGTCGATTCCGAATTGATGGCGAACCTCAAGTGGGCGCGCGATCATTGCTTCGGCCTGGTACGGGTCGTCATGCTGGCGGCCGAAGATGTCACCGCAGAACAGCGAAAGATCACGTGCTGTTATCCGGATGACAGCCTGGTGATGCGCATAACGGGCTTTGACAGCCGCGCGCGAACCTTCCGGGCTGAGAGCGTGTAATTGAGTCGGCCCACGGCACGGCGACAACCGCACCACCGTCAGAGCGCCTCGAACACGATGTCCTGAGCGCCCTGCCAAAGCACCTTTTCCCCCAGCGGACGCAGGTTCTCGCGGCCCTCGACGACCGTCAGAAAATGATTCCCAGCCAGCTGACCGAGTTTGCTGGCAAAGTGGACGGCGCCGTATGCCAGAAGGATCTCGGTTTCGCTGATACCGCCGGGATAAAGGACGAACTCGCCCGGCGCCGGATAGCTGGTGTGATTTTCATAACGCAGGCCCAGGTCGAGGCTGCCGAGCGGAATCCAGCAGCCTTCGCCGCTCCATCGCACGTGAATGATGCGTTCCCTGTAGGGCAGCATCGCGCGAAATCGCGCGCAGGTTTGTGGTGCGCGCTCGGACTCAAAGCGCGCGATGAAGTCGAAGCCACCGGCCTTGATACGAATGCGCTCCATGACTGATTTCCAAGCTTTCCCCAGAACGAACCGCTAGTGGGTCTGATTCTAACATTTGCATAAGAGGGTGCCGAAATGGGATGCGAATGCTAGAATCGAACCACTAGTTCAAATTAACCAGTACGTCGAGCAGAATACGCGCGGCGAGATCGGCGTCCTCGGCCGTCACGGTCTCCAGCGGAGAATGGCTGATGCCGCCGTTGCCGCAACGTACAAAGAGCATGCCAATATCGGTGATGCCAGCGAACATCTCGCCGTCGTGGCCCGCGCCGCTGGGCAGAAAGAACGGCTCGACCGCTGCCCGCGCGATCGCCTCCGCCAATGCCGATTGCATTGATTGCGCACACGGCGCCGCGAGATGGTGCGACAGCTCAGTTATAACAGCGGTCACGCGCCGCCGCTTGGCGATTTGCTCGATCTCGGCGCGTATATCTGAAATGGCAGCCTCGCGCGTGACGTCGTCGCTGGATCGCAAATCAAGCGACAGCTCGCAGCGGCCCGGAATGACGTTGATCAGCCCGTGCGGCACTGCCAACTGGCCGACAGTACCGACGAGATCGGCCGCCGCAAAGCACCGGCGTTCGACCGCGAGCACGATTTCTGCAGCGGCTGCGGCCGCGTCGCGCCGCAGCGACATCGGGACCGTCCCCGCATGTCCGGCGACTCCCTCGACCGTCACGCGAAAGCGCGCCGATCCAACGATCGATGTCACGATGCCGACCGGAAGGTCCCGCTCCAGCAGCACCGGTCCTTGTTCGATATGGACTTCGAGATAGCCGCGCAACGTCTCGGGCGGCCGCGCCAGCGCACGGATGGCGGCAAGGTCGACGCCTTCTTTCCGCAGCACCGTTGCTAAGCTGACATTATTCTGGTCCCGGCGCGCCAAGGTGCTCTCATCGAAGCGCCCGGCAATCGCGCCGCTGCCCAGATAGGGAGCGGAAAATCGCACCCCTTCCTCTTCGGAAAAGGCAACAATGTCGAGATGAAACGGAAGCTGCCGACCGATACGATTAAGGTGATCCGCCACGACCAGGCCGGTCAAAATGCCGAGGCGGCCATCGAACAGCCCCGCATTGGCAACCGTATCGTAGTGCGAGCCAACCAGCAGGCTTTTTGTAGCGCCCGCAGCGCCCGAATGACGGCCGACGACATTTCCAACGGCGTCGATCTCTGCGCTCAAGCCGGCCGCGCGCATCCAATCGCGCAACTGCACCGCGACAGCTTTGTGCACCTGTGAGAAATATGTGCACATAAGCGCATCGGGCAATTCCGAATGCTGTCCGAGCTGGCGCGCCAGATCGATGATGCGGTTGCCGAAGATTCCGGGGGCGACACGCTCGCCCGCTTGTCTGGCTTTGCGATCTAACATGCGGTGGTTGGCCAGTTTACCCAAACATCGATACTTGAAGGCGATGCGGCGTATCTGTCATGGTGCGACAATCAACGCTGCAGCCCAGCGGGAATGACACGGCCACGGCCCCGATTCAAGGAAAAGCACGTCCCGCTCGCTCATCGCACAGTCTCACCAGCCGCCGCGTCGCCAAGGTAAGTCGATGTCCGCTCCAGATTTTTCCGTCTACCCACGCGACCTCACCGGATACGGGCGCAACCCGCCCCATCCATGCTGGCCGGGCGAGGCCCGCGTTGCCGTTCAGTTTGTCATCAACTTTGAGGAGGGCGGAGAGAATTGCATTCTGCACGGCGACGAGGCGTCCGAAAGTTTTCTGGTCGACGTGCTCGGCGCCAAGCCGTGGCCGGGACAGCGGCATATGAACGTCGAATCCATGTTCGAATATGGCTCCCGGGCGGGATTCTGGCGATTGTGGCGACTGTTTACCAGCCGGAAGATACCGGTAACGGTGTTCGGCGTGGCGGCAGCGCTCGCCCGCAACCCGCAGATCGTGACGGCGATGCGCGAGGCTGACTGGGACATTGCGAGTCATGCGCTGCGCTGGATCGAATACAGGGACTACTCGCGCGAGGCCGAGGGCGCCCACATGCGCGACGCCATTCGCGTGCATGCCGCCGCGACCGGCAACCGTCCGTTAGGCTGGTACACCGGGCGCTCGACCGAGAATACCTTGAAGCTCGTGCTCGACGATGGCGGTTTCCTCTATTCGTCGGATTCCTATGCGGATGACCTGCCCTACTGGATCAGAGGCCGCCACGGTCCGCACCTGATCATTCCCTATTCGCTTGACGCCAACGACATGCGCTTCATCAACCCGCAAGGGTTTGCCAATGGCGAGGCTTTTTTCACCTACCTGCGCGACACATTCGACTATCTGTATAGCGAAGGCGCAGACAGCCCGAAGATGATGTCGGTCGGGCTGCACTGCCGGCTCGCCGGACGTCCCGGCCGAACGCATGGGCTGGCACAATTTCTGGATCACATCGGGAAATTCGATCGCGTGTGGTGCGCGACGCGTCTTGATATAGCGCGCCATTGGCACCGCGAACACATCGCGCTTGCACCCGATGCTCCGTATATCGAGTGAGACACGATCGCCATGGCGCATGTTACCCTCGACGAACTCAATCGGATGGATCGGCAGGCGTTCATCGCCGAACTCGGAGACATATTTGAACATTCTCCATGGATCGCAGAGGCCGCCTACGCTCCGCGACCTTTTCCAGACCTTCACGCGTTATATCAAGCGTTGACCGATACGGTGCGCAACGCCGACGCTACTCGGCAGATCGCGCTCATCGCCGCCCATCCGGACCTCGCCGGCAAGGCCGCTCGCGAAGGTATCATCACGACCGATTCAAAAATGGAACAGGCCAGCGCCGGCCTTGATCGGCTGACCGATCAGGAATTCGAAAAATTCCACAAGCTTAATGACGCTTATCGGGCCAAATTCAACATCCCGTTTATCGTCTGCGTACGACGGCACGGCAAAGAATCCATCCTCCGCCAGTTCGAGCTCCGCCTCGCCAATGACGAAGCCGCCGAACGCGCCACTGCCCTCAATGAAATTTTCCGCATTGCCGCGCTGCGCCTCGACCAGCGGGTTACGGCACCGGATCGGCTCAAGGTCCATGGCCGGTTGTCGACACACGTGCTGGATACCTATCGGGGCAATCCTGCCGCGGGCGTGAAAGTCGAATTGTTTGAAATCACATCTTTTAGGCCGCCGCGGCGGATCGTATGTGCGACAACCAACGCGGACGGACGCACGGACGGGCCGTTGATCGCCGACCAGCCGATCCCGATTGCCGAGTATGAATTGCGCTTCGAGATCGGCGCATACTTTGCCAGCAACGGCACGCCGGCCGCCGATCCGCCATTCCTCGGGATCGTGCCGATCCGTTTCGGCGTCGCTGAGCCCGAAGCCGACTATCACGTTCCATTACTCGTCACGCCGTGGAGTTATTCCACCTATCGCGGCAGCTGAGCATGTGAACATGACGCAGCTGCTCGCGATCTCCTTTGCGAGTTCCCGAAACGTCTATTTTGTGATCATGCTGCCGAAATCGACGCCATGCCGTATGTCTTGACTGGAATGGCGCTGGCTATAGGGAGAGGTGACGGCAATGCCCCGATGAGCCGCTCGCGTGGTGACAGGTAAGTGGACAGCACCTCCCCGCTCTGGATCAAGGACCCGCTCGCCATCCTCGCCGGCGATGCGGAACGGGGACTGGTCGTGCACAATGGCCGCATCGTGGAATTGGTGCCTGCCGGCCGGAACCCGACAACGGCCGGCGCGCAGACATTCGACGCCGGCGAGCACGTTGTCCTGCCGGGTCTGATCAACACGCATCATCATTTCTTCCAGACGCTGACGCGTGCCGTTCCGGCGGCGCTCGACCGCGAACTGTTTGACTGGCTGCGAGCGCTCTATCCGATCTGGGCGCGGCTGACGCCGGAAACGCTTGAGCTCGGCACGACCCTGGCGATGGCCGAACTCGCTCTGTCCGGCTGCACCATGACGACCGATCACCACTATGTCTTTCCGGCGGGTCTGGAAGACGCGCTGGACATCCAAGTTCGCTGCGCCCGGCGCCTGGGTTTGCGGGTCCTGCTGACGCGCGGCTCGATGAATCGCTCCAAACGCGACGGCGGCCTGCCCCCGGACAGCGTAGTGCAGGACGAGGACACGATCCTCGCCGATAGCGAACGCGTCGTGACCCGTCATCACCAGTCTGGCGAAGGCGCCATGGTGCAGATCGCGCTCGCACCGTGCTCGCCTTTCTCGGTCACGACATCGCTGATGCGCGCAACGGCCGATCTGGCAGCCCGCCTTGACGTTCGGCTGCACACGCATCTTGCCGAAACCGAGGATGAGAACCGCTACTGCCAAGAGCTCTATAAGTGCCGCCCGCTTGACTATCTGAACGATTGCGGCTGGCTTGGCGAGAGAACATGGCTGGCGCATGGCGTCCATTTCAACGCCGATGAGATAAAACGTCTCGCGAGTGCCCGGACGGCGATCTCGCATTGCGCCTGCAGCAATCAAATATTGGCCTCCGGCCATTGTCCGGTCTGCGACATGGAGCGCGCCGGCGTCGCCATCGGCATCGGCGTCGATGGCTCAGCCTCGAACGACTCCTCGAATCTGATGCAGGAACTGCGCGCCGCATTCCTGCTGCAACGCGGCCGCTACGGCGTCAAAGCGGTCAGCCACACAGACGCGCTGCGCTGGGCGACGCGGGGCTCGGCCGCCTGCGCGGGCCGCAGCGACATCGGCGAGATCGCAGCGGGAAAAATGGCCGATCTTGCGCTTTTCAAGCTGGACGAACCTCGCTTTTCCGGCAGTGGCGATCCGCTGGCGGCGCTGGTCCTTTGCGGCGCGCACCGCGCCGACCGTGTCATGGTGGGAGGACGATGGGTGGTGACGGGCGGTGAAATCCCGGGACTCGACATGCGCGAACTCAAGCTGCGCCATGCAGCGGCCGCCCGTTCGCTGCAGTGCCCGTGATCCGACTCGAGGAGATTTGACATGCGCCATTGGGGATTATCGGTCTGCGCGGCTATATTCCTGGCGCTATGCATGACCACTCAAGCCTGGAGCGAGGACATCGATTGCGACTCGTTCATCAAAAATCCAGATGGTTCGTGGACGGTCATACAGAAAGTCTTCATTCCCGTGCAGAATGTCAGAGTAGTCGAAGGCACCGTATTCCGCCCCGGCGGAACGTTTCTCGGCGACGATATGACGGTACGGCTGACAAAGGCGTGTCCCAATAAGCAGGTGACGGTGCCGGAGGAGCCGGGACAGCCCGAGCAAGCGTCGGCGCAGCCGCAGATGCCGCGAACGCCCTATGTACCGCTCTCGAACTACGCCGACGCCAACGGCAATATCGACATCCAACGCCTCACCTGCGCGCATCTCGCCGCCGCATCCCCGATCGATATCGAAACATTGGTGACCTGGTACAGTGGCTGGTATGCCGGAGCCGCGAAACGGCGCGGAATCAATTTGGCGCGCGTGCAATACGCAATCCGTAACGTCGCCGACTATTGCAAGGCCAACCAGAATCGCAGATTGGCCGATGCCCTGAACATCTTGTTGAAGTCTCAGTAATTCGAAGCCGCACCGCTGGCGGCGGACGGAATGTCATACACCGACACTCCTCCCGCCTGACGCCAGCGAAACTTCGCGCAATCACAAGCGTGATCACTTTCCAGGAATCTTATCGTCCACGCCTTTGACATAGAAATTCATGCTCAGGATCTGCTCGTCCGAAAGGTGCGAGCCGCCTTTGCATTCTACGGTCTGGCCGTCCTGGGTCACGACCGGGCATTTGAACGGATGCAAGGTCCCGGCCTTGATCGCGGCCTCCGTCTTCATGGCCAGCGCCTTAACGTCGTCCGGCATGTTGGTATAGGGTGCCATGACCACGAGATCCGACCCGAGGCCACCCCATGTGTCCGTCGACTTCCAGGTGCCGTTGAGCACGTCATTGGCGCGCTTGATATAATACGGGCCCCAGTTATCGACGATGGCGGTGAGCTGACTCTTCGGGCCGAACTTGATCATGTCCGAGTCCTGGCCGAATGCCAGAATGTTGCGCTGAGCGGCAATCTGCATCGCCGCCGGCGAGTCGGTATGCTGCATCAGAACATCGGCCTTCTGATCGGCCAGCGCCTTGGCGGCGTCAGCCTCCTTTCCAGGGTCAAACCAGGTGTTGACCCAGATGATCTTGACTTTGATGTTGGGGTTGACGCTCTGCGCGCCCAGCATCGTCGCGTTGATTCCCGAGACTACCTCGGGGATCGGAAACGACACGATATAGCCGAGAATCCCGGTCTTCGACATTTTGGCGGCGATGACGCCCTGAATGTAGCGGGCTTCATACCAGCGGCCGGCATAAGTGCTGACATTCTTGGCGCGCTTGAAGCCGGTGGCATGCTCGAAGAAATCGTTGGGATACCGGCTTGCCACCTTGATCGTCGGGTCCATGTAACCGAACGACGTGGTGAAGATCAGGCGGTTGCCGGCACGCGCCAGTTGCTCAATGGCGCGCTCGGAATCGGGCCCTTCATTGACATTCTCGAGATACGTAGTCTCGACCTTGTCACCAAGCGCTTTGACAAGAGCCTGCCGGCCGACTTCGTGCTGATAAGTCCAGCCGAAATCACCGATCGGGCCGAGATAGATAAGGCCGACTTTCAGTTTGTCGGCGGCCAGGGCACCGACGCCTGCAACACCCAGCGGAAGCGCAGAGGCAAGCGCTACCACCGCCGCCATGATCAATGTTCGATATTTCATCTTTGGCTCCGGGTTGGCACGAAAGGGCGTATCTGTTGAGCCCCGTGCGAAACGCGCCCATCGCCTCGCCTGCGGGCCTGCTTAGCGATCCGGCACGAAGACCAGACCAAGCGAAGCAGGAGCGGCCAACCCGGCGGTGCCGCGTTTGGCTGAAATCAACACCAGGACGACGACAGTTGCAAGGTACGGCAGCGACGACATCAGTTGCGGTGGAATACCAAGGCCGAGGGCTTGCACAGAGAGTTGCAGAAACGTCACGGCGCCGAACAGATAGGCGCCGCCGACCAGCCGGCCGGGTCTCCACGAAGCGAATACGACGAGCGCCACCGCTATCCAGCCGCGACCAGCCGTCATTCCCGGAATGAAGAATGGCGTATAGGCGAGCGGCAGGAATGCGCCCGCGAGCCCGGCGCAAGCGCCGCCGAACAGCACAGCGAGCAGCCGGATCCGGAGCACCGGATAGCCGAGCGCATGGGCGGAAGCATGGTTGTCGCCGACCGCGCGCAGCACCAAGCCTGATCGTGTGCGGTAGAGGAAAAACCAGATTCCGACGATTAGCGCGATCGAGAGATAGACGAACGCGTCCTGCCCGAACAGAATTGGTCCGATCCCCGGAAGATCGCTCAATATCGGCACGTCAAGCTTGGGCGCGGGGGCGATCCGCGCTCCGACGAAGCCCCTGCCGATCAGGCCGGAAAGCCCGGTGCCGAAAATGGTCAGCGCCAGCCCCGCCGCGACCTGATTGACCGCCAGCCCCAGGGTGAGCGCGGCGAAGATTGCCGAGGACGCCGCGCCGGCCAGCACGCCGCAGGCTGCGCCGATCGCGATCGACCCCGACATGTAGGCGCCGGCAAAACCGCAGGCCGCGCCCATGATCATCATGCCTTCGACGCCGAGATTGAGGACCCCCGAGCGTTCCGCGACCAGTTCGCCGGCGCCGGCGATGAGAAGCGGCGTCGACGCCGTTATCACCGTCAGTATGAAACTGACGGAAAAGACGAGCTTGCCAATTTCGAGCAGCGACTCAAACATGGGCAAGCTCGCGACTTTGCCGCGTGCGCAGGAGCCGGATGCGGTAGATAATCAGCGAGTCGCAGGCGAGCACGTAAAATAACAGGACGCCCTGAAAAACCTTGGTCAGGTCGAGCGGCACTTTGATCGCGATCTCGGCGTTTTCACCGCCGATGAAGGTGAGCGCAAGAAACAGCCCCGCAATCAATATTCCGACTGGATTGAGCCGGCCGAGGAACGCCACGATGATGGCGGTAAAGCCGTAACCCGGCGAAAAATCGGGCTGCAGGTGACCGACCGGCCCAGCCACCTCGATGATCCCCGCGAGGCCGGCGAGAGCGCCTGAAATCGCAAATGTCAGAAGCACCAGTTTGTCCGGATCGAAGCCGGAAAAGCGCGCCGCCTTGGGCGCTGCTCCGAGCAGGCGGACTTCAAATCCCATGATGGTGCGCCCGAGCAGAACGGCGCCGAGCCCAACCACCAGCAACGCAATAAGTGCACCGGCATGCACACGGCTGCCGGGTATCAGGATCGGCACTGTGGCGACGGGGTCGAAATCAGCCGTGGTCGGAAAGTTCAACCCGTGCGGGTCGCGCCACGGCCCGCGCACCAGATAGTCCATGAAGAAATTGGCGATGTAGACCAGCATCAGGCTGGTGAGAATCTCGCTGGCGCCGAATCGAACCCTGCACAGCGCCGGAATGAGCGCGTAGAGGGCGCCGCCGACGGCCCCGAGAACGAGCATGGCCGGAAAAACCCACGGACCGACGCCGGTCCCGTTGGTACGAACCGCAAGCCAGCTTCCCGCCACCGCCCCGATCAGGAACTGCCCCTCGGCGCCGATATTCCAGATGTTGGCGATGTAGCAGAACGACAGCCCGATACCGATCATCACCAGCGGCGTCGCCTTCACGACGAGTTCGCCAAGCGAATAAGAATCCGTCAATGGATCGAGAAAATACACGCCGAGAGAGGTGATCGGGTTCTTGCCCAGGGCGGCAAACATCACCGCCATGGTAATGAGAGAAAGGGCGATCGCGACCAGAGGCGAGGCTACGGCGGCAAGGGCGGAATTTTCAGGCCGCTTTTCAAGCACCAACTGCATGTTTCTGCTCTTCGTCCGCCGACTTCG
>Ga0335078_10010495_pt1 | contig 13716 bp, 14 predicted proteins | sample Lox_Sample_32_FD_206711 | JGI IMG/M metagenome (GOLD analysis project Ga0335078, IMG submission 206711) | Soil microbial communities from Loxahatchee National Wildlife Refuge, Florida, United States - Lox_Sample_3.2 | ecosystem: Environmental > Terrestrial > Soil > Wetlands | place: USA...
TTCGGCACGCCTTCAAGCAAAACTTTCTGCAATTCTGTTTCGATCTGCGCCACGATGCTCGGCAGCGCGGAACTTCCGTAACTCGCCTTGTACTTGATTCCGTTCCAGCGATATGGATTGTGGCTCGCGGTGATCATCACGCCGCCGGCCGCTTTGCGTTGCCGCACCAGCAGTGAAATTGCAGGCGTGGGGCACGGCTCGGTGCAAAGAAACACCGGTGTGCCCGTCATCGAAATTGTGTCCGCAGCCACGCGCGCGAATTGTTGCGAGCCAAACCGGTTGTCGTAGCCGACCAGCACGCCGCGCCGCGCATCTTCCGCGCGCACCACGTATCGCGCAATGGCGTAGACCACCTTGCGCACGTTCTCGTGGACGAAATCTTCGCCGAGTACGCCGCGCCAGCCGTCCGTGCCGAATTTAATTTCGCGCATTGTTTTAACTTGTCATTCCTGTTGCTCGCCGACTCACAACAAATCGCGTCGCTTCCGCGATTCCAGCCATTTCACCACTTTACTCACGTCCTGCGCCGATTCGCGCGGACAAATCAGCAGCGCGTCATCGGTTTCCACCACGATCAAATCCTTGACGCCGATCGCCGCGACGAATTTCTTCGGACTCCACAAAAAATTACCGGACGAATTCAGTAGAAAACTTCCGCCCGCCGTCACATTTTCTTCTGATCGCCCTTTGCTCATCAATTCGCGCAAGGCTTCCCAGGAGCCGATGTCGCTCCAGCCTACTTTCGCTGGCAGCACAAAAACGCATGGCGCACCGCGGCCGCGCGTGCACGGCTCGAGGATCGCATAGTCCACGGAAATATTTTCGAGTTGCTGATAGATCCGCCGCCGCGCGCGGGTGTAAGCGCTCGTCCCAATCGTCGCCGCCAATTTTTCCAGCGCGGCGTGAGTTTCGGGCAGATACATGCGCAGATATTCCAGATACGTCGAAACGCGCCAGAAAAACATTCCCGCGTTCCAGTCGTATCGCCCCGACGCGAGATATTTGTTCGCCAACGCCAGCTCAGGCTTCTCCGTGAATCGCCGCACCGCAAAAATTGAGTTGCCGCCCGCGGATTTTCCTCGCTCGATGTAGCCGAAGCCTGTGTCCGGCCGCGTCGGTGGAATTCCCAGCACGCCGATGTGGCCGGGCCTTGCCGCCAGTCTTAGCGCGCTGCGCACAATCGCGCGATATCGCCGCGGCTGCGCGATGTATTGATCCGACGGCAGCACCGCCATCAGCGCGTCGCCATGGCGCTTCCTCAGATGAATCGCCGCCAGCGCAATCGCCGCGGCGGTGTTGCGTCCGACGGGCTCAGCCAGAATTTGCCCGCGTGGCACACGCGGCAGTTGACGGCGCACTTCCGCCACTTGATCGTTGTTTGTCACGACCCAGGTATGCGCCGTGTCGAAAATCGGCGCGAGCCGCGCAGCCGTTTGCTGCAGCATCGTGCCAGTGCCGAAAATATTCAGCAGTTGCTTTGGATTGCGCGCGCGGCTGCGCGGCCAGAAACGCGTACCTCGCCCTCCGGCCAGAATCACGGCGCACACAGGCAGCTTCTTCGATCTGATCTGTGTAGGCTTCATCTATTTACGTATTACCTGCGCTGAATCCTCTGATGAAACTCCACTCGCCGCAAGTTCCGCGGCGTATCCTTTCAAATCCGGCACAAAAACTCGCAGCATCGTAGTCTCACTCGTTGGTTCAATCCGCCATTCGCCGAGCGCCGCCGGCACGAACCACGATTCCGCCGCTGAATAGTTGGCGGTTCCGCCCGCTCCTTTCACGGACCACGAAATTTTTCCGTCCCCCGCGATTGCGATCCAAATCTCAAAACGCTCCGGCGCCGTTTTCAGTGCGATGCCCTTTGAGAATCTCCATTTCTCCACCGCGAAGTATTTGCAAGCAACCAGAGCAATCCGTTCGCCTTCCGGCATTGCGATCCGCGCTGGCGCAAGTTTCCCGCCGCGCTGCGAGTCAAAATTCAGCACCTCCATCGCCTGCGTCACGTGTAGTTTGCGCGGCGTGCCATTCGGTTGCACGCGGCCGTAATCGTACACGCGATAAGTAATGTCTGACGTCTGCTGAATTTCGCACAGCACCAGACCTTGGCCGATCGTATGCGCCGTGCCCGCCGGAACGAAAACCGCGTCGCCGCGTGACATCGGCACACGCGCCAGACAGTTTTCTGCCGTAGCTTCGTCAATCGCGCGGCGAAATACCTGGCGTGTCACGCCCGGCTTCAGCCCAACCAAAACCTCCGTGCCGGGTTGAGCATCCACGGCGTACCACATCTCCGTTTTGCCCACGCCGCCGGCCGCCGCTTCATTTTTCGCTGCGTATTCATCGGGAGGATGCACTTGCACCGAGAGTTTGTCGCCCGGAAACAGAAATTTCGCCAGAAGAGGAAACGGCGCGTCGCGCCCATCGTGCGCAGCGGCGAACTGCGTGCCCGTCCATCCCGCGGACATTTCGCGCCACGCATCCGCGAGCGCGCGGCCCTCATATGGCCCGTCTGCGAATTTGCACTGACCTTCGCTGAGCCACACTTCGCCAATTGGCAATCCGGCCGTCGCTGCGTCACGCGGGGAAAAATCTTTTGGAATGTCTTTCTCAGTGCACGTTTTATCCGAGAAGAGAGGCGCGAGGGATTTCGCGCCCCATATCCGCGGGACAAAAATTGGCTGCAGCCGCGCGGGCCTCACCGCCGCGTGCTCGCTCACGGCGCGGAAGCGGCCTCGGCAAGAAAGCGTTCAATGCGGCGCAAACCTTCTTCAATGCGCTCCATGCTCGTCGCGTACGAAATTCGCAGGTAACCCGGAGCGCCGAACGAGTCGCCCGCCACCACCGCAACATGCGCTTTATCAAGCAGTCCCGCCACCAGTGTGGGCGTGTCCGCGAATTTTTTGCCGGGACCGGTGAGGCGCGACACATCCGGAAAAACATAAAACGCGCCCTGCGGCAGCTTGCAGGTGATGCAAGGAATGTCGTTCAACCCCGCGACGATCCGATCCCGCCGCCGCGCATATTCCGCGAGCATGCTCGACACGGTGTCCATCGAGCCTGTCAGCGCCGCCAAAGCCGCTTTCTGCGTGATGGACGAAGCGTTCGACGTGGACTGGCTCGTGAGCGTGACCATCACGTCGATCACTTCTTTCGGGCCCAGCGCAAATCCCGCGCGCCATCCCGTCATCGCAAAAGTCTTGGAAAGTGAGCCCGCGACGATCACGTGCGGCTTCGCATCCGCGCGCCCGGCGATCGAAAACGGTTTGCCGCCATCATAAATAAAGTGCGAATAGCATTCGTCGGCCAGAATCCAGATGCCGCGGCTCTTACAAATCTCAAAAATCCTCTCAAATTCCTCGCGCGGAATCACCGCTCCGCTGGGATTGTTTGGCGAGTTGATGATGATCATCTTCGTCCGCGGAGTGATCGCTTTTTCCACGTCGGCCGCGCGCAAAACAAATCCTTCTTCCGCGCGCGTGGGAATGAATACCGGCGTGGCGCCGGTGTACTTCACCATGTCCGGAAAGCTCACCCAGTAGGGAACGGGAATCAGCACTTCATCGCCGGCTTCCACCAGCGCGTTCAGCGCGTTGAACAGCGCTTGCTTGCCGCCCGCCGTGAACGCCGCCTCGGTCGGCTCGTAGTTCGATCCGAACTGCGCCGCATGCCATTTGCAAATCGCTTCACGCAGCGGCACGATCCCCGCGGAAGAAGTGTATTTTGTGAAATTTTTCTCCAGCGCCTCGATCGCCGCGCGCTTGATGTGGTCCGGAGTAGCGAAATCCGGCTCGCCGGGCCCGAAATCCACCATGTCTATACCGCGCGCGCGATAGCGCTCGGCCGCCATCAGCACCGCGAGCGTCGGCGACGTCCCAATGCGATTCACTCGACTGGTAAATTTTGTCATCGGCGCGCTAGAACCCTTTCGCTTTCAACCGCTGCTCCACCACCGGCGGCACAAGCCCCTTGATCTGCCCGCCCAGCCGCGAAATTTCCCGTACCAGGCTCGAACTCAGGTAGCTGTACGATTCGCCCGGCATCATGAAAACAGTTTCGATCTGCGGTTCCAGGCGGCGGTTCATCAACGCCATTTGCAATTCATATTCGTAGTCGCTGATGGCGCGAATGCCTCGAAGAATCACCTGCGCTTTGCGCTGCACGGCGTATTGCACCAGCAGCCCCTCGAACAGATCCACTTCCACGTTATCCCACGGCTTCGTAACTTCGCGCAACATCTCCACGCGCTCGGCCGTGGTGAACAGCGGATCTTTTTCGGAATTGCGCAGCACGGCCACCACCAGGCGGTCGAACATTTTCGTCGCGCGCTCGATAAGGTCCAGATGGCCGTTGGTAACCGGATCAAATGAGCCGGGATAGATTGCCAGAACGCTCTTCATGTGTGGCGGATGTCTCGCGGTATTTTAACCCAACGCGCGCGGCCGGAAAGGGAATTGTTGCTTCCCGGCATTGGCTCGCTGTATCCCCGTCCACCCGCAAAATTCGCCCATTCGATGCTACGAGATTGCATATCAGACTTATCCAGTCGTACATTGGATCGGGGAAGAGGTGTCTTGACAGAGGCCCCCAGCTGGCATAATATCCAAATGGGACTAATTTAGTCGTATTTGACTAGGTGTCTTTAGAATTGCAAAAGCCATGCTGAAGCTTTCCAAGAAGTCGGATTACGGCCTGATCGCCATGAAGCACCTGGCGACCTGTGCCGAAGACGGCGCGCAGAGCGCCTCGGAAATCGCCGAAGCCTACGGCATCTCGTCGCCGCTGATGGCCAAGGTGTTGCAAAAGCTGGCGCGCGGCAGGCTGGTGACGGCGCAACACGGCTCCGCCGGTGGGTATCGCCTGGCGCGGCGTCCGGACGAGATAACGGCGCTGGATGTCATCAACGCGGTGGATGGGCCGGTGTTTATCACCTCCTGCGTCACGACTCACGGCGAATGCGACCAGTCCACCACGTGCATCGTGCGCGAACCGCTGCGCAGAGTGAATGACAGCATCATGCAGGTGCTGAGCACCGTGACGATTTCGCAGATGAGCGAAGAGCCGGAACAGCCGGCGCTGGTGCAGATGCAGGCGTAAATTTTTGAACGGTTTTTTTTGCGGGGACGATTTTCTAAAAGACGAAATTCAGACGCTGAAACGAGGAGAAGCAGAATGGCAATCAAGACACCGATTTACATGGACAATCACGCGACGACGCCGGTGGATCCGCGGGTTGTGGAAGCGATGCTGCCGTATTTCAACGAACGATTCGGCAACAGCGCCAGCCGCAATCACGCCTATGGTTGGACGGCCGAAGAGGCCGTGGAAAACGGCCGGGCACAGATCGCTCGATTGATCAACGCGTCGCCCAAGGAAATCATCTTCACCAGCGGCGCGACCGAATCCGACAATCTGGCGCTGAAGGGCGCGGCGGAAATGTATCGCGAGAAGGGCAACCACATCATCACGCAAGTCACCGAGCACAAAGCCATTCTGGATACCTGCAAGCGCCTGGAAAAGTACGGCTACGAAGTTACGTATCTGCCGGTGCAGAAGGATGGGCGCATCAACCTGGATGAGCTGCGCAAGGCCATCACTCCGAAGACGATCATCATTTCCATCATGTACGCCAACAACGAAATCGGCGTAATTCAGCCCATCGCGGAAATCGGCAAGATCGCCAAGGAAAAGGGCATCCTGTTCCATTCCGATGGTGTGCAGGCGCTCGGCAAGATTCCCGTGGACGTGATGGCGGACAATATTGATCTGCTTTCCATGAGCGGACACAAATTGTACGGGCCGAAGGGCGTTGGCGCGCTTTATGTGCGGCGCCGCAACCCTCGCGTGCAACTTTCCGCAATGATCGATGGCGGCGGCCATGAACGCGGCATGCGCTCGGGCACGCTGAATGTGCCGGGCATCGTTGGCTTTGGCAAAGCTTGTGAGCTTTGTATGAATGAAATGGCCAGCGAATCCGCGAAGATGCTCGCGCTGCGCAACCGTTTGCAGAAGGGCCTGGAATCGAAGCTCGACGAAATCTACATCAATGGCTCAATGGAGCATCGTCTGCCGAACAATCTCAACATGAGCTTCGCGTTCGTCGAAGGCGAATCGCTCCTGATGGGAATCAATGACATCGCGGTATCGAGCGGCTCGGCATGCACGTCGGCAACTCTGGAACCGAGCTACGTGCTGAAAGCGCTCGGCGTCGGCGAGGATCTGGCGCACACCTCGATTCGATTCGGGCTCGGCCGGTTTAACACCGAAGCGGAAGTGGACTACGTCGTAGATCGCATGCACGAAGTCGTCAGCCGGCTGCGCGAACTTTCTCCGCTGTACGAAATGGCGAAGGAAGGCATCGACGTCAGCAAAATGCAGTGGAACGCCGCCAGCGCGGGCGCGGAGCACTAAAGTCCGGGCCGCCGAAGGCGTCAAAGTTTGAGTCAGGGCATCTAATTTAGGAGAGGGGCACACGAAATGGCTTATTCAGACAAGGTTCTCGAGCACTACAACAATCCGCGGAACGTCGGCAGCCTGCCCAAGGAAGATCCCAACGTGGGCACGGGTCTGGTCGGCGCGCCGGAATGCGGCGACGTGATGAAGCTGCAGATGAAGATCAATCCGGAAACCCGTGTGATCGAAGAAGCCAAGTTCAAGACGTTTGGCTGCGGTTCGGCGATTGCTTCCAGCTCGTTGGCGACCGAATGGGTGAAGGGTAAGACGGTGGAGGAGGCGCTTTCCATCAAGAATACGGACATTGTGAAGGAGCTGAGCTTGCCGCCGGTGAAGATTCACTGTTCGGTGCTCGCCGAAGACGCCATCAAGGCCGCCATCGGCGATTGGAAGAAGAAGAACAACGACGGCAGCCAGGCTTAACGAGGACTAGAGCGCTAAGTAAGCCGGTGTAGCGGCGCTGCATTGGCGTTTAAAGGCCGCCGCTCCGTGTGCATGGGCGAATGATATGGAAACGCAACTCAAAAACTCCGTGGAAACTCCGGCTGCGCCGGCAATCCACGTGACGGAAAGGGCGGCGCAGAAGATCCGCCAACTGCTGAGCAAAGAAGGCGTGCCGGAATCCACCGGTGGCCTGCGCGTGGGAGTGCAGGGGGGCGGTTGTTCGGGGCTGACGTACGCGATGCGGCTGGATACGCAGGCGCGCGACCGCGACAAAGTGTTTGAAGAACATGGCGCGCGCGTGTTCGTGGATCCGAAGAGCTTTCTTTTTCTCGCCAACACCACGCTGGATTATCAGGAAACGCTCATCCGGCAGGGATTCGTCTTCGAGAATCCGCAGTCCACTCGCAGTTGCGGCTGCGGCAGCTCGTTCACGGCGTAACCTTCGATCGTTTGCGGACCGATCTCACCGGACTCCGCTGGTTTTGGGGGAATTCACACATTCATGAGCGCTTCTTCGACCGCAAACGCTGCATCTGTTTCCTGCTGGAGCTGCGGCGCGGCGACCTCCGGTGCGCATTTCTGTCCGTCGTGCGGCAAAATTCAGCCGCTGCCCCGCGGCGCCGATTATTTCACGTTCTTCGGATTCCAGCAGAAGCTGCAATTGGATCCGGCGGAACTCGAAAGGCGGTTTCATCAGTTGAGCTGGAAGTTGCACCCGGATAATTTTGTCCGCGCCAGCGAAAACGAAAGGGAACTTTCCCTCGCGCGCTCTTCGGAATTGAATGATGCGTACCGAGCCCTGCGCGAACCGCTCAGCCGCGTGGAACATTTATTGGCGCATGAAGGCATGCGCAATGAGGGTCAGCAGAAGCAGAAAGCTCCCCCGGAATTGCTCGCGGAAGTGTTTGAGCTGAATGAATCGCTCGATGAGCTGCGCGAGGCGCGCGAATCCGGCGGCGACGCCGCGGCCATCAAGTCAAATCTCGCGGCCGCCGAAAAGGATTTCACGAAGAAGCTCGAAGAAGCGGATGCACAACTGGCCGCTCTCGCCGCTGAGTGGGACAAAGCGATTGACGCGGGCGCTCCCGTCGAAGAGCGCAAGAAGTTGATGGGGCGCATGAACGAAGTGCTAAATCGGCGCTCCTACATCCGCAACTTGGTGAATAAAGTCGCCGCGGAACTGGCGGCGTGATTCGTGGCGCTTGGTTCGTGACGCGTGACCGGTGGCCCGTGGTCCGTGAAACGGCCTGCGGGCGCGCCCGAGGTAGTACATGCCTTGCGCGGGGTTGCGCAGATGCTGAAGAGCTTTCGCGAGTTGGAAGTATGGCAGAAAGCGCATGCGCTGGTGCTGGAAGTATATCGAGAGACGACAAAATTTCCAGACCGGGAGCGGTTCGGCGTCATTTCTCAATTGCGCCGATCGTCGTTTTCCGTGCCTGCGAACATTGCCGAGGGCTTTGGACGCAGGACGACCGGTGAATTGCTGCAGTTTCTTGCTATGGCAAACGGTTCACTCGAAGAGACGAGGTACTTCGTGTCGCTGAGCAAGGATCTCGGTTACATGGACACTGCCGATGCCGCGAGATTGGACCGGCAATGCGATTCAGTTGGGCAAATGATCGGCGCACTCACGCGAAGCCTCCGGCAACGGGCTGCAGCACGGACGAGAAACACGAGTCACGGCACACGAGCCACGGGTCACGCGAGTTGAGCGGCGGCGGAGAATAAATACTTATCATGGGCAAAACGGTCGGAATCGATCTCGGCACAACGTACAGCCTGGTGGCCTACGTTGATCCGCAAACCAAACACCCGAAGTGCATCACCGGGCCGTATGGTTCGGCGCTGTGTCCTTCGGTGGTGAGCCTCGATGCGGATGGATCGATCATCGTCGGTGAAGCCGCCCGCAAGCGCCTGCTCACGCAGCCCACGCGCACAATCTACAGCGTGAAGCGGCTCATGGGCCGCGGAACTTCGGACGTCACCGAAGAACTGAAGATTTTTCCGTTCCGCATCGACTCCGGCAGTGAAAATGTGATTCGCGTGCGCCTCGGCGAGAAAGTTTTCACGCCGCCGGAAGTTTCTTCGTACATTCTGCGCGAGTTGAAAAACTGGGCCGAACAGCACTTCGGCGAATCCGTTGACCGCGCCGTTATCACCGTTCCGGCCTACTTCAATGACGCGCAGCGCCAGGCCACGAAGGACGCCGGCAAGCTGGCCGGTCTGGAAGTTTTGCGCCTGGTCAATGAACCCACCGCGGCCGCGCTCGCCTACGGCCTGCACGAAAAACAGCGCGGGATTGTGGCCGTATACGATTTCGGCGGCGGCACATTCGACATCAGCGTGCTGAAACTGATTTCCACCACCGAAGGCGACATCTATCAGGTGCTTTCCACCAGCGGCGATACGCACTTGGGTGGCGACGACATTGACCACGAATTGCAGCGCATCGCGCGGCAGGAAATTCTTTCGCAGTTCGGCATAGATCTCGGCAAGGATTCCGCCGCTTTGCAGGAATTGCGCAAACTTCTGATTGCCGCCAAGCACGAACTCTCGCATGCGGATCACGCCCGCGTGCAGTTTGCGCTGGACGATGAAAAATTGTACGCCCGCGTGTTTTCCCGCGCGGAATTCGACGGTTGGATCGCGCCGATCGTCGCGCGAACCATGCGTCCGGTGAAGCAGGCGCTCGCGGACGCGCACATGAAGCCGGAAAAAATTGAAGAAGTCGTGCTCGTCGGCGGTTCCACGCGGATTCCGCTGGTGCGCAGCGAGGTCGAGAAATTCTTCGGCCGTGCGCCGCACACGGAGCTGAATCCAGACGAAGTCGTTGCGTTGGGCGCGGCAGTCCAGGCGAATATTCTGGAAACCGGTGTTTCCGACATGTTGTTGCTGGACGTCACTCCGCTTTCCCTCGGCATTGAAACCATGGGCGGCGTCGTCGCAAAGATTATCCCGCGCAATTCCACGATTCCCGCCAGCGCGCAGGATAATTTCACCACCGGCGTGGACAATCAAACTGGAATTGATATCCACGTCTTGCAGGGCGAACGCGAACTCGCCAAGGATTGCCGTTCGCTGGCGCGTTTTCAGTTGAAAGTTCCGCCCGGCCCGGCGGGCCTGGCGCGCGTGGAAGTGAAATTCCTGATTGACGCGAACGGCATCCTGCAAGTCGCCGCGCGCGACCTGAAGACCGGCGAGCAAAGCTCCGTCGAAGTGCAGCCGAGCTACGGGCTCTCCGATACGGAAATTGAGCGCATTCTGGAAGAATCCATCGAATACGCCGAGCAGGATTTTACGGAGCGGCAGCTGATCGAAGCGCGCAGCGAAGCCGATACGATTTTGCACGCCACCGAAAAGTCGCTGGCGCAGCCGGGCGTCGAGATTCACGCCGCGGAGAAACACAAGATCACCGGCATCGTCGCGGCGCTGAAAGAAGCTGCCGCCGGACGCGATTACAAACTTATCCGCGTTCGCATTGACGAATTGAACGCGGCCACCATGCCGCTGGCCGAACGCATCATGAATCGCGCGCTGGCCACGGCCCTGGAAGGCAAACAGCTCGAAGAAGTCTGAAACGCGGAGGGAGTGCACGATGGGCGGGCAGAATCCTTACATCGAGCAGACAAAATTTGTTCTGCCGACAAAAAAATATAAAGTGACCTTCCTGAAGGAAGGGAAGACGGTGGAAGTCGACCCGGAGAAATTTCCCTACGGGCACGACGGGTTGCCGGGCAGCATCCTGGATATTTCCGCTGGATTTCACATGGGACTCGATCACGCGTGCGGCGGCGTGTGCGCCTGCTCCACGTGCCATGTGATCATTCATGAGGGTTTGGAATCCTGCAACGAAGCGACCGACGCGGAATACGATCAGCTCGATGAGGCGCCGGGGTTGACTGCAAAGTCGCGCCTGGGTTGCCAGTGTGTGCCGGACGGAACGAAGGACATCGTGGTGGAAATTCCCGAGTGGAACAAAAACTACGCCAAAGAGGCGGACCACTAAGATGCCGAATCAAATGGACTGGGATAACGCGGAAGACATCGCCATCGCGCTCGCCGATAAATTTCCGGATGCAGATCCCGTGAACGTGCGCTTCACCGATTTGCACAAATGGGTGATGGAACTTGAAGGGTTCGCTGGCGACGCAAAGGCGTCGAACGAAGGCAAGCTCGAAGCGATTCAAATGGCCTGGATTGAAGAGGTGGAAGACCGCAAGGGATAATCAGTCTCCCCGCGAATGCAATTTCGCAGATTCTTGGTAGCCCGGACGGGGGTCGAACCCGTAATCTTCGCCTTGAAAGGGCGACGAGTTAACCATTACTCTACCGGGCCCCGGTGAAATTGTACCATCTCCTCGCCGCGCGAACACGCAGCCGCGGCCTTCCGTCGCACAGGTTTCAGGCTGTGCGTTTTTGGTTTGCACTTGTAGCCCGCGGGCGGGTCATCAGCCCCGGGGATTTTCTGACAGATTCAGCAACCACCGAACCGAAGGCGCCGATCCTCTCTGTTGTCAGCCTCAATCCTCGGCGGGTGATCGGAACACACCCGCCCCTGCGATTCGGGGACGGGCTACAAATTCTCCCGTCAGCGGCGCGGACATTCTTGTCTGCGGCATTTCGCGCAGAACCCCCGCAGGCAAGAATGCCTGCGCTACGAAACCAAATCTGCGATATAAATGTCCACATCGATTCGCTTAAATCGCTCGCACAAAGGAACTCCACTCATGAAAATGCGGACAGCCCCAGGTGTGCTGTTACTTCTCGCTGCTGGTCTTGCACCCGCCGCGCGGGCGCAGAATGCCGCGCAAAATAACGGCATCGGCACTCCGGAGCGCCACGAATTCGTCATCCACAATTTTAAAACGGAAAGCGGAGTGGTGCTTCCCGAAGCGCACGTCGTCTACGGCACCTACGGCAAACTGAATGACGCGCGTGACAACGCGATTCTGCTGCCTTCGCACTACATGGCGCGGTTCACCGGTTACACCTGGCTGATGGGCAACGGCAAAGCGCTCGATACGTCTAAGCTGTTTCTGATTTGCACGGAACTTTTCGGCAACGGCAGCTCTTCTTCGCCCAGCAACACTCCCGAGCCGTTTCACGGACCGCGCTTTCCAGTGATGACAATTCGCGACAACGTCGAAGCGGTGCATCGCCTGCTGATGGAGGAGCTGCACGTCACCCATCTGCGCGCGCTGATCGGATTTTCCATGGGCGCCGAGCAGGCGTTTCAATGGGCCGTCAGCTATCCAACGTTTGCCGATCGCATCGTCGCCACTTCCGGCACGGCAAAATGCTATCCGCATGGCATCGTACGGCTGGAAAGTGAAATCGCGGCGATCACCGAAGATCCCGTTTTCGCCGGCGGAGATTACAAAACTCCACCGACGCGCGGAATCGCAACCTTCGGGGCTGTGTGGCTGGCGTGGCTCTATTCGCAGGAATGGTGGCGCGATGAGCTGTGGAAGCCCGGCCCCACTCCGGGCATGACGTTTGAGCAGTATCTGCAATTGCGCACAAAGACTTTTCTGAACAACGCTGATGCGAACGATTTAATTCTGCAGATGCGCACCTGGGAAAAACACGACGTAGGCGCGACGCCCGGCTTCGACGGCGATGTGCAGAAGGCCCTGCGTTCCATCAAGGTGCCGATTCTTTATATGCCGTCGGAATCGGACATGTATTTTCCAGTAGGCGACGCGCGTTACGAAGCGCAATTCATTCCCGGCGTCACGCTAATGCCGATTCCGTCCTTGTGGGGGCACACCGCAGGCGCGGCGAGCAATCCTGCCGACTCAAAATTTCTGAACGACAATATTGCGAAATTCCTGGCAGCAGGGAAGTGAGGGCGCCGGAGTGGTTTTCCCCGCGGCTGTCATCCCGAGCTGATGTCTTCTAGGCGAGGTCCGCCTGCCACTTGCCTGCCGGCAGGGATCTGCCTTTCTAGTGGATGGTCGCGCGACTGCGCGTGAATTAGCCGGCCGCTACTCCACTCCGACCGCCGTTTTGATTTGTCACGTTTCTACCCCGTTTCCCATTGTCGAATCTCGTCAATTCCCAAGCAGCTTCACCATAAGCATCTTGTTTTGTGGCCTTTAGCCGAAAACTGTTTGTGGCCTTGTGGTTGCACCCTATCCATCGGCAAATACCGAGCAGAGGTCTGGTCGAACGCCGGAATTGCAGGTTGCGGACGGAAATTCAGCGCCCGGTCGAGCGAAAGGTCACAGATGAACGGCTCTCAAACAAAAAAATTGCGTGCACGCCGCGGCTTCTCGCTGCTTGAGCTGCTGACCGTGGTCGCCATCCTGGGAATCCTCCTCGCGATGGGCATTCCGCAAATCATGAACATGTCCAGCAGCTACAAGCTCACCGGCGCGGTGGACAGTGTTCAGTGGGCGATTGCCTCCACGCGCTATCAGGCGATCATGAAGGGCTACTACTACGAATTAACGATCAGCAATTCCAACACGCAATATCAGGTGTACAGCAAGATTCCGCCGGCAACGTCGTACACCACGGTGGGCAACGCGACGCCAATCACGTCGACCGCGGTGACCATCAGCCCGGCCACCACAACTCTGCAATTCAGCCCGAGCGGATCCATTTCCGTGGTCGCCGGCAATTCAAATCCGAACACCATCACAGTCACGTATAGCGGTCAATCTCACACATTAACGGTGTCCAATTATGGCCAGGTCACAATCCAGTAAGAACCAGGCGCGGGGCTTCACGCTGCTGGAAGTCGTCATCTCGATCGCCATTCTCATGATCGGATTGGTCGGCGCCGCCACGCTTTTCGGCAATACGTACAATTCC
>Ga0335078_10010496_pt1 | contig 13716 bp, 12 predicted proteins | sample Lox_Sample_32_FD_206711 | JGI IMG/M metagenome (GOLD analysis project Ga0335078, IMG submission 206711) | Soil microbial communities from Loxahatchee National Wildlife Refuge, Florida, United States - Lox_Sample_3.2 | ecosystem: Environmental > Terrestrial > Soil > Wetlands | place: USA...
CGTCAATCAAGGAAATCAGCGCGATCGGCGTTTTGCACACGTGCGAGGCAAGCAGCACCAGGTCATCGAAGTACTGCTCCGGCTCGCTGTCCAGGATCGCGTATCTTTCCAGTGCCTCCAGGCGCGCCGCTTCATCATGGATCGGAGCAGGAACTGCCATCGGACACCTCCTCTGTTTCCCGTTGCCGCAGAGGTTAGAACTCCTTCCGCGCCAAGTCAACCCGCCCAAGTCTGCCGTTTCACTCACTTCGCTTTTGTTCCGTATTGCTCCCCGAAAAAGTCCCCCTTGTTCCATTCCGGCCGCGCCGTTTCTTCGCTGATGGCATATCCGCACAGAAATGCGAAACGTCCGAATTCCGCCGCAGCGTTAAAATCTAGCCCCGGCTGCTCCATGTCGTCTTGCGGCTCGTGATACCGCGTCTCTTCCCACTTCTCGAAGACCTCCGTAGGATGAATATTCGGGCGACGCCACGTTCGACATCTGCGGCGATCAGCAGGGGCAACTTTGAGTCGCTTTGCAATTGATTGATGCACCGAGCCGCTTCCTCCGGTGAGCTGCGCAGCGCGCCATTGCGATCGAAATGCATCCCCAGCACAACTGAGCCGATGTGATACTTCTGCACCTCGCCGCGGACATATTTGTATGCAAAAGTGTCGAAGCTCTTGTAGTCCACGTAGTAGCGGTCCTGAAGCAGTTGGCCCACCTTCTCTTCGAGCGAGAGAGACTTCAGAGTTCGCTCAGCCCATTCACGACCATGTCCATTGGATCGCAGGGTTCTTGGCGCATTTGGGGTGACTAACCATTGGGCAAAAGTCAAACTCCCGAGCAGGTTGCAGATGAGGATCCCTATCAGAAACAGAGGTGAGTCTCTGAAACGAATTGTCATCTTCGGCAATAGAAATAAGAAGTTGCTTTGATCTGCCGCTCGAATGCACATGGGAGGGCGGGCGGTACTGTTATTTTGCGTGATATAGCACCGTTAGAACCACGAGCAACAAGACCACGAGGAGAGTGGCATTTGTGTAGAACAAGTCGTCTAGGATCGCTCTCGCCGCCACGTCGAGCGCGACAGTAATGGGAGATCCCGGAGGAATATTTCTGACGCTCCCCGGGAAGTACATTGTGCGGAGCTTCTTGTGCCTTACAATTGCCGCCCACATGCAGTTGACAGATCGTACGCAAACCACGAGGAGCAGAAAGACTCTCATCCCCGCTGGGATGCGATTCCAACAGACGGCAAAAAACGCCGCGCTGCCGAGGATAATCACTATGAACACTACCGCGGCTATGAGAAACCAGCCAGAACGGAAAGGACTTTGCGAAAAGAACTCCCTCCCATAAGAGTCTGGTTCCTCCATGTCCGAGGCACGTGACACGGTGTCGTCATCAGTACGCACATGCAAGTCCAAGCGTGCTCTCCTCTACGCCGAGTCCCCCGAGAGCCCAGGCTCCGGCCCCGGTTGCCAGACCTAAAGGACCAGCGATGGGGGGCAATGCAACAACTGCTGTACCTTCTCCGGCCCACGCCAAATACCTACAGCCATCCTCGATAGACATGAACGGCTGATTCAATGCGTTATTCAAATACCAAAGCTGGAGGTCAGTTTCGTTCATGCCGTTGAAGAATTGCTGCGCAGGGCTTTGGGCGTTTTGAGGGACCCCATTTATGGGCATTCCAGTCACCGGGTCGGCACCGACCCAGTTGTTGTTCGCTGGGGTCGGTATGCCAGAATTGCCAAAAGAACTGGGGCCATAAGCCAGGGCTGTCGTGGGGTCTATGCCGCAACCACTCCCATTGCATGCAGACCCAAACCACCCAAGGCCAGCATTACTGCTCGCCGTTATCCAGCCGGTGGCCGAGTATATCTTGATGCTGTTGGGATCCACTGTGCCAGGGATCCAGTAGCCGCCCGTGCTACCACACTCGCTAGCACTGCTGTTGGTATCTATTTCTTGAGTACTTGTGCCATCATCGTTCAAGTAGACGCAATCCAAGCCCATTGGGTCAATCAAACCCAGCGGGTTATTTAGAACGTAAGCATAACGATTCCAGCTTTGCGGAAACGCCACACGAGTCGAGGCCTTACCCGCCCTGTCCGGTGAAGGCCAGCGGCCAGCCAAAGGATCGTACTCACGCGCGGGAAAATCGTACAGGTTGGACACAGTATCTTGGTTCTGGCCCGTGAACGAGGGATCTGCCGTTCCGCCCTGGGCCGCAGTTTCGCCAAATGGGGCATAGGACACAAACCCGGTGGCCGACCGCGACGTCGAAGAGCCTAGCCTTGCGCTCCCGAGCCAGTCCGGGTGGCGATAATGGTCCAGGCCGCTGCTGGTGTAAACGGCAGTGGCTCCGGCGGGAAGCGGGATAACTGACTTTTGCAGAGTTTGGCCGTTCATCAAAGCGAGTTTAGCACCGGTCGGAGAATAAACGATCTGGGTGTAAGAGCCCGAGCGATTCTGCTCGACCATTCGGTCGAGGGCGTCCTAAGCCACGCCGACGCTGTCCAGGGTGATGGAATTCCCGTCCCCGTCCCAGGCATAGGTGTGCAAGCCGTCGTAAAGAACGTTTCCGTTCGCCTCGTAGGAGACTGTCACACCGGGGATGCTCATGTAGCGGTTCGAAGTGTAACCACTCACGTTCTTATAGACGGGCAGGCAGCTCTTCGACCCCTTGACCGTCCATCCCTTCGGCCCCAGACCATTCAGGTCCCGAAATTCAAGCGTCCGCGCGGTTTTTCCTTGACTTTTAGTAACTCTCGTGCATAATATCTCTTGAGTTAAGCGTCGGAGCAGTCCGCCCCTTCGGTACCCGCGCTTGCCGCTAGGATCGGCCTGCTATGTCGCCCTCTGCATCAAACTTCTCTTGCCCACCCCGCAACCACTCACTCAATAGCCTCCTCGCCGGGAGCGGGCTGCAGCGGCGCCGCGGAATTTCGGCTCTCGATTCTCGCATTTCACCTAACTCCTTTCCCTGCCACACATCCAGAAGTTTCGCCTGTAACTCCTTTCCCTGCCACACTTACAAAAACAAAGGACTTATAACCCTAGTGTTTGCCACACATCCGAAAAATTGCCGGGTGGGGGGACCAAATCTGTTAACTTCAGGTCGCATCCTATGAGCCAGCTCACCTTTAACCTGATGCCCGGCCGCAAAACCTTCACGGTTTCCGAGCTCACCGCGCGCATCCGCGATCTCCTGGCCAAGAATTTCACCGACATTCTCGTCGAGGGAGAAGTATCCAACTTCCGCGAAGCCCAGTCCGGCCATCTTTATTTCACATTGAAGGACGACCGCTCCCAGATCCGCTGCGTCTGGTTCAAGCAGCAGCGCCTCCGCGTCAAGTTCCGTCCCGAAGACGGCCTGAAGGTCACCGTGCGCGGCAGCGTCAGCGTTTACGAAGCCCGCGGCGAATATCAGATCTACGTCGAGTCCATGGAGCCGATCGGTCTCGGCGCGCTCCAGCTCGCCTTCGAGCAATTGAAGAAGCGTCTCGAAGCCGAAGGACTTTTCGACCCTTCGCACAAAAAGCCGCTCCCGCTTCTGCCCAGCCGCATCGGCTTGATCACTTCCCCCAAAGGCGCGGCCGTCCGCGATGTCGTCCGCATTCTTCGCCGCCGCTTTCCCAACGTTCATCTCACGCTCTATCCCGTTCGCGTTCAGGGCGAGGAAGCGCCCAAGGAAATCGTCAAGGCGCTCAAGTTTTTCAATCACGAGAAACTTGTGGATGTCCTGATTCTCGCGCGAGGCGGTGGTTCCATCGAGGATCTTTGGGCTTTCAACGAGGAAATCGTCGCGCGCGCGATTTTCGATTCGCAGATTCCGGTCATCTCCGGCGTCGGCCACGAAACCGATTTCACGATTTCCGATTTCGTTGCCGATGTGCGCGCCTCCACGCCTTCCGCCGCCGCCGAGCTGGTCGTCCAGACGCGCCGGGAATTCGACAAGCACATCGCCGATCTCCGCGGCGCTCTCGCCGAACAGATGCGCTACCGCATTCTCGTTCTCAGCCGCCGCATCCATGAGCTCGCCGGCCGCCGCGGATTCCGCCGCCCGCTCGATCTTCTGCGCCAGCAGCGCCAGCGCGCCGATGAGCTCACGTCACGCCTCGCTCTCGGCCTCCGCGCGCGTCTCGAACAATCGCGCAAGCGTTTCACTGCCGCGCACGTTCGCATCGTCTCGTTTGATTTTCGGATGAAAATTGTCGCGCTTCGCTTGCGTCTCGAAAGGCGTTCCGCCGATCTGGGCATTCGCGCCGAGCGCCTGCTACGTGCCAAACGCGAACGCCTCGTGCGTCTCGCTCTTCAGCTCGAAGAGCGCAGCCCCTTGAAAGTCCTCGAACGAGGCTACGCCATCGCCACCGACGCTGCCGGGAATGTCCTCCGCGACGCCGCCAATGTCGCCATCGGCGATTCCGTCGCCATCCAGCTCCACCGCGGCCGCCTGTCTACTGAGGTAAAAAAGAAGAACTAAATGAGCCGCCAGCTACCTATAAATCTCCCGCCGATGGCCCACCGGCAGGACCGTTACGACCCCGGCTTAGTCATTAATTTCGTACACGATTCGATACCTCCCGGACCTAACTCGCCAGGTTCCTTCGGCGTCTCTCATTTTCTTACAGCCGGGAGGACGAGCGTTGTCCCCAAGAGACAGCAACCGCTCCTCAACCTTTTCAAAAAAAGGAGAGGGAATTGCCTCAAGCTCTTTCTTAGCGCTCGGAAGGATATCTACCCGGTAGGTCACTTGCGGTTGTTGCGAATTTCAGCAAGAGCTTGCTCTAAAGGAATCGGTTTCTCCCCGGAAGCTTTTCGTTCTTTGATCGCGCAAATATCTTCGAGCTCTTCGAGTTCTTCAATCAGCTTTTCGTACTCTTCAATGCTGATCACCACGGCGACTTTCTCGCCGCGCTCGTTCACAACGAATTGGGTAGGCTCTTTCATCGTCTCACCGTTGCCAAAAGTCTACCCCACGTTCCTACAGGCGGCAAGAAAATGCGCCTGTTGGCTATTACTCTTCGTCATCGGAGGAAGAAACCTTCAGCACGGCAAGGAAGGCTTCCTGCGGGATGTCCACCTGGCCGACGCGCTTCATGCGCCGCTTGCCTTCTTTCTGTTTTTCGAGCAGCTTGCGTTTGCGCGTGATGTCGCCGCCATAGCATTTGGCCAGAACGTTTTTCCGCATCGCCGCAACGGTTTCTCGCGCGATCACGCGGCTTCCAATCGCCGCCTGAATCGGCACTTCGAACATTTGCCTCGGAATCAGTTTCCGCAGACGCGAAACCAGTTCGCGCCCGCGTTCGTAGGCCATGTCGCGATGGCAGATCATCGCCAGCGCGTCCACCGGTTCGCCGCCGACGAGCACGTCCAGCTTCACCAGGTCTGATTCCTTGTACCCGGCCAGGTGGTAATCCAGGGAGGCGTAGCCGCGTGACACCGATTTCAGCCGGTCGTAAAAATCGAGCACGATTTCGTTCAACGGCAAATCGTAGGTCAGCATGACGCGCGTGGGAGAAAGATATTCGATATTTTTCTGCACGCCTCGCTTTTCCTGGCAGAGTTGCAAAATTCCGCCGACGGACTGGTCGTCGGTGATGATCATGGCCTTGATGATCGGCTCTTCGATTTTTTCGATGTCGCTGGGATTCGGGAATTTTGCCGGACTGTCCACTTCGACGGTTTCGCCAGTAATGCGGGTAATGCGGTAACGCACGCTGGGAGCGGTAGTGATCAGATTCAGGCCGAATTCGCGCTCCAGCCGCTCCTGCACGATTTCCATGTGCAGGAGGCCGAGAAAACCGCAACGGAAACCGAAGCCGAGCGCGACGGAATTTTCCGGCTCGTAGAAAAACGCGGCGTCATTGAGCTGCAATTTTCCGAGCGCGTCGCGCAGCGGCTCGTATTCGTCGGCGAGCACGGGAAAAAGCCCGGCGAAGACCATCGGCTTGGTGGCTTCGAATCCGGGAAGCGCGGGCGCCGGCCGCGCCGCTTCGATGATGGTGTCGCCCATGCGGGCATCCGCCACGCGCTTGATGTTGGCGACGACAAAGCCGACGTCCCCGGCCTCGAGTTCTTCGAGCGCGACGGGTTTTGGCGTGAGCGCGCCGAGCTGTTCGACTTCGTAAATTTCTTCGCCCGCGCACAGGCGAATTTTCAGATGGTTGGTGATGCGTCCTTCCATCACGCGAACCAGAACGACCGCGCCGCGGTAGACGTCAAACCAGGAATCGAAAATGAGCGCCTGCAGCGGATTTTCCGCGCTGCCTATCGGCGGCGGGATGCGGTGCACAACCGCTTCGAGAACTTCCTCGACGCCGAGGCCGCTTTTCGCGCTGATCAGCAGAGCGTCGTGCGCGGGAATCGCCAGAACATTCTCGATTTGCTCCATCACGTACTCAGGCTGGGCGGCGGGAAGATCAATTTTGTTGATCACCGGAACGATCGTGAGGTTGTGGCCGGCGGCGAGAAAGGCATTCGCAACGGTTTGCGCTTCGACGCCTTGCGAAGCGTCCACGACGAGGAGGGCGCCTTCGCACGCGGAAAGCGCGCGCGAAACTTCATAGGAGAAATCCACGTGGCCGGGAGTGTCAATGAGATTCAGGCGGTAGGTATTTCCGTCTTTCGCTTTGTAGTGGAGACGGATGCTTTTCGCTTTGATGGTGATGCCGCGCTCGCGTTCGAGGTCCATCGAATCGAGAAATTGCTCGTGCATTTCGCGCTGGGTGAGCGCGCCGGTCATCTCCAGCAGGCGGTCCGCGAGAGTGGACTTGCCATGATCAATGTGCGCGATGATGCAGAAGTTGCGTTCGAACTTCGGGTCCATGCGTTTCTATTTTCTCGTCTCTATTATCCGGCAGGAGCTGACGAGTGCCGCGCGGCGCCGACGCGTATAAACGGCGGAGCCCTTCGCCACGCACTCGCGCACAGCGCAAACCGCACCGAGTGAAGATTCAGTGTGCCACAAACGGGAGCATCCGTCAGCGGGAATGACTACGGGCGGTCGGGAGATTCAAGCGCGTTGAAAATTGCAATGGCGGGCAATATCGCCATGCCGCCCCAGAAAAGGATAAGAAAGCCGCGATGCCTGCGGCCGGTCTTCTTGCTTTGGCGCGGGAAAGGGGCAGGAGGCTGGGGATCATCAGGAGGGTCGAGGACAACGCGAATGTGGGAGCCCTCGGGAATAGCCTCGGATTCGCCGCGATAGGAAAACTGCAGAGCGCCCCGCTTGGCGAAGATTTCCAGCAGCTTTGGACCGACGACGGAGATCTGGGCAACAGTGGGACCATCGGCGGCCGGGCAAATCCGCGCGTCGAGAGCAACGATTTCAATTGTGGAAGCTTTTGCAGCGGAAAAGACGACTGTTCCCGCGTTGAGGTTTGCGATTGCCGCCGGCACGGCGGAATGCAGCGTCACGCTGCTTTGCGAGGGAACATAGAGACGGGAAGCCGATCCGCGAATGCCGATGCCGCCGGATTCGCCAGTGGAAAGGGAATCGCCGTCGAAGATCGTAGCTCCGGGGGTGAGCTTCGATTCGCCGACGTGGGCATCGGAGGATTGCGTGACGACACCAAAGACGGCAATCCCGACGGAACGCGCGGGAAGCTGCGCGGCAGTGACGGCGCAGACGAGCAGACAGACGAGGATGCGGCGCAGCAGCACCGTTCGAAACCTCCGAGGGACAGCTAGACTCAGTTTAACGAGGAAGAAAAGGCCAAAACCGGGCTGTGCGCATTGCGGTGATGCCAAAAAAGGTGTCGGCGAGCGAATTAACTGTACGAAGGGACGGGATTGCCAGGCGAAGGGACAGGAGGGGAATCCAGAAGAGCCTGCGCGGTTGATAATTCATAACGCATCCTTTGCGCGGGCGCTTTTGCCCGCTTCCCGCGCGCGGTATATAGTGGAGAAGCGCGGGGCGCTCCGGTAAGCGCGCCGCCAGCAGGACCACCACAAAGGCAACCCGTACGGATGGCCGCAGACGTCAGCAAACATCTGGATCGTGCGAAACGGTTCCTGGAGAAGAACCGTGTCGAGGATGCGATCGAAGCTTATCTGGCCGTTCTGGATGAAGCTCCGTCGCACCAGGAAGCGACACAAGCACTCGGAGACCTCTATGCGCGCATGGACCAACCTGACCGCGCAGCAGTGTACTACGGGTTATTCTTCGATCTGCTGGTGGAACCGAAGGATGAGACCAAGGCACTGGCGATCTACAACCGCTTCCTGCGCAATTCGCCCGTGCAGCAGCCCCCCGAGCGCATCGCGCGCTACGCCTTTTTGCAGCAAAGGCAAAACCGCGCGGACGAAGCGATTGACCAGTACACGAGAGCGGCCGAACTCTTCACCGAGGCGAACAGAGGCGAGGACGCGCTATTCTGCTGGGAACGGATCGCGCAGCTTGATCCGGAAAATCTCCCGCGGCAATTGCGGCTGGCGGAGGCGGCGGAAAAGATCGGGAAGAACGCGCTGGCAGCGCGAACATTTCTTCGGGCGGGGCAGTTGGCTGCCGTTGGCGGTTCGGCGAGGGATGCGCTCACATTCCTCGGCAGGGCACACGTTTTGGCGCCACAGGAACGAAGCGTGGCGCTGCTCTATGCACAGGCGAAGCTTGGCGCGGGAGAGCCGAAGGATGCCGCGGCGCTGCTCGACCCATTTGCAGCCACGGAAAATGACGCGCCGTTCCACGAAACTTTTAGCGAAGCGCTGATCCAATCCGGGCAACTGGACCGCGCACGAGAGATCCTGGAGAAGCTGCTGCGGGAGAAAAACGCGGGGCTGGCGCGGCTGTTCGAACTGGCGGATCACTACGCGGCGGCGGGGCAGGAAGGCAAGGCGGTGGAAGTGCTGCAGGCGCTGAAGAAGCGCATGTACGCGGACAAGAAACAGAATGATTTCGCGGCGCAACTCGAAGTGGTGGCTTCCAAGCATGCTCAGTCGCAGACGCTGCTGGAATACTGGGCCTCCGTATCCAACGAGCAAAACCGTGAGTCGCAGTATTTCGAAATCCTGATCAAGTTGTTCGATGTCTACTTGAAAGCCGATAAGGTGCAAAAAGCCGCCGACGCGCTCGAGCGTCTGGTGGACATTGATGCCTACGACCACCGCAACCAGGAGCGCATGGAAATGCTCCGCGGACGCGTGGACGAGGGGTTCCTGGGGCGAATCGGTGGGCGCGTGGCGAAGACCGGAACATTGAAGCCGGGTGCGATGCCGAGGCCGCAGACCCAGGAAGCACAAAGCGGCGAGGCGCCCGCCGCTGCGGGCGAGGAGGCAAAGCAGCCTCAGGCATTGGAAGATCTGATCGTACAAACGGAAATTTTTCTGCAGTACTCGCTGCAGTCGAAGGCGCTCGAGCGGCTGCAAAAGATCGCCGCGACATTTCCGGGTGAAGAAGAGCGCAACGCGAGGCTGCGGAACCTCTATGAGACCGCAAATTGGTGGCCGCAAGGGTCCGCCCGTCCAAAGTCTCCGCCAAAACCGACGCCTGCGCCGGATCTGCCCGAAGTAGCGGCAACCGCGACAGGGCCAAAGTCCGGGGTATATTCGGCGGAAACGCTACGCGATTTATCGAAAATTTCCGAGATCAATCAAAAGATTTTCCGGCAGCAGACGCCGCGCGCAATGCTGAATACGGCGGTGAACGAGGTGGGAGGATACCTGCGCGTGGCGCGCGCTTTGGCCGTGGTCGGAGCGCAGGGACGTCCGCCGGAACTGGCGGCGGAATACTGCGCACCCGGAATCCGGCCTGCGCCGGGAGCGCAAGTTGTGTTCTTGCTGGCGCAAGTGGAAAAGGCGGAGCCGGATGAGTTGGGCGGATTGGTGATTGATGCGGTGCCGGGATCCATCCTGACGGAACTCGGCCTGGCAACGGCGATGGGCGTAGTGATTACGGACAAAGAAACGCAACAGCCCGCGGGAATGATGATTGCAGCGCATGCGGAGCCACACAAGTGGAAACCGAACGAGACTTATTTTCTGCAGGCGATCGGCGACCAAATGCTGATGAGCGTGAGCCATACGAGATTGCGGTCGCTGGTGAGGCGAATGGGAGTTTCCGACGAGCGGACGGGATTGCTCAGTCGCAGCTCTTACTTAAGCTGCCTGCTGAATGAAGCGGACCGCGCGAAGGCACAGGGAACGCCTTTGGCGCTGACAATTTTGCAGATTGACCGGGGGACGGAATTGCTGAGGCAGCAGGGGGAAGCGCCGCTGGAGCGCTTTCTGGAACAACTGGCGAGATCATTGCAGCCGATCGTGAGGCAGAACGACGTGGCAGTGAAGTATACGTCGTGGTCGCTGGCGTTCATTCTGCCGGACACGACGCTGGCGGGCGCGCAGAATCTGGCGGACAAATTAAGAAAGGCTGCGTCCGGACTGAGGCCGCCGTGGGATTCGACGGCGATCACATTGAGCGCGGGGATTGTGGAAGCGATGGCCAAACCGGAATACGAGAGCGAAGATATCGTGACGGACCTGATCAACCGCGCGGAGTTTTCCGTGGAAGAAGCCAGGAAAAAGGGCGGAGATACGATCGTGACGCTGGAGAGCCCGAAGATTTGAAGAACAGCCGGCAGTTCACAGTTCGCGACCCGCAACCAAGCACTAGGTTCTTGAATAAAAGCAGGATGGGCTTGTGGTGCCGCGAGCCCATCGCCATGCAGTGAGCTGCCGCGGCTGAAAGGATCGAGGAGAAGAGAATGTTTCCGACAGATGTGGTGATTGTGGCGGGGGCGCGGACGCCGATGGCGCGATATACAGGAGCGTTCTCAGATGTATCGGCGATTGAGCTCGCGGCGGTGGCTTCCAAAGAGGCGATCCGAAGGTCGGGCGTTGATCCGGGAGAATTCGATCACGCGATTTTCGGAAACGTGATGCAGACGAGCGCGGATGCTCTTTACGGGGCTCGGCACGTGGGCTTAAAGACTGGTTTGAAAGTGGAGACGCCCGCGGTGACGGTGAACCGGTTGTGCGGATCGGGGATTGAGGCGATTGCCCAAGCGGCACAGCGACTGCTTCTGGGCGAAGCAAGCATGGTACTGGCAGGCGGAATGGAGAATATGACGCAGGCGCCTTTCGTGATTCGCGGATTGCGGAACGGGCTGCGATTGGGCGGAGGGGCGCTGGAAGATTCGCTGATGGTGGGATTGACGGACACGTATTGTGGATTGCCGATGGCGCTGACCGCGGAGAAATTAGCGGAGCAATACGGGATTACGCGAAAAGACGCGGATGCTTACGCGCTGCGAAGCCAGCAGGCGGCGGAAGCGGCGTACAAGGCGTGCCGGATGAAAGAAGAATTGACACCGGTGGAAGTGAAGCAGGGGAAAAAGACGATGGTGATGAGCGAAGACGATCACCGGCGGCCGGAAACGACGATGGAAATTCTGGAAATCCTGCCGCCGTCGTTCAAGAAAGATGGAATCGTGACCGCCGGAAATGCCAGCGGAATTGTGGATGGCGCAGCGGCGGTGGTGGTGACGCGGGAGAAAACCGCGAAGGAGCGAGGGCTGAAACCGCTGGGGCGAATCGTGGCCTGGGCGGCCACGGGAGTGGATCCGAGCATCATGGGGATCGGGCCGGTGCCATCCACACAAAAAGCGCTGAAGGCGGTGGGAATGACGCTGCAGCAGATGGACCGAATTGAAGTAAATGAAGCGTTCGCCGCGCAATATTTGGCGGTGGAAAAGGCGCTGGGGCTCGACCGCGACAAGACGAACGTGAACGGAGGCGCAATCGCGTTGGGGCATCCGCTGGGCGCAACGGGAACGCGGCTGGTGATCACGCTGCTGAATGAATTGCGGAGAAATGGATTGCGATACGGATTGGCGACGGCGTGCATCGGAGGCGGGCAAGGGATCGCAATGATCGTTGAGGCGCTTGGGAATTAAAGATTCCGCCACACATCTTCCTGCGGTTGATTCTGGTAAACTTTCGAGTTTGCAAGTGGACGGGGGTTCGACCTGCGGTTTCAGCGAGGAAATTGTATGGCGATCGAAAAAGTGGGAGTCGTGGGGTGTGGGCTGATGGGTTCGGGTATCGCACAAGTGTGCGCGCAGGCGGGATTCCCCACGGTGGTGCGCGAGGTGAATGCGCAACTCGTGGAGAAGGGCCTGAAAAGCATCGAGAAAAATCTGGCGCGGCTGGTGGAAAAAGGAACGATCACGGAAGGAGCCAAGAGCGAAATTCGAGGACGGTTGAAAGGCACGACGGCGATCGAGGAATTGAAAAATTGCGACCTGATTGTGGAGGCGATCATCGAGCAATTGACGGCGAAGCGGGAATTGTTCGCGGCACTGGATGGATTGTGCCCGGCAGAAACGATTTTCGCGAGCAATACGTCGTCGCTGACGATTACAGAGATTGCGACGGCGACGAAGCGGCCGCAGCGGTTTGTGGGCTTGCATTTTTTCAATCCCGTGCCGGTGATGAAGCTGGTGGAAGTGGTGCGGACGATTGCGACGAACGCGGCGGTATACGAAGAAGTTGTGGCATTCGGCACGAAGCTGGGAAAAACTGCGGTGCGCGCGCACGATTCCACGGGGTTCATCGTGAACCGGCTGCTGGTGCCGTATTTGCTGGATGCGATCCGGGCGCTGGAGGAAGGCGTCGGATCCATCGAGGACATTGATCATTCAATGAAGCTGGGATGCGGCCATCCCATGGGGCCGCTGACACTGCTGGATTTTGTGGGGCTGGATACGACGTACTACATTTCGCAGATCATGTTCGAGGAGTTCAAGGAAAGAAGATTCGCGGCGCCGCCGCTGCTGAAGCGCATGGTGCTGGCGGGATGGAATGGACGAAAAGCGGGGAAGGGCTTTTACGATTACGCCGATCCGGGGAACCCGAAGGCGATGAAGTTCTGAGAGAGCGAGATGGGATACGAAAACCTGATTTACGAAAAAAAGGACGGGATCGCGACGATCACGTTCAACCGGCCGAAAGTGTTGAATGCGCTGAACCGGAAGACGGTCGAGGAGTTGCGGGATGCGCTGGTGGACGCGCGAGACGATTCTTCCGTTCGCGTGCTGATTTTGACCGGCGCCGGCGAAAAGGCATTCGTTGCGGGTGCGGACATCGGAGAACTGGCGCAACAAACGCCGGTGAATGGCAAGGAATTTTCGCTGTTCGGGCAGGGTGTTCTTCATTTGCTCGAAACGATGGGGAAGCCTTCGCTCTGCGCAATCAACGGATTCGCGCTGGGAGGGGGATGCGAGCTGGCGCTCGCGTGCTCGATTCGAATCGCCAGCAAGAGCGCCAGGCTGGGCCAGCCGGAAGTGAAACTAGGGATCCTGCCGGGATATGGAGGATCGCAGCGGCTCGCACGACTTTGCGGGAAAGGCGTGGCGCATGAATTGTGCCTGACGGGCGAAATGATTTCGGCGGAAGAGGCGATCCGCATTGGACTGGTGAATCACATCCACGAGCCGGCGGAATTGCTGCCTGCAGCTCAAGCGATGGCGCAAAAAATCATGGCCAACGCGCCGCTCGCGGTGAAGTACGCGATGGAAGCGATCGAACGGGGAGTGGAGATGCCGCAGGAGGAAGGATTGTTTTTGGAGGCGACGCTTTTCGGGTTGGCGTGCGCGACGGAAGACATGCGCGAAGGAACGAAAGCATTTTTGGACAAAAGGAAGCCGGAATTTCGGGGAAAGTGAAGAGGGAGAGAAAAGCAGAGATGGCGGGGCAAATCCAACCGGGGAAACTCAGCGGCGGTTTGACGG
>Ga0335078_10010497_pt1 | contig 13716 bp, 9 predicted proteins | sample Lox_Sample_32_FD_206711 | JGI IMG/M metagenome (GOLD analysis project Ga0335078, IMG submission 206711) | Soil microbial communities from Loxahatchee National Wildlife Refuge, Florida, United States - Lox_Sample_3.2 | ecosystem: Environmental > Terrestrial > Soil > Wetlands | place: USA: Florida...
CGATCGAGGCCCTGCGCGAACGCCAGGAAGACGATCTCATCAACAACCCCGACATCGGCCTGCTGCGCAACGCCGATCTCTCCCAGCGGCTGCACACGAGGACCGGCCCGCCCACCCCCGACGACATGGACGAGCTGCTTGCCAGCGTGTGGAAGGACCCGGGATTCTTCCTCGCTCACCCGCGAACCATCGCCGCCTTCGGCCGCGAGTGCACAAACTGCGGCATCTACCCGCAGACGGCGCAGGTCGGCGGGCACTCGGTGCCTGCCTGGCGGGGCATCCCCATCCTGCCCTGCAATAAGATCCCGGTGACGACCCACAGCACAAGCTCGATCATGCTGCTGCGGGTCGGAGAGGAGAGCCGGGGCGTGGTCGGCCTGCATCAGACCGGCATCCCGGACGAGTACGAGCCCAGCCTGTCGGTCAGGTTCATGGGCATCGACGAGGAGGCGATCATCGCCTACCTGGTCTCGGCGTACTACTCGGTCGCCGTGCTGGTTCCCGACGCCCTCGGCGTGCTCGAGAACGTGGAAATCGGCCACTGAACCCCAGATGACGCGCAGCCTAAGCACGCGGGCGGCGCGGAACCTCGCCACAACGACCAAGACCGCACCGCTGGCGCAGGGAATCTCGCCACGGTGGCTGCTGCGCATGCTGCCCTGGGTCCAGGTCCACGGCGGCACGTACCGGGTGAACCGCAGGCTCAGCTACGCCCTGGCCAGCGGGCGGGTGAGCTTCCGCGGCGCCGGTGCCGAGGTACGCCCCTTCCCGCCGAGCCTGTCCGAGCTCGGCCCGCTGCGCGGACTGGATGACATCGACCTGCTCGGCGGGCTCGCCGACAGGTTCGCCCGGGTGGAATACGCGCCGGGCGAGGTGATCCTCGAGTCCGGGCAGCCCGCCGACAGGCTTGTCCTCATCGCGTACGGCAAGGTAGCCAAGACCGCGGTGGGCGAATACGGTCACCCGGCCCTGATCGCCACGCTGGCCGACGGCGAGCACCTCGGCGCGGACCTGCTGGCGTCCGGCGAAGAGCGCCGCTGGGAGTTCAACGCCACGGCGACCACGCCGTGCATCACGTTCAGCCTGTCCAGGCAGTCCTTCGACGAGGTAACCGCCCGCTCCCCCGGCCTGGCCCGCCACCTGGACCGGTACCGGGCCATGGCGCGCCGGCCGCGCAACTCCCGCGGCGAGGCCGCCATCGCGATCGCCTCCGGCCACCAGGGCGAGCAGGAACTCCCTGCCACCTTCGTCGACTATGAGCCGGCCCCGCGAGAGTACGGGCTGAGCGTCGCGCAGACCGTCCTGCACGTCCATACGCGCGTGGCCGACTTGTACAACGACCCGATGAACCAGGTCGAGCACCAACTCCGCCTCACCATCGAGGCCCTGCGCGAACGCCAGGAACGTGAGCTGGTCAACAACCCCGACATCGGCCTGCTGCACGCCGCGGACATCTCACAGCGAGTGCAGACGCGCAGCGGCCCGCCCACTCCTGAGGACATGGACGCCATCCTGGCGCGGCGCAAGAAGTCACGCTTCTACCTTGCCCACCCGAAGGCCATCGCGGCGTTCGGCAGGGAATGCAACAGGCGCGGCATCTACCCCGAGCCCGCCGAGGTGCTGGGCCGCCCGGTGCACGCCTGGCGCGGCGTGCCGATCCTGCCTTGCGACAAGATCCCGATCACCCGCGACAACACGACGTCCATCCTGGTGATGCGCACCGGGGAGAAGGACCAGGGCGTCGTCGGGCTGCACCAGACCGGCATCCCGGACGAATACGAGCCCAGCCTGTCCGTCCGGTTCATGGGCATCGACCAGCGGGCGATCATCTCCTACCTGGTCTCCGCCTACTATTCGGTCGCCGTGCTCGTCCCCGACGCACTCGGCGTGCTGGAAGACGTCGAACTCGGCCATTAGCCGCCGATGGCGGACATGGGCCGGTCGGGCTGCAGGAAGGACGGGTCGTTGATGCCGTGGCCGGGCAGCTTGACCGCGACCGCGCGCTGCCATCTGGAGGCAAGCTCGGCGTCGTCGGCGCCCGCGCGCAGCGGTCCGCGCAGATCGCTTTCCGTCCTGGCGAACAGGCAGTTCCGCACCTGGCCGTCGGCTGTCAGCCGGACCCGGTCGCAGGTGCCGCAGAATGGCCTGGTGACCGACGCGATCACGCCGACCCGCTGCGGCCCGCCGTCCACCAGGTAGGCCTCGGCGGGCGCCGACCCGCGCCGGCCCGGGTCGTCCGGGGTCAGGCTGAACTCCTCGCCGAGTGCGGTGAGGATCTCCTGCGCCGTCACCATCTCGGCTCGCTTCCAGCCGTGCTGCGCGTCCAGCGGCATCTGCTCGATGAAGCGCAGCTCGTAGCCGCGATCCAGGCAGAACCGCAGCAGCGGCACGGCCTCGTCGTCGTTGAGCTCCCGCATCAGCACGGCGTTGACCTTAACCGGGGCGAGGCCCGCCTCCGCCGCGGCGGCCATCCCGTCAAGCACGTCGGGCAGCCGGTCCCTGCGAGCCAGCTTGCGGAACGTCTCGGGGCGCAGCGTGTCCAGTGACACGTTGATCCGGTCGAGCCCGGCCGCGCGAAACGCCGCCGCGGAGCGGTCCAGCCCGATCCCGTTGGTGGTCAGCGAGATTTCCGGCCGCGGGGCCAGCTCGGCCGTGCGCGCGATGATGCCGACGAGACCGCGGCGCAGCAGTGGCTCGCCGCCCGTGAACCTGACCTCGCGGATGCCGAGCCGCTCGACCGCCACCTTGATCAGCCGCGCTACCTCGTCGTCGGTGAGCAGTTCTGGCGCCGGCAGCCAGTCAAGACCCTCGGGCGGCATGCAGTACGCGCACCGCAGGTTGCACCGGTCGGTGAGCGATACGCGCAGGTCGGTAGCGACCCGGCCGAACGAGTCAGCCAGCATCGTCCAAGCCTACGCGCGACGTCAAAAACCGGTCGCAATCGGGAGCCTCAGCCATGCCGGACCAAGCCATAGGCCCGGTCGGGCCTGATGCGCACGACCAGCCGCCCGTCCCTGACCATGGCCGCGCGATAGTCGTCCCAGTCAGGATGCTCGCCCTGCACCGCCCGGTACAGGCCGACCAGTTCCTCGACGGCCGCGTCGCGCGGATCGGCGGCCACCGCCGACAGCTCGGCATGCCCGTCGACCACGGCGTAGGACCAGAAGTCGCTGCTCGCGACGTGAAAGCTGACCCGCGGATCGCGCCGCAGGTTACGTGTCTTGGCCCGGTCATCGGTGACGGAAACCCGGATGATCTGCTCTTCCGGGTCCCACCCGTAGTTCACGTTCGACAGCTGCGGCCACCCGTCCCTCCTGAAGGTCACGAGCACCCCCTGACGCCGCCCGGCAATCAGCTCAGCAAACCCGTCCTCGATCATGCCCCCCGCAACAACTCCCGCGCATCCGATGTTCCGAGCGGAGGCGGACGGGAATCGAACCCGCCAGCGCCGCAGCGCAGCGCTCACCGGTTTTGAAGACCGGGGGGGCCACCAGGCACCCAGACGCCTCCGCGTCGACTCTACTGTTAGTCCTATGTGGTGAGAGAGCGCTGTTGTGTACCAGGTGTACACGCGCAGCTTCGCCGATTCCGACGGCGACGGCGTGGGCGACCTGCCTGGGCTGCGGTCCCGCCTGCCATACCTGGCCGACCTTGGCGTGGACGCCGTCTGGCTGACCCCGTTCTACCCGTCCCCGCTGGCCGACGGCGGCGCGGCGCGGCGCGCAGCAGCGCGCCCGCAGGGTGACGTTGAGGACCCTGGGCCGCAGCGTGAACCACTGCTGCGGCTTGCCGGCCGGGAGGGCATGCTGCCACCCCGGCCGTCGTCGGAGGTTGTCACGCAGCACCCGCCAGTTCGGTGCCGTCCTGCTCCGCGTCGCCCGCGCCCGCCGTGTCGTCGGCGGCGGGGGCGGCTTCGGCCGGCTGGGCTGGCCGGCGGAACTTGCGCGGCTTCTCGGTGGCCACCTCGACCTCGCCGAGCTTGACCAGGGTTTCCAGGGCGTTGGCGATCGCCCCGGAGCTGTGGTCGAGCACCTTGTGGATCTCGTGCGGGGTGAACTCGCCCTCGGGGTGGGCGACCAGGTGAGCCAGGACCTTGTCGCGCAGCCCGCCGGGCCGCACGGTCGGGGCCTTCCGGCCGCCGATCGCGGCCTTCAGCGCGCGCCGCGCCTGGGCGGCCTGGTCGGCGATCTCGTCCAGGCCCGCCAGCACCGTCTTCAGGTCGCCGCCCGTGGCCAAGTCCAGCTCGGCCTCGTCGGCGACGGCCTTGATCTGGTCGAGGTGCCCGGTCAGATTCGTGACGAGGGCCGGGTCCGGAGCATCCCTGGCCTCGCCGCTGGTGTCCGCCGGGGGGGCCTCGTCGCGGGCGGCGCCGCCGTCGGCGGGGTCGCCGCCCGCCGCGGACTCGTCGTCCGGCTCGTCCGGGCCGACGTCCTCGTGGGCGTCTTCAGCCGGGGCGTCGTCCGGCCCGCACTCCACCGTCTCCGATCCGGGTGCGGCAGGGGCACCGGCCTCGGCGTCGCCGACCTCGGCAGTGTTATCCGGGTCGCGGCCTTGCGGCCCCGCCGGCGGCGGGGCTTGCCGTGGGCGCGGTGCCAGCGGTGCTTGCACCGGGCGCTGCAGTACTTCTGCCGCGGCGCCGCCGGCGTCCAGGTGAACGGGGTGCCGCAGGCGGGGCAGTCCGCTGTTCCGGGCTCACCGGGCTGTCCCGGCGGCGGTGGCGGCCTTGCGGATCACGTCGGCGCGCTGCTGGTGCGGCGGCGAGCATCGGGTCGCCAAGCCGCTCGGCCCAGGACGCGATCCCGACGTGGGAGGTGGTGATGATGCTGCCTTTGAGGTAGCGGGCGTTGATGACCTCGAACAGCAGGGAGCGGGATTCCTCGTCCAGGATGGGGCAGCTGGGTCCCGCCCCTTCCGCTCTCGCTCGCGTGATCACAGGGTTGGCCTCTTACCGGGGTTTTTCGTGACAGCGGGCAGTAGCGCGCAGCGGTCCAGTCTGCGCAAGCGGATCGTGTACCTCACGTATACCTGGCCAAGTATAAAACTGCGCTGAACGGCGGAAACGGTCATTCAGAGGACGCGCTGGCGCTCGGGCTTCAGCGCACGGCATCGTGGACCCAGATGTGCCGGTTATGTACAGTTCTCGTCCAAGGGACGGCAGGGGGGTGGGAATGCCGTCAGACCGCCGGAGTACCAATTGCGAAAGGGTGGCCTGCGCATGGCGGCACCGACTTGGCTGAGCAACGCTGTCCTGTACCAGATCTACTTGCAAAGCTTCGCCGATTCCGACGGTGACGGCATCGGTGACCTACGCGGCATCACGTATCACCTGGACTACCTGGCCTGGCTCGGAGTCACGGTGGTGTGGCTCAATCCCTGCTTCGTCTCCCCGATGCGTGATGCCGGCTACGACATCGCCGACTACCTCGCGATCGCTCCGCGCTACGGAAACAATGACGACCTAGCCGAACTCGTGGACCAGGCCCGCGCACGCGGCATCAGGGTCCTGCTTGACCTGGTGCCAGGCCACACCTCCGACACCCATCCGTGGTTCGTGTCGTCCGCCCACGACCCGACAGATCACCGCTACATCTGGGCTGACCCCGGCCCTGACGGTCTACTGCCAAAGAGATTCGTCGGCTCCCCCGGTAGCCGTCCGGGTGGATACTTGCCGAACTACTTCGACTTTCAGCCCGCGCTCAACTTCGGCTATGCCCGCCTGAAAGCGGACGAGCCCTGGCGGCAAGGCGTGGCGGCCGAGGGCCCGCGCGCCAACCGCGCGGCGCTGCGCATCATCATGGACCACTGGCTGCGACTGGGCGTGTCCGGATTCCGGGTCGACATGGCCTACTCCCTGGTAAAGGACGACTCTGGCTTCGCCGAGACCTCGCGACTGTGGCGGGAAGTCCGCGCCTGGCTCGACCGTACGCACCCAGACGCAATTCTGCTGTCCGAATGGGGCGACCCGACCCTGGCCGTCCCCGCAGGATTCCACGCCGACTTCTTTCTCCATTTCGGTGGTCCGACCAACGGTCGGCCGCTGCGCTCACTGTGGAGCAATGGCATCTCGACCGAACGCCCGGAATGGGCCGAGGAGTCGTACTACTTCGATGCCGGGGGCCGGGGTAACGCAGGCACGTTTCTGGACGCCTACCACGACGCACTCCTCGCGATCGGTGAACCCGGGCACATCGTCCTGCCTACCGCCAACCACGACTTCCCCCGGCTAAACGCCGGACAGCGTACACTCGAGCAACTACCGCCCGCCTTCGCGTTCCAACTCACCTTCCCGACCCTACCGGCCATTTATTACGGCGATGAGATCGGCATGCGCTACCTTCCCTGCCTCCCGGACATCGAAGGCAGCATTAATCCTGCCGGTTTCAACCGCGCCGGGTCACGCACCCCTATGCAATGGGACTCAACTCCCAACGCGGGATTCTCCGCCGCTCCGGACGCCAAACTCTACCTGCCGATCGATCCCGATCAGGGTCACCCCACCGTCGCCGGTCAGCACGCTGACTCCAATTCGCTGCTGAATTTCGTCAAGGACCTGATTGCGTTGCGCGGCGCTCACGCCGAACTCGGCCCCAGCGGCAGCCTGGAGATCCTGTCCGACGCTTATCCATTCGTCTACCTTCGTGGTGACCGGTTCCTGGTGGTCATCAATCCCAGCAGTAGCGTTCGTGCACTGCCGCACGATCGCCCTGAACTTGCCGTCGCGACCGCAGTAAAGGCTGGAGATGTCAGTCTGGACCGGGCGACTATCACCGCAGGTCCGTTCTCCTACGGGATCTTCCAGGTGTAACCGTCCTGCGTCCGCGTCATGAAGGACGCTGAACACTCGGGTTACGGGACCGTTTAAGCAGGCGGCACGCGACGACATGCTTACGGAGATGCTGGCTGTCATCTGGGGCCAGATCCCAGATCCTACTTCTCGCGAACAAAATCACTCGACATTTCCGCGTAGCTGGTCGACCGCAATCACTCCCCTGGACAAGCGACTGGGGGCCGGTATGTTTACGCCGGGACGCTTGGTAGAGTTTGGCACGTGATGTGCGAACCGCTTCGAACCGGCCGACTCTGTGCGGCGCGGCCAGAGGGTTCCGTTGCCTGAGCCTGCCCGGATTGGATCGTTCAGCGAGTCCGACGTTTGCATGCTACTCACCGAGCTTGATGGTAACCGAGCGTCAGCCTCTCTCGCCGGGTTCAGCTGGGAAGCCGCCGAGCGTTCCCTTTTCCCCGCGGAGTATCAACCGTCGCCGGGTTATCTGGCCGCCGTACGTGCGCTGATAGCCAAGACCTCCAGGTCCGTAGCACTGCTCTGCGCGACGCTGGCTGAAGAGATGCTCAGGCGGCGGGGTCATCGGCTCGTGATTGTCTCCATCGCCAGGGCGGGGACTCCGATAGGGATCATCATCAGGCGCTGGCTACGGTACCGGCACGCTTTGGACGTACCGCATTACTGCCTGTCCGCCGCCGGGCGCGGTCCCGACCTGAGCGCTCTTGGCTGGCTCGCCCGGCGGCATTCGCCGGACACTCTGCAGTTTCTGGACGCGTGGACTAGCAAAGGCACCATCCGGGCTGCGCTGGAATCAGCCGGATCGCATCTCGAGCTGCCTGGTCTCGATACGACGCTGGCTGTTGTCTGTGACACGGCATCCTGCACGGACCTGTTCGCCACTCGTGAGGATGTCCTGCTCCCGCATGCGTGCCTGGGCGCGGGAATGTCGGGCCTCCTGAGCCGTACCGTATCGGACTCGGGCCTGCTGAGCGCGAACGACTTCCACGGGGTTCGGTATTACGGCGAACTCGCCTGGACTGATCTCTCCCGCTGTTACATCGACGCCGTCTGCGCGCGGTTCAGTGAGATCCTGCGGGCGGCGGACGGAGCCGCTGACAGCAGGCCGGTTTCGGTCCTACCGGACGAACGCGGCAAGGATCAGGCGGCGCTGTTGGCGGACCGGTACGGCGCCAGCGACATCGACCTCGTGAACATCGGGATCTGCGAGTCGACTAGGGCCTTCTTCCGGCGAAAGCCCGCAATGCTATTGCTGCACCCAGCAGCAGGACACCAGGTCAACCATCTGCTGATGCTCGCAGCCGAGCGGCACGTTCCGGTGCAGCCGGAGACATCGATGCCATTCCGCGCTGCGCTGCTATTATCGGCTCCGGCCGTCTCAGTGCGCGCTGGGCACCGGAACGTCTGCCCAGTCAGGCGGGATGGACCCGGCCGTGCGGCTGGCGGCCGCGCCCCAGGCGATGCCATCCTGGATGCCCTTCTGGAGGGGTAGCCCGGCGGCGATCGCCGCAAGCATCGCGGCGGCGAACGCGTCTCCGGCGCCGGTGGTGTCCACGGCCGTGACCGCGGCGGCCGGCACTTCCGCGCAGCCGCTGTCGCTGAACGAGCGCACGCCCCTGGCACCGCGGGTGAGCGTTAGATGCTTCAGCCTGCCGCCGGTCCACGAGCTATAGAAAGCCCACGGATCCGCGGCAGCAGATTCTGGCACGTCAGACGCTGACCCGATAACATGCGACACCGGCAGGGCAGCGCTCGGCTGTGCGAACGGCACCGTCGCGACGATGGCACCCGCGCTGGCCAGCTGACCGACGGCGGGCTCGAACTCCTCCCGCCAGCCGGCGAGGTACACAAGGTCACCGCTACCGACTGCGCCGACCGGGAGTGTGACGCTGTTCAGGTAGTCGGGGGCGGCGCCGATGATGGTGCGCTCTCCTGACGGTTCGATGAACAGCAGCACCTGCGAGGTCTCGCCGGGCAGCGTCAGCACATGCGAAACGTCGATCCCGCGGTCCCCGAGGTCCTTCTTGCTGCTCTCACCGTAGGAGTCCCGGCCCACGTACCCGACCATTGCCACGGACAGATGCCTACTTGCGAGGGCCCTGGCCACGTTCGCACCAGTGCCGCCGAGACGGCCCGCCAACCGCTCGGCCTGGACGAATTCCCCTGATGACGGCAGTCTGGGCAGGTGATACGGCCAGTCCCAGGCAATCGGCCCAACGACCCAGCACTTACGCATACTGGCCAGCCCTGTATGCAGCCAATGCCCTGGCGAGGCTGTCGAGCCGTTCCGGTGCGGGCAGCCTGACTTGAGACAGCCACGGAATGGCGGACGCGTCCGGCGGGTTCGCTGCACCGAGCAGGCCGCCCGCTAGCGCGGCCACCGAGTCAGTGTCGCCGCCAAGGTGCAGGCTTGTTAGCATTGCGGCAGCGGTATCAGGAGCAGACCTGACCACAGACAAGACGGCTGCCACCGTATCAATGGCCTGCATGGACACCCCTTGCTCCGGGCGCTGCCAGTCGCCCCGGGCGGCCGAGCGCAGCAGGGCTTCGGCAGCGTCGGACAGCATGTGCTCGTGCCTGACCTCATCCAGCTCCTCGATCGCCACTTCGGCCAGGACGTCTCCGCCGACACCCTCCGCAGCCCAGGATCCCATCGCCGCGACCAGGTGCGCACTTATCAGCGCCTCGGGTGAGTCGTGTGTCGTTTTGGTCAGGTCCTCGGTGAGCTGGCGACGCCTGGCCGATCGACTGACAGGGACCGCCCACCCTACCGCGAGGGCTCGTACAGCCGCCCCGTTGGTGGTCCCGTGCCCGGCGACGACACTGCCCGTGCTCAGGAACTCCGCGACCGCCGCTGGCGTGGTAGGACCGGTGCCACGCATCGACGGCAGTGTTGCGGCGAGGGCAATCAGGAAGTTGCGGGCCAGGTCCCGGCCGGCCGCCGCTGGCACCGTTTCGGCCACGGCAAGCAACTGATCCGTGTCGTCCGTTGTCGCGCCAACTGGCCAGTCGGCGCGGGAAGGAAGCTGACCGGTGCCCGCGAATGAGATGTCGGCAGGCATGCGGCCTTCCCACGGGGCCCCGAGCGCGTCCCCGGCCGCGAACGAGACGATACCGGCGCGTATTCGCTGCACCGGAGGCTCCGTGCTGCCGGGATAGAGCAGTTCGAGCAACCCGAACTCGTGCGTGGCGAGCAATTGCCTTGCCTCGTCCAACGCAGCCACCATCCCACGGGCATTGTGATCCGCCTGGCGGAGCGTCGTCAGGTCCAGCAGTGCGTGAGCGAGGTCGTAGGGCGCGCACCACTTCCTGGCCCTGTCGGCAGCATCCTCCAACAATTCCATCGCCTCACGGATCTCACCTGTGGCGAATCGCGACATGGCCTCGGCCTGCCAGATCTTCGCCAGCGTCACGCCATCGCTCTGGTCCCTGGCAAGCTTCCCGGCGCGGCTAAGGTAGGCGCGTCCCTCGGCGTGTCGGCCTTCGCCGCACCGGGCCCGCCCCATCAGGAACAGCGAATTCGCCATCCCCCGCTCGTGCAAGACAGGCTCCCGGATCTGCAGCGCTGCCTCAGCGTCCGCGAATGCAGCGTCCCATTCCTGCTTCACAAGATGGACAAGCCCTCGATCGGCGCGGTTCCAGCCGATGATTGTGGCGTCCTGCTCGCTGGTCGGCACGGCGGCGATCCTGCGCTCGCAGTCAGCGAAGATCTGCTCCGCTTCGGCCACGTGGCCGGAGAACAGTGCTACCTCCCCGGCAAGCATGCTCCGGGCCAGGTCCGCGTTCGCGCTGCCTGACGCCGTGTCCGGCTGTGCCGGCCGGAGAGCTTCGCGCGCGGCTCTAAACGAGCCACGATAGAGCAGGATCTCGGCCAGCCGGAGTTCCAGGCGCTCGCGATCGACTCCGGTCATCCGAGTCAGGCCCTGCCGGGCTGTCTGCTCAGCCGCTTCGAACTCGCAACGGTAAAACTCGATGTCCGCCTGCAGCAGCGTTGCCCGGGCCGAGCCTTGCGGCAGTTGTCGGCATAGCGCCTCCGCTTCGGCTACCGCGCCTGTGCCGAGATAGGCCCGGCCGACACGGTAGTAGAACTCTGCCGCCCGTTGCTGTTCCGACGCCTGCAGGTACGGGACTACGCCGATGAAGGCCTGGCAGTCTGAATACCGCCCGGCTGCCAGGAACGAGTCCATCGAGTCGCACCAGAGCTTGATCCCAGCAGCCTGATCGGTGTAGCTCAGGTGCAGCGCCGCCTCTGCCTGGGATGCGGAGTCCGGCTTCGCGCGGTAAAAGTCGGCAAGCGCCGCGTGCGCGCGCAGCGAGTCGGCCGGGTACATTGCCCCTAGCTCGCGTTGTAGCAACTGGTGGACGGCAAAGGCTGCCTGAGTCGGCTCGGCGTCGAAACCGCTGTGACTCGTCTCGAGCATGAAGGAGAAGTTCGTCAGCCGCTGGTAGGCGTCCAGCGAACCTTCGAAATGGAGACTGCGGGCCAGGAAGCGGAAGCAGTCGTAGTCAAACGAGCGTGCTGCAGCCACGGCAATGACCTGGCGCTGCCTGTCGTCCGAAACCGACGACATCAGCCGGGCAACCAGCCTTCTCCGGCGGACATCCAGCCCCGCGGCTACCTGGCCGTCCCGCCCCTCTAGGTCCAATTTGCCGGACTGCTCTGACGCGAGCACGTCGGTGCACAGACCGAGCATGTACGGATGCACCTCGTTCGGTGCTCCCGACGCGTAGCTGATGACCAAGCGCTGGGCGTCCGTGTCAGTAATGCCGACCTGCTCCAGGTACCAGCGCGCGTCGGCCGGGCTGAGCCCGGCGATGTGCTGCAGATTGATACAGTCGTCCGGAATGGTGGCTTCCTCAGCCTGTGACCATCTCGGCGGTTTCCGGCTTGCCACGATGACGATGACGCCGGCTTCCAGGTTGAGGTAGCCCAGCAGTATGCGCAGCCATTTGTCCCGGGCAAGCGCGGCCAGCGACATTACCCCGGCTGCCGGGAAGGCATCCTCGCCCCAGAACGCCTCGTGCGTATCGCAGAACAGCACGATCCGCGATCGCTGGCCCGAGGTAGTAAGCGCGGCGTTAAGGTCGGTCGCAAAATAGTAGGGGAGCAGATCGGCGAGCACCGGATCGGCCGGTGCCTCCAAGATCTTCGCCACATGCTCCTTCTCGATCGCCCGCGCCATCCGCCACTTGGTAAGCCGGTCGTCCGTGCGATCCTCGATGATCTTCAACAGCGCCCGTCCCGCTGAGACCACGGGCAACCCGGCCAGGGCGTCGCCAATGCTGATAGCCAGATCGAGCTCGGCTTGGGGAAAGAGCTCAGGCAGAAGCTGCTTGTAGCCGAGCCCTGACTTCTGCAGGTAGTTCACCGCCGCGAAGTCGAATCGCGGAGTCTTGACTCCGTAGTGCGCTAGCTGCCGCTTGAGGATGAACAAGCCGGGGAGGGCCTCGAGCGGGCGCTGTTGGCCCACCGGGCGGGCGCCGAAATCTATCAGCGCGTTTGCCACCGGTCCGGCCGGGTCTGCAGCGGCGGCGCTGTGCAGTAGCCCGAACGTTGTAGCCGACGAGTCGCCTACAAACTCCTGCCACTGACCAGGCCTGAAGCGGACACAGCAGCGAGCCTGCAGGTACCGCAGCAGCAGGGATTTCCCGTTGCCGCCCATACCATGCAGGAATAGTATCTGCCCGGGCAGCGGGCTCTCGTTGACACTGTGCAGGAACAGGCGGGTCAGCTCATCGCGATCGGCGAAGAGGCTCAGGCGCCTGGTGAGCGAGTCAAAAGGCGCAGGCTCTCCGGTGCGGCTGAAGATAGACATGGCCCACAAACGATAGCACGCGAATTCGAGAGCAGCCCTCGCCGTGACGGCTGCGCTGGCATGTGTCCCGCCCGGTTACAATAGTTCTGATGTCTGCGGACTGGATCCTGTCTGATAGCGGTACTAGCCGCATAGCCATTGATCCGCTGGACCCGGCACTCGGCGGCAACGTCATCGGCGGGGACCGGCGCACCTATCACCCCCCGCTGTGGGCGTTCCTGATATCCCGCTTCGGCATCACGTCAATGCTCGACGTGGGCTGCGCCGAAGGCCACTGCGTCCGTTATTTCGCTAGCCAGGGGGTTAGTGCGGCCGGATTCGATGGCCTGCGCGCGAACGTCGAGCGCGCGGTCACTCCCGTCGAACTGCACGACCTGCGGAGCGGCCCGTACCTTATGCCCGTCGATCTAGTGCACTGCTGCGAGGTCGTGGAACACATCGACGAGCAGCATCTGCCAAGCTTGCTGCGTACTCTAGCGAATGGCCGGGTGATCGCGATGACGCACGCCGTCCCTGGCCAGGGTGGCCACCACCATGTGAACTGCCAGCCCGCCAGCTACTGGATCGAGCGGATTGAAGCGCTTGGGTACGCGTTCCGGTCGGACGAGACAGCCATGGGCAAGCGACTGATTGAGGACAGCGGCCAGTGGACCTACTTCGCCTCGTCCGGTCTGATCTTCGAGGCGCGCCAGGGCTAGCTCACGAGCGTCTGGTACACCAACTGCCGCAACTGCGGCTGGTGCAAGTACGCGCTGGATATGCGGGGCGGATAACTCTTTCACGGCCGCTGACTTGGTGTGTTGTGCAGGATTAGGGCGGTTAGATTAAGCATCCGGCTGCGCACGAGCCTCGCAGTCGGGGACTGTCGGCCAGGCGTGTGCAGCCCTTGAGGCGCCCACGTTTAGCGCATAGTCCTGTCGGCTGGGCAAGGCATGCGACGGTCGGGCCGGGTATGAGTCCGAGAGTACGGGCCAGACATGCGATTGTGCCGGAACTAACGCAGAATAGTAAATTATTACCCTGCCCAGCCGGACTGGAACTGGAACAACCCGGACGTGCCCGCCATGTTCGCGGACGTGATCAGGTTCTGGCTGGACCGCG
>Ga0335078_10010498_pt1 | contig 13714 bp, 7 predicted proteins | sample Lox_Sample_32_FD_206711 | JGI IMG/M metagenome (GOLD analysis project Ga0335078, IMG submission 206711) | Soil microbial communities from Loxahatchee National Wildlife Refuge, Florida, United States - Lox_Sample_3.2 | ecosystem: Environmental > Terrestrial > Soil > Wetlands | place: USA: Florida...
GCTGCCTCCATCATTTGGTAAGTCACCCGGCCAAAGACAAGGGCATCGGCCTCGTCCAGGTTCTCAACCGCGTGACGATGCAAGTCTTCGTCGGGAAGTATTGAACGATGATCGCAGCATCCGTCCAATGTGACGTTGATGGAGTACCGAAGGGGTCGCATGAGGCAAGAGTACCGCCGATGGGGTAGACGGGCAAGGCTGGCCCACCTCAGCTCGGAAGCAGCGTTCGGCGTCGCGGGAGTCCTCAGCGAACACGGCGTCACCGCGAACACCAAAACGCGAAACAAAAAAACGCCGGGCGCACAATTGCGTGGCCGGCGTTTCTTGAGTTTCAAACCAGCGCCCAGCCGGGCGCCGCTGTCATACGCTACTCTGCCAGGGTTTCTTCGCCGGCCGCCTCTGTGAGGCCGCCGGTGTAAAGCGAGCGGGTCTCTTCTTCGTAACCGGGGATGGAGTCGAGCGGCTGCTCCTGCACCGGCTCCTCCACTACGTCCTCGCCGGCGATCTTCACCCGGCGGTAGTATTCCATGCCGGTTCCGGCCGGGACGAGGCGCCCCATGATGACGTTCTCCTTCAGGCCGCGCAGGTAGTCCACCTTGCCGTTGATGGCGGCTTCGGTGAGCACACGCGTGGTCTCCTGGAAGGAGGCCGCGGAAATGAACGAATCGGTGGAAAGCGACGCTTTGGTGATGCCGAGCAGCACGGCCTTGCCCTGCGCTGGCCGCGCTCCCGCTTCCATGACTTTCGCGTTTTCGGCGCGGAACTTGAACTTGTCGACTACTTCTTCGGGCAGGAATTCCGTGTCGCCGATGTCTTCCACCTTCACCCAGCGCATCATCTGGCGCGAGATAACCTCCAGGTGCTTGTCGTTGATGTTGACGCCCTGCAGGCGGTAGACTTCCTGGATTTCGTTGACCAGGTACTTCTGCAGCTCTTTTTCGCCGAGCACGTCGAGGATGTCGTGCGGATTGCGGGGACCATCCATCAGCGGCTCGCCGGCTTTGACGCGCTCGCCCTCCTGGACGTTGATGTGGACGCCGCGCGGCAGGGCGTATTCGCGCTTCTCGCCGTCTTCGGCCACCACGTTGATCTTGCGCTGGCCCTTGCTGACTTCGCCGTACGTCACCACGCCGTTGATTTCCGCGATGATGGCCGTTTCGCGCGGCTTGCGGGCTTCAAACAACTCGACCACGCGCGGCAGGCCGCCGGTGATGTCTTTCGTCTTGGTGGTTTCGCGCGGAATCTTGGCCAGCACGTCGCCGGCATGCGCCTCCTCGCCGTCCCGCACCATGATGTGGGCATGCGTCGGCATGAGGTATTTCTTGGCTTCCGAGCGCGAGCCCGAGGCCCCTTCCGGCCGCACCACGACCATCGGCTGCCGCTTCTCGTCGGGTGAATCGGTCACCACCAGCTGCGACATGCCGGTGACTTCGTCGACCTGCTCCTGCATGGTGAGCCCGTCAATCAGGTCCTTGAAGTGCACCACCCCCGAAACTTCGGTGAGGATCGAGAACGTGTAGGGATCCCATTCCAGCAGGATCTGGCTGCTCTTTACCGGGGCGCCGTCTTCCACCGTGATGCGCGCGCCGTACACTACCGGGTAGCGCTCTTTTTCGCGGCCCTTGTCGTCGACCACCGCCATGATGCCGTTGCGGTTCATGGCGATCAGCTCGCCCTGCTTGCTGCGCACCGTCTGGATGCCGATGTAGCGCGCAAAGCCGCCCGACTTGGCGTCCTGCGTAGATTGCTCGCTGACGCGCGTCGCCGTGCCACCGATGTGGAATGTGCGCATCGTCAACTGCGTGCCGGGTTCGCCGATGGACTGCGCCGCGATCACGCCGACCGCTTCACCGCGCTCCACCAGACGGCCCGTCGCCAGGTTGCGGCCGTAACAGGCAACGCACACGCCGCGCTTCGATTCGCAGGTGAGCACCGAGCGGATTTTCACCCGCTCAATGCCGGCCGCCTGAATCGCCGCGGCCAGGTCCTCGGTAATCTCCTGGTTGACGGCGACAATCACGTTGCCTTCGTAGTCCTTCTGGTCTTCGAGCGCGACGCGGCCCACAATGCGGTCGCGCAGCGGTTCGATGATCTCGCCGGATTCGATGATCGGCTCCACGTAAATGCCTTCGGTGGTGCCGCAGTCGTCTTCGCTGACAATCACGTCCTGCGCCACATCCACAAGCCGGCGCGTCAGGTAGCCGGAATCAGCGGTCTTGAGCGCGGTATCCGCCAAACCCTTGCGGGCGCCGTGAGTCGAAATGAAGTACTGCAACACGTCGAGGCCCTCGCGGAAGTTGGCCGTGATCGGGGTCTCGATGATCTCTCCCGAGGGCTTGGCCATCAGGCCGCGCATACCGGAAAGCTGGCGGATCTGCTGCTTGGAGCCGCGCGCGCCGGAATCGGCCATGATGTAGATCGGGTTCAGATAGCGGCCCGTGCGGTCGTCCTCTTCCATGGCCTGGAACATTTCGTCGGAGACGCGCTCCGTAACCTTGGACCAGATTTCGATGATCTTGTTGTAGCGTTCGCCGTGGGTGATGGCGCCATCCTGATACTGGCTCTCCACGTTCACCACTTCGCGCTCGGCCTCACGCACCAGACCGGCCTTTTCGCTGGGCACCACCATGTCGTCGATGCCGATGGAAATGCCCGCGCGCGTCGCGTAGAGGAAGCCGAGCGCCTTGATTTCATCCAGCATCTGCACCGTAGTCTGGAGGCCGAACCGGAGGTAGCAGTATTGCACCAGTTGCCCGAGCCCCTTCTTCTTGAGCAGGCCGTTGACGAACGGCATATCCTGCGGCAGGTGGTCGTTGAGGATCACCCGGCCGACGGTGGTTTCCATATACTGCTTGATAAATTCGATCGGCTCGGTGTGCAGGATGTTCTGGCTGTCGAAGGCATGCACCAGGTCGATGACTCGGCCGGTGTAGCGCAGCTTGATGGGCGTGAGCGTTTCCACTTCGCCCATTTCGAGCGCGATGAGCACGTCGTCGGCGGAGGCGAAGGTGCGGCCCTCGCCCCTGGCGCCGGGACGCGCCTTGGTCAGGTAGTAGCAGCCCAGCACCATGTCCTGGGTAGGAATCGCAATCGGCGAGCCGTGGGCCGGCGATAGAATGTTGTTCGCCGAAAGCATCAGCGTGGAAGCCTCAATCTGCGCTTCGGGCGACAGCGGAATGTGCACCGCCATCTGGTCGCCGTCGAAATCGGCGTTGAACGCGGTACAGACCAGCGGATGGATCTTGATCGCTTTGCCTTCCACCAGCACCGGCTCGAAAGCCTGGATCCCCAGGCGGTGCAGGGTGGGAGCGCGGTTCAGCAGAATGGGGTGGTCCTTGATCACCTCTTCGAGAATGTCCCAGACCACCGGATCCTGCTGTTCGACCAGTTCCTTCGCCTGTTTGATGGTGGTGCAGTGGCCGCGCTGTTCGAGCCGGTGGTAAATGAACGGCTTGAACAGCTCGAGCGCCATCTTCTTCGGCAACCCGCACTGGTTCAGCTTCAGGTCGGGACCGACCACGATCACCGAGCGGCCGGAATAATCCACGCGCTTGCCGAGCAGGTTCTGGCGGAAACGGCCCTGCTTGCCCTTGAGCGTGTCGGAGAGCGATTTGAGCGGGCGATTGTTGGCGCCGCGCAGCACGCGGCCGCGGCGCCCGTTATCGAAGAGCGCATCCACCGCCTCCTGCAGCATGCGCTTTTCATTGCGCACAATCACGTCGGGAGCATGCAGCTCCATCAGCTTCTTCAACCGGTTATTGCGGTTGATCACGCGGCGGTAGAGATCGTTGAGGTCGCTGGTGGCGAAGCGGCCGCCATCGAGCGGTACCAGGGGGCGCAACTCCGGCGGGATCACCGGCACCACGTCCAGAATCATCCACTCGGGCTTGTTGCCGCTCTTGCGGAAGCTCTCCACCACGCGCAGACGCTTGGCGAATTTCAGCTTCTTCTGCTGCGACGCCTCGGTTTTCATCTTCTCGCGAATCTCTTCGGAGAGAGCCTCTATGTCGAGCTTCTTCAGGAGTTCCTTGATGCCCTCGGCGCCCATCATGGCGACGAATTTGCCGGGGAATTCCTGGTCGAGCTGCCGCTTGCGCTCATCGGTGATGACTTCTCCGCGCGCCAGGCTTTCCACTTCGCCCGGCTCCACGACGACGTACGCTTCGAAGTAGAGCACGCGCTCCAACTCGCGCAGCGTGATGTCCAGAAGGTGGCCGATGCGGCTGGGAAGGCCCTTGAAGAACCAGACGTGGGAGCAGGGGCTGGCCAGCTCGATGTGGCCCAGGCGCTCGCGGCGCACGCGCGCCAGGGTGACCTCCACGCCGCACTTGTCGCAAATCACGCCCCGGTGCTTCATGCGCTTGTACTTGCCGCACAAGCACTCCCAATCCTGGGTCGGACCAAATATGCGCGCGCAGAACAAGCCGTCGCGCTCCGGTTTGAAGGTGCGGTAGTTGATGGTTTCCGGCTTGGTCACTTCGCCATGAGACCAGCTCCGGATTTTTTCCGGAGATGCCAGAGAAATGCGGATCGAATCGAAATCCGCGATCAAATTCGCCCGATCGTACGGAGAGGATCTCAAAATAGCCTCCAGTTCAAAAACCTAAAGCTTCAAACCCCGGCCAGCCGGAGACGAACACGGGTGTCCACAGAAACAACCGGACCCAAAGGCCACTCTTGGTTGTCTTCATCATCCGTGATCATCTGCAGCGCAAATTCCCTCAGTCAGCCGCCAGCGCAGTGTCAGTCACTTCCTGCGGCTTCTTCATCAACTCGACATCCAGGCAAAGCGACTGCAGTTCGCGAATCAGCACATTGAACGATTCCGGCACGCCGGGTTCGATCGCCGCCTCGCCCTTAACAATCGCTTCGTAAATCTTGGCCCGACCGTACACGTCGTCCGATTTGGCCGTAAGCAGTTCCTGCAGAATGTAAGCGGCGCCGTAGGCCTCGAGGGCCCAGACTTCCATCTCGCCGAAGCGCTGGCCGCCGAACTGCGCCTTGCCGCCGAGCGGCTGCTGCGTGATCAGCGAGTACGGCCCGATGGAGCGTGCGTGGATCTTATCGTCGACCAGGTGCGAGAGCTTCATCATGTAGATGTAGCCCACCGTGACCGGCTGTTCGAACTCGGTGCCGGTGAGGCCGTCGAAGAGCTTGGTTTTACCCGACGTCGGCAGTTTGCTCTCGGTGAGGGCGCGCTTGATCTCGCGCTCGGTGGCGCCGTCGAAAACCGGCGTAGCGAACTGCACACCCAGGGCCTGTGCGGCCCAGCCAAGGTGCGTTTCCAGAATCTGGCCGACATTCATGCGCGACGGCACGCCGAGCGGGTTGAGCACGATTTCCACCGGCGTCCCGTCCGGCATGTACGGCATGTCTTCTTCCGGCAGAATGCGCGCGATCACGCCTTTGTTGCCGTGGCGGCCCGCCATCTTGTCGCCCACCGACAGCTTGCGCTTCATGGCGATGTAAACCTTGACCAGCTTGATGACCCCCGGAGGCAGCTCGTCGCCCTTGCGCAGCTTCGCGGTCTTTTCGTCGGTGATCTTCTCGAGCACAGCGATCTGGCGCGAGGTCATCTCTTCGATTTCGTCGATCTGCTCGTTGAGCCGCGGATCTTTATTGGTAAGCCGCATGCGCTTGAGGTCGCGCGATTTCACCTTCTCGATGATTTCGCGCGTCAGCTCGGTGTCTTTGCTGAGCAGCCGCTTATTGGTCTTTTCGTCGTGTAGGTCGGCCAGCAGCTTCTTGCCTTCCAGCAAATTGCCGAGCCGCTTGGCCCGCTCGTCGGTGAGAATTCGGATCTCATCCTGCAGGTTGCGCTGCAGGCGCTGGATCTGCGTCTCTTCGATGGCCCGCGAGCGCTCGTCTTTTTCCTGCCCCTTGCGCGAGAAAATCTTGCAATCGACGATCGTGCCCTCGATGCCCGGCGGGCAGAATAGCGACGCGTCCTTCACGTCGCCGGCCTTCTCGCCGAAGATCGCGCGCAGCAGCTTCTCTTCGGGTGTGAGCTGGGTTTCGCCTTTGGGCGTCACCTTGCCCACCAGAATGTCGCCCGGCTTCACGGTGGCGCCGATGCGAATGATGCCGCTCTCATCCAGGTTGCGCAGAAACGAATCGGCGATGTTGGGAATGTCGCGGGTGATTTCCTCCGGCCCCAGTTTCGTATCGCGGGCCTCGATTTCAAACTCTTCGATGTGGATCGAAGTGTAGTAATCGTCTTTGACCAGCTTCTCGCTGACCAGGATCGCGTCTTCGAAGTTGTACCCGCGCCACGGCATGAAGGCCACCAGCACGTTGCGTCCCAGCGCCAGCTCGCCCCGATCGGTGCAGGGACCGTCGGCCAGCACCTGGCCCTTCATCACCCGCTGCCCGACTTCCACGATCGGCTTCTGGTTGATGCAGGTGTTCTGGTTGGACCGCTTGAACTTGGTGAGCTGATAGATATCGGCGCCCACCTCGCGCGAAAGCTGGCCTTCGTGCGCAGCGCCTTCCACGCGGACGATGATGCGCTCGCTATCCACCGAGTCCACCACGCCGGAGCGCTTGCAGAGCACCACCGCGCCCGAGTCGCGCGCCGTGACGTACTCCATCCCGGTGCCCACCAGGGGCGCGTCGGCGCGCAGCAGCGGCACCGCCTGGCGCTGCATGTTGGAGCCCATCAGCGCGCGGTTGGCGTCGTCGTTTTCGAGGAACGGAATCAGGCTCGCCGCGACCGAGACCAGCTGCTTCGGGCTGACATCGATGTATTCGATCTCCTCGCGCGGCTTGAGCACGAAGTTGCCGGCCTGGCGGGCATTGCACAGCTCCGGCACAATGCGCCCTTTTTCGTCCAGCGCCACGTTGGCCTGGGCGATGGTGTACTTGTCTTCCTCCCACGCCGAAAGATATTCGCAATGAGCTTCGTATTCGGCCGGCTGCTTCTTGGCGCTCAGCTTACGATTGGCTTCCTCGATCTGCGCGCGCGCCACCGTGTCGCCCACTTTGTAATCCAGGTCTCCGGGGTTGAGGATCTTGACCTGGTCGATCACCACGCCTTTTTCCACTTTGCGGTACGGGCTTTCAATGAAACCGTAATCGTTGATGCGCGCGAAGCAGGAGAGCGAAGAAATCAGCCCGATGTTCGGGCCTTCCGGCGTCTCGATGGGGCAAATGCGGCCGTAATGCGTGGGATGCACGTCGCGCACTTCAAACCCGGCGCGCTCGCGGCTCAAGCCGCCCGGTCCCAGCGCCGAAAGCCGGCGCTTGTGGGTGATCTCTGACAGCGGATTGGTCTGGTCCATGAACTGCGAAAGCTGGCTCGAGCCGAAGAATTCGCGGATCGCCGCCATCACCGGCTTGGCGTTTACCAGGTCATGCGGCATGGCGGTCGACATCTCCTGGTAGACCGACATCTTTTCCTTGATGGCGCGCTCCATGCGCACCAGGCCGATCCGGAACTGGTTTTCCAGCAATTCTCCCACCGCGCGCACGCGGCGGTTGCCCAGGTGGTCGATATCGTCCACCGTCCCGATGCCCTTGCGCAGCTTGAGCAGGTAGGTGATGGTGGCGCGGAAGTCTTCGCTGTCCAGGGTGCGCTTGTCCAGGCTGGTCGCGTCCGCCCGGTCGTGCAGCTTGATGTTGAACTTCATCCGGCCCACGCGCGAAAAATCGTATTTCCGCGGGTCGAAGAACATCCCCTGGAAAAGCTGCGTGGCCGTGTCGAGCGTCGGCGGATCGCCGGGCCGCAGCTTGCGGTAAATCTCGACCAGCGCTTCGTTCTGCGTCTTGATCGCGTCTTTCTTGAGCGTTGACGAAATCACCATGCCCACATCGTCGCGCTCGGGGAAAAACACTTCGACCTCATCCACCCCCGCCTCGATCAGTTTGCTGAGAATGGTGGTGGTGATTTCACTGTTGGCGTCGATAAAGACCTCGCCTGTTTCCTTGTCCCAAACATCGGCGGCGGCGTAAGCGCCCTCCAGGTCGTTCGCGGCCACTTCCACGCGCTCGATCTTCGCCTTCTGAATCTCCTTGAACAGCGAGGAGGTGATTTTCTTGCCCTGGCCGACCACGGTCTCTCCGCCCCTGGTGGTGATGGCGTGCGAGAGCTTCAGCCCGGTCAAACCTTCGTCCACGTTCCAGAAAAGTTTCTTGTCCTTGAGGCTGATTTTGCTGATGCGATAAAAAGCGCGCAAAATGTCCGCGTCCGTCTTCATCCCGAGGGCGCGCAAAAACACCGAACCGTAGAATTTCCGCTTCCGGTCGATACGGACGTACAGCAGATTCTTGTTGTCGTACTCGAACTCGACCCAGCTTCCGCGGTAGGGGATGATCTTGCCCAGAAAGTAGCCCTGCGCCGGAACGCGCTCGAAAAACACTCCTGGCGAGCGGTGCAACTGGCTCACGATCACGCGCTCGGTACCGTTGATGATGAAGGTACCGTTGTCCGTCATCAGCGGGATTTCGCCGAAGAACACTTCCTGCTCTTTGATGTCGCGTACGCTCTTTTTCTGCGTCTCCGGGTCCTTCGAATACACCGTCAACCGGATCGTCACCTTGAGTGGAGCCGCGTAGGTCATGCCGCGCTCCTGGCACTCCTGCATGTCGTACTTCAACTGCAGGCCCACCGGGTCACCACACTTGTTGCAGAATGTGACCACGTTCTTGTTGAACGTTCCGCAGTGCTGGCAGAGAATGTCGCCCGCATGGAACGGGTCTGTGCGCACCGCTGCCCCGCAGTTGCGGCAGGTCGAGCGCAGGTGATGCAGCCCTTTCAGATTGCCGCACTTGCACTCCCAGTTGCCGATCGAGTAGTCGACGAATTCCAGATCGCTGACGCCGCGGAAATCCGAAATCGGAAATACCGAGCTGAATACCGTCTGCAGGCCATTGTCGTCGCGCTCGTTCGGCAACTGGTCCATCTGCAGAAACCGCTCGTACGATTTCTTCTGCACCTCGATCAGATTGGGAATCGGGATCGAGGTTTTGATCTTGGAAAAATCCTCCCGCTCGGGGACGGCGCCGTTCTGTTGATTTGCCATTCTTTAACTCCTGACGGCCGGACAGCCACGCAAAGGGACCGGGGCTACAAGCACTGAACCAAAAGCGCTCCCGGAGGCGAAACCTCATGAAGCACCGAATGAATGAAAAGAGGCGGGGTGCGAACCGGTGTCACCGATGCGCTTGCGATCGAGTCTGAGCCTGTGGTTGGACGGATGCGAGAATCCTGGCCGCGCCAAACAGACAGAACTCTCCTCACGGCAGTTTCACGCGAACTGCAATTGAAATGCCAGGATTCGGGAATCACTTTCTCCAATGGGGATCGAGTCCGCGAAATCGAATGCCCAACTACTTATACTAGCAGCACTTGCCTCTGCCAGTCAAACCACAGAAACACCCGTGCCCGGACGGCCGCGCCGCCAGGGCCAACGCCGGAGGTCCCAGCCTCCGGCCCGGAGTTTTACTTCACCTCGACGGTTGCACCGGCGTCGGCGAACTTCTTCTTGATGGTCTCGGCCTCTTCCTTGCTCACGCCTTCCTTGACTGGCTTGGGAGCGCCGTCCACCAGGTCCTTAGCTTCCTTCAGGCCCAGACTGGTGACCTCGCGAACCGCCTTGATCACGTTGATCTTGTTGGCCCCGACCGCAGTCAGAACCACGGTGAACTCGGTCTTCTCCTCCGCTGCCGGTGCCGCCGCGGCTCCTCCGCCGGCGCCCGCCACCATCACCGGAGCGGCTGCCGCTGCCGATACTCCCAGCTTCTCCTCGAGCACTTTGACCAACTGGGATGCCTCCAGCAGGGTCAAGCCTTGAATCTGTTCCGCAATTGCGTTAATGTCCGCCATCTCTCTTGAACTCCTTAGAATCAAAAATCGCCCTCGCCGGTCGCGCGTGCCCGGCCATCAGGCTCGAAACTTGTTTTCCTTGACTCCCTGATCCACCACTACGGCAAGATTGCGGCCAACCGCGGTGATTGCCGTCACCAACCGCTGTGCCGGGGCGTTAATCAGGTACAACAGCTTGGCAAAAATCTCTTCCTTCGACGGCATGTTGGCCAGTTCGTTGATGGCTCTGACGTCGATCGCCCGGCCTTCCACAATCCCCGCTTTGAAAGTGAAGGACGGGTTGGTTTTCGCATACGTGGTCAGCACTTTGGCCAGCGCCACCGGATCGTTGCTCGTGTACGCCAGCGAAGTCATGCCGCGCAGGTTCTTGAGCACCGTTTCCGAGGGCGTACCCACGGCGGCTTTTTCCGCCAGGTTGTTCTTGATCACCCGGTACCGGCCGCCGGCGCCGCGCACCACCTTGCGCAACTCGAAATCCTGCTCGACGCGCAGCTTCTCATAGCCGGTCACAAATAGGTTCTCGCTCTTCTCCAGGTCCTGGCGCAGCGCGTCGATATCTTTCTTCTTGTCTGACTTCTTTTTCATGGAAACACCCGTCGGCGCTTAGACCGCCGCCTTCACGCTGAACGGCGCGGTATCAACAGCAACACCCGGCCCCATCGTCGAGCAAATGGTCGCGCTCCTTACGTACTTACCCTTCGCCACCGCCGGTTTGGCTTTGATCACCGCGGTGATCAGGGTGGCCGCATTTTCTACCAGCTTGGGCGCGGCAAAACTGATTTTCCCGACCGGCGCGTGAATGATGCCCGTCTTATCCACCCGGAATTCCACCTTGCCGGCCTTGATTTCCTTGATTGCCTTCGTCACGTCCACGGTCACCGTTCCGGTCTTGGGATTCGGCATCAGGCCGCGCGGTCCCAGCACTTTGCCCAGCTTGCCGACCGAGCGCATCATGTCCGGCGTGGCGATCACGGCGTCGAAATCGGTCCAGTTTTCCGACTGAATCTTGTTGACCATGTCTTCGCCGCCCACGAAATCGGCGCCCGCCTCGGTCGCCTCGCGCTGCTTGTCGCCGCTGGCAATCACCAGCACCTTTTTCGCCTTGCCCAGCCCATTCGGCATCAGCACCGTCCCGCGCACCATCTGGTCGGCGTGCTTGGGATCGACGCCGAGCCGCATATGGACCTCAACGGTCTCATCGAACTTGGCGAACTTGATTTTCTGGATGAGCGTCACAGCTTCTTCAAGCTGATATTCGCGGGTCTCCACCTGTTTTCTGGCGGATTGATAATGTTTGCCTGGTTTATGCGCCATGTGACCTCATTGGTCCAACCGGTTCGCTTACCAAGAGACAGCGAACCTCCCATTGAGACGTACGTTCGGAACATCATGCAGTGTACCAAATCCAAATCAATCCGCGCAACTGGGTTCCAGTGCGGCGAAGCGCCAAGCCGCCCTTTGTTGCAGGGAGGACCACAAACGCCCGCTCGAAACACCGCGCGGCCACCCGCGCGCCGCTTGCTACAATTCATCGAACGCCTATGAAGTTGCGCACCCTGCCTGTTTTCCTGGCCTTTCTCGCGATGGGCTTCGGCGACGCCGCCGGCCCTTTCGTCAGCCTGGCCAAAGATGAATTCCATTTGAGTAACGCCGTGGCTTCGCTGATTCCCTTCGTCGGATTCAGCATGTTCGGCCTCCTCTCCGTACCCATGGGTGTTTTTCAGGACCGGCGCGGAAAGAAAACCGTATTGGTGCTGGGGCTCGTCACCGCCCTGGTCGGTCTCCTCAACGCCAGCTTCGGACTTACTTCGTTCCCGCGTTTTCTGCTGACCGTGCTGCTGCTCGATGCCGGCGCCGCCATTCTGCAGGTAGCCGGCAACCCCATCATGCGCGATGTCTCGGCGCCCGGCAAATATGCGCGCAATCTTTCGCTCGGCCAGTTCGTCAAGGCCATCGGATCGCTTTCCGCGCCTATCATCCCCTGGGCCGCCGGCCGCTACTTCCACGCCAGTTGGCAAATCATCTTCCCGATTTACGCCGTTGCGCTCGCCGTCACGGTGCTGGCGGTCAGCACGCTCCGCGTGAAAAAGGACGCCGGAGAGGGTCATTCCGCCACCTTCTCTTCGTGCCTGGCGCTGCTCAGTAACGGCTACGTGCTGGCCATGGTCGGCGCCATCTTTCTGTATGTCGGCGCCGAAGTCTGCATGAGTTCCAACATCCCCTCGTTCCTCAAGGAGCAGTTCCACATCGATATCGCGCGCGAGGGCCTTCTCGGCACGGGCCTGTTCTTCACCGCCCTCACCATCGGACGCCTCTCCGGCGGCGTGATCCTGACCTGGATGGCGCCGCGCAAGTTCTTTGCTCTCAGTTGCGCTGTGTCCATCGCCGGTCTGCTGGCTCTCTTCATCCCGGTCGCCGGCGTCGCTGTCGCCGCGTGTTTCGTGGTCGGCCTGGGGTTCGCCAACATCTTCCCGCTCGTCTTCTCCACCGCCATTGACGCCATGCCGGAGCACGCCAACTCGCTTTCCGGCCTGATGGTCACCGCCATTGTCGGCGGCGCCATTCTGCCCCCGTTGATGGGCCTGGCCGCCGACCACAGCTCGGTGTTGATCGGCTTCCTGGTGCCGATGGCCGCCATCGCCTACGTGACCGGGGCCGGCCTGATCGCGAAACCGAAGGCGGTCTAGAAGAGTAGGGCGCAGATACCAGATATAATTCTCATGCGGAGCCCAACATGAAAGAAGTAGCCCCATTCCTGAACTTCGACGGAAACTGCCGCGTAGCCATGGAGTTTTACCAGAAATGCTTCGCCGCCGCGCTGTTTCTGATGCCGTTCGGCGAGGCGCCCGGCGATCCAGCCTGGAAGGCGCCGGAAGTCAAAGACCGGATCATGCATTCGGCGCTCACCAAGGGGCAGCTCACCATCCTGATGGCCGCGGACATCCCGCCCGGCGTGCCTTTCCAGCAGGGAGGCAGTTTTTCAGTGGCGGTCCAATGCGAGAGTATTCCGGAAATCGACGCGCTCTTCGCGGCGCTTGTCGATGGCGGCACTGTCACGATGCCCTTGCAGGAGACGTTCTGGGCTCTCCGATTCGGAATGGTCGCGGACCGTTTCGGCGTCCGCTGGCTGCTCAACCTCGGCAAGCCCCCACAAGGGTAAGCCGACAACGTGCGATGACTCTCGGACGCTGCGGTTTGACAGCCGGGCCTTGGTACTTGGTTTCATCCCTCTGGGCCGACCGGCGTCCCCTGCACCGCTCCCTTCACTGGCGGCTCCGTTATAGTGAACTTGAGATCGCCCATGGGCCGCATCCGCATCCTGCCCGACCAGGTCGCCAATAAAATCGCCGCCGGCGAGGTGGTCGAGCGCCCGGCCTCGGTCGCCAAGGAGCTGCTCGAAAACTCGCTCGATGCCGGCGCCACTGAGCTGCGCATCGAAGTCGAATCCGGCGGCCGGCGCCTCATCCGCATCGCCGACGACGGCTGCGGCATGCTCCGCGACGATGCCTTGCTCGCCTTCGAGCGCCACGCGACCAGCAAGCTGCGCGATGTCAAGGATCTGCTTTCGATCTCCACGCTCGGCTTCCGCGGTGAGGCGCTGCCCTCCATTGCCTCCGTCTCGCGGCTGCTGCTCGAAACCCGTTCCGCCGATGAGACCACGGGCACGCGCATTGAAATCGCCGGCGGCAAAATGCTCCGCTGCGAAGAGGCCGCCCTGGGTGGCGGCACCGCGGTCACCGTCCGAGACCTCTTTTATAACGTTCCCGCACGGAAGAAATTCCTGCGCACCGAGCAGACCGAGCTTGCGCACATCGCCAGCCTGGTGACCCACTACAGCCTTGCTCACCCGGAAAAGACATTTCAATTAGTCAGCGGCGCGAGCGAACTGTT
>Ga0335078_10010499_pt1 | contig 13713 bp, 11 predicted proteins | sample Lox_Sample_32_FD_206711 | JGI IMG/M metagenome (GOLD analysis project Ga0335078, IMG submission 206711) | Soil microbial communities from Loxahatchee National Wildlife Refuge, Florida, United States - Lox_Sample_3.2 | ecosystem: Environmental > Terrestrial > Soil > Wetlands | place: USA...
CGCCGCCCCTTCGGCCAGCCAGCCAATGGTGAGCCAGCGGCCATGCGCTTTAAGAGGAATGGCGACGGTGAGGAAGACGACGGCCGAGGTGAGATGCAGATGCGAAACCGGCCCGGAGCTGGCGTGCAGAACTCCACGCGCGGGCAGGCGAAGCAGGAGCAGATAAAACGCCGCGAAGCCAACCGCCAGCCAGGCGCCGCCCCAATCGGATGGCGAAGGATTGATCAGGTTGTAGAAAGCGAGGAAGCCAAACGCGGCGTTTGCCGTAGGCATGATCAATAGCGCCAGCACGTCCCAGGCTTGGATGTGCGAGTTCTCGTTCAACACGACGCGGACGAGGCGCGGGGCGAAGGCGAAGAGCAGAAAGAAGCACGCGACGAAAAATGCGGTGCGGCTGGCTTGCGCTTGCGTGTAATACTCCGACCACCATCCGCCGACGAAAATGACCGTGCCTAGAAAAGCGGCGAAGAGCAGGCGCGACCACGGCCGCAGCGTGACGAGAACGAGCACGGCCACGTCGAGCATGAGCAGGTAACTGAACAGCGCGACCTCGTGATTCTCACCCGTCGAGACCAGCAGCGGCGTGCTCAGGCCGCCGGCGATGGCGTACAAGGCGAGCAGCTCGGCATCCTGAATCCACGACATGAACCCGTTGAACGCGGTGACGAGAATCATGGCCGCGAAGGCTGCGGATCCGGGAATCAGGTGAAAATAGGAGAAGGCCGCCCACAGCGACAGATACAGGACGCCGCTGCCGACCGCTTTGAGCGAGTAGGAAAAAGCGGCGTATCCCCGCGCGCGAAAGCGCTCGGACCAGGCGATGAGCGCCGCGCCGGCAAGAAGGCCGATTAGCACGCGTCCCAGCGGGCCAATCCAGTGATTGTCGAAGGCGAACTTGAGGAACCAGGCCACTCCGATCAGCACGGCAAGGATGCCGATGCGATTGAACCACTGCGAGCCGATGCGGCTTTCGAGCGAGCGTGTGTCAGCCGGCGGCGGGGCGGCAGCATAGCTGAAAACCGGCTGCGGGCTGGCTGCGACGGGCTGTGCCCCCGGCTGCGGCGGTTGGAACTGCGGCGCGGCTGACGTTGCGACGGGCCGCGGAGTCGAGGGGGGCGGGCTCGGCAGCGAGGTGGTTGCGATACCCTCTTCCTTCCCGGATGATTCGGCTTCGCTCAGCAGCGGAATCCCATGTCGCTTGAGCGCCTGCTCAAGCTGCCACACCCGCGAGGTCAACGCAGCAAGTTGCGCCTCGAGACGATCAGACGGGACAGGATCCATTGCCGTCCACTGTACCGCAGGCGGCAAGGCGTTTCCACCAATGGCTAGAATCTAGGCGTACCGCTTCCGATGCCAGACCCAGGCGGTTCGGACGATGTCATCCAGATTCTCATACCGCGGTCTCCAGCCCAGCTCGCGCTTGGCCTTTTCCGAGCTGGCCACCAAGACGGCGGAATCGCCGGGCCGGCGCGGGAAGACCTCAACGGGGATGGGATGCCCTGTCACACGGCGAGCCGATTCAACGACTTGGAGTACGCTGAACCCCTGATTGTTTCCCAGGTTGTAGATCGGATTACTAAAGTCATCTCCCGATCCGGGCGAAATCGCGGTTTGATTCTGCAGGGTCTCGAGGGCCAGCAGGTGAGCGTCGGCGAGGTCGGAAACATGGATGTAGTCGCGGATACACGTTCCATCCGGTGTCGGGTAATTCTCTCCGAAGATACGCGCCGCGGGGCTGCGACCCAGGGCGACATCGAGCACCCGGGGAATCAAATGCGATTCCGGCTCGTGCGCCTCTCCGCGGGGAATCGACCCATCGGCCTCTTCGGCCGCTCCCGCGACGTTGAAGTAGCGCAGCGTAGCATAGCGAAGCCCGTGGATGCGGCTCAGCCAGGCCAGCATGCGCTCGACCAGCAGCTTCGACTCACCGTAGGCATTCGTGGGCTGAAGACGCGCATCCTCGGTGATCGGACTCGACTCCGGCTCGCCGTAAACCGCAGCAGTGGAAGAAAATACCAGCCGGCTTGGGCCCTGGGCGAGCATGGCTTCCAGCAGGGAAAGGGTGGACGCGGTATTGTTACGGAAGAACACCTCGGGGTGCTTCATGGACTCGCCGGCCTCGATGAAGGCGGCAAAGTGCATCACGGCATCGAACGATGCCCCGGAACTGCGAGCAGACGAGAAAAGCCGCTCGAGAGCAGTCCGGTCCGCAACTTCCCCGTGAACGAACTCGACCCCTTGGGGAAGCAGATCCAGACGGCCGTGGCTGAGGTTGTCAAAAACGACGACCCGATGTCCCCGAGCGGTCAAAAGAGCCGAGACGGTACTCCCTATGTACCCCGCACCGCCGGTTACCAGGATCTTCATGAATTTTCCAGGGCGTTACCGAGCGAAAATACGTTACTTTTAGTCTATTACATAGGCCAAACGTGGGATGGCCCAAAGCCGGCCATAAAAGTACTTTCGAAAGGCAGCCCTGCGATGGCCGGAGTCCACCTGCAGACCGTCGCGCCGGCGGCTCGCCAAAAGATGCATAAACCGCGTATTCTGAAGGGCCGGACCAGTATTCGGGAAGCCCAGCAGAGCGGGAAGCAGCAAAGCGGGACTTGCCGTTTGAGTTTGCAGGTTTTTCGATTGACCGCCTTGGACAGGGAAAAGCACCTCAGGGTTCGAGGTACGCACGTAATGTTCGAGGCCGGCACAGTCGATATTCCGTATCGAGCGCTGCAAGGTGAACCGGGCGGTTGCGGTGACGTCAGTTGGGCCGCAGCTTCCAAGGGATCGCTGGTGCACCTTTTTCCTTGGGTCCATACGGTATTCAAAGAGCGGATTGTGCATGGACTGGGGATCCGGCCGGGGACCAATGGGCCGGTTCCGATGCGGAAGCCGCGGAGACTTGAGGTCCGAGATTTCGCAGTATCGACACGGGCCGCCAGTCCGAGGTTCCAGGAAAATGTAATTTCGCATCCAACGTTATCAACGGATGCCTACCTCGAGGCCTGCGGGGTTTTCACAATAGCCCGAAGCAACAACGGGACCGATATCAGGCCATGGAAGCTTCCCCAAGTATTTTTTTGGTTTTGAAAATATCGCCATTCCGGGCCGTTGCGTCGGCCGTATGCGAGGGATAACGACATGCCGCTGAAGAATTATCCGGGGAGAACCAACTTTGGCCTGCTGCCGGAGCCCGAAGGACGGACCGCCTCCTTCGTCACCAGCGCGATCATCAACGGATTCATTCTGATTGCGGTTCTTGTCATCGGCCTGCTCATCAAGCCCTCGATCATCCAGCACAAATTCGAATCGACGGAGTTGATTTTCCCCACTACGCCCCCGCCTCCGCCCGTGAAAGTCAAGATTCCTCCGCCTCCGCCCATGAAGGAGCTGCCGCGTCCGCCCGAGGTAAAGCTGGAGAGCCCGCGGATCGAAATGCCGAAGCCGAAGCCGGAACCCAAACCGGTGCAGATGGAGGCCAAGGTTGCGCTGCCCAAGGTAACGGCGGCCAAGCAGCAGGTGATCCTGGCGCCGCAGCCGAAGGCAGTGCTGGCGGCGGCGATGCCCGCTCAGAACGACACGGTGAAGGCTTCGACCAAGCCGGTTCACCTGGGCGAGACCTTCGGCGTGACGCCGAATCCGAATGCCATGCGGCCGGCGACGGTAGCCGCCATTGGCAATCCCTATGGAGGCATGAACGGCCCAGCGATCGCCCCGCATGGTGTGGTGGGATCGACAGGGATCGGTAACGGGCTTAAATCGGGTTCCAACGCCGGCATGGTCGGCCGCGTGGCTTCGGCGGGAATACCCGGCGGCACGGGAACGGCCACGACAGGCGGCTACGGCAATGCCAGGGTGGGTTCGGTGAGCCTGCCGCAGGCGGTTGCCGCCGCGACTCCGCAGATGGCTTCACCGGAAAGGCCGGCGACGACCCAGGCGGAGGTTGCGATTCCCAAGCCCGAATACACCGCTGAGGCCAAGCAGCTCAAGATCCAGGGCAGCGTGGTGCTGCGCGTGACGTTCTACGCTAACGGGCAGATCCAGGTCCTGGGCGTGCTGCGCGGCCTGGGCCACGGACTGGACGAAGAGGCGAGGCGAGCCGTGCAGCAGGGCAAGGTCATCCGGCCGGCGATGGTCAACGGCAAGCCCATGGATTCAACTACGAACATAACGATTACGTTCCAACTGGCATAGCACAAAGTGCGCCCCGGAAAGGTGGGGCGCGGATCTCTAACGCGCAATCGATCTTGAAGCCAACGCTCGCTGCAAGAGAAGGTCTGTACGAAGACACTAGGAGTTGAAATGAATCTGCGGAAGTTGTCGCTCACTTTCCTGATGATTTCTTTGGGCGCTGTCGGTGCCTACGCGAAGAAGCAACCGCGGTACGAACCGGCGCACCAACTTACGCCTGAGCAGGCTGCTTTGATCGATAAAGCTGTGGCTCGAGAGAAGGTGCTGATCCAGAACATCCGGCTGAGAGCGCCGCTCGTCGAGACCTACATTCAGACCACGCGTCCCGACGTGAAGCTCTACGAGGTGCCGGTCGACGACGACTACATGCTCAGCCGCGTCGATTTCGCCAAGACTTCGTTCGGAGACAAGGCTTACCAGCCGCGCGGCGAGGAGAAGCACGGGTTCTTCAAGGGCTCGATGGCGGCCATCACCGGGCTGACGAAGGCGCTCCACCTGGATACGCACTTCACCTACAACCCGGTCGGGTTCATGGAGATGATGTTCCTCGACCCGTCGAGCTTCGACCAGCAGCACTATGTCTTCAGCTACGTGCGGCGCGAGTTTCTCGGCTCGGTGCGCACCTGGGTCTATGACGTGCATCCCAAGGTGAGCGGGATGGGGCGCTTCTACGGCCGCGTCTGGGTCGAAGACCAGGACGGCAACATCGTCCGCTTCAACGGCACCTATACCGGACCGAGTTCGGCGGACGATTCGCGGTATTATTTCCACTTCGATAGCTGGCGCCTGAACGTCCAGCCCGACATCTGGCTGCCGGTGGCGGTCTATGTCGAAGAGACGGAGCGCAGCGAGGGCAATAAGTCAGTGGGCCTGAAGGCGCAGACCCACTTCTGGGGCTACTCGCTCAAGCTGCCGACACGCGACAGCGAAAACGTAAGCGTCCAGGTGGACAATGCCATCGACAAGGGCGACGACTCGCAGGATGTGGGACCGCTGCAGGCTTCGCGCGCCTGGATCTCGCAGGCGGAGAACAACGTAATCGATCGCCTGGTTGAAGCCGGCCTTGTGGCGCCGCTGAACCAGGGCGGATTCGAGCAGCAGATTCTCGACCAGATCGTGATTAACCTGGCCGTTCCCAACAATCTGGCCTTCACCGATCCGGTTCACTGCCGCATCCTGCTGACCGACACCCTGGAAGCCACCACGGTCGGCAACACCATCCTGATCAGCAAGGGCTTGCTGGATACGCTGCCGCGCAACGAGGAGTCGATTGCCTCGGTGGTATCGATGGAACTGGCGCACATCGCGCTGGGCCACCATATCGACACGCGGTACGCCTTCAATGACCGGCTCATGTTCCCCGACACGGCGACGTTCCAGCGGATCAACATGTACCACTCCGACGGGGATAACGAAGCCGCCGCCAAGCAGGCGATGGTCTACCTGCAGGCCTCGATGTACAAGGACAAGCTGCCCGCGGCCGGCCTCTATTATGTGCAGCTCGTGGACCGCGAGAAGGCCCTGAAGGGGCTGACCACGCCGAAGCTGGGCGACTCGCTGCTCCGGCCCGACGGTACTCCCTGGCTGGCCGACCTGCAGAAGATGGCGCCCAAGCTGAGCTGGGATGACCTGACGCAGCAGGCCGCCCTGCCGCTGGGAAGCTGGCTGAAGACCGATCCGTGGGACGACAAGGTGCATATGATGAACGCCAAACTCTATGCGCCGATCAACGCTCGCGAAAAGATGCCGCTCGAAGTCACGCCGGTCTTCTACAAGCTGCAGCGCTACGATCTGGCGCAGAACAACCCGCCCGCAGCGCCGGCAGCGCAGCAGAACGAGGGCGGAGCGCCTTCGCAAGCCAATGGCGCCGGGACGCAGCCGGCGGCGGGCAACAGCTCGCAGGCCGCACCCGCTGCCAACCAGAACCAGCCGACCAGCGACAATGCCGCTCCGCCCAATCCTCAGGCGCAGCAGCAACCGGCCGGCTCCGATCCGCCGGCGGCGGCTGCATCCCAGTCGCCTGCAAGCCAGGACCAGCAGCTCACAGGCACTTCCAACCCTCCCCAACCGCAACAGTAAGAACGAGATTCGGCCCCGAACTCAACCGGAATGCGCGTACCGCGTATTCCGGTTGTGCCGTTTATACTGAGTCGCGATGGAAGACACGCCCACCGAAGCACATGAAAAGACATCGGATTGTCACCTGAGCGAAGTCCGTCATTTGACGGAGGATCGGACGAAGTCGAAGGTCCTGAGATTCTTGTTCTCTCGATGCCGCGTTTTCCTTGGAGCAGACAACGGCCATCCAGGCACATATTTCTGAAATGGTTCCCCAGGGAGAGATTGTGTTCAGAAAGCGATCGGTATTTTTCCTCCTCATCTTGCTGGTCACTGAAATCTCATCGAGCCGGGCCCAGGTCGCTCCAACGGCCTATGCGCATAAATTCGAAATCGACGCCGGGGGCCTGGGCTCGTTCTTTCAGCCCGACTACGGCGCCAACCACCTGATTGGCGTTGGGGCCTATGTCGATGTAAGGATCACGCGTTGGATCCAGCCCGAAGCCGAGGGCCGCTGGCTGCGCTTCAACCAGTTCGAGAATGTCCACCAGGACAATTACCTGCTCGGTCCGCGTGTTCCCATCCACACGTTCTGGAAAGCGACCCCCTATGCGAAAGTCCTGTTCGGCGTCGGCTCGATGACTTTTCAGTTCAACTACGCGCACGGCCGGTTTACCGATATCGCCTATGGCGGCGGGGTTGATATCAAGCTCAATCGGCGATTTACCGTGCGCCCGGTCGACTTCGAATACCAGCAATGGCCCAGCTGGGTGCAGGGACCGCTCTATCCCTGGGGCGTGAGCGCGGGGATCTCGTACCGGGTGTGGGGAGGACGATGACGCCGGCGACGGGAGGGACGGGCTTCAGCCCGTACGATATTCGCTCGCAAAATGATTGCCGCCGAAATCTCCGGAACCGCTCCAATCGCTGCGACTATTGCGGACGCAGCACCAGCTTGTTATACAAGCCGCCTACAATGGCCCCCACGGTCAACGCAGCCAGAACGGTGTAACCCGCTTCAATCGCGAGCAGGTCGTAAGGCAGTCTTGCAATGCCATACCCGCTCGCTGCGGCTATGGCCACGCAAAGCAGCATGGACATCAGGACTCCCTGAAGCACGCCTTTGCGATGACCCACAGCGAGGAGCCACGCCACTCCGTAGGCAAAGAGAAGACAGATGGCCGCGGTCAGCAGGTGCGGCGAAAGCCACCACACCATCTGCTTGAGTTGCGCATGGTTCAGCCCGACGGCGTCGAGCCAGCGCGCGCGGAACAAGTAATGCGAATGCCAGATGGCTCCCAGGCACCAGGCGGCAAACGCCGCCAGAAGAACCGGGAGGTGATAGATCGGTTTCGTTCCCGCCGTCGCTTCGCCGGGTGCGTTGAATCCTGCCTGAACCGCCTCGCACAGGCACTCCTGGTCGCAGCCCGAGCGTTCCGGCCAGCGCGTACACTCGGCCAGACGAAGATACGGACATCCATCCACGCCCGTTGCCGCTGCATGCCGGAGATCGACACTGACCGCGGCCGATTGATGGTTTTCCGGACATGTAACGAGTCGACTGCCGGAGTATCGCTTGCGAATCTCACGCCGCCAGAGTGCGAGAGGAAGCAGAACCAGGAAAGCGCCGACAAGGCAGAGCACGAGCCAGATAAGGAAGAGCATGGCCCACCTTCTTGCCTGGACTGTGCGCCCCTTTTCGAAGTTCCTTCAGTGATCTCCGTCACGAGAGCTGCCGCTTGGCCGCCGGGGGCAGCACCTCGTAGGGCCGCATCATCTCGTTGTCTTCGTGTTCCAGGATGTGGCAGTGCCACACATAGCGGCCGGCATAGCCCTCGAAGCGGGCGATGATTCGTGTCACCATCTGCGGAGGCGCGCCGGCTGTGTCTTTCCACCCGGCTTCCGCCGCCTTGGGTGGAATGGGCGCGCCGATGTAGCGGAGCTCGCCGGTCTTGAAATAGAGAAACTGATCGAAAGGCCGGCGATCGAGGATTTGGAATCGGACCAGGTGCAGGTGGATCGGGTGCACGTCTTCCGTGAGATTGATCAGGCTCCAGATTTCGACGGTATCGAGCGTCGGCGTCTCGGTAACCGGCATGTCCCAGTGCTTGCCGCCGAGCAACATCGTCATCGACTCGCCCTTGGGGCTCTTGTATTCCCTGAGCGTGAGCTCGCGCGCGCGCACCGCCGCCGACTCCGGGATGGCGACGACAGGCCGCAGCTTCTCCGGCAATGAGCCGCCGGGAGCCACGCTCCCGCGCGTGACGCGGAACTGCATCACCTCCTGAATCTGCGCCGTCATCAGCACGATCTGCTCGCCGGCGTGGCGGCTGAAATCGATCACGAGATCCGCCCGCTCGCCGGGTGCGATGGAGACGATCTTGGCCGCGACCGGCGCGGGCAGCAGCCCTTGATCGGTGCCGATCTGCGCAATGGTCTGACCACTGGAGAGCGACAGGTTGAAGTACTGCGCATTCGAGCCATTCAACACGCGAAAGCGATACAACGCGGGCTGCACTTCGAGATAAGGAAACAGTCTGCCGTTGACCAACGTGGCATTGCCGTAGATTTCGGGAACCCAGGGCGCCGCCGGATCGGGCGATACCTCGTAGCTGAGTTGGCCGTCCGTCGTGAAAGCGCGATCGCACAGCACCAGTGGAATCTCGCGCTCACCGTGCGGCAAACCAAGGGCTCCTTCCGTCTCGTCGCGAACGATATAAAGACCCAGCAGTCCCGCATAGATGTTGAGCCGGTTGATGCCCATGGCATGGTCGTGATACCAGAGCTGGCACGCGTCCTGCTGATTCGGGTAATAGCAGGTCGCCGACTTTCCCGGCGCGAACCACGCTTCGGGATAGCCGTCGCTCTCCGGCGGCGCCTTGGCGCCATGCAGATGCACCACGGCGCGCACATCCGGTTTGTCGCGCTCAGCCCCGTGCAGGTTGTGATCGATGGCGAAGAGATGACGCCGCGGCAACTGGTTCGCCCACTCGACGAAAACGCCTTCGCCGCTGCGAGCCTCGATGATCGGCCCCGGCGAAAGGCCATTGAAACCCCACTGCCGCGTGGGCGGCAGATCGCGATGCACGCGCGACTCGAACCCGGCCATCGTCATACGGTAATACGCGATTTCCGTTTGAGGATTCGCCGGGCTCGGCCGCTTGCCGGCGGGTCTCGCAATCCGGGGAATCGGCAGCGGATCGACAAAGCGCTTGAGCTTTGCCGGATCGAGAACCAGCGGCACGTGCGTCGCGCCGCCATGCGCCATGGATTGCGTCTGCTCGAGCATCGATCTCGATAGAAGTCCCTGCGGCATCGCGCATGCGGCAGCAACAAGACCGCTCCTTCTGGCGAACTGGCGCCGCGTCAGGAAGGTCGTTTCCTTGACCGTCAACACGCTCTCCGATTCAATGCTTCAATCAAAAGACTGCGGCGGACGCCGTTGAGCGCCCGCCGCCTGCTTCTATTCTATCGCTGCTCTCAGCCAGTTGTTGTTACCGCAGCGGGAAGTGGTACGGCAGCCCGGGATAGCGATCGACCTGCTCGCCCGTGGAGGAGTTGAGGAACAGCCTGTCGGAGCGGCAGGACGGCTGGTTGAAGGCGAACATGTCGTCAAGCGAACCGGCAATGGCATCGAACGAGCCGCCCCCCAGGCGCTCGCCGCCGAGCCAGTTGTCTTCAATAAAGCGCACCACCGAAGACTGGTCGATCGTGACATGGGAGACATAGTTGTCCCTGGACCAAGGCGAGACCACAAGGAACGGCAACCGAGGCCCATATCCGCAGCGGCCCTGAGCGTTGGGCGTCACTGTCGGGTCGATTCCGGACAGGTTTACCGTTGCACCCGAACCGCACAGGCCCGGCCCGCTCAGCGCGTCCGCCGGAGTCTGCGACTGGTTGACGATGGGACTCATCTGGTGGTCATACCAGCCGTCGGAGTCGTCATAAGTAATGATCACCGCCGTGCTCGACCACTCCGGCTGCTGCTCGAGGAAGTTGATGGTGTTGACGAGGAACGTCTGCTCGTCCAGCGGATCGCTGTAGCCGGCGTGCCCGTCCTGGTATCCCGGCGCCTTCAGGTACGACACCGCGGGAAAGTTCCCGGCCTTGATGGCGTCGAAAAAGTCGTGAATGTCGTACTGATTGTGCGCGACCTTATCGTTCGGCACACCGATCTCCCGGACAGAATTCGGCCGTGTGTGCGCCAGATTCTGCGTCGAGGCATAGTACTGGAAGGGCTGATGGTGAGGAATGTAGTCGACTTCGCTGACGCCGGTGATCGTCGACAGGGTGGAGCGGGCGCAGCCTGTGGTGCCGTTCGCGTTCGTGATGCCCAGATCGAAGCCACCCTCAAAGAAGCCCCAGGAGATGCCGGCTGCATTGAGCAGGTCGCCGATGTTCTTCCCGGTCAAGGAGACATTCTTGGTCTTTGACGAGCAGAGATCGCCCGTCGGGTCGGCGTCGCCGATCAGCGTCTCGGAACCTCCCCCGCCGGCGACGATGGTCGTATTGTTCACTGGAACCACGGTCGAGGTAACGCCATTCGTCTGGCCGGCGATCACGTTGAGCGCGCCTGGCGTCGAGGGACCGAAGGTCGTGTTGTACATGTTGTCGCTCATAGCGAAGTGCTGGGCATAGTTCCAGATTGCGGTCACGGTGTTGCCGTCGTAGTAGCCCATTGTCAAAGCCGTGGTGTCAACCGCGGCGGGCGGAGCGGCGGGCGCGGGTCCCTCTGTGCCGACGGAAAGCGGAAAGAGATCCATCAGGCCTGCGTCCATTGCCATCTGCTCCGGTCCGTAGTTGTGATCCTGGTCGGCGGTCGCCGCTTGCGAGTGGTCGAGACGGAAGGGGTTTGAAGCAATGCTGACAGCTCCGCTCGCGAAGGCGAAATTGTTGGCTGTATTGAGCGAATTCGGATTGTGATTGAGAAGCTCGGGCGTCAATCCGTTCACCGACGGCGTGTCCGGCCGCGCATGGAAGGCCGGTTCGCCCTTCGGGTTGGCGGCTGTGGGATACGTACCGAAATAATGATCGAAAGAAACGTTCTCCTGGAAGATCACGACGAGATGCCGGATTGGAGTTGCGGTCTCACCGAAGTGATCACCATGCGCGCCAGCCGCTAGAGCGGGGCTGGGGAGCGTACCGGCGACAAGCAACGCGGCAAGCGACGTTGCGGCAAGTCTTTGCATTGGACCTCCTGATTCGCCTTGGGAAGAGAGGCGACTTGAGTGTTTTAGAGGTTCAATATGAACGTTCGTTGAACTGCTTGTAACAGACGGGCGAATTCGAGAGTGCGCACCAAAGACCTGCGGAGACGTTACCTGGTGTAATTCCTGGGTCCCCGCATCCCGAAGTCGCGGCATTTGCGCCGACCCTGCCTCGGGGCCCGAGCCTTCAGTTTTTTTGCATCGATCGGACGACGCCGGCGATCTCATTGACAGGCTAAAGAGTACGAGCGTACTCTTTGCATCATGCGATATTCACTGGAACACAAAGCACAGAACCACGAAGGCATTCTCTCCATGGCTGCTCGTTCTTTTCGCGAGCGTGGCGGCGACGGTAGCGGCATCGGGACGGTGATGAAAAAGGCTGGCCTGACCAAAGGGGGATTCTACCGGCACTTTAAGAGCAAGGACGACCTGTTCGTTGAGGCGGTGGCAAAGGCGTTCGACGAGATGGGAGACGGTATGGTGGCAGTTGCGAGATCGGCGCCGCAGGGCCAGGCCTTGCGAGCCATGATCGAACGCTATTTGAGCGTGGGCCACGCGAACTCGCCGGGAACCGGTTGTGTTCTCTCCGCCCTGGCGCCCGAGATCGCGCGCAAGCCGTTGTCTGTGCGACGACGAATTGATGCGCTGCTGGAGGCCTATCGTGAGCAGCTTTTGCCATTCGTTCCCGGTCCAACGCGCGAAGAAAGACTCACGAAGTGCCGGTTGCTGTTCTCCAGTATGGCGGGGGTGCTGATGATGGCCCGCCTCACCGCGGATCCGCAGAGACGTGAGCAGAGATTGATGGAGGCCAGGAGCTTTTTCATCAAGCACTTTGCTGAATAGTTTTTTTGCCGCGAAAGAGTACGCTCATACTCTTTTGCAGCGGCAACAAACCACAACCGAGTGGAGAGGATCAGCCAGAGAAGGCCGCTTCTGCCACCAGCCATTCCCAGTAGTTCGAATCTCAATAGGAGGAATTCATGGAATCGAAACTCTCCTTCTTCGTCAGCGTCGCATTCAGCTTCATCGCGTGGATGGTGGTCGCCGTCCGCTACCTCTGGCCGCAGCTCCGCCTGCAGCAACGGGCCCAAGCGTCGCAGCCTCTGCTCATCCTGCACAGTTTTCGTTTTATCGGGCTGGCCTTTCTGGTGCCGGGAGTCGTATCGCCCGACCTGCCGCCGGCCTTCGCGCGTTCGGCGGCGTATGGGGACTTCATAGCGGCGATCCTCGCCTTGCTGGCGCTGATCTCGCTGCCCAGCGCATTCGGCGTTGCCATCGCATGGATCTTCAATCTCTGGGGTGCGGCCGATCTGATCAATGCCTTTTACCAGGCCAATCACACCGGGCTTGCGGCGGGGCAGCTGGGTGCGGCCTATTTCATTCCCACCTTCATCGTGCCCCTGCTGCTCATCACGCACGGTCTCGGCTTCCGGATTCTCTTACGACAGCAAAGTGTGTCCGCGGTTCAGCAAAGCCGACAGTCAGCATGACGGCTCTCACCGGAGATCGTGGCTGAGTTCACTGAGGCCTGGCGAGCAAGCTGTTGGAACATCGCCCGAAGCAATTGCAAGAGGTTCGAAACTCACCGCCTGCACGAGCGCGGGACCGCCGTCAAAGAGGTGCTCGCGCGCGAATTGGTGCAGAGTTTTCGGCATCCTAGTGTCCTGAGTCTGAAGTTCGCAACACAAATACGGATGTCATCCTGAACGCAGCAAGCCGCGTTTTGTGCGGGTTGCGGAGTGAAGGATCTGCGGTTTGCTCTTCCATTTGTGCCACGAACTTCGGATTCACCACACTGGCACGCCGTTGGCTTCGAGCACCAATCAGGAAATGCGCAAGATCTGCCCTTCATCGTTGACCTTCCACTCCCCTTCCAGGGGCGGGCCGACCAGTTCCATCCCGTACTCTTCGAAGAGCCGATGGAATTCATCGAGTCTCAAGACCTCGTGGATGGGCTGCTCACGGCTGAAGGAACCGAGCCGGCGGAAGAATTCCTCGATCTTTCCCGAGGGCTGGTAAACGTCGATGATCTTTGCCGGGTTGTCACCGGCGGTCGACCAGACATGTTTGATCTTGCGCGGAATGTAAACACTCTCTCCCGTCGAAAGATGGCGGCGCGAGCCGTCGAGTTCAATCTCGATTTCGCCGTCCACCACATATATCCATTCATCCTGTTCGTGGTGCAGATGCCGCGGTCCGCAACCGGTGCCGGTGAACTCGAAAGCCGACATAGCGCCGCGCGCGTCCTGTGACGATACCT
>Ga0335078_10010500_pt1 | contig 13713 bp, 13 predicted proteins | sample Lox_Sample_32_FD_206711 | JGI IMG/M metagenome (GOLD analysis project Ga0335078, IMG submission 206711) | Soil microbial communities from Loxahatchee National Wildlife Refuge, Florida, United States - Lox_Sample_3.2 | ecosystem: Environmental > Terrestrial > Soil > Wetlands | place: USA...
CCCGCTCGACGTGCCGCTTCGGGAGAAGATCGCCACGATTGCCACTCGCGTCTACGGGGCAGCCGGCGTCGACTACTCGGACATTGCCGCCAGGCAACTGGACAGCTACGAACGCAACGGATACGGCGGCCTGCCAGTATGCATCGCCAAGACCCACCTGTCGCTATCCTCGGATCCCGCGCTCAAGGGCGCGCCGACAGGGTGGCGGCTGCCGGTCATGGAAGCGCGCGCCGCCGTAGGCGCCGGATTCATCTACCTGATCAGCGGTGAAATGCGCACGATGCCGGGGCTGGGGGCCCATCCCGTCGCCGAGCTCATCGACCTGGACGAGAACGGTGAAATCGTCGGCCTGACCTAGGCCGGCGGCTCGCGTGCGACGACGTCTCGCTCGCGGAGCGTCACCGCCCCGGTCGAAATGGACGGCCTCCGATCGCGCGGCAGCCGGGTCGCCTCGCCGGGGAGTACCGTCGTGGCGGCATGACGCGGGCCCGGCACCCGCAGGTGCCGGGCCCGCGCCATGCTGTTATCGCCCGGCAGGCCTGGCCTGCCCCGGCTCACGCTGCCCTGGCTCAGGCTGCCCGGACGCGGGTAGCCTGAGGGCCCTTCGGGCCCTGAGCCACCTCGAACTCCACGTGCTGGTTCTCCTCGAGGCTGCGGAAGCCGTAGCCGTCAATCTCGGAGTAGTGCACGAAGACGTCCGGTCCGTCGGCACGGGAGATGAAGCCGTAGCCCTTCTCCGCGTTGAACCACTTGACGGTTCCCTTTGTCACTTCGCTCCTTACAGGGGCTGGATACAGGTCCGCGCTGTGCGGTACCCGGGCCGGTTCTCGACGCGACTTCCCCAGATCCCTGAAGCGGCGCGCCCGCAACGTCGTTCTCCGCGAGCGTGCAGGTAACACGAACACACAAGACAACTACGACCAGCTAGCACAACCGATCCGGCGTCCCGTTGATTCCTGCCCGCGGCTGTGCGGGCTTCGCCGCGGAAGGCAGCGCCAGCTCGGGCCGTTCTGCGCACCGCGGTAAAGCCCGGATCTGCCGTGCAGCGGACCGGAGCCGGCGGCCGAGCAGTCAGGCTAGGTCGCGGCGCATGAGCCAGCGGGGTTTGCCGCCTCGTCGCCCGGCGGTCTGGCGGACGCGGTTGAATCCGTGCGCCTCGAACAGCTGAACTGTGCCCACGTAGCCGCTGGTCTGGTCGACGCGCTCCGCGCCAGGGTCGACCGGGTACCCCTGCACCGCGGCCGCGCCCATGGCGAGCGCGTGGCCGACCGCGCCATCCAGCAGACGGTGCATGAGCCCCCGGCGCCGGAACCCCGGCCGCACCACGAAGCAGACAACCGACCACGCATCGGTGTCCTGGATGCGCGGGATCGTTCGCGAGTTGACCAGCGCGCGATAGGTGAGCTTCGGCGCCACCGAGCACCAGCCGGCCGCCTCACCGTCGACGTAGGCGAGGACGCCGGGACCCGGTGCGCTGTGGCACAGCTCGCGAACGCGACCGATGCGGCCGGGCATGTCCAGGCTGGAATCGCGATACACCATGCAGACGCACCCGCCGGCACCCGGCTTGCGCGGCACCATGAACGAGGCGAAGTCCTCCCATCGCCCGACCGCTGGCAGCACCTCGATCTCCATCCGCCGAGGACAGGCCAGCGCCGTGATGCCGGCGTCAGCATCGAGTCGCTACCGCAGCTGGTACCAGGAGGGGAACGCCTGCGCGTAGCTCTGCCGGTAGTTCGCTCGCAGGACGCGTAATCCCGGCGGCCGGGCCGGCGCGCCCGGCTGCCGGAACATCCTGCCCGAGAGGCGCGTTGACAAGAGGATGACACGATATATCGTGTTGGTATGGGGAGGCCCGGGCCCGCGTATTCCGGGCTAGCGAGGTGAGCGTGATGACCGGTTGGCATGCGGAGCGGACGCCGGGCAGGCCGGCCAGGGCCGTGATAGCCGTGGCGCTGCTGGCACTGCTGCTGCTGACGGCTGTGCCGGTGGCTCTGCTGGTAGCGGTGATCATGATGATACTGGGACATGTCGTCGGCGGGCTCGCGCTGTTCGGCGGGTCCGTACTCGCCGCCGCCGTCGCTGTCGCGCTCGCGGGCATGGCCGGGATGCAGCACCTGCGCAAACTGGTCTCCGGCGCCAGTCTCAACGTCGTGCGGATGGACCGCAGGCAGTACACCGGCGACATCGCCGAGCCGAACGGCAGCGAGTACTCCGACGCCGTGCAGCTGGACCGCAGCGAGTACACCGAAGTTCGCTGACCTGACCTTCCACCGACGATCTTCGCCACGCCGGGCAGGCGCGCGACCGCGTCCTGCGTTCGTGTATCGCCCGGAGCGGGAAGCGGGCCGCGCGCCAGCCTGCGCACGGCCCGCCGAGGGATCTCCGTCAGTCCCCGAGGTCGCCCAGGAACCTGCCGGTGTACTCCAGTGGTGTAGTCCCGGAAACTGAGTTGCAGGTCGGGGACGGATACGAATCTGCGCAGGGCGTGTCCCGGTCCAGTGACCAGAAGTGCAGCCCGGCCAGGCCGCTGCCGACGGCGTATGCGGTGAGCGTGTCGACGTCCCCGATTGTGAAGGTCTCGCTGGATGTGTCGTTCATGCCGATCATCGGCGTGAGGGCGATCTTGCTCGCCGGGATTCCGTAGGTGTGCTCGAGGTTCTCCACGGCCTGGATCGCCGACTGCGCCATCTCGCAGCTGCCGGAGACAACGACGCACACCCCGCTCGACGCGCTGCCGTAGTCCATGGTCATGAGGTTGATGACGTAGTTCTTCAGGCCGGAGCCGAGCACCGCCTCGACGACTTCGTTGCCGAGCGAGTTCACTCCGCCATAGCTGCCGTCGGATGCTCCCAGAGTGGCGAGCGTGAACGAGAACTGCAGGTCAGGGTACTGCGACTGGGCACCCGCCGCCGCGGCGACCAGACCTTCGATGTCCGACTCGCTCTGGCCGCCCTCGATGTCGAAGTCGAGGCCGACCAGGTTCGGGCTGGCGTAGCGAGCGATGAACGATTCCATGCCAGCCGTCGAGTCGCAGGTGAAGGTCCCGGCCTCGCCGCCGGTCGAGACAACGTAGTTCAGGCCGGCGGCCTGGAGTTGCGGGATATTCTCCGCAGCCCAGTCGGCACCCGAGGCACCGCCCCAGGTCTCGCTGCCGCAGGTGCCGGTAGCGAACGCGAGCGTGATGGCGGGCAGCTTCGGGATGTACTCCGATACCAGGCTGCCGGAGCCCACCACCGGGAGATCGGTCCCTTCCACGGCGGACTGCATCTGGTAGGTGTTCCAGTTCATGTTGATGGTGACATCCTTGTACGGGCTGAAGAGCAGGCCGCTCACGGAGCCCGTTCCCCCGCCACCACCGCCGCCGCCCCCGCCGCCACCACCGCCGCCCCCACCACCCGAGCCTCCGGTGCAGGAACCGTCGGACGTCCACGGTTCTCCCGAGCCGCTGCCGCCGTTGTTGGTCGCAGGGTCGTTGCCCTGGGTCCACCAGTTGGCGGTGTAATTGATGCCGTCCTCGCTGGCCTGATCTCCGGCGGTGTAGACGGCAGTGGAGTTCCACGCCGCTGCGCATGTAGTCGAAGCCCGGGCGGCGGCCCCTAAGGGCCCGGCGAGAACCGAGCCGCCGACTGTCAGCCCGAGTGCCGAGCCGGCGACCAGAGCCGTGCCTAAGAGCCTCCTTCTGACCTGCATTGTTCCTCCAGAGCGAAGAGGAGCTCAGGCGATCCCGCGACTCGCATAAGCCCGTAAACCGGTGATGTGGTCACTTTGTAATCCTGGGGTGCCGGGTCGTCAAGGCTTATTTTTAAGAAACTTTCCTGTTAGTGGGCGTGCCGCAGGGTGCAGCGGAACATTCGCGCCCGGCCCGCCCGGGACTCTGGGCCGCGCGCGGGAAAAGGGGTATTCCGACCCCTGCCCGGCAGCGCTGCGATCGGCGAGCCTTGCCAGCGACGGCACCCGATTGAACGGGGGCAGCCAAGGAGAGGAGCACAGATGTCGTCGTACGAAGAGAAGATCAAGGAGCAGGCCCGGTCCTACCTGCAGCCCGGTGAGCAGATTCTCGCCGCGCTGATCGCGCGGACACGCGGCGCGACGATGGCAAGCGCGGGAAACCTCGCGGGGAACGCGATCGGTGGCAGGAAGGTCGCTCAGCAGCGGCGCGCCGCCGAGGGTGCCGGGCTGAAGCTGACCAGCCCGATGGCACTGGCCTTGACCGACCAGCGGCTGCTCGTGCTCAAGATCAGCCCGGTTATCGGCATGGGCAAGGGCGGCGACGTGAAGGAGCTCGTCAGTGGTGTGCCGGTGGCGGACGTCGACTCGATCGAGATCAAGCGCCTGCTGGTCGGCAAGGTCGTGACAGTCACCGTCCGGGGCACGCGGGTCAAGCTGGAGGTCGGCGCCACCGGGGACGCCAGGGGCATGGCTGACGGGTTCGCGCAGGCGAAGTCCGCTGCCTGAGGAGCCCGGAGCGAAACTCGTGCGCTCAGGCGGGCGCGCGATCACCGCGGGCCGGCCCGTCAGGATGCGCGAGCAGAAGCAGAAAGCCCTTGTCCTGGGGGGGTGAGGACAAGGGCATTTCGGCCTGCCATGTCAGGGTAGGCCCCCGGGTGCGTCTGTCGCAGTTATATCGCAGGATTGCATCGGCGCAGTCTCCATTGACCTGTCCGGAACATGACCAGCCTGGCAGGCTTGCGCCGGAGACGGTCTTCGGTTCAGCGTGGCGGCAGGTCATCACCGACCTGGCCGGCGAGCTGGGTGATGACCTTTGCGGCGATCGTGTCGAGGGCGGCGATTTCGTCGTCGGTGAGCAGGTCGATCATGTGCCGGCGGACGGATGCGACGTGCGGCGGCGCGGCCTTGCGGAGGATGGCCCGCCCCTGCGCAGTCAGGCTGATGAGCGCCCCTCGCGCGTCGTCGGCACATGCCTGCCGTGCGACGAGGCCGCGCTGCTCCATCCGCCCGACATGATGTGCGAGCCGGCTGGTCGACCAGAGCAGCTGGCCAGCCAGGTCGCGTGCCCGCCACTGGCTCTCGGGCTTCTCCGAGAGCGTCGACAGGACGTCGTAGTCGGTCTCGGAGAGGCCGGAGTCCCGGCTGAGGTCGCGCGTGATCTGCAGATCAAGCAGCGTGCGCATGCGCCGGTAGCGGCGCCAGGCGCGCTCTTGCGGCGCGGTAAGCCAGCGAGTTGATGCCACGGCAGCGATTCTAGCTTATTGCTGACATGTCAGCGACACGCTAGAATCACTGACATGTCAGCGAACAATCCGGCGCTTCGCCCGGGCCGTGCACGAGTCTTCAGCGCGGTGCCCCGCGACCACCTGGTGATGCGCCTGGTGCGCCTTTACCTCGGCCTGGGGGGCTTCGGCGTGAGCCTGGCGCTGATGGTGCGGGCCCGGCTTGGCCTTGGCCCGTGGGATGTCCTGCACCAGGGCATCGCGCGCCATCTCGGGGTGCAACTGGGATGGGTGACTATCGGCGTCAGCGGGCTAGTCCTGCTGGCCTGGATCCCGCTGCGGCAGCGGCCCGGCCTGGGCACCGTGAGCAACGCGATCATCGTCGGACTGGTCGTCAACGGCGCGCTGGACGTGCTGCCCGCACCCGGGTCGCTGGCCTGGCGGGTGGTGTGGCTTGCTGCCGGGATCGGGCTGAACGGGCTGGCAACCGCCTGTTACATCGGCGCTGGCCTTGGCCCCGGCCCGCGGGACGGGCTGATGACGGGCATTGCCGCGCGCGGGCACTCGCTGCGCGCCGTGCGCACGGTGATCGAACTGTCGGTGCTGGCGGCCGGATCCGCCCTCGGCGGGACCATCGGCGTCGGCACCCTGGCCTATGCACTGTCCATCGGCCCGCTGACCCACGCGCTGCTGCCCCGGCTAACCGTAACAGCGCAACCAGGCAGGAAAGGAACAGGGGACCATGGCTGAGCTGAGTTTCGGGGTGGGCGTGCCCGCCCTAGCCGCACCGTATGACGATCCGGCCGACTTCGCCCGGGAGGCGGAGCGGCTCGGCTATGGCTTCGTCTCGGCCGCTGACCATCCCTGCGGCAGCAGTCCGAGCTACGAGACAGCGACGATGCTGACCTGGATTGCCGCGCGCACCAGCCGGATCAGGGTCGCCAGCCGCGTCCTGGCCGTGCCGTTCCGCCGCCCGGCCATGGTCGCCAAGCTTGCGGCATCACTGGACCTGCTCTCCGGCGGCCGGCTCATCCTCGGGCTCGGGGCAGGCTACTCCGACGAGGAGATCACCGCTCTCGGCGGCCCGGAGCTGTCGCCGGGCGAGAAGATAGCCGCCCTCGCAGAGGCCGTCCAGGTCATCCGCGGCGCCTGGACACAGTCCGGCTACACCCAGCACGGGCATCACCACAGTGTCCGCGGCCTCGAGATGGAACCGCGGCCCGCCCACCCGATCCCGGTCTGGCTGGGTGCGTTCGGGCCGCGTGCGCTCGCCGTCACCGGCCGGCTTGCCGACGGCTGGATTCCCTCGCTGGGCTATCGGCCCGTCGAGGAGTTCCCCGCCATGCGGCGCCGGATCGACGCCGCTGCCGAGGCAGCCGGCCGCCGGCCAGAAGAGATCCGCGGCATTCTCAACCTGAACATCCGCATCGATGCGGCTGCCACACCGCAGCCAGACGTGATCACCGGTTCGGTGCTGCACGTGACAAGCCAGCTGCAGGAGCTCCTCGGACTCGGCTTCACCGGATTCAACTTCATCCTCGGCGGACCGGGCCGGACAGCGCAAATGCAGCGGATAGCCGAGGAGGTGCTCCCCGCTCTGCGCTCCGCCGGCTGAGGGCGGGCTGGCTGGGCTGCCAGCCCGGGCCGGCGCTGCCAGCCTCAGAGCGCGGCGAACGCGTCCTCGAGGATCGAGAGCCCCTCCTGGAGCAGCGGCTCGGGCATGACCAGCGGCGGCAGGAAGCGCAGCACGTTGCCGTAGGTGCCGCACGTCAGCGTGATCATCCCCGCGGCGTGGCAGGACCTTGCGACCTGCCCGGCCGCGGCCGAGTCGGGCTCGAGCGTGCCGGGCTTGACCAGCTCGATCGCCAGCATCGCGCCGCGCCCGCGCACGTCACCGATCACCGGGTACTGCGCCGCGAGCCGGCGCAGGTGCGGCAGCATGACCGCCTCGATGACCCTGGCCCTGGCGGGCAGGTCCTCCTTGTTCATCGTGTCGATCGCGCCGAGCGCGGCAGCGCACGCGACCGGGTTCCCGCCGTAGGTCCCGCCGAGGCCGCCGGGGTGCACCGAGTCCATCAGGTCGGCCCGGCCGGTAACGCCCGCCAGCGGCAGCCCGCCCGCGATGCCCTTCGCGGTGGTGACGAGGTCAGGCACGACGTTCTCGTGATCGCACGCGAACCAGTCGCCGGTGCGGCAGAAACCAGACTGGATCTCGTCGGCGATGAACACGATCCCGGCCGACTTGCAGTACTCGGACAGACCCGGCAGGAAGCCGTCTGGCGGCACGATGAACCCGCCCTCGCCCTGCACCGGCTCGATGACGAGTGCAGCCACGTTCTCCTCGCCGACCTGGGCGTGGATGAGGTTCCGCACCACGTCCAGCGCCTCGGCCGCGCACACGTCCGGGCCGCCCGGCCAGCGGAACGGGTACGCCATCGGCACCCGGTATACCTCGCCCGCGAAGGGCCCGAAGCCCTCCTTGTAGGGCATGTTCTTGGCGGTCATCGCCATCGTCAGGTTGGTACGGCCGTGGTAGGCGTGGTCGAACACCACGACGGCGTCCCTGCGGGTGGCGTGCCTGGCGATCTTGACCGCGTTCTCCACCGCCTCGGCGCCGGAGTTGAACAGGGCCGACCGCTTGTCGTGCTCGCCTGGCGTCAGCTTGTTGAGCTGCTCGCAGACCTCGACGTAGCCGCTGTAGGGCGCGACCATGAAGCACGTGTGGGTGAACTGGGCCACCTGCTCGGTGACCCGGTCCACGACCAGGTCGGCGCTGTTGCCCACCGTGGTGACCGCGATGCCGGAGCTGAAGTCGATGAGCGAGTTGCCGTCCACGTCCACGATGACCCCGCCGCCGGCCACCGAGACGAAGACGGGCAGCACGTGGCTGAGGCCCCTGGCCACGCTGCGCTGACGGCGTTCGAGCAGCTCCCGAGACTTGGGACCGGGTATCTCGGTGACCAGCCTGCGGTGCTGCGGAAGGGACGGACCGCCGTGCACGGCGGATTGCTCGCTCATATCAGCAGACAATAGCCCGCCAGGCGCTGCTCGCGGCCTCAGGGCCGGAACCAGGTCTGCGGCCGGACCGTCCGGCAGGCGGAGGTCGTCAGGATCAGCCCTGGCTTGTCGCCGCCGGTGGGATCGCTGAGACAGCGGTGCGCGCCCGGGTTGTAGAGCTGGTGCAGCCTGGTCTGCCGCCATAGCTGCAGCCGGCTGCGGTGCGAGCACCGCGCCAGCCGCACGACCGCTCCCGGCCGGCGCGAGGTCGCGGACAGGCACAGGCCGCGCGGGGTGTGCAGCGCGGTGCCGATCAGGTGCCACGCCTGGCCGGCCCTGGTGCCGCAGTTCTCCAGCCGGGCCGCGACGCCGCGCCCGTCCTGCGGGTAGCCCAGGCAGGATCCGGCGAGCGCGCTGGTGACCGTGCCGTACCGCAGGCCGCTCACCGCTCGCTGGGCCGGCCACAGGTAGTGCGCGTACGCATCGGTGCTGTACTGGGTCCAGCGCGCGAAGAAGGTGCCGACCGCGGCGACGGCGTTGTACGCGGCGACGGCCGAGCACGGCCCGGAGAACGCGCACCGGTTGGAGATCGACCGGTGCGCCCTGCTGTTGAGCTGCCAGGCACCGCGGTCCACGGAGTCCGACCGCCGCAGGTGGAACTGGCTGCAGGACCGGCTCCTGGTGTCGTCGAAGCACGCCGACGGGCTGCAGCCGGACTCCGCGAGTGCCACCGCGACGGCGGTCACGAGCCCGCCCGCGAGGTATCCGTCGTTGGCGAAGCCGGCGTCGGCAGCCCACTGCGCGCACCGCCGCGCGGCGCTGACCAGTGCCGCGCCGGAGAGATGGACCTGCAGGCCGGCGGCGGGACGGCCGGACGGCGGCTGGACGGCGACCTCTCCGGTCGCCTGACCCGGCGCGAGCAGGCACAGCGCGAGGGCGCATGCGCATAACGCGATCGAAACTGCGGATGGGCGGGAACGTCGGGTCACTGGTATCTCGGCCCCCTTCAGACATGCGTGTCTGCCTGCGGAAACAGCCCCCCGATCGCCAATCATGCCCGGAAGTCTCAGCCTCCGCCGCCGGACCGCGAAGGTCTGGTGGGTACCCGCACGTCCGGCTCGCGGCGGTGCGGGCCACCGCGTGCCGTACGCCTCGGCTCGCGCCGCTAGTGCCGCCGCGGGCCGGGATGGCATGATGCGCAGGTGACCGACTCGCCTGGGCTGACCGCCGACCCCGACGCAGGCCCGCGCGCGGTCCGGCCCGGCCGCCGGCCGGTCATCGCCGGGCTCGGCATGACCGAGCTCGGCAGGGTCTACGGCCGCACCAGCGAGCAGTTCGCCGCGGACGCGGTCCGGCTCGCGGTCGCGGACGCGGGCCTCACCCTCGGCGCCGTTGACGGGCTGCTGACGTCGTCGGGCGTGACCCGCGGCCTGTCCATCGACCTGCAGCGCGACCTCGGCGCGCGCGACCTTCGGCTGCTGACGCACATGCAGGCCTACGGCTCGACCGCCGGGTCGATGCTGGCTTACGCGTCGATGGCCGTGCAGTCGGGGATGGCGAGCGTGGTGGCCTGCGTGTTCGCGGACAGCCCGCTGCGACCCGAGCGCCGGTCCAGCGCGATCTACGGCTCGCGGCACGCGGGCTCGGGCTGGTGGGGCCTGCTCGGCGCCAGCGGGATCGTCGGCGCGAACCCGATGTACGCGCTCGCCGCCAGGCGGCACATGGCCCGGTACGGCACTACCAGCGAGCAGTTCGGGCACATCGCGGTCGCGCAGCGGGCCTGGGCGGCGATGAACCCGGCCGCGCAGCTGCGCGAGCCGATCACGCTCGCTGATCATCAGTCCTCGCGCTGGATCGTGGAGCCGTTTCACCTGCTGGACTGCTGCCTGGTGTCCAACGGCGGGATCGCCGTGATCGTCACGACCGCCGAGCGAGCGGCGGACCTGGCCCAGCCGCCGGTGCACGTGCTCGGCTGGGCGCAGTCCCACCCCGGCCAGTACCTGCGCCGGAACCCTGACTTCGGGCTCGTGTCCGGCGCCGCGCGTGCGGGCCCGGCCGCGCTGGCGATGGCGGGCGTAGGCATCGCCGACGTCGACGTCGCGGAGCTGTACGACTGCTACACGTTCACGGTGCTGCTGACGCTGGAGGACTACGGCTTCTGCGCGAAGGGCGAGGGCGGCCCGTTCGTGGCCAGCGGCGTCCTGGGTCCCGGCGGGAAGCTGCGGGTCAACACCGGCGGCGGCCAGCTGTCGGGCTACTACATGTGGGGCATGACGCCGCTGTCGGAGGCCGTCATACAGGCGCGCGGTCAGGGCGGTGCCCGCCAGGCTGAGGTCCATGACATCGTCCTCGTGTCCGGGAACGGCGGCGTGCTCGACCATCACGCGACGCTTGTGCTCGGCGGCGCGGAGGCAGCCGGATGACAGGCGGGACATGACGGTCGGGCCGGTTGATCGCGACGACGCGACCGCGGAGTTCTTCGACGGCGCCGCGGCGAGCAGGCTGCTGCTCCGGCGGTGCCCGGCGGGTCACTACAGCGAGCCTGCGGTGGCGCAGTGCACGGGCTGTGGCAGCCAGGAGCTGGACTGGGCAGCCGCGGGCGGCGGCGCGACGCTCGTCAGCTGGGCCGTGACGCGGTTTGCGAGCACCGCGATCGTGCTCGTGATCGCCGAGCTGGACGAGGGGCCGTGGTGGTGGTCCCAGCTGGCCGGCGCGGACCCCGAGGGCCTGGCGGTGGGTGCCCGGCTCACGCTCGCGTTCGTGCGCCCGGACGACGAGCATGAGGCCGTCCCCGTATTCGAGCTCGCGCGGTGACGGCAGGCGGGCCGCTCAGCCGCCAGCCGAGCACCTGTCCGCTGCGCGCGGTCGGCGGCCCGAGATGCCGTACCAGGTACCGGGCGAGCGGCGAGTGCTGCCCGGTGATGCTGATCAGTCCCGCCGGGTGCCAGGCGGCGAGCGCCGCGAGCAGCTTGCGGCCTGGCGGCGCACCGCGCTCCGGCATGCCCGCGGCCAGCAGCGCGGAGCCGAGCACGACCGACTGCTGATCGGCCGTCAGGGCCACCGACTGCGCGCACTGCACCGCCTTGCCGCCGATGCCGGGCGCGATGCAGTAGCCGCCGTCGAGCGACACCCGGACCCCCGTGGCGGCCTGCCAGCCCATCGCCGCCGCGCCCGCCATCGGCAGCTGAAGCAGCGGCGCCCCCGGCCTCAGCCGCAGCGCCGCGATCACCTCGGTCCAGCCGCCTGGCGGCGCGCTGGCCGCCGCGGTGCCGACGGGCAGCGGCAGGACCGGCAGCACGGCGGCGAGCCCGGCCGCTGCCGCCGCGCCGGTTACCCACCAGCCGCGGCGCCGCGATCGCGTGGCCAGCACGCCCGGTGCCAGCCGGCGCCGCGCCAGCAGGGACTGGGCAGCGAACGCCAGGGCCGCCGCGGCGCCGCCGTCGGCGATGATCGACAGTCTGTTCGGGAGCATCTGGCTCAGCATCGGAAGCTGCTGCGCCCAGTGCCATGGCAGCACGGCCGGCGTGACGCTGATGCCGCCTAGCGGCGCCGTCCGGCCGCCGATGCTCAGCAGTTCCAGCACGATGAACATCAGCCCGGCGAGCCTGACCCGCAGGTCCCGCCTGCAGATGACGGTGACGGCGGGCACGAGTATGAGCATCGGCCAGCCGACGTAGCCGAGGTACTCCGACGGCCGCTGCCCGGTGCCGTAGACGAACTGCAGGTAGGCCGGGCCGTGCAGGACCATCGCCGCCGGCGCGGTGACGAAGTCCGCCGGCTGGTTGCCGTACCGGCTGGCCGGCCACGGGATGGTAGTCGCGGCCAGCGGCCCGCGGAACTGAGCCCAGAGGGCGTAGCCGCCGAATGCGAGCAGCACCGCGGCCGCGGCGGCGCCGCCGGCGGCAAGCGGCCCGATAGCGCCCCGCACCGCCGACGGCCTGGACGCGGCCAGGATCGCCAGCATCACGATCGCGGCCACCGCGGTCTCGGCGAGCACTTCCTCGGCGGTCAGCAGCTGCCCGGCCGCGAGCACGCCGAGCCAGGGGCCCGTCCGGACGGGGCGGCCCCGCCGCGTCACCAGCACCAGCACGGCGTCGAGCATGAGCGGCACGAGGACCGCGAACTGCAGATGGTAGTGGTACACCGCCGCCTGCCGAAGTGCCGGGGAGAAGCCGAAGAGGGCGCCACCCGCCGCCGCGGCCCACCAGTCAGCGCCCCACCGCCGTAGCACCACGAGCATGGCGGCGGCCGATCCGGCGAAACCGAGCGTCAGCAGCACCGTCAGGCTCGCGGCCGGGCCGGCGATGAGCGTGACCGGCGCCAGCACGACCGCGGGCAGCAGCAGCGAGGTGTTCCACATGACGTTCACGCCCTGCGGCGCGTTCAGTGCCGCGCTCGCCAGCGCGGGCAGCTTCCCGTGCGCGACCGCGGTCGCCGCGTACCGCATGAACCATGAGCTCAGGTAGATGTCCCCGGTGACGCGGCCGTCCTGGGCCGGGACCCTGGCTCCGGCACCCGCCCACAGATGCCAGGTGAGTACAACCGCGAGAATCAGGTAACAGCCCGCGATCAGGATCAGCGGCCGGCTCAGGCGAGCGGTCCGCTGCGCGATGCGATGCCATGGCATCGGCGCGGCAAGTAACCCCACTATTCCCCCCGGCGGGCACCCTACCGCAGCAGGTCGCGGGCTGCCTCCTCCACCGCATCCTGCGACAGGAGGACGGCGCTGGCAGCGTCCCCGAGCGGGATGAAGCTGTCCTGGCTCGCGACCCTGGCGACCCGGCCGGTGAATCCGGCGTCGACCAGCGTGGTGAGGACGCCTTCGGATACGCCGCCCGTGCGCCTGGTCTCGTCCGCCACGAGCACGCGCCCGGTGGCGCCCGCCGCCCGCAGCAAGTCCTCGAACGGCAGCGGTGCGAGCCACCGCAGGTCGAGTACCCGGCAGTCGACTCCCTCGGCCGCCAGCGTCCTGGCTGCGCGCAGGCTCATCCGCACGCCGTTCCCGAACGTCACGATCGTCAGGTCGGTGCCGTCTCCGTATGTCCTGGCCCGGCCCACCGGGACGTGGGTAGCCGCCCACTGGCCGGGCGGCTCGTACGGCGCGAGCCAGCCGCCGTCGCCCGGCTCGAAGAGGTCGCGCTCGTGGTACAGCGCGATCGGCTCGAGGAACGCGCAAACGCTGCCGTCGATGTCAGCGGCGGCGAGACACGTACGCATCATCGCGGCCGCGTCGTCGGGCCTGGCCGGGCACGCGATGATCAGGCCGGGGATGTCACGCAGCGCGCCGACCGAGTTGTCGTTGTGGAAGTGACCGCCGAAACCCTGCTGGTAGGCGAGGCCGGCGATGCGCACGACCATCGGATTGCGGTACTGCGCGCGGGAGAAGAACGAGAGCGTGGCTGCCTCGCCGCGGACCTGGTCGGCAGCATTATGAAGGTAGGCGAGGTACTGGATCTCCGGCACCGGGAGCAGGCCTGCGAGGCCCGCGCCGAGCGCGACGCCGAGTATGGTCTGCTCGTCGAGCAGCGAGTCGAATACCCGG
>Ga0335078_10010501_pt1 | contig 13713 bp, 15 predicted proteins | sample Lox_Sample_32_FD_206711 | JGI IMG/M metagenome (GOLD analysis project Ga0335078, IMG submission 206711) | Soil microbial communities from Loxahatchee National Wildlife Refuge, Florida, United States - Lox_Sample_3.2 | ecosystem: Environmental > Terrestrial > Soil > Wetlands | place: USA...
CTGGAGCGACCGCGCCGCCCTCGACCTGATGCACGATGCCATCCGCCAAGAGGTGGATGCAGCCGTGGCCTGGGCCGAAAAGAGCCCTTATCCCGATCCCGCGACCCTGCTCGACGGCGTCTACGAAACCCCTTAATCATGCCCACCACGTATCTGGAAGCCATCCGTGAAGGATTGTGGGAGGAAATGGAGCGCGACCCGAACGTCTTCCTCCTGGGAGAGGACATCGGCGTCTACGGCGGCGCCTTCAAGGTGACTGCCGGCTTTTTCGAACGCTTCGGCGAGCGCCGCGTGGTGGACACGCCCATTTCCGAAGCCGGCATCGTGGGCGCGGCCATCGGCGCCGGACTCATGGGGCTGCGGCCGGTGGCGGAAATGCAGTTCGCCGACTTCATCACCTGCGGCTTCGATCAGATCGTCAACTTCGCCGCCAAGTGCCGCTATCGCTGGAAGGCCGCGGTGCCCATCGTGGTGCGTGCCCCCTCCGGCGGCGGTATCCATGGCGGACCGTTCCACTCCCAGAACCCCGAGATGTGGTTCGTCCGCGTGCCCGGCCTCAAAGTGGTCTGTCCCGCTACGGCCTACGACGCCAAGGGCCTCATCAAATCCGCCATTCGCGACAACGACCCGGTCATCTTCTTCGAGCACAAGGGCCTTTACCGCCGCATCAAGGAAGATCTGCCCGCCGAAGAGTACACCGTGCCGCTCGGAAAAGCCAAAATCGTGCGCGAAGGGCGCGATTTGACCATCGTTTCCTACGGCGCCATGGTGTGGACTGCCATCGAAGCGGCCGACCGTTTGGCTTCCGAAGGCGTTTCCGTCGAAGTGGTGGATCTCCGCACCCTGCTGCCGCTCGACCGCGAAACCGTCTGCGAGAGCGTCAAGAAAACCTCCAAAGTGCTTCTGCTGCACGAGGATACGCGTACCGGCGGGTTAGCCGGCGAACTGGCCGTCAGTATCACCGAAGCCGTCTTCGATTACCTGGACGGCCCCATCCTGCGTGTCACGGCCCCCGATACGCCAGTGCCCTATAGCCCGACCCTCGAAGATGCCTTCCTGCCGAATACCGGCAAGGTGATCGAAAAGGCGCGCTGGTTGTTCCAATACTAATTAGCCGGCGTCCAGCAGGTGCCTGTACTCCTCCGCGTCCAACCCGAACCGTTCCATCTGCCTGGGCAGATCCGGCCGCACCGCTTCGGGAGTCGCTCGCACCCACGCCGCGATCACCGTTTCCACGCCCACGCGGCGTTTTCCGTCCTCCTCCGCCAGCGCTTCCGCAACCTGCCGCAATTCGGCTTCCATGGTCTCGCGCACCGGTCGCGGCGTCTGCGCCAGAATCTGGTTCAACAGGTCTTCCGCTGCGTCATTCCAGTCCATCAGCATCCAGGATACTAACTTTGGCTGGTAACATCTTCCCCCAAAAAGCCATCTCGCTTCCCCCAAAGAGACGTTCCATAACTCCGGATATGTACCGGTACTCCAGTACAGTACTAACGAATCAACTCGCCTGTTTAGCGCGATGATAGACCCATGCTTGGTCCAATTCTATTTGCAATATTCTTTCTGCTGATCTCGTCGAAAGGTCGCGCAGTTACCTTCGGGTGCGCCGCCGGCATCGCACAATGGATCGAAGCCAACCGTCCGTTTTCGTACCTGGTGTTATTGATCATGGCAGTATCGGCTCTTCTGGCAATCTTCCTGATGATCAAGTGGCCCGCCACCCCCGAGCCCGAAAACCCCCTGGCTCAGTACAAGCATGAATCGCTCGATTCGGAATGACGGTCCCCCAAAACGTCCGGTGGCTCCCCGCTGCGGTAAACTGGGATTATCCCTGGACCGAGTTGTTTGAAGCAATTCGTCTTTGCAGCCATTCTGGCGACGATCCCGGTGGCGAACGCGCAGACGCCCGAATTGGGCCAGCTTGATGCCAGCCCTACGCTCTTTACCGTAATGGCGGCGATCAACGCCGCCGGCTACGACGCCGCACTGGATTCCCCCGCCAATCACCCTCTGCGCTACGCCGTCCGCGACGAACTGGCCAGGCGCGACATTCCTTCCTTGCCCGCCCTCAAACAGTTCTTCGCCAGACACCACGCCAAAGACGACACGGCGGAACTCACTCACTACATTTCCTACGCCCTCACCTGTGCCGGTCCGCCCGATTTCGCGATCAAGAAGCGCGACCTCGAGATACCGCCCGACGTGCGGGCTCTTGACGGATTTTCTCCTCTGCTTCGCGCGTTCTATAAGGAAGCCGACATTCCCGGCGTGTGGCGGCGTTCGCAGCCGGCCATCAACCAGTACATCGAGCTCTATCACAAAGCGGTGGTGAGTTCGGTCGAGCAGGTCAACGCGTATCTGCGGTCCACCAACTACGGCTTCCGCGACATCCGCTTTCAAGTGCTGATCGAACTGCTGGCAGCGCCCAACCAGGTGCAGGTGCGCAGTTACGGCGACCAATTTACGCTGGTCATTACGCCCTCCGCCGAATTGCGCAGCTTCGATGTGCGGCACGGCTATCTGGTCTACCTGCTCGACCCCCTGGCCACCCGCTATCGCGAGATTCTGCAGCGCAAGGAAGGTTTGCGCGACCACGCGATGCGCGCCCGCGCCCTCCCCGATGCGGCGCGCGAAGATTTTCAGATGCTCACCACCGAATCGCTGGTCAAGGCGGTGGAGTCGCGCCTCGACCACCGGCCGGACTACGTCGATCAGGCGCTGCACCAGGGCTATATACTAACGCCCTTTTTCGCCGAACACCTGCCCGTCTACGAACGGCAGGAGCAGGCCATGCAGGTTTACTATCCTACGCTGGTGGGGTCCATCGACCTAGTGAAGGAAGACGCGCGGCTCATGGCGGTGGATTTCAGTAAGGAACCCGAAGTGCGCACGGTCAAGGTGGCTGCCTCCGCGCCCCAGGCCGAGGCGCTCACCGTCGAAGGTCCGGCCAAAATCCTGGCCGATGCCGAACAGGCTTACCAGGCGCGCGACCTCGAGAAAGCCAAATCCAATTTCCTCGATCTGCTACGGCAGACCGACGTACAATCCATGCACGCCAAGGCCTACTACGGGCTGGCGCGAATCGCGGCGTTGCAGAAGGATCCGGAAACCGCCGAACGGCTCTTCCAGAAGACTCTCGATCTGGATCCGGAACCCGCGGATAAGGCGTGGACGCTGGTGTATTTGGGCAAACTGGCGATGGCCGCCAGAGAAAGCGATAAGCAGCAAGGCGAAACGGCCATGGCCGAGCATGACCGCGACCACGCAGTCGAGTATTTCCAGGACGCTCTCGCGGTCCAGGGCGCATCGGATTCGGCGCGCGCCGAAGCCCAAAAGAGCTTGCAAGCGATTTCCAAACCGTAACAGGAGTTTTTTAAATGAAACGAACGATTCTAACCGGTATCCTCGTTGTGGCAGCCGGTTGCAGCGCTCTGATGGCGCAAAAGGGGAACAAAAACCAGCAGAGTCAACAACAGGCTCCAGCCCAACCGGCCGGCCCAAGGGTAAAGTCCCAGGAGGAGGCCAAGGCGGTCAACGCCCTGATTCAATCGCAGACGGCGGGCCCCGATGCCATCATCAAAGCCGCCGACGATCTCCTCACCCGGTTCGCGGATACCGAGTTCAAAGAGATTGCGCTGACGTTTGAAGCCGAGGCTTACCAGAAGAAGGGCGATTTTGCCCGGGCCGAGGTCATCGACGAGGATATCTTGAAGGTGAATCCCAAGAGCTACCAGGCTTCCCTTCAGCTCGGCGAGCTGATCGTCAACCACACCGGGGAAAACGATCTCGATAAGGCAGACAAGCTGGCCAAGGTGCAAAAGCTCCTCAACCAGACCATCCAAGACCTTAAATCGGCGGAGAAACCCGCCAACACCCAGCTCACCGATGAGCAGTGGTCAGGCTACAAAAAGGCCGAGACCGCCCAAGCCCAGGCCGACCTGGCCCGCGCCGCCCTGCTGGACAAGAAGTACGACGATGCCATCGCGCAATTCAAAGCCGCGGGCGATACCGATCCGCAGCCGGCCTACCAGGCCTACCTGGCCATGGCCTACCAGAAGGCTGGCAAGAACGATGAAGCCCTCGCCATCTGCAGCAAGATCCTGTCCGATCCGCAGACCAATCCCGCCATCAAGGGTTACGTGACGAACGTTCAAAAAGCGGCGAACGCGGCCAAAGGCGCCGCTGCTCCCAAATAGCCTTCCATGCCCGAGGAGGTATCATCGCTCGAGCGTAAGCTCGATCATCGCTTCTCCGATCCTTCTCTTCTGCGGCGTGCGCTCACCCATAGCTCGCTGGCCAATGAGACGCGCGCCGCTTCCGGCTTGCCGGCCACCGATTACGAGGAGTTGGAGTTTCTGGGAGACTCCGTGCTGGGGTTTCTGGTGGCGGATGCCCTGGTCCGCCGGTTCCCGGAATTCAAGGAAGGCGACCTCTCTCGTCTCAAAGCCCACTTGGTCAGCGCCGCCCATCTTCACGGCGTGGCGCGGCGTCTCGACCTGGGCAGCTACCTGGAGATAGGCCGCAGCGAAGAAATGAGCGGCGGCCGCGCCAAGAAGACGCTGCTCGTCGATGCGCTCGAGGCGGTAATCGCCGCCCTCTATCTGGACGCCGGCATGGAGACCGCCCGTGCTTTCGTGGCCGACCATGTGCTCGATGCGCCGGTTTTTGCAGACGAAGACGCCGGCACCGATATTCAACCCGCCATCAACAATTTCAAAAGCGCGCTGCAGGAACTGGCGCAGTCCCGCAAGCTGCCGCAGCCGCGCTACTCGATCATCCGCGAGCGCGGACCCGAGCACTCCAAAGTCTTCACCGTGGAAGTGCGCATCGGCAAGGAGTGCAGCGGCCAGGCCGAAGGGCGCACCAAGAAGATTGCCGCGCAGCGGGCCGCCCGCGCCGTTTACGAACGGTTGCTCGGGGAGGAACAGGCACCCGCTTCCATCACCGTCCTCGGCGATCCGCCCGTGCTACCCTCTGCGCCAGGCTCCGTGGAGACCAACCCCGGCGAGCCATTGGTCCAGCACGACAGCGCAACGTCCCTCGCGCCGCCGCTCGAAAGATGAGCCGCCGGCGTATTCGAGTGGCTGGGGCGCAGCCACGTGCATCACCTCCACGGGCAGCGTAAGTGACTTCATCGCCACGTGGCCGTCGAAGCCCTCGGCCAGAATGGTGTAGTGCGTGGTGTGCAGCGGCACCACGTCCAGGCAGCGGTTGGTGGGCGCAAATACCCCTTCCATCAGCGGCGCAATGCGCACCAGCTTGGCGTTTTCCACGCTGTAGCAGAGTTGTGCGCTTTCGCCCGCTTTCAGCGATCCCACCGAGCTGTAAAACTCCAGAATTCGCACTGGCCGCGGCGCCGCGCCGGCGGCCTGCACCCAACTCTCGCCACCGGACTGGCGCGCCGCGCCCAGCGCCCACAGCCCTACCATCAATACGATCGCGACTAACGGCCTGGCGAACCGCACGTCCATGGGAATTACTTTTTAGACTGCCACATTCCCGGAAAAGTTTCACATGCGCTACCCTGCATAATCATGACAATTCCCATCGTGCAAGTGGATGCATTTACCAGCCGCCCGTTCGCCGGTAATCCAGCGGCCGTCTGTGTTCTGTCCGAAGCTCGTCCGGATGCCTGGATGAAAGACGTGGCGCGCGAAATGAATCTCTCCGAGACCGCTTTTCTCACGCCGCACAACGGCGATTACAACCTCCGCTGGTTCACGCCCGCGGTGGAAGTGGACCTGTGCGGACACGCCACCGTGGCCAGCGCGCACGTGTTATGGGAAGAAGGCCACCTGGCACGCGGCGCCCAGGCGCGGTTTCACACGCGCAGCGGCCTGCTGCTGGCCGATCAACGCGGCGATTGGATCGAACTCGATTTTCCCGCCAAGGCAGGCGTTCCGGTCGAGCCGCCTGCGGACCTTCTGCCGGCCCTCGGCCTCGACCCGGCCCGCTCCGAAGTGCGTGCCGTGGAGCGCAACCTGTTCGATTACCTGGTCGAGGTGGATTCCGAGGAGCGCCTGCGCTCGCTGGCTCCGAATCATCCGGCGCTGCGCAAAGTGGAAGCGCGCGGCGTCATCGTCACGGCACGCCCATCCGCCGGGTCGCCTTATGATTTCGTTTCGCGCTTCTTCGCCCCCGGTTCGGGCATCGACGAAGACCCTGTCACGGGCTCTGCCCACTGCGCGCTCGGTCCCTACTGGATGCCCCGGCTCGGCAAATTGGAGTTCACCGCCTACCAAGCCTCACCGCGCGGCGGAGTCGTGCGCGTCCGCGTCGCCGGCGATCGCGTGATCCTCGGTGGCCAGGCCGTCACCGTCCTGCGCGGCGAATTGTTGGCCTGACCAAGCGGTGGGTCCAGCGCTTTCGCCTGCCAACCCCCACGGTTATTGCGACGCGATGTAGTCGATCAGGGTGTCGATCTCGCGGTCGGTGAGGAAGCGGCGGAAGGAGGGCATGACGGGACCGCCGAATTTGACGCGGACTTTGATGTACTCGCGGCCGGGGGGCATTTTGGCCAGGGGCATCTGCGGGCGCTGGAAGAGGTGATAAAAACTGGGGCCGAGCTTCTTCGATGGCGCGCGGTTGATGTCGTGGCAAACGACGCAGTTTTCGCGGTACAAGACTTCGCCGACGCGCAGGTGATCTTTTTCCCAGGGGATGGAACGGGCGTCGGCTGCTGACAGCAGGGCGGCGAAAGCAAGGGCGAGAGTGCAACATCGGATCATGCTTCGCCCCTGTGGAGGACTTCGATGGCGCCGGTGCGGCGCAGGGTGTCGGCGGCCTGGGCGGTTTCGCCGTCACGGCAGCGGACACGGAGGCACATGCTGCCGGGATGGATTTCGGGAACGGGTTTGGTCCGGTCGCGCTTGCGGATGAGGCCGCTCTCCCACAGAAACCAGCCGAAGGTGGCGACGATGGCGCCGAGCATGGTCATTTCGTAGGTGATTACGCCGGTGGCCCAAAAGGAAAAGACGGGCATGCCGCCGGTGACCAGGCGGTAGTTTTGTTGCGTCCACCAGATGAAGGCGGTGGCCAGGGCGCCGAAGAGGATGGCGCCGCCGACCGAGACCGCCGACATGCGGCTGGGACGATCCAGCACGCTGCGCGGCAACTCGACGGGCTCCTCGGAGAAGAGGTCGAAATCGGCGGGAGAGACGCCGAGGGCGCGCAGGGCGCGAATGGCCGCGGCAACGGCTTCCTTCTCACGGAATTCACCGATGAGATACATGCTCAATCCTCCTCCTGCGGATGCGGTTTGAACTCCCAGACGGCGATGATAGGGAACAGCTTGGCGAAGATCATGTAGAGCATGGCCATGGCGGCGAAGGTGGCGGCGGTGATTGCGAGTTCGATCCACGTAGGCGTATAGAAACTGGACGCGGCGGGCAGGCGCGGGTTCGAGAGCGTGGGCACGACGATGACGAAACGCTCGATCCACATGCCGATCAGCACGCAGACGGACGCGAACGTGGCGGTGGCGATGCCGCGCAGGCGGCGAATGGAGAGGAGTGCGAACGGGACCACAAAATTCAGGAACATCATAGTCCAGAAATACGGCGCGTAGTGGGCGCGGGTGCGGGCCCCGAAGACGGCCATTTCGCCGGGCTGGTTGCCGTACCAGACGGTGAGGTTTTCAGCGATGGTGAAGTAGAACCACAGCAGGCTCATGAGCAGCAGCAGCTTGGCGAGCCGGTCGAAATGGTGGCGGGTGAGATAGAACTCGAGGTGCAGCACTTTGCGGATGATGACCAGCGCGAGGATCAGGGCGGCGATGCCGCTGAAGATCGCGCCGGCAACGAAGTAAGGGCCGAAGATGGTGCTGTGCCACATGGGAGCGACGGCCATGGCAAAATCCCAGGCGACCACGGTGTGCACGGAAACAGCCACCGCCAGGATGATGCAGGCCATCAGCTTCATGGCGCGTTCCAGGGAGCGCCATTCGTGGTCGCTGCCGGTCCAGCCGAGCGAGAGGGCACGGTAGAAGCGGCGGCGCCAGGGGGTGTTGTGCTCGACGAGCTGCGCCATGTCGGGAATGAGCGGCAGGTAAAGGTAGATGGCGCTGGCGGTGACGTAAGTGACGATGGCAGTGAGGTCCCAGAGGAGCGGCGAACGGAAATTGGGCCAGAGCAGGCGTGAATTGGGATAGGGCAACAGCCAGTAGAAGAACCAGGCGCGTCCCAGGTGGATGATGGGGAACATGCCACCGATCATGAGGGCGAAGACGGTGATGGCTTCGGCGGCGCGGGTGACGGGCTTGCGCCAGGCCGCATCGGTGAGGCGGAGGATGGCGGAGATGAGGGTGCCGGCGTGGGAGATGCCAATCCAGAAAACGAAATCGACGATGTAGATTCCCCAGAAGACGGGGCGCTGGAGGCCGGTAACGCCCATGCCGCGGCGAAGCTGGAAACCCCAGGCGACCAGGCCGGCCGCGCCTACGATGAAGGCGATGACCGTGACCAGCATGTAGGCGCGGCTGACGCGCGACAGCGGCCGGAACAGGTCTTCGCGAATCTGATGATAGGGCAAGAGCTCGGGCGTGGTCGCCATGGCTTACTTTCCCTTTTCGAGGTAGAACACTTTCGGCCTGGTTCCCAGGTCTTCGAGCAGGCGGGTGGCGCGTCCGCTGTGGGCGAGGCGCGAGACTTTGCTGCCGGGGTCGTTGAGGTCGCCGAAGGTCATGGCCTCGGCGGGGCAGGATTGGACGCACGCGGGCTGCACTTCGCCCTCGGCCACCGGGCGGGCCTCCGCAGCCGCGTTGTTTTCGGCGCGCTTGATGCGCTGGATGCAGAAAGTGCATTTTTCCATGACGCCGGCGGGGCGGATGGAGACATCGGGGTTGTGCTGCAACGGGAGGGGCTCGGGCCACTCGGGAGCGAACCAGTTGAAGTAGCGCACGGTGTAGGGGCAATTATTGGCGCAGTAGAACGTGCCGACGCAGCGGTTGTAAACCTGCACGTTGAGGCCTTCGGGGTTGTGATAGGTCGCGTAGGTGGGGCAGACGGGCTCGCAAGGTGCGTCGTCGCACTGCTGGCAGAGCACCGGACGGTATTTGACCTTGATATCCGGGAACTCGCCTTCATAGTAGCGATCGACGCGGATCCAATGGACGGTGCGGCCCTCGGCGGCTTGTTCAGGAGTGGATACAGCGAGATTGTTTTCGGCATGGCAGGCCACCACGCAGGCTTCGCAGCCCGTGCAGCGGTCCAGATCGATGGCCATGCCCCAACGGTGTTCCATAGGTCTCCTTCGGTTTACCTTCGCTCGAACGTTCTCTCCCGGCGGTTGGCGGTGGAGAACTGCGTGAATCCGCGGCGGCCGCCGGCGCGCGCCAGGCGAACGCGGGTGGCGCCCAACGCGAGAGCGCCGGTGGACTTTTCCCAAACGGGCGCGAGGATGGAAAGCGGATTGGCGCCGCGGCCGGAAGCGTAGCGGGAATAGTGCGAGTGGCCATCGCCGATGGCCATGCCGACCACGCCGGGAATCGCGCCGGGATGAACGTAGGCCGGCGCTTCGATGAAGCCGTGCGGCGATTCGATGCGGACGAAGTCGCCATCGGCGACCTGCAGTCTGGCGGCGGTTTGGGGATCGATTTCGACGGGCAGGCCCCAGATGGCGCTGGAAGCCGGGTCGGGCAGTTCCTGGAGCCAGGGCAGGTTGGCGCCGCGGCCATCGTCAAATTCGAGCGATGCGTACGGCTGGAAATAAAACGGGTATTGCGCGGCGTCGCCTTCAAAACGGGCGGCGGCGAGTTCGAGCGGGGCGGCATTGGCGCGAACAGGCGCGGGCGGAAGCGGGTCGAGCCAAAGGCCGCCCTGGCGCGCGATGTCGTCGTAGTTGGCGGCGGCAGCGTTGGGAAGCGACTGGAGCGCGTCCTGCGGAGTGACGGGCTGCATCGTGGCGCCAGCTTTGCGGGCGAGGTCGGCAAGCGTGGTCTCGACGGGGCGGGTGCCATAGAGCGGGCTGATGAAAGGCGTAGCGACGGCCAGGGCCGGCTGCGCGGAGACGGCGGGCACTACCGCCATTTCGGATTCGAGCGGGTGGTGGCCGGGCAGAAGGAGATCGGCCCAGGCGGCGGTATCGTCCAGAAACGGTCCGAATGCGACGACGAGTTCGGCGCGGGCCAGGGAGTCTGCTATGCCGGCGGAGCGAGGCAGGGTGTAAACCGGGTTGGCGCCGTCGATGAAAACGATCTGCCCCTGGGCGAGCGATTCAGCCACGGCGTGGTTTTCCAGAGGCGCGGCGGCGGGCGCGGGAGCAAGCACCCCGCCCGGTTTGCCGGCTACGCCGAGCATGAGGTTGACGTAGTGCGAGGCCAAGACGGTATGGAGCGAATTGGTGTGGACGACGCATGCGCCGGCAAGAACGAGGGGAGATTCGGATTCACCCAACTCGCGGACGATCGGGCGCACCCGGTCCGCGTCAAGGCCGCAGGAAGCCAGCAGGGCGGCGGGATCGGCGGATTGGAAAGCGGCGGCGACGGGCTTGGGAAGGGCCTGGGCATTGTGGGCGAGGCGGAGGTCGAGCAACATACGCGCGACGGCGGCCAGGAATTGCAGCTCGGTACCGGGACGTAGCGGCAGCCATTGATCGGCGGCGGCGGCCGTGAGGGAGAGACGAGACTCGGCCTGCACGAAGCGGCCGCGAATTTCGACACGGCCCTGTCGGAAAGCGCCGAACTGGCGGGCGTAGTAGACGGGCGAAGTCCAGCCGCCCAGAAAGTCGGCGCCGACGCCAAGGACGGAGTGGGCGCGAGCGACATCGTAGACGGGGAGGCCTTTCCAACCGAAGGCGAGTTCGGCGGCCTGGCGCTCGATGGCGTGATCGGCGATGGAGCAGGCCACGGGGGCGGGCGCGCCGAGCGACTGCATGAATCGCCGGATGGCGAGAGAGCGGGTACCGGGCTGCGGCGCGGCGAGGAAGACGATGCGGGCGGGATCGGCGGCGCGGACTTTGGCGATCGCTGCGGCGGCCTGGGAGATGGCGTCATCCCAGGAGATGGCGGTGAACCGGGCCTGGCCGCGCGGGCCGGTGCGCTGCATCGGGCCGCGCAGGCGATCGGGGTGGTAGAGCGATTGGACGGCGGCCTGGCCGCGCGCGCAAAGGTGGCCACCGGAGATGGGGTCGAGTGGGTTGCCTTCGATTTTTTTGACGGCCGCGATGCGCTCGCGGCAGGGTTCGCCATTGCGCTCGACGGTGCGGACGCCCTCCATGATGCGGACGATGGTGCCGCAGCCGGCGGCGCATTCGGAGCACACGGCGGGATGCCACTCTTCTTCGCCGGGAACGATTTCGTGCTCCGGGACGAGCAGGGGAATGAGCTTATCGGTCTTGGTGCCGCAGCCACCCAAGGCGCCGGCGGAGGTGGCGGAGAGGATCTTGAAGAAGTCGCGGCGATCCATGGGTCAAAACACTCCCTTACGGCCGCGGCTCCGATCGCATCCTAATAATGACATGCGGCACAATCCTCGGTGGCTTTGTACTGGCGGTGACAGCTCAGGCACGTGCCCATGTTGTGTCTGACCACGAGTTCGGCCGTGGTGGCTTGCGTCATATCGCCGTGGCAGCGGACGCAGGCGATCTTGGCGCGGGCGTGGGCGGCGTGCTGGAACTTGACCGACGCTTCGCGGGGGAAGCCGTAGACACGCTGCCAGGGGATTTCGCGCCCGGCGGCGGCATAGGCGGCGACCTTTTTGATTTCCGGTTTCGACGCGCCGAGCTTGGCATGACAGAGCATGCACTTGCGGACGGATGGAAGAGTGGCGGCCGCGCCGATGTCGGCATAGATATGGCAATCGAGGCACTGCAGCCCGAGCGCTATATGTTGCTTATGCGAATACGCTACCGGCTGGACCGATGGCGCCGCGGCGGCCTTCACGATCAAAACACAGACAATCCCAACTACGCTGCGCAACACCCCCCCAACGGACCTTCCGATGCCGGCACGCCCCTCGCGCGTACGGCTCACACAGGAAAGTCAGTTTATCATAGGCGCCGGGGGCGCGCGAAAGCGGGCGGCCTGCGGTTTAGGATTTCGGCCTTTGGATCGAGATCACGATCTCGTCCTGCACCTGGAGTTGGAGCGGACCGCTCTGGCCCGAATAAGTGAGTAATCTTCCCTGGTCGCCGGTGATGGCCAGGGCCGGAGGGCCGAAGCGGCGCACCACGTCGGCGTAGCTCATGCCGGTCTGGATTCCGGCGGGATCTTCCCACCTCGGCTTGGGCGATAGAGCAGGCTCTTGCCGGGGCACCTTGATGGCGGCGGCCGCGGGGGTAGGCTTCGCGGCCGCCTTGCGGGCGGGGGCGGCGGGCTTGGCTGCCGGCCCCGCTTCCGAATTCGGTTTCACCGCCGAGTTGAAGAGCTTTTCGAGACCTCCGAAAATACCGCCGACGCTCGTGGCGGGCGCGGCACTCATCGACCCGTGAGCGGCGCCGAGGCCATATTCAAGGGTTGCCTGCGCGGCGGCTGTACCGGCCATTGCCAACCACAGGGATACCGAAATCGAAAGGAGTGCGAGAGATCGACACATTTCAACTATCCGGCGCCAGTATGGCATGGCTTCAAGGCCGCGTCACTCCTATCGAAGGTTAACTAACGGGATCGCCGGCGGGCACTTGCGCGCCGGGGAGGCGGAAGCTGAAGCGCGCGCCGCGGCCGGGTTCGGATTCCACCCACATTTCGCCGCCGTGCTCCATGACGGTCTGGCGCGTCAGGGCGAGACCGAGGCCCATGCCATTGCGTTTGCCCGCGGTGACGAACGGCTGGAAGAGCTGCGAGCGGATCTGCGGAGCGATGCCGGGCCCATTATCGGCCACGTGCACCACCACCGAGCCATCTTCCGCCGCCGCCCAGATCCGCACCGTGCCGCCCCCCGGCATGGCTTCGAGGGAGTTGCCGATCAGGTTCGAGAAGACGCGCTCCATGCGGCTGCGCTCGAGCGGTACTTCGATGTCCGGCGGAATCTCAAGGGCGATTTCGACGCGCTGGGCGTCGGCAGCCGAGGCCAGCGACTCACAAGCCGCCGCCGCCACTTCGCGCAGACGGCACATTTCGAGGGGCTCGGTGCGGCCGCGGGAGATGTTCAGCAAGTCCTGCAACAGCTCCTGGATGCGCCGCGAGGAGCGGTAGATGTTGCCCGCCAGGCGTTTGACGTGCTCGGGCGGCAGGTCGGAATCGACCAGCATTTCGGCGCCGCCGTAGATGGCCGCGAGCGGGTTGCGCAGGTCGTGCACCATGCTGGCGGAAAGGCGGCCAATGGTGGAGAGCCGTTCCTGCTGAATGAGGTCTTCGCGCGCCTCGCGAATCGAGGCGCACATATTGTTGAAGGTGCGGGCGAGCCGGCCCATTTCGTCTTCGCTCGAAACTTTCACCTGGATGGCGTAGTTCTGGCGGGCCACTTCGGCCGCGGCGCGGTCCAGTTGCTTGACGGGTTCCACGATGCGGCGCGCCAGCACGTAGGTGAGCCCGAGGCCGGCGGAAACGGCCGCCAGCCACAGCAGGATGATGTTGGAATACAGGCCGGCGATGCGGCGGTGGGCGGCTTCAAAGGAACGCAGGATGGTGATGCGCGCCACGGGCTGGCCGGCGATATCGAGCAGCGGCTGCTCGAACCAGGCGTAATCGGTGAAGCCGTCGCCGACCAGTTCGGAATCGCGCGCATGTTGCAGCCGGCGGTTCACCACTGCGGTGGCGCGCGGGTTGAGGGTGGAAGC
>Ga0335078_10010502_pt1 | contig 13712 bp, 9 predicted proteins | sample Lox_Sample_32_FD_206711 | JGI IMG/M metagenome (GOLD analysis project Ga0335078, IMG submission 206711) | Soil microbial communities from Loxahatchee National Wildlife Refuge, Florida, United States - Lox_Sample_3.2 | ecosystem: Environmental > Terrestrial > Soil > Wetlands | place: USA: Florida...
GCATCGCTGGACCAGCTTCGATCGGTTTTCAACTGCTCCCGGGAGACCGAGGATGCGCGCGCGGTCTCCTCGGGCGCCGGGCCGCCCCAGGTGCCACGGACGCTCACGAAATGGCGCGCACTCAGAATCGCCGCCAACTGTTCGTCCGTGTAAAGTATGGGTGCGCCGAGCAATTCCTCCGACACCCTGGCGAGCAAGCCGGCCAGCGATTCGCTTTCGTTCGCGGCCACCAGCCGGGCGGCGATCGCGTGCGCCGCGCGGAAGGGCAGACCGTGGTCCCGCACCAGGGTGTCCGCGAGCTCCGTGAGCGTCGTCCAACCTTGGCCGGCGCGCGCTTCGAGCGACCTTGCATCGAACTCGGCGGTGCGCATCGCGGCCGCCACCAGCCGCGCCACGCGGGTGGCGTCGCGGAACATACTGAACACCAGGGGCTGGAGATCGTCCTCGGTGTCGACGATGTCGCCGAAGGGGGTGTTGTGCACGGCCGTGGCAATCGCCTGTGCCTGTCCGAACGCCTTGCTGCCGATGGCGCGGGCATGCTCCAGGGCGACCGGATTCCGCTTCTGCGGCATGATGCTGCTGGATTGCACGAAGCCATCGCCCAGCCGCATATAGTTGAACTCCGCCGTGCCCCAAAGCAGCTGGTCCTGCACGAAGCGGCCGAGGCCGCCCAACAGGACCGAAGCCGCCGATACACTCTCCAGCAAATAGTCCACCGTAGCGATGCTGCCGTAGGTGTTGCCCGTGGGCCCCGCGAAGCCCAACAACTCCGAAGTAAGCTGGCGGTCGATGGGAAAGCCGGTGCCGGTGATGGCGCACGCCCCCAGCGGATTGCGATTGGTCCGCTGGTAGGCCGCGCACAGGCGCGGCGCGTCCCGCTCGAGCTGCTCGACCACGGCCAGCAGGTAGTGCGCCACCGTAGTGGGCTGCGCCCGCTGGGTGTGCGTGTGCGCCGCGAAAATGGTTTCGCGGTGGCGATCCGCCAGGTCGAGCAGAACTTGCCGCAATTCCAGGCTGGCTTCCAGAAGCCCGAGCAGGTATTCCCGCAGGCGCATGCGATACATCGTCATGTCGATATCGTTGCGGCTGCGGGCGGTGTGCAGCCAACCGGCGGTATCTTCGCCGCAGGCGTCGGTGATCAGGCGCTCCACGTAGAAGAACAGGTCCTCGCATTCGCCGGTAAACGGCGCCCGGCGCACGGCATCCTGCGACACCGAATCGAGCGCCACGCGAATCGCGTGGGCACACTCGGGTGAGACGATCGACTGCGCCTCCAGCATCACCAGGTGAGCGTAGTGAATCGACAGGAGCGGAGCGAGAAACAACTCCTTGGCATCGTCGAAGTTCTGATTCAGGACGTACTCCACGTACTCTGAGGCGAAGGACTTCATTTGGTCCAGTGTACCGTTGGTGGCGAGGGGCGGGTGCGAAAGAAATGCGGGCGATCGCCGATCGGACGGATCAGCTGCCGGCAACGATATCGGCCACGGCCCACGCGGCCCCTGTAATGAGGAAGGTGAGGGCGAATTCGGACCAGTTCAGATGCGCGTCCGGGTGGGCGACCAGGCGCGGGATCCAAACCAGCGCACCAAAGAGCCCCAGCATGAACGTCATCAGGCGTATCGCAAGCCTGGCCTGGCGATTGATGAGCGCGGCGACCGCCGCGAGCCCAAAGGCGATGGTGGTGAGGATTGCCCAAAACTTCTGATTCGGCGGAATCCACGTCGGAACCAAGCGAGTTGTCACAGAAAGGTAGATGATCTGACTGAGCGTGAATGAGACGGCGCAGACTCCGAGCCCAAGCCGCGCCACTCTGCCGAGCGCGGCATTGGCCGCGGTGGCGGCGTATACCGCGATGGCGCCGCAGAGCGCGCAAAACTGCTCGAAGAAACTCCCGTATTGCGCATAGACGGCCGGGAGAGCGATGATGCCAGGGACGCAGGCCAGCGAGAAGAGAGAATAGACCACGCCCAGAGCGATGGACGCCAAACGCGCAGTCCGCGGGTGTGCGATGCCGAGCCCGGCGGCAACCTGCACGGCCATGAGAAACGCGCCGATGACGGCGCCGAAGGGCAGGGCCCAGATCTGACGCAGGGTTTGCCAGGTGTCGGAATCGTGCCACATCAGCGCGATGATGCCGAACCATACCGCCGAGCCGCCGAAGACGATCCGCCCGTAGGGCCGGGCTTTCATGCGCAAAGAATAGCATCCCCGGGCGGTCGACCGGACGGTTGCGGATGGTGGGAGAGCCGGATTTCAACCGGCGTCGACCACGTTACGCGGATAATTCGTCTGCCCGGGCGTAAGCCGCGATTTCACTGCTTTTTCGGCGTCGCGCTGGCCTCATTCGACATTGAGCTCGTGCCGCCGCTCGCGACCGCGGCGACTTTGTAGAAGTACTTCGTGCCGTTGGTCAGGCCGGTGTCGGTATAGGACGCGCCGGCGACTCCCTTGGCGACGGGCGTCGGGTTCTCGCCGCGCGAGGCGATTCCGCGGTAGACGTTGTAAGACGTCGCGCCGCTCACCGCCGTCCATGTCAGGCTCACCGATCCGTTGCCGGCTGTGGCCTTGAGACCGGTGGGGGCGGCGGGGACGGCAGTCACGGTGATTATGGCGGCGTTGCTGTTCCAATAGTAGTTCGTCGTCCAACCGGAGTCGAACACTCCGATCATCACCGTGTAGGTTCCGGCCGCGAGCGCGGCTGGGACGTTCCACGTGTAGGAGTATTGCTTGCTTTGTCCGGCAGTGAGGGTCTGCCCGCTGAAGACCTGGGTGGAGTCGGCGTGGCCGGAGGCATCGAACACCTGCACCTCGACGTTCGCATTGGAAAGGCCGGAAGTGCCGGTATCGGTGACCGTGGACTGGATCGCGACGGATGATCCGCCGGCCACGGTGGACGGAGTGGCCTTGGCGGTGGAAGTGAACGCCAGCGAGGCATTCACGGTGATGGTCGCGGCCGAGTCATTCCACGTATACAATTGCCAGGTTCCGCTGAAGACGCCGGTGCGGATGCGAAATGCGCCGGATGTAGCCGGCGTGAACGCCAGGGAATAAGAAAGGGACTGGCCGGCTGCCAGGTTCTGGGCCGTGAAATTCTGCGACGCGACCGTGTTGTTGCCGGCATCGGCGATCAGAATCTGTACGATGCCGCCGCCAAGGGCGCCGGAGGTGTCGGTGACCTTGACCGTTGCCGTGCAACTGGTCCCTTGCGCCACCGGATTCGGCGAGGCGCTGCCCGTCAAGGTGAAGACCGGCGGCGCTGCCGGCGCCGTGGGTGTGGCGGCGACCTCCGCGGAATTCGGACTTGTGCCGCTGGCGTTCGAGGCCGATACCACGTAGTAATACGTGGTTCCGTTGGTCAGGCCGGAATCGGTATAGGTGGTTGCGGACGTACTGGGCACGGTGCCCACGGTGGTGTAAGGTCCGCCGCTCGCGGCGGCGCGCTTCACGGCATAGCTGGTGGCGCCGCCGCTGGCGGTCCAGGTGAGAGTGACGGAGCCGCTGGCGGTGGTGGCGGCCAGGCCAGCCGGCGCCTTCGGCGCCGATGTGATCGATCCCGCCGGGATGACAAACAGGGTGATGCTCTGCGAAGGGACAGTGGCCGAGATGGCGTTGTTCGCGACCGTGAGATCGGTCAATCGGGCGATGGAGGTCTGCGACGCGGAATTGATCTGCCAGGCTTGCGCCGTGCCGGAGGTGGCGAAATTGGCCAGGCTCACCGTCACCGGCGTGCTGCCCTGCTGTTTGTTGATGACCATCACGGTCAGGGCGCCATCGGAGCTTCGCACGGCGGCAAACGACGAGAGGTTGTCGGGGTTGGCGACGGCGGCGGAAACGCTGGTATCGCCGAATGTGGAGAGGTTCCCGTCATAGTTGCGGTAAATCTGGCTGGCCAGGTAAGTCACGTAATAGGTGTAGGGCGTAGTGGAGGTGTTCTTGGCGACGGTCCAGCGGGTGGCCAGATCGAGGCCTTCGCGTCCATAGATGCCGAGCACGTCAGCCTGGGTGGTGGCGCCGTTCAGATTGGGTTCGTCGCCCCAGTTATATTCCGTGCAACCGACTTCGAGGCCGGGGTGATACTGGTTCACCATGGCTTTCAGGGTGGGAATCCAGTTCAGGACGCGGCCGTTGATTCCGATGTCGCCGTACCAGGAGGGGTCCTGGAAGTTCGGGTCCCACAGGATGCGAGTTTCGGCATTCCGTGTCTTTTGCCCGGCCGCGGAATCGTCGCTGCCATCGGGAGTGGCGTTGTAGCAGTGAACCGTCAGGACATCGATGAGTTGTTGACCGGTGCTTTGCTTATAGGCATAGAGTTTCTGCAGCAGCCAGGGATAGTAATAAGTCGCGCCGTGGGTGTTGTAATCGGAAGTGGATGCGCCGCTGCCGTTGGCCTGATCGAATCCGCTGAAGAACATGGCCCACCAGCTCCACTCCTCGAAGCCGACGATCCGGGCGTTGGGATCGGCGGCGCGGATGGCGGTGGTGTAGGCGACGATTTTGCCGTACAGCTCGTCGTAGGTGGCGGGATTGGGGTGGACATCGCGGTGGGTGGAATACCAGAGCGAGGGCTCGTTGTCGAGGAGGTAGTATTTGATCCCCGACGGGCTGGTGGCTTGCCCGAAAGAGGTGACGAAGTGCTGCACCCAGGCCTGCTGGATGGCGGTGGAGTTGGGCACGCCGGTATCGGTTGGGGAATTGCCTGTGATGTTCTTGCCGGTGGCCGCGCTGACGCCGTTGCCGGCATCGGAATTCCAGGGATCGGTAGCCGTCTGCGCTCCGTACTTCTTGACGGAAAAGCCTTCGAGCGTGCTGCGATTGGGTCCGAGATTGGCCAGGAAATCGATCATTGGGATGGTGAACATCGGTTCCGCGCCGTTGGCGGCAGAGCGCGTGGTGGCGACGTAGCTGTCGGCGGACGCGCCGGCTGTGCCGCTGCTGTCGGCGTAGGTTTCGAAGTACCAGTCAGCGCCGGCTGAATGAGCGTCGATCTGCCAGTTGTAGCGGCTGGTGGCGTTGCCGCCCCAGCGGTTGAGCGGAACGTTCATGGTGGCGATGTCGTGCGCATCGCCGTAAGCAATTCCATAGATGTTGGGATTGATGGGATGGCGATTGGCATTCGCATCCACGCTCACCGAGGCCGGTGAATTCTGCGCCATGGCGCCGGCGGCGGCCAACAGCGCGATCAGAATGGGTCTGACGATGACATTTGCAGGAGCCGGCATAAGTTCCTCCGCGGAATCGGGCCGTTACGAGTACCAGTCGATGTTGCTACGGCTCCGGTGGCCTGTCAATAATGACGGCCGGGAGACAGTAGTACCGACCGTACGATAGTAAAACTCGTATATGTTTGGTTAGTTTTTTGGGTGTGCGGAACATGACAATTCCGGCCGAGTGTTAAGACTATGGACAACTACTCACCAAGCCTGGATCGCGCCGGTGCAGGCGCCAGGCGGCCACATACGCCAGGTTCAGAGGCAAGGTCCACCATATCTGCGCGGGCGACCGCCGCAGCCGTTTGGCCACACTTGTCAGCGAGTAGAAGCGCTGGTTGGCATAGCGGAATCCCGCCAGCAGTTCGTCCACGCTCATTTGTTTCGGCTGAAACACGACGTCGGTCCTTCCGTTGTACTTCCGCCAGTCCCGGGTCAATATGCGGCCCTGAGCTTCCAGCCTCTGGAACAAGGGCGTGCCTGGATATGGCGTCAACATGTTGAAGGTCGCGTTCTCGACGCCCGCGTCTTCCAACAGATCGAGCGTCTCTTCGAAAATCACCGGGCTGTCGTTGTCGAAGCCAAAGACAATTCCCGCTTGCACGGCAATGCCATGCGCATGGACTCGCCCGATTATGCGGGAATAGTCTTTCACGCGGTTGAACCCTTTGTGCACTTCCACCATGCTCAACTGCGAAACCGATTCCAGGCCGAGGAACAACTGTTTGCACCCGCTGCGGGCGGCCGCCTCGAGGAGCTCGTCGTCCTGCGCCGCCTGGGTGCTGACCTGGCTGCTCCACCATTTGCGATGCGGCGCGATTGCACGAAACAGCTCTCTTGCATACTCCTTGTCCGCTGCAATATTGTCGTCCCAGAAGATGATTCTGTTTCCGGAGAACGAGGCATATTCCGCGGCCACCTCGGCGATCGGCCTTTTCCGCAGCCCCTGCGGATACATCGCCACCACGGAGCAGAAATCGCAATGGTTCAGACATCCCCTGGTGGCGAACATGACGCCGCTGGCGAAATCGCGCCGGTGATAGAGTGCTTTGCGCGCCATGGGCGCGCCTTCGAGAGACGGCGATGTGTCGTGCCGGTAGACGCTCCGGTAGGCTCCGGCTGCAAAACGGCTCAAGAACTCTTCCCATAAGCCTTCCGCTTCGCCGACGAAGATCACGTCGGCGTGCGAGGCGGCCTCCTCCGGCAGCAGCGTCACATGCGGGCCGCCGAGCGCCACGCAGGTTCCGCGCGACCGGAACCGGGCCGCCAGCTCGTAGGCGTGATAAGCGCTGGGCGTGTGAAAGGTAATGCCGACGACATCAGGGGCGGCCGTCCAGTCGATCTCCCCGGCTTCTTCATCGACGTGATCGACCCTCCAATCGGACGGCACTCTGGCCGCCAGGTACGGCATTGTGACCTGCTGAAAGTTGAGAAATCGCGACTTTCGAGCTCTGCGGATCCCGTCGGAGGATGCGGTGATCAGCAGGAGGTTCGGCATACCGTCAGCCGGCACTCCGGAATTGGCGGCGCCGGGTAAGGATGCAATGCGGAGGGCGAACCGTTACAACGTCTGGACGCGGCGTTCATCTATACCCATCATATCCGGCTGCAATCCGCATTCTGCTTCATGATTTTGGTTATGTTATCGGCCATTCCCGATGGTAGACTTACAATCGTTGAATCGCGAAGGTCCGGCCCCTGAAGGGAGCGCGAGGCTCGTCAGTCAGCTTCGGCCGGCCGGTGTTCCGGGCCAAGCTGCGGGGGGCCTCATCCTGCGCAGCGGCGCGGTGACACGACGGGAGAGACCACGTTCCTCATCGACCGCCAGTTGACGAAAACGTAGGACGCTTTTGCGGATACGCGGGTAATTCTCCGCGGGTCGGAGGCCCAGGACACCTGCTGCACTCCGGCTCGGCTTTTAAACCGACACCGCACCAGCAGCTTGTTGTTCATGTTGGATTGGGCCAGTCAGCAGCCGCGGCGGGCCACTTTATCGGGTCGGGTACTCATTGGGCTTTCAGGTGCTCCGGCTGTAACAGCAGAGACCGTTTGAAGATTGGCTTGAAGCGACGCAACCAGCCCCGTGGTTGCGAGGGAAAATTGATGATCGAGGAGGTGTCGAGTGGCGAGCGGAGCGAGGCCGGTGTCCGGCGCCGCAGTTTCGCGAGACGCGGTGGCAGGCGTGGAACTGGCCGCCATGAGCATTCCGCAGGTGTTGGGCTATGCGCGGATCGCCGGCACTCCCCCGATTACCGGGTTCTACACTCTGCTATTGCCCCTGGCGGCGTTTGCCGTTTTCGGCTCTTCCAGATTCCTGGTGGTAGCCGCGGACTCCGCGACGGCGGCAATCCTCGCGGGTGGAGTTGCACCATTGGCGGCCGCGGCCGGACCGCGTTATGTGGCATTGGCCAGCCTGGTGGCGCTGCTCACTGCCGGCATGTTGCTCCTGGCACGCCTGGTGAGACTGGGCTTTTTGGCCGATTTTCTTTCACAGACAGTCCTGGTAGGTTTTCTTACGGGCGTCGGACTTCAGGTGGGAATCGCGGTCTTGGGCGAGATGCTTGGCTTGACCGTCCAATCGCGTTCGACCGTGCCGCAAGTGCTGGAGTTGGGGCGCCATGTGTCGGATGTCAACATGAGTTGCCTCGGGCTGTCAGTGGCAGTCGTTGCCGGAGTCTGGATTCTCGCCCTGATCGCACCGCGGTTTCCAGGCCCCCTGATAGCGATGGGAGCTGCGATGGCGGCGAGCGCCGCATGGAACTTCGCCGGCCATGGCATCGACGTCCTGGGTGCCGTGGCCGGGGGAGTGCCGCACTTGGGATGGCCCGCCGTCACGTGGAAAGACGCCGGTGCGCTCCTGCCGGTGGCTGCCTCCTGCTCCGTGATGATCGTGACGCAAAGTGCCGCCACCGCGCGAATCTATGCGGCCCGCCATCATCAATCATTGGATGAGAATGCCGACCTCGAGGGTCTCTGCGCGGCCAACGCGCTGGCAGCGGTCAGCGGAACATTCGTGGTGAATGGCAGCCCGACGCAAACCGGCATGGTGGAATCAGCCGGCGGACGGAGCCAGATAGCGCACCTCGCCGCGGCGGCCGTGGTGGCTGTCGTCCTGCTGTTTCTCACTCACCCGTTGCGGTACCTGCCCAAATGCGTGTTGGGCGCAATTGTGTTCATTGTCGCGATGCGGCTGGTGGATTTTCACGGGATGCGCGGTATCCGCCAAGAAAGTCCCGGTGAATTCTGGCTGGCGGCGGCGACGGCGGCTGTAGTGGTGCTGGTCGGCGTGGAACAGGGCATCCTGCTGGCGATGGTGCTGTCTCTGTTCCGCATCGTCGCGCATAGCTATCATCCGCACACCGCGGTACTGGTTCAAGGCATTAACGGGTTGTGGCGGTTGGTTCCCGCCGTTCCCGGCGCCGAGACCGAGCCCGGGCTGGTGGTCTATCGCTTCGGAGCGCCGCTCTTCTACGCCAACGCGGCGCGATTCTCCGATGAGGTCCGCGCGCTGAGCGGAATCGAGCGCCGTAAGCCCCGCTGGGTGGTGGTAGACGCCGGAGCGATTGCCCGGATCGACTACACCGCGGCCCGGGTTGTCAGGGAGCTTCACCACGAACTGAAGGAGTGCGGCGTCACGCTGGTGTTTGCGCATGTGCAGTCGGACCTGAAACCCGATTTGGAGCGACACCGGCTCACCGCTGTCCTCCAGCCCGAACTTATCTTTGACCGGCTGCATGACGCGCTCGACGCATACCACAAGCTTCCCCCGAATTCGCCGGGGCAATGATCGCGGCGGCGCCGGCTTTCTACGCGTAGCTTCCTGGGGTTGTTCTTCTAGACCAGGCCGATACGGTCGATCTCGCTCTGGATGACTTCCTGCTCCAGTGTCGCGAGCGGCAGGGAAAGGAACAGCCTGATGCGCCGGTCGAGAGTCGTGAAGGCTTCGAAAAAGGCGCGCTCGATCTGTTCCGGCGTCCCCACGACGGCTGCGGGATCGGGCACACCCCATCGCGCGGTCAGGGGGTGGCCGGGCCAGATGGGACAGACTTCCGCGGCTGCGCGGTCGCACACGGTGAACACGAAGTGGATCCTGGGTGCGTCAGAACCGGCGAACTCATCCCAGCTCTTGCTGCGCAGTCCCTCCGTCGGCATGTGGGCTCCTTGTATCTGTTTCAGCGCCTCGGGGTGAACGCGTCCCGCGGGCTGGCTGCCGGCGCTGTAGCCGGTGAAGTGCGGCTGGCCCTTCTGGTTCAGGATGGCTTCCGCCATGATGGACCTCGCCGAGTTGCCGGTGCAGAGGAAAAGCACGTTGAAGTGTCGCATGTCAGATCACCTTCCGTTGACTAAGACCGACTCGAGACGGGTTGCACACCTCAACGCCGGCGCGATCGCCCGCAAACCACTTTCTGTTGATCCAGAGGGCCACGCTCACTAACGAGATCAGCACCGGCACCTCCACCAGCGGACCGATCACGGCGGCAAAAGCGGCTCCGTGGTGTATGCCGAACGTGGCAATGGCGACCGCAATTGCCAGTTCGAAATTGTTTGACGCGGCCGTAAACGACAGCGTGGCCGCCTCGGGATACTTCGCACCGACTCTCTTGCTCATCCAGAACGAGACAAAAAACATGGTCACGAAGTAGATCGTCAGCGGAATCGCGACGCGGACCACATCGAGCGGCAACTGAACGATCATCTCGCCTTTGAGGCTGAACATAACCACAATCGTGAACAATAACGAGATCAGGGTGACCGGGCTGATTCGCGGGATGAATTTCCCGTCGTACCACTCGCGCCCTTTCCTCTTCAACAGCACCAGCCGGGTCAGCATGCCACCGACGAAGGGGATGCCCAGGTAGATGAAAACGCTGCGGGCAATCTCAGCCATCGAGATTTCCACTTCCACGGCTCGAAGGCCAAGCCATCGCGGAACCGCCGCCAGGAAGAAATAGGAATAGACCGAGAAAAACAACACCTGAAAAACCGAGTTGAGCGCGACAAGCCCGGCCGCATATTCACGGTCGCCGCGCGCCAGGTCGTTCCACACGATCACCATGGCGATGCACCGGGCGAGGCCGATAAGAATCAGGCCGGTCATATACTCCGGCTTGTCGCGCAGCAGCAGGACAGCGAGCGTGAACATCAGCACGGGGCCGACCACCCAGTTTTGTACGAGCGAAAGGGCGAGAATACGGCGGTGCTGGAACACTCGGCCCATTTCCTCGTATTTCACCTTCGCCAGCGGCGGATACATCATCAGAATCAGGCCGATCGCAATGGGAACGGAGGTCGTTCCAACGCTGAAGCGATTGAGCAATGGCACGACGCCGGGAAACAGATAGCCGAGCGCGACGCCGCCGGCCATCGCGGCGAAGATCCAAAAGGTCAAATACCGGTCGAGAAAAGAAAGACGGGAATCGGCTAGGTCCATGCGCATCGCCTATGCGGTCACCGGCTTGCTGGCGCGCACGAAGGCGCTCATGAACTTGCCCTCGACCTGCGGGCCGATCTTTTCCAGAACGAGACCCTTATCCTTCAGGAACGACAGAGCGTCTTCGAGGCTGTACACGCGGGTCGGCTCGATGCCGATGGCCTCGAATCCCGCGGCGGCGAGTTTGGCGCGGTATTCGTTCACTTCGAGGGCGCCGGCAACACAACCTGCCCATAACAGAATGTTCTTCCGGATCTCCTCCGGTATTTCGCCCCGGGTCACGGCGTCCGAAACCGCGAAGCGGCCGCCTGGTTTCAGCACGCGGAATGCCTCGCGAAGCACACGGTCCTTGTCGGCCGAAAGGTTGATCACGCAGTTTGAAATGATCACGTCGACCGAGTTGTCCGGCAGCGGGATGTTCTCGATCTCTCCCTTCAGGAACTCGACATTTCCGAGGCCTGCCTTACGCTGGTTCTCGCGCGCGAGAGCGAGCATCTCGTCCGTCATGTCGAGGCCATAGGCCTTGCCCGTGGGGCCGACGCGCTTGGCCGAGAGCAGGACGTCGATACCGCCGCCCGAGCCCAGGTCGAGCACTACTTCGCCGGGCGCGAGTTGCGCCAGTGCGGTGGGATTGCCGCAGCCCAGCGATGCCAGTACCGCCGTTTCCGGCAGCTCGTCCTTTTGCAGTTGGTCATACAGGTCTGAAGTAATCGGGTCCCCATTGGAGCAGCAGCTCGAGGGGCTGCTCCCGCAGCAGGCGCTGCCTTCGCCCGAAACCACGCGCAGCGCGGCCTCTCCGTACTTCTCTCTCACGGTTTCCTTTATGGTGCTCAATGTGTCTTTCTCCTATCCGCAGCAAACGACCTTCTTCGGCTCGACGGCCTTGTTCCGGGTACAGCATTCCGCGTACAGGAAGCTCAGCACGTCTGCAAGCGCCTTGGTGTTGGCGGTGTAGCGCAGGAAGGTGCCCTCGCGCTGCACGCGCACCAGATCTTCGTTCTTGAGCTTCTCCAGGTGATGGGACAACGTGCTGGGAGTGACTTCCAGCTCGGTCGCAATCTCGCCCACGAACATTCCCTCGGGGTGAGCCGATAACAACAATCGGACGATGCGGAGTCTGGGCTCGCTGCCCATTGCGGCGAACATGTCCGCGTACCGTGTGACTTCCTCCTGCGTGATCTTGGCCGCCACTGTATGCTCCTTTGCCGCTTTATACTTCGATAATCGTACAACTATCGGATAATGTCAAGGCGGCAGTAGCACGAGTGGGGCGATGGCATTTTCGCGGTGAGCTTAGGCGCTACAACGACCGCTGTCTCGCGCGGTCCAGGTTCGAGACTGCCGGTTCAAACCGCTGCCAGGTACTTCTCCGGCTCCTTATCGAAGGCCAGCTTGCAATGGGGGCAGCAGAAGTAGACGGTGACGCCGCGATACTCGGATTTGTGTTTCGCCCGGCCGGCATCGACCTCCATGCCGCAAACCGGATCCCGCGGCGCGCGCTCCGGCGCGACCGGAGCTTGGGGCTCCATGCGAACCGCCTCGCGGCCGACGCGAACCACTTCCGCCAGCACGCTGACCGCGATTTCCGCTGGAGAAACCGCTCCGATCTCCAGTCCCGCGGGCGCCCGCACCCGCGCCAGGGTCCCGGCCGGGACGCCTTTCTCCCGCAGGTAGTCGAACAGCTTACCAGCCTTCGCCTTGCTCGCGACCAGGGCCACGTAACGCGCGTCCGATCCGGCGGCTTGTTCCAGAGCCTCTTCGTCGTGCTCGCCCTGCGTCGCGACCACCATGTAGGTCTCGGGCGTGACGCGAACGTTGGCGAGTTGCACTTCCTGCAGGATCGCATCCGCCAGCGGAAACTCCTGATCGTTCGCGCCCGGCGCCACCACCGTTACCCGGTAGTCGATGGCCTTCGCCAGCCGGGCGAGCGATTGCGCTACCGCGGAGCGGCCAAAGATCACCACCTGCGGCTTCGGCAGCACCGGCTCGATGAATATGTCCAAAGTCCCTCCGCTGTGACAGGTCATCATATAGTCCACGATTCCCGCCGCGGAATCCGGATTGCGGCTGGGACTGATGCGAATCAGCCGCGGGTTGCCATCTTCCAGAGCTTTGAGCGCCTCCTTGACCACCGCGGGCTGCGCGCAGCCGCCTCCGATCCAGCCCCAGATGCTCCCGTCGGGCCGAATGATCGCCTTGTCGCCCGGCTTACCCGAAATGGAGCCTTCGAAGCGAACCACCAGCGCCACCGCGAAGGACTCGCCCTGGGCACGCAATTCGCTCGCCTTGTTCAGGAACTCGTCGAACATGCTTCCATCACCTCAAGTGCTTTTCCAGCGCCAGCAGGCTCTCGAGCGAGTGCGCCGGCGCAAACGTGTCGATGTAAGGCAGCGCCGCCGCCATGCCCCTGGTCACCGGCCGATACCCTTCCAGGCCTAACAACGGATTGAGCCACACCAGCCTCTTCACGCGGCGTTTGATAGCGCCGAGTTCGGCTTCGAGCACCGCGGGCTCGCCGGTATCCCAGCCGTCGCTCAGCACGACGAAAAAGGCGTCGCGCGACAGGGTTCCGCGGCTGTAATGGCGGTTGAATTCGCCGAGCGACTCGCCGATGCGTGTTCCGCCGGCCCAACCAGCCGGGCACCTCGACAGCAGTTCCAACGCCCCGGGAAATCGCAGCGCCCGCAACTCCCGCGTGATGTCCACCAGGCTCGTACTGAAAAGGAAGGTGTGGGTCCGGCGGAAGTGCCTGGCGAGCGCGTGGGCGAACCGCAACAGAAACAGTGTGTACAGATTCATCGAGCCGCTGACGTCCAACAACAGAACCAGCCGGGCTTGCCGGCGTTTCTTCTGCCGGTAGCTCAAGTCGAACGGCTCGCCGCCTCTGGCGATGCTGCGGCGGATCGTGCGCCGCAAATCCAGGCGTCCGGCGCGGCCGGAAATTCTCAGGCGCCGCGACAAGCGAATGCTGGTGCGTTTCAGCAAGCGAAGCGCCAACGCCTCCAGCGCAGCCTGGTCAGCCGGCGGCACCTTGGAAAAATCCATGGTGGTGAGCTGTTCTTCGATTCCCG
>Ga0335078_10010503_pt1 | contig 13712 bp, 13 predicted proteins | sample Lox_Sample_32_FD_206711 | JGI IMG/M metagenome (GOLD analysis project Ga0335078, IMG submission 206711) | Soil microbial communities from Loxahatchee National Wildlife Refuge, Florida, United States - Lox_Sample_3.2 | ecosystem: Environmental > Terrestrial > Soil > Wetlands | place: USA...
TCGCTGCACTGCCGTCCAGCCGAAGGCGTCGAGATCGTTGTAATAGATGCTGCCGTTGGTTTCCCAGAATGAGTAGAGATCACCGAGGTACAGCGCGAGCGCCGGAGTCCAGGTGGTTTTCGCGCCGGGCACCTTCTCTGTAGTGCTCCAGCTCGCTCCGTCAAAGTAGGAGTAATGAAGCCCGGGATTCGCGGTCGGCCCGGCCCAGAACAGGTACATTTCGCCCAGATACTCGCACAGCGCCGGTGCATCAACCGTCTCAGCGCCGGCAACAACTTCCGGCGCGGTCCAGGTGGATCCGTCGAAGTAGGCATAGTAGATGCCGCCGCTCGGGCCCATCCAGAACGTGTATAGATAGCCGAGGTAAACCGCCACCGCCGGACCATTTCCCGCGACGGCATGCGGTACCTGCTGCGGCAGGGTCCAAGCATACCCGTCGAAATAGTTGTAGTAGAGACCGGTATCCGTATACTCGCCCTTCCATACCATGTACATTCCGGATTAAATACGCCGCGAGCGCCGGCGCGGTGCTCGACGCGGCGCCGCGGGCGGAGTGAGCCGGAGCCCATGTCGATCCGTCAAAGTATGAATAGTGGATCAGTTGGACCGGTGATCGTGGGCCCTCCGATTCGAGAGGCTGCTGCCGGGCAAGTGTTAAGGCTGCAAATGCGGGCAGGACAAGGGTCAAAGCGACTGAGAACCATCTCGCCTTCATGGCCTTCCTCCTGGTCGGGGTTTTGATCGGCCGCTATTCTGAGGCAATCATCCTGAAACGTCAATGCGGAGACAGGCGAGCGACAGTTCCTGGGTTCGGAGGCCGGTGCCCACGGCTACTGATGTGGTAAGCAGAATCCGCCGGCCTCCTCTCGCTGGAGTGATGGAAGCCGTAACGAATGGCTTTACAGCAAGAGAGTCCAATCCCGTGCGCCCCCCAAGCGCAAGCGCCACCGATCTACCCGGCAAGAATCAAATCGAGAAAGGCTTTCGCCCCGACATCGAGGAGGCATCGTCGGGGTCAACCCCATGCCTTCAGCTTCGATAGATATGGGCGTCGAGGAACTCGTTCCGGAACTCTCCGTGCGGGTCGTAATGCTCAACGAGCGCCCTGTACTCCGGCAGCCTTCGGTAGGAGCGCTGCAGGCGCGACGGCGGCATCGTGAACAGCTTCGCCCAGTGCGGCCGCGGGTCGAACGGGGCCAATCGTTCCTCGATCAAGGGAAGGATGTTCCTGACCGCGTCCCACTCCTGTTTCCACGTGAAGTGAATGGTCATCGACGGGCGCTTATGACAAGGGCTCATCCAGAGATCGTCCGCTGCAATGGTGCGCAGCTCCGTCACCAGGAGGTGCGGCGTCACCTGGTCCCGGAGCTTTTCGACGGCGCGGATAGCCTCCCAGCCTCTTTGGCGGGGGACGAAGTACTCCGTTTGCAATTCAGCGCCGCTGCTGGGCACAAAGTCTGGACGGAAGTGCGGCAGGCGCTCGTACCAGGGTCCCGGAATGCCCATCTGTTCCGTGCAACTCTCGGCCGAGTGTCCCTGTACGGGATGAAGTTTCGTGACGGCGCGTCTTGCGCCAAAGAACTCGGGAGCGGGCTCCGTCACGGCTCCTGGCCCGACGCGGCTCTTGACCCATGCCTGCGTGATCCGGTGGTTCCGCCAGTCAGTGAACAGGCTGACGCTGTAGCCGCTCGAGAAGACTTCATCCAAGTGGTTCTCGAGTCGATCCATGGGCAGATTTTCGTAGACGACTTGCCTCATCCGGAATGAAGGCACGATGTCCAGGGTGACCTTCGTCGCGATGCCGATGGCACCGAGGTGGACAGCTGCCCCCAGGAACCGGTCGCCGTCGCGTTGCCTCGACAGGGCGACGACCTCGCCGTCGGCCTTGACGAACTCGATGGCCGAAACGGCCGTGGTCAGGTTGCCGTTGTCGCTGCCCGAGCCGTGCGTGGCCGTCGCGCAGGCCCCGGCGACAGATATGTGCGGGAGCGATGCCAGGTTGCGCAGGGCAAAGCCCTGGCCGTCAAGATAGGGCCCAAGCTGAGCGTAGGTTACGCCTCCGCCCACGGTGACCGTGCGCGACTTCGAGTCCACAGTCATCTGGTCGAGGTATTTCAGCGAGACCTGGTCACCGGTGGTGTCGGCTATTGCATTGAACGAATGCCGGGAGCCGAGGGCCTTGAGCCTGCCGCCCCTCTTCAGGATCTCCTGGACTTCCTCGACGCTCGTCGGAAGGTCCAGCCGCCTGGCGCGATAGGTGAGATTTCCGGCCCAATTGGTGCGGGTCGCGCCTTGCTCCGCGCCAAAGGCCGAGCGCGGCAGGATGGTCCCCGCGACCAGAGCGCCCGACGTCTTCAAGAACTGTCTCTTATTCATTTAGCCGCCCCGAGGATTGGCACAGTATTAGTAACCCGTTGGCGCTTCTGCGATCACCTGGCGATATCCTCACCTTGCACCGCCAACCGTCGACTTCGCCAATCATACACTCGCTTCGCGGCCTTCACGCAACTCGATACAGCAGCACAGTGGCGCCTTCGGCCTGGGAGTTCCTGATGAATCACGGCGAGCACGGCTGGCTGGCGCCCGGCGTGTGGCGGCGGGGAAATCAGCCGCGGCGTATTTTTCGGGAACTCTCGCCGCTCGCGAGCGTAGATCATTTTAGACGATATTCGCCGGTGCGCGCTGGCGCGGACGGATTCTGGCCGGAGGAGAACTCGCCGGGCATCTTAGGCACAGAACCCGCGGACTGGAGGCAGGCATGGGATCGCTTACGGGTCAGGTCAAGCAGGTTTTTCGACGGCTGAGGCGTTCGCCGATGTTCACCACGGTCACGCTGATCACCCTGGCGGCGGGCGTAGGGGCGAACATCGCGGTGTTCAGCGTACTTGAAGGCGTACTGCTGAAGCCGCTGCCTTATCCCCGTCCCGCCGAGCTGATCTCCATCTGGCACAAGGCGCCGGGCATCGACATCAAAGAACTGCTTGCCTCGCCTTCGTGCTATTTCATCTACCGCGAACAGAACCGGACCCTGCAGGACGTGGGCCTGTTCACGGGCGACGCGGTCAATGTCACCGGCTCGGGCGAACCGGAGCACGTGCAGGCGCTGGACGTGACCGACGGCACGCTGCCGCTCCTCGGGATTCCGCCGCTGATCGGCCGCTGGTTCAGCCGCCAGGATGATTCCCCGAACAGCGCCGACACCGTCGTGCTGACCTACGGTTACTGGCAGCACAAGTTCGGCGGCGATCGTTCGATCCTCGGACGCAGCATCACCGTGGATGGCAAGCCGCGGCAAGTGATCGGCGTCATGCCGGCGGGCTTCAATTTCATGGACGAGGACATTCCGCCTCTGATCCTGCCCTTCAAGTTCGATCGCAGCAAGATACAACTGGGGAACTTCAGCTTCCGCGCGGTGGCACGGCTCAAGCCGGGTGTGACCATCGAGCAGGCCGGCGCGGATGTGGATCGCATGCTGCCGATCGTGAATCAGAGCTTTCCCGTTCCCGGCGGTTTCAGCGTCAAGCTGTTTGAGCAGGCGAGGCTCGGATCGAACCTCAGGCCGCTCAAGCAAGATGTAGTTGGGGACGTGAGCGGCACGTTGTGGGTCCTGATGGGGAGCATCGGCCTGGTGCTGTTAATCGCCTGCGCCAACGTGGCCAACCTGCTCCTGGTGCGCGCGGAGGGACGTCAGCAGGAATTGGCGATTCGCGCCGCGCTCGGGGCCGGATGGGGGCGGATTGCGGCCGAGTTGCTGACCGAGAGCCTGATGCTGGGCATCATGGGCAGCATCCTGGGCCTGGGACTTGCCTACGGAGCCCTGCGCGCCCTGATTGCCATGGCGCCGGCCGGACTGCCGCGGCTCGGCGAGATCAGCATCGACGCGCACGTGTTGTTCTTCACCCTGGGGTTGGCGATCCTCGCCAGCCTGTTGTTCGGCGCCGTGCCGGTCTTCAAATACGCCAAGGCGCACCTCGGGACAGGCCTGCGCGAAGGCGGACGATCCCTCAGCCAGACCCGGGAGCAGCATCGCGCGCGCAGCGTCCTGGTGATCGTGCAGGTGGCGCTCGCGCTCGTCTTACTCGTCTGCTCGGGCCTGATGATCCGGACTTTTCGGGCGTTGACACAGGTGCAGCCCGGATTTAACGCTCCGGCAGAATTGCAGACGTTCCGGCTCTCCATCCCCGAGGCCGAGGTGAAAGACAAGCTGCAGGTGGTCCGCATGGAGCAACAGATCATGCAGAAGCTCGCGTCCATCTCCGGCGTCTCGTCCGTCGGGCTGTCCACCTCCGTGCCGATGGACGACAGCGGGAGTTTCGATCCGGTATTCGCGGCGGACCGGACGTACCCTGAAGGCCAGCTTCCTCCCATTCACCGTTTCAAGTTCGTGTCACCGGGATTTCGCCAGACCCTGGGCACGCCGCTGGTGGCCGGACGCGACCTGACCTGGAGCGACATCTTCAATAAGGTCCCCGTCGTCATGGTCTCGGAGAAGATGGCTCGTGATACCTGGCACGGTCCTCAGCAGGCGCTCGGGAAACGAGTCCGCGTCAGCCCAAAGGACGAGTGGAAGGAAGTGATCGGCGTGATGGGTGATATGCACGACGACGGCGTCAACAAGGATCCGGCCAGTTCGATCTACTGGCCCGTGATGACTTATCACCTGTACGGCGAAGATCCGTTCATTCGACGGGACTTGGCGTATGTCATCCGCAGCCCGCGCGCCGGCGCGGAGAGCTTCATGAGCGAAGTGCGCCAGGCGGTGTGGTCGGTTGATCCCAACCTGCCGCTGGCCGATGTTCACACCATGCAGTACTACTACGGCAAGTCGATGGCGCGCACCTCGTTCACCCTGGTGATGCTGGCGGTGGCCGGAGGTATGGCGCTGCTGCTGGGAATCGTGGGACTGTATGGCGTGATCGCCTACTCGGTCCTGCAGCGCCGGCGCGAGATCGGCATCCGTATGGCGCTCGGCGCGCAACGGCAGGAATTGACCGGGATGTTCATTCGTCACGGGCTGCTGCTGACCGGCACCGGTGTCGTCTGCGGACTCGCCGCCGCGTTCGTGGTGATGCGCCTGATGTCGTCCCTGCTGTTCCACGTCAGCCCGGCCGATCCGATCACCTACGGCGCGGTCGCGCTGGGGTTGGTGGCGACGGCCATGCTGGCGAGTTACGTGCCCTCGCGTCGCGCGGCCACGGTGGATCCGGTCGAGGCGCTGCGAGCGGAATGAGTGCTGTAGCGGCGCTGTCCTCAGCGCCGAAAACTGCCGGTGAGGACAACGGCGGCGCGCTACTGCCGCAGCTAGTCTAATTGACTAGTCGCTGTCGAAGCGCTGCTCGCGCCACGGGTCGCCGTACATGTGATAGCCGTTGCGCTCCCAGTAGCCCGGCTGATCGCCCCGGATGAATTCGAGCTCGCGCACCCACTTGGCGCTCTTCCAGCCGTACAACTTCGGCACCACCAGGCGCAGCGGACCCCCATGCTCGGGCGCGAGCGGAGCGCCGTCGTGGCGTCCGGCCAGCAGCACGGTCGGGTCGAGCAGATCGGCGAGCGGCACGTTGGTGGTGTATTCCCCTTCGGAGTGAATCATCACGTGGGTGGCGCTCGAGAGCGGCTGGGTGAGATCGCACAGGGTGCGGAAGGCGACGCCTTCCCAGTGATTATCGAATCGGCTCCAGCGCGTCACGCAATGGAAGTCGGCCGTGAGGGCGATGCGGGGCAGCGACTGAAACTGATCCCATGTGAGCCGCACGAGATTCTTGACGTACCCTGTCGTGCGCAGGTCCCACGTTTGCGGATCGAAGCGCGGGACGTCGCCAAGATGAAGCACCGGCCACTTCAGTGTGGCCACCTGGCCGGGCGGCAGCCGGCCGGCGTCGCGCATGCGCGACTCGAGTTGCTTGCGATCGAGATTGAAGATTCCCATGGCCACAAGAGTATAGCAAGGCAGCGTGCTATGATTTCCCGCGGCTGCGCGGAACGGAGATCGCTGCCGCGTGGCCGGCATCAGGAGGTGCAGCGTGGGAATGGATGATCGGAAACTGAGAAGTCTCGCTGTCGTGATGACCGCATTGCTCCTCGCCTGCACCGCTGCCAACTCGCACGCGCGGGCGGCTGGTCAGCAGTCTTCCGCCGCTCCCCAGGCCTCGTCCGCGTCGACGACGCCCGCCGCTGGCGCGGCCACACCCAACGCCGCGCCTGTCGCCAATCCTGCGGACGTGGCTTCCCTCGACGCCATCATGCACGCCGCTTACGACACCATCTCGGGTCCGGCCGGTCAGCGCGACTGGGACCGGTTCCGCTCGCTGTTTGTCGAGGGCGCGCGACTCGCAGCGGTAGTCCCCGATCGCAAGGGTGGATTGCGCACGCGGGTCTTCAGCCCGGATGAGTACATCAAGCAAGACGATCCTTATTTTCAAAAGCAAGGCTTCTTTGAACATGAGATCGCACGCCGCACGGAGAAATGGGCCGACATCGCACAGGTGTTCAGCACCTATGAGTCGCGCCACGCGGCGGCGGATCCGAAGGCCTTCGAGCGCGGCATCAACAGTTTTCAGTTGATGAACGATGGGCATCGCTGGTGGATCGTCACCATCTTCTGGCAGGGCGAGGACTCGGGCAATCCGATTCCGAAGGAGTACCTGGAAAGCGTGAATTGAGGCCAAAGCAGTGGCTTCCATGAACACGGTCCGGACCACGACGTCGGCCGGTGTGCCGGACTCAGCCCCCACATTGCCTCGGGCACGCCCGCCTGGTTATACTGAAGGTATGAAAACCGCGGTATCGATTCCCGACGAAGTATACGAAGGAGCCGAGCGCCTGGCCCGGCGAACCCGGAAGTCACGCAGCCGGCTGTTCAGCGACGCCCTCAAGGAATACCTGGCGCGCCATGCGCCGGACGAGCTCACGGAGCGGATGAATCGCGCCTGCGCCGAAGCCGGCGAGACTAAAGACCCCTTTGTTTCCGCCGCCGCGCGCCGTGCCTTGGGGCGAAGCGAGTGGTAATCTCTCAAGGCGACATCTGGTGGGCGGACCTGCCCGCCCCCGCGGGCTCCGGCCCGGGTTTCCGCCGGCCGGTGGTCGTGGTGCAGGGTGACGCGTTGAACCGGAGCCGCATCGGCACCGCTGTTTGCGTTCCCCTGACCAGCAACCTCAAATGGGCTTTGGCGCCGGGCAACGTTCACCTGCCCGCCCGCCTCACGGGCCTTCCGAAGGACTCCGTAGCTAACGTGTCGCAGGTGGTGTCAGTGGACAGAGACCTCCTCACAGAACGGGCGGGGAAACTGCCGCACTCGAAGCTCGAACTGGTGCTCTCCGGAATCGATACCGTTCTGGGCAGGTAGTGTCCGCCTGTCGCGTGCAGTACGAGTCCCGGCTACGGCGCGGTGACGAGCCTGGGGAACGCCAGACTGTAGCGCGCGGGGTCCAAGGTGAGCAAACGATCCGCTTTCAGCGCGGCGTGCGCACCGACGATGAAATCCACCAGCAGCCGTTTGGGTTCGCCACCTTTGGACCGTCGCCGCCGCCCGGCGTAGGCGGCAAAGGCTGCGCCTGCCGCGTGCCACACGGCCTCATCCAAGAGGAAGTCAGTGACCACACCGGTTGTTTCCAGGAACTGCCGGAGAACGCTGGCCGTCGCTCTGGGATGCGCCAGCAGTTCGACGTAGACCGGCGCCGAAATCACCAGGCCGCCCTCGTTCTGGGCACGGCCCAGCAGCGCCGCCATGCCCTGCGCCACGGGCCCTCCGGACCAAAGGGAGGAAATGACGTTGGTGTCGATCGCCGTTCTCATCGGCACGCCTTCTTCTGGCGGGCTGCCCTGCGCCGCTTATGGGGTTCCTCTTCACGGCGCATTTCGTCAATCCAGGCGTTGATCTCCCGGACGCCACCCGGGAAGGCGCCCGCCAATATGCCGGCGTATGCCTCAAAGGGATTGGCCGGGCCGCGGGCAGGCCGCAGGATGGTGTTTCCTCCTTCGACCACAAATTCCACCCTGTCGCCCGTCTTCAATCCGAGGCGGATGCGAACCTCCTGCGGTACCGTCACTTGGCCTTTGCTGCTGATCGTGCTGGAATGCGTCATCCTTACTATGCCTCCTTACAGTAAGGCTAGCAGTCTTTACCATCGAAGGGCAAGTCAAGGCCGGAGCCGATCATCGGTTAACCGCACGGGCTCGGCGCGGGATCACTCCTTCTTGGGCTTCCCAGCCGATCTCATCGCCGGTTCGCCGAACGCCACGCACTGCGCGATCACCGCAAACACCCAGATGTACCAGGGAATCGGGTCGTGATAGTGAAACTGCAGGATGACGCAGACCACCAACAGCAGACCGTTGAACATAGTCACCTCCTGCGGTGGCGAGGAATCACGGGTCGTACGTTGACCGCTACTCAGGCATACGCGCGGGCGGGGAGAAAGTCTCAGAGCTGAAGGTGACTCAAGATCTGCCCGGCGGGCACTTGCAACCTCAGGCAAATCCGTCAGGCTGCGTCTCAGGTCCGGTCCACACTTCCTCGTCAATGAATCGCCGCCCGGCTTCCAACGCCTGCCGATTGATCTCCTGCAGTGACGCCTTATGCAGCTTGGCGTTCATGGCTTCGAGCGCCGTCGCGGGCGCGAGGCACTGCGTCTCTTCGAGCAGCGCGCCCATGAGGACAATATTCGCGGACTTCACCGATCCCAGCTTGTCGGCAATTTCCGAGGCAGGAATCGGGATCACGCGTGCCGGACATTCGAAATCGGCCGGCAGGCTCGCGCTATTGTAAAGAATCATGCCCTCCGGCGGAACCTGCGGAGCGAACTTTCGCAGCGAGATCTCATTCATGGCGATCAGTACGTCGGGATGTGAGATCACCGGCGACCCGATTCGATCATGCGAAAGGCACACGTGGCAATGGGCGCTGCCGGAGCGCATTTCCGGACCGTACGATGGCAGCCAGCTTACCTCCAAACCTTCGCGCATGCCCATCTCGGTCAGCAGCTGCCCGAGCACCAGCACGCCTTGTCCGCCAAAGCCAGCGATCTTCAGGCTTAGCTTGCGAAACGCGCGTCCGCGCGGGGCCTCGCGCCCTGCCTTAGGGCTGGCGCAGACCTTCTCGAACGAGCGCTCCGCAACGCCATCAGCGTGAGCCAAGGTCTGCGCCAGCCGTGAAACCTCGGCCACCTCTGCATCGGGAGGCAGACTCTGCGTCACTCTGGGCGACCACGACAATGCCTGCGTGGCATCTTCGATTTCCAGAACTTGGGCCACCGGACGCTGCGGTGGAGCGCCGTCGGAGATCTCAGGCTTGCGATCGAGGAAGACGCCGAGCGGGAAGTCGGAAACCATTTTGTCGGCCACCCAGCGCCGCGCATCGACAGGATCCATACCCCATATGGTCGGGCACGGCGACAGAATCTCGACGAACGAGAATCCGACGCCGTCGCGCTGGTTCTCAATGGCTTTGCGGATGGCGCGTCGCGCCCGCATGATGTTCTTGTTGTCGGAAAGCGCCACGCGCTCGATGTAGGCGGGCGCCCTGAGCGTCGCCAGCAGCTCCGAAACGTGCAGCGGATAGCCTTCATTCGCGGGACGGCGGCCCCAGGGCGAGGTGGTGGTCTTCTGGCCTACAAGCGTAGTCGGCGCCATTTGCCCGCCGGTCATGCCGTAGATGGCGTTGTTCACGAAAATGACGGCGATCTTCTCGCCGCGATTGGCGGCATGAACGATCTCGGCCGTGCCGATGGCCGCCAGATCGCCATCGCCCTGATAGGCGATCACGATCTTGTCCGGGCAGGACCGCTTCAGGCCGGTGGCGGCGGCCGGGGCGCGTCCGTGGGCCACCTGCACGTTGCCCACGTCGAAATAGTAGTAGGCGAACACCGAGCAGCCCACCGGGCTCACCAGGATCGTGCGATCCTGCAGGCCTAACTCCTCGATGGCCTCAGCCACCAGCTTGTGAACCACGCCGTGGCCGCAGCCGGGGCAATAGTGAGTCTGCTGCTTGAGGTCGGACTTGCGCTCGTAAACCTCGTAGAACACCGGCGACTTCCGGTGGATTATTTCGTACTCGGTCGGGCTCACTTCCGGCTTAACTTGAAGCGTTTCGGCTGGCATGATCATCCTCGAAGTCTCGCTGTAGTGGCGCAATGGTCTGGCGCCGGTACCCTCATCGGCGCTCTGGGGTGCTGTAGCGGCGGTCTGTGACCGCCGGCCTTTCTGCCTCGGGTTACCCGGCACTCAGGGCGCCGTTGTCGTCCCGTCTGCGAAGGGCCGGCGCTCATAGAGCGCCGCTACAAGACCGTTGCCCCGGCGCTGAGGACAGCGCCGCTACCTCACGCCGCGGTGGCGCGGCGCGTGCCGAGCAGCCCTTGGATCTCTTCAACCGACGGCACATTGCCGCCGCCGCGTCCGTAGAACTCCACCGCCACCGCCCCATTCAGCGCCACCCGGACGTCTTCTACCATCTGGCCGTTGCTTAACTCCACGACCAGCACTTTACGAACGCGCTGCGCGGCCTGGCGGAGGGCTTGGGTCGGGAAGGGCCAAAGCGTGATGGGCCGGAAGAGTCCCGCGCGTACACCCTCACGCCGGGCCGCCTCCACCGTGGAGCGAAGCACCCGCGAGGTTATCCCGTACCCTACCAACAGCACCTCGGCATCTCCGGTCTGGTAGAGCTCATGGCGAACCTCCGCGCGCTGGACCCGGTGATACTTCTCTTCCATGAGGCGTTGGTGCTGCTCGAGATCGTCCGTCTCCAGAAAGATCGAAGTGACAAGATTCTTGCGCGTCTCAGGGGTGCCTTTCACGGCCCAGGGCTTGTCAGGCGCGGCAATCTCGCGGTATTCCAGGTCGAGCGGCTCAAGCATCTGCCCGACAGCGCCGTCAGCCAGCACCACGGCTGGATTACGGTACTTATCCGCCAGCTCAAAAGCCAGCATGGTGAGTTCCGCCATCTCCTGGACGGAGGCCGGCGCCAGCACGATGTTGCGATAGTTGCCGTGACCGCCGCCCTTGACCATGGCGAAGTAATCGCTCTGTTCCGGAGCGATGTTACCGAGTCCGGGCCCGCCGCGTACCACGTCCACAATGACGCAAGGGAGCTCCGCGCCGGCGATGTACGACATACCTTCCTGCATCAGGCTGACGCCCGGTCCGGAGGATGCCGTCATAGCCCGTACCCCGGCCGACGCTGCGCCGTAGACCATGTTGATGGCAGCGACTTCGCTCTCCGCCTGCACGAACGTCCCGCCCACCTGGGGCAAATAGAGCGCCGCCGCTTCCGCGATCTCGCTGGCCGGCGTGATCGGATAACCGTAGTAGGCGCGGCACCCCGCCAGTATCGCTCCCTTCATCACCGCCACGTTGCCTTTGCAAAGATGCCGCATGCGTACCTCCGGAGAAGCCTTCAGCCAACAGCTTTCAGCCATCAGCTTTCAGCCTCCTGCAATGCTCGTGCTGACGGCTGAGAGCTGACCACTGCCAGCTCTAATTGCCGGCACCGTTTCCGCCTTCACTCTCCGGTACACGGTCAATGCGCCGGGCTCCGGGCAGCAATAGAAGCAGATCCCGCAGCCCGTGCAGCCCTCGCCGGTGTAACGGGCGGGGTGGACGCCGTAAGCGCTTAGCTCCGGCGCAAGTTCCAGGCACTTCGGCGGGCAGGACTCCACGCACAGCCCACATCCTTTGCATTCATCAACATTTACCGTTACCGTTCCACGCGCTGGACCTGCCATAAATCACCTCGCTGCCGTGACCGCTGCGGGCTGCGGATGCTGCAGCCACTTGGTGCGTTCGCAGTACTCATAAAGCTCGTCCCGGAACTTGGGATGAGCGATCTCGATCAGCGCCTTGGCGCGATCGCGGATGGTCTTGCCGTGCAGATAAGCCACGCCGTATTCGGTGACCACGTAGCGGATGAGCCCGCGCGAAGTGACCACTCCGGCGCCGGGATCCAGCATCGGGACAATGCGCGAAACCGCCCCATCTTTGGCCGTGGAGGGCAGAGCGATGATCGGTTTACCGCCCTTCGAATGCGAGGCACCTTTCACGAAGTCCACCTGCCCGCCGATGCCGCTGTAAAAGTGCGTCCCAATCGAGTCCGAGCAAACCTGCCCAGTCAGGTCGATCTGCAGCGCGGCATTGATGGCCACCATGTTGTCGTTGCGGGCGATCAGCAGCGGGTCGTTGACGTAGGCCGTGGGATGGAATTCGAACTCGGGATTGTTGTCCACGAAGTCGAACAGCTTCCTGGTTCCGAGGATGAACCCGAGAATGATCTTGCGCGGTTTGAAGTTCTTGCGCGCGCCCGTGATCACGCCCGTCTCGATCAGCGGAATGATGCCGTCGGAGACCAGTTCGCTGTGGATCCCAAGGTCCTTGCGGTCCATAAGGAAGCGCAGCACGGCGTCCGGGATGCCGCCGATGCCGGTTTGAATCACGGCGCCGTCGTCGATCAAGCCGGCCACATTGCGGCCGATGGCGACGTGCAGATCGGTGATCTTCGGCCTGGGCAGCTCGCAAAGCGGCCGCGAAGACTCCACAATCGCGCTGATCTGGCTGATGTGAATGAAGCTGTCGCCGTAGGTGCGGGGCATCTGATCGTTCACCTGCGCGATGACGCAGTGGGCGTACTTGGCGGCCGTCAGCGTGGTATCGATGCTCACGCCGAAGCTGCAGAACCCATGCGAGTCGGGCGGCGAGACCTGGATCAGGGCCACGTCGATCGGCATGGCCCCGGTCTCGAACAACTCCTCGATCTCGCTCAGGTAGATGGGAGTGTAGTCCGCGCGGCCGTCGTTGATGGCATCGCGCACGTTGCTGCCGATGAACATGGCGTTGTGGCGGAAGTGTCCGGCCATCTCGGGAGCGACGTAGCCGGCGCTCCCCAGGGTCATCATGTGGACCACTTCCACATCATGGACAAAGGGGCCGCGTCTCAGGAGGGCTTCGACCAGGGTCTCGGGCTCGGCGTTCCCCGGTTGGATGTAGACACGCATGCCCGAGCGGAGCACGCGCAACGCTTCATCGGCCGTCTGCAGCTTTTCTCGATAATCTGTCTCCCAGGGCATCCGGGGTCTGCTCCTTTATCATCGTCCCGCAGCCGTCACCTTGGCGGCCACTTCTTCCTGGGCGCGAGCGTCTTCGTAGCCGAGCGCCGCCCAATGGACGGCGCGGTCGAAGAAGTTGCCCAGCAGCTTCAGCAATTCCAGCTCTCCGAACACTTCCGCCAGGCGGTCCGGAACCGATTCCCAGCTCAGGAATTCCCACAGCGTCTGCTTGGCAAGGATTATGGCCCAAATCAGTTCGGCCAGGGGCACCCGCTGGCGGAAGCGCCGCGCGCCGATCTCGCGATAGCGCCGCTCCAGGTCGGAGTCTGTCCGGGCCAGGAGCCACTCCCCTAAGTGCTGGTAGATCTCGCAGACGCGCCGCCGGAGCTCCTCGCCCGGGACTCTGCTGAACGATCGCGTATATTCCGACTGCTGGACCTTCTCCAGAAGCTCGCTGGCCAGGGCTTCAGAGTGGGCCTCGATCAGACGAACCAGTCGATGCGTAAGCATAAAGCACCTCCGGCCTCACCGGGTCTCGCCACCTTTATCTTCTCCCTGCGGCTGGGAGCGGCTGTGATCTTCGGCACACGCTGGTGTGACTGTTGCACAAGCGGAGCAACCATTTACACCACTGGGGCTTCTGAAACTTCGGACCCATTGACAGTTACTAATGGAGTGTGTAT
>Ga0335078_10010505_pt1 | contig 13711 bp, 14 predicted proteins | sample Lox_Sample_32_FD_206711 | JGI IMG/M metagenome (GOLD analysis project Ga0335078, IMG submission 206711) | Soil microbial communities from Loxahatchee National Wildlife Refuge, Florida, United States - Lox_Sample_3.2 | ecosystem: Environmental > Terrestrial > Soil > Wetlands | place: USA...
GAGGATCACGACGCCGAAGCCCGGTGCGAGCGCGGCGATCACGGCTCCGATCCCGTACAGGCTGAGGCCTCTGATCAGGCATCGCTTGCGGCCCCAGATGTCGGTGAGCTGCTGCCGGGGATCATCAGCGCCGCCATGCACAGCCGCAACAGCGTGATCGCAATCTGCACGCCGTGGATGGGTCGTGTCGAGGTCTTTGCTGATGTTGGTGATCGCCACGTTCATGTTCGAGCGGGCGAAACTGGCGATGAACTGCGTCAGGGCGAGCGGAATCAGCATCCTTCGCGGCGAAATACCCGACCCCGGTTCTGTGAGCCCGTGATTCTCGGCTGCCGCGCCGTCAGTCCCGTCGTGCAGCTTCTTCGGCCGCCGAGATCGCGCGTGCGGCCACGATCAACGTCAGGTGGCTGAACGCCTGGGGGAAGTTGCCGACCTGCCGCCGACGTTTGACGTCGTACTCCTCTGAGAGCAGGCCGAGGTCGTTGGTGAGGCCGAGGAGTCGCTCGAACAGCGCGCGAGGCTCCTCAATGCGTCCGTTGAGCGCGAGCGTGCTGACGAGCCAGAACGAGCAGGCCAAGAACTGTCCTTCGTCGCCGGGGAGTCCGTCGTCGGTCTCGGCGGTTGAGTAGCGGGAGACGAAGCCGTCGCGACCGAGCTCGCGCGAGATCGCGTCGATCGTCCCGGTGACGCGCTCATCGTCCCCTGGCAGGAACCCCACCAGCGGGATGTTCAGCACGCTCGCGTCGAGCTCCTCGGATCCGTAGTGCTGGGTGAACGTGCGACGCTCGCTGTCATAGCCGCGCTCGCACACCTCTCGGTGGATCTCGTCGCGGGTCTGCTTCCAGCGCTCCAGCGGCGCGTCCAGCTCGAACCGTTCGGCGAGCCTGACGGCACGGTCGAACACCACCCACGCCATCACCTTCGAGTAGGTGAAGTGCTGTCTCGGTCCGCGGGTTTCCCGATCCCGTCGTCGGGCTCGCGCCAGATCGTCGCGACATGCTCGACGACCGTCCGCCACCGCGGCCACAGCCGCTCCGCGATTCTGCCCAGCGCCTGCGCACCGATGAACGCGACGCCGATCACTTCGCCGTACACGTCGAGCTGGAACTGCTCAGAGGCCGCGTTGCCGACCCGAACCGGCTTGGAGCCCTCGTAGCCGGGAAGCTGCTCGAGCTCGAACTCGGTCAAGCGGCGTTCGCCGCGGATCCCGTACATGATCTGGATCTTCGTCGGGTCGCCCGTGCCGACTCGAAGCAGAAAATCGCGAAACGCGAGCGCCTCCTCGGTGTACCCCGGCCGCCAGCAGCGCCTGCAGCGCCAGCACCGAGTCGCGCAGCCAGCAGTAGCGGTAATCCCAGTTGCGCACGCCGCCGATGTCCTCCGGCAGCGATGTCGTCGGCGCTGCGATCACCGCACCAGTCGTCTCGTCGGTCATCGCCTTGAGCGCGATCAGCGGGCTCAGCACCGCCTCCCGATACGGGCCCTGATAAGCGCAGCGCCCGCTCCACTCTCGCCACCACGCCTCGGTTCGTGCGAGCGCCGAGTCGGCATCCTCGACCGGCGGAGTCTGCTCGTAGGACAGATGCCAGGTCAGCACGAGGCGCTCGCGAGCTCCCTCGACCGCAACAAACTCAGCACTCACTGCGCCGTCCTCGACGTTGAGCGACAGCGGAGTGCTCAGACGGAACGCGTCAGGTCCGGCCGTAACCATGACCCCGTCCGGGGCCAGCTCAATCCACGGCACGATCGACCCGTAGTCCGGACGCAGCGACAGCTCCATCCGCATCGGCACCCGACCCCTCACGCCCTCCACGATCCGCATCAACCGCGGCGGCCCATCGCCCCGTTTGGGCATGAAGTCGATCACGCGCACCCTGCCGTCAGGAGTCTCGAAATCGCTCTCGAGCACAAGCGTGCCCGGCCGGTAACGACGAGAGCTCGAGCTCACCTCATCCGCCGGGGCCAACAGCCAGCGACCGTGCCGCTCATGGCCCACCAGTGCCGAGAAGCACGACGCCGAATCAAATCGCGGCAAACACAGCCAGTCGACCGCCCCGTCACGACCGACCAGAGCAGCGGCTTGCAGGTCACCGATCAACCCATAGTCCTCGATACGCACACGTGCCTCGCTGGTCGTTGATCCCGATGCCCACCGTACCCCGGGTAGCGGTCTTAGAGTTTGGGTCCGAATGGATGGCGCGTTCGCTGCGCCGTTCATCCGGTTCAGGTGATGTGCGCCTTCGGGGCTGCTCCTACTGAGTGAGCATTCCGAGGGCGCATGGACGAGTAACTGAAAGGGTTGATTTGGGAGACCGGCAGAGGATCTCTGGGACCCTCTACGGAACGATCGTCGTCATGTCAGTCCTCGCGGCCGGGGCGAAGCCATTCCTCGGGCTCCTCGAGCTGGTCGCGGCCCTCTCGATTCCAGGGCGGCGCCTTCGGGCGATACTTCGCAATCTTCGTCGGCGCGCTGGTGGCGATCGGAGCGCTGCTCGAGATCCCCGCGCGCCCGTTCTGGTCGATCGCCGTGTTCGCCCTGACCCTGCGGGTCATCTGGGGCTCACGACGACCACCCGAGCCGGAACCGGGGAGACGAAAACCCGCGAGCCGGAACTCGAAGACGGCTCTTCACGCTGGAATCGATGACCTGGGCTCGCCCGGGGGCCGCGGTCTCCAACGGGCGCGATGATGCGGCGCGTGGACGCTTTCCATCGGCAGCCTGCGGTGCCGCGGGTGCGTCTCGTACCAGCGCGCGTAACGCCTGGCCAGCGGCGCGGCCGTGATTCCGTGGGCGAACACCGACAGGCCGATGGTCAGGTACGTGGCGCGCAGGATCGTCTCGACGCCGGCCAGGTGCGCCTGCTGGACGGTGATCACCGCGAACACGATCGACGCCAGGCCCCGCGGACCGAACCAGCCGAGGAACCCAACCGTCTGCCGAGCATCGCGATGACGACCGGCAACATGCGGACGAGGGTCAAGCTCAGCCCCGCGTAGAGCGCGACCTGCCAGCTCACGTGCTTCAGCGTCGGCCCCAGGAGCACGGCGCCGAAGATCAGGAACGTCACCCCCCCGAGCAGCGCCCCGAGCTCCTCGTTCAGGTGTGATGCCTCCTCGGACTCCTCCGGGACGAGACCGCCAAAGATGGCCCCAGCGAGGAAGGCCGCGATGAACCCCGAGCCGCCGAGCGCCGCCGCGAAACCGTAGGCAAGAGCCGCGCCGCCGATCGGGATCACCTGGAGCCACGACCCGCTGATCAGGTCCCGGCGGTGGCCGATCACGACCACGGCGGCGGCCGCCAGGCCCGCCGCCACGCCACCGAGGATCCCGTAGCCGATCTCTTCGGCCACGATACTGACCGCATGATGGCTCGTGGCCGTCTTCGCCTCGACGTCCGCGGCCGCCAGCGCGATCAACAGCAGCGGCACGCAGATCCCGTCGTTGAGCCCGCTCTCGACGTTGAGTCCCTGCCGAATCCGTGACGGGAGTCGCGGCTCGGTAACCACCGCTTGTCCGAGGGCGGCGTCCATGGGCGCCAGCAGCACCGCCAGCACTACCGCCTCCCCGGCGTTCAGATGCGCGAACATGGCCGCCGCCAGCAGGGCGCCGATCGCGATCGTGAGCGGCAGCCCGATGGCCAGCAGTCGCAGCGGCACCGCGTACTCCTGCCTGAGCACGCGGAGCTTGATCCGCGAGGCGTCGGCGAACAGCACCACCGCGAGCGTCGCCTCGGCGAGCGTCCGGACCGTCCCGCTCGCGGCGGACACCGTCACCTCGTCGAGCGCGAACGGTCCGACCAGCAGCCCGATCAGCACGAAGGCCATAGCCGGCGTGAACGGCGTGTCGATCAGCCGGCGCGACACCCCGGCCACGGCCAACAGGGCCCCGGCGACAATGGCGAGGTCCCATTTCATGACACTGCTCCCAAGGCGCCGCCTCCGGGGGGCCGGCCGCTGGTCACGCCGCCGGCGAGTTGCGCCTCGATCGCGCGGTTGACGTTGCCGTGAATGTGGTCTGTGCCGATCAGCTCCAGGATCCCGTCGGCCCGGAGCACCTTGAGAACGGGTGGCTTCACCCGAGCCAGGCGAAGGGTGACGCCGTCGGCTTGGGTGAGCCGGTGGATCTCGCTCAGCTTCGCCGCGCCCTGCGAGTCGACGAAATCGACGCCCTTGAGATCGAGCACCAGAGCGCGAGACTGGGGGCCGTCTTCGGTCAGCTCTCGGACACGATCCTCGAGCGCTTCCGCGGTAGCGAAGCACAGACCGCCGTCGAGACGGACGACCGCGATCCCCGCGACCGTCTCATCGCCGGGGTTCTCGCCGAGATCGCGGAACACCTGGGTTCCGGCCTCGCGGCCCAGCAGCGCCATCGGGGGCCTCGTGGCGACATAGACGAGCCAGCCCAGCGTGAGGACGACCCCGATGACCACGCCGGCGAGCACTCCAGCGGAGAGAACGCCGATGATCGCCGCCACCGCGACCCAGAAGTCGAACCGCGCGACCCGGTGAAGGCGGCGCAGCGCGGCGATGTCGATCATCCCGAAGACGACCGCATCGATGATCACGGCTCCGAGGACGGCCTTCGGGAGATGCGAGAACGCGGGGGCGAGCACGATCAGCGTCGCGATCACGAGTGACCCGGTCGTGAGCGACGCGACTGGGTCTGCGCCCCCGCGGACTCGTTCAGGGAGCTGGCCGAGAGGCTTGTGGACACGGGCATCCCCTGGAAAACGCCGGCCCCGACGTTCGTCATCCCCTGCGCCACGGACTGCTGGTTGACGGCGATCCGGTACCGGTGCCGCGCGGCGAACGCTCTCGCGTCTCCTGCGGTCTGCGAGAACCGGATCAGCAGCAATGCGACCGCGGCGATGCCGATGCTCGCGTAGTGGTGCCTGACGATCGTGAAATCGGGCAGCTTGGGCACCGAGGTCAAACACGGCCGATGCGAGCAGCCCCGCGACCAACGAGCACCAGCGCGCCGGGGACGGCCGGGGCCAGGAAGCGGAGTGCGAGGATGAGCGCGAGCGAAAGCCCCCCGACGAGCAGCGTCGTCCAATGGATGTCGCCCAGCGATCCGATCCATGCCGCCAGCGCGCGCCAGGCGCTGTCACCCTTCGAGGACGTGCCGGTGAGCTTCGGCAGCTCCCCGATGACCACGTCCACCGCTGCGCCCGCCAGGGCCCGGGCGGGTGGGGATCTGCCGCGACGTGCAGAGGAGGGCGTAGGTGATCGCCCGCGCGGCTGCGGCGTAGAGACCGTCCTGGAGCGGCACACCGGCGATGCCCGCGTATCCGAGGTTCTTCGGCACGACCAGCCGCGGTGACGGCGATGCTCGCCGTCAGATCACCGCGCAGCCACCGCCGCTTGTACCGAGGCAGCAAAAATCGGCCGCCGGCGCGTAATGCGCGAGCCCACCGTGCTTCCGATCCCTGGTCGCCATGGCTACCGGTGACCGGTGTACAGAGCGGCCCGGCGGGCGCCATCATCCGATCGGGATGATGCAACTCTTCCGCGGCGGGGACACCGTGGCGGTGTGTCTGAGAGCTTCGATCCTCCCTCTGTCGACCGGCCGGTTGCACCCGAGTCAGAGCGGACGATGTACCGGATCGCGCGGCTGGGTGAGGTCCGGGTCCAGCAGCATTGGCTTGCCCTCGCGCTTGCGGCGCGCGAGCCAGTAGAGCAGCCCCGCCATCGCGAGTGCCCAGCGCTATTACCACGGCGACGTAATCGCCCCCTTCCTTTGCCACACCAGGATGCCGAGCACGATCCCGCCCATGCCCAGGATCGAAAACCCGGCTCCGACGAGGTCGACGCCCCGCGGTGCGGTGTATGGCGCGTCGCGGACGAGTCCGATGCCGGACAGGACGATCAGGATCACGACGTCCTCGAGCAGAAACGCGACCCGCCAGGACAGATACGTGGTAATGAGGCCCCCGATCAGCGGTCCGACCGCGGCGGCAATCGCGGCGGCCGCCCCGACGAGGGCATAGGCCTTCCGTTGAGCGTCGCCTTCGAAGTTGCCATGGATCAGGGATTGCATCGCGGGTAGCAGCAGCGATGCACCGGGTCCGAGGAACGCGCAGACACGAGGGACGTTGCGATCTTCGGACACTTCCGGCGCCTTGCGCAAGGCGCGGAGTGCGCGAGAAGGAGGGCGACATCGTTGGCACAGGACGTCTGCTTGAGCGCTAGCGCGGTATGAATCGGGCACGATGCTTCGCAGGTGTTCGGGCTGGGACGCATTGGGCTCTGGCGCAGTGCAGTCGGCCGCGTACGATCCTTGCGTGGTAATTGCTCCAGAGCATCAAGGTTTCGCGCGGCAGATTGAGGTGTGGCGCTCGGTTGATCGGATGCCAACGTTCCGCGCGCTGCGCAGGTGCCGAGGGGCTTGCTCGAGTTCGTCGCCGATCCCGCCAGCCCGCGACCTTAGTTAGGGCCGAGCTCGATCCGACCCGCGGGGTGATCGTGCGCTGCAGGTCGGGTACACGAGGCGCGCTCGCAGCGCGCCTTGAAGACTCTGGGTTACGAGGACGTCGCCAACCTTGACGGTGGCTTCAGCGTGCGCAAGGAAGCCGGCTTGCCAATCGACGAGCACCATTCGGACATCTAAGATCTCCAGTTTTAGACCCGAGGCCCGGTTCCAGCGCCTCATTGGAGGGTTGTCATATGAGTCACGCGAAGCAGACGAAACAGGACGCGCAAGCGGTCGAGAAGCTTGGCCGCAAGCGCTACGAGAAGGAGCTCGCTCGTCTGCAGGGGGAGCTGGTTCGGCTTCAGGAGTGGGTCGTGCGCGAGGGGGCCAAGGTCTGCATCGTGTTCGAAGGCCGGGACACGGCCGGCAAGGGCGGGGTAATCAAACGGATCACCGAGCGGGTGAGCCCGCGCGTGTTCCGGGTGGTCGCGCTGCCGGCACCGACCGACCGCGAGAAGTCCCAGATGTATGTCCAGCGCTACCTGCGGCATTTTCCGGCTGGCGGCGAGGTCGTCATCTTTGACCGCAGCTGGTATAACCGCGCCGGGGTCGAGCGGGTAATGGGCTTCTGCTCTGAGGACGAGGCATTTCGATTCTTGCGACTGGCGCCATTGGTTGAGAGGGCGATGGTTGACTCCGGGATTATCCTGCTCAAGTACTGGCTCGAGGTCGGACAGGAAGAGCAGACGCGGAGAATCGAGTCGCGGATCAACGACCCGCGCAAGGTCTGGAAACTGTCGCCGATGGACCTCAAGTCCTACAGCCGCTGGTATGACTACTCCCGGGCCCGTGACGAGATGTTCGCCGCGACCCACACGGAATTCGCTCCCTGGCACGTCGCTGACTCAAACGATAAGAAGCGCGCCCGGCTGAACATCATCAGCCACCTGCTTGAGCAGCTCCCTTACGACTCACCAGCCCGCGAGCCAGTCGTGCTCCCAGCTCGCGAGAAGCGAAGCGGCTACCGCGAGCCCGACCACTCCCACCAGTACATCCCAGCCAAGTACTGAGTCGTCGAGATGACGATTCACCCATGCCCGTGCGCAATTCGTGGCGAGCGCTCCAGCGCCTGCAACACCGCTGGTCAGTCGTCAGCGCGCCGCCGGGTGCAGACGTGAGCGCATCCGGTTCCCGCGGGGCGGCGGTCGTGCCTTCCGCGCCTGCCGCGACCGCCTCGGCTCGCCGAGTTGATGCACTCCCCCGGCGCAGCTGCGATCCGCAATCGCAGGGGAATGTGCGCGGACGCGGATCGACTGGGCGCGGTTTCTGCTCGACGGGGTGGCCATGCTGGCCGGCATCTCGGTCTACCGGTCAGCGCGGAGCCACATGACCGAACCGGAACCCGTGCCTGCGTCTCGCGTCGGGCCGCCGAGTGCTGATCTGGCTAGGCGGCGGTCTTCTGCTGGCGGCGGAGCTGGATCGCCTTGTCGCCCCACACGAGCGCAGGCGCGATCAGCGACAGGCCGAGCACGATGGCCCACTGGGTGCCGGTGAGCGACTCGGTGTCGAGCAGGCGCTGGAACATGTTGAGCTCGACGCCGGCCCAGGTGAGGAACCAGCCGAGGATGATCCAGCCCATGTAGGGGAACAGCGGCGAGGACCAGGGCGCCTCGCGCTCGCGCCGCATCACGAAGCCGAGGTTCACGGCTGTGAAGGCCACGACGGCAAACGCCATCGTCATCGACACCGACGCGTGCGTCGTGCTCGGCTCGTCCGGTCCGAGGTCGAGGACGAGCAGCGCCGTGACGGCCACCACCAGGCCGCTGAGCACCCACCGGATGATCTGGGGCCGGTTGACGATCCGCGTCCCGGGCCTGCGGGGCGGTCGTTGCATCACGCCCGGATCGGGAACATCGACGATGAACCCGATCACCACCGTGACGACGACGAAGAACTTGCAGAACAGCAGTTGCATCGGGAACAGCGCCACGCCGTCGTTGATGTTGAAGATCGTGGCCAGCAGCATCAGCTGCAGCACCGAGGACAGGATCGTCAGTTGGAGCTTCACGTAGGAGGTGATTCTGCGGTAGATGTCGCGGCCGAGGTCGACCGCGCGTACGAGCGTCGCGAAGTTGTCGTCAGTCAGGACGATCTTGGCCGCCTGCTTGGAGACCTCGGAGCCGCTTCCCATCGCGACCCCGATGTCGGCCTGCTTGAGGGCCGCGGCGTCGTTGACGGCGTCGCCGGTCATCGCCACGACATCGCCCGACTGCTGCATCAGCTTGGCCAGCCTCAGCTTGTCCTCCGGCGCGACGCGGCCGAACACATGCAGGTTCGGGAGCTGGCGCACGACCTCTTCGTCGGGGAGATGCTGCAGCTCGGTGCCGGTGAGAACGCCGGGGCCGAGGCCGAGCTGGTCGGCGATCGCACGGGCGGTGACGGTATGGTCACCGGTGATCATGCGAACGTCGATGCCGGCGCTGAGCGCCATCTGGACGGCGTCGACGGCCTCGGAGCGGAGCGGGTCGATGATGCCGACCAGCGCGACGAGAATGAGGTCGCGCACGGACGCCATCGGATCGGCGATCGCTGCCGACATCGCCTGATCATCGAGATCGCGTGCGGCGAACGCGAGCACGCGCAGCCCCTTTGCGGACAGCTGCTGGTTGGCGTCCAGGATCTCCTCTCGGACCTCGTCGATCGGGATCTCCTGGCCGTGCCAGAGCGCCTGGCTGCAGAGCCCCACGACCACGTCTGGCGCGCCCTTGACGGTCATGAAGTGCCGCTCCTTGAGGATCCCGCCGGCGAGCCAGTCGGGACGGTCGTGGCAGGTCGCCATGAACTTGTACTCGGAGTCGAACGGCACCTCGGCGCGTCGCGCGAGCGAATTCCGTGTCTGCTGCGCGTCGGCGCTCAGCTTCGCGGCAAGCACGACCAGGGCGGCCTCGGTAGGGTCGCCGATGATCGACTCGTCATCGGCCACGGTGGCGTCGCTGCACAGCGTGAGCCCCAGCGCGACGCGCCGGAAATCGGGAAGCTCCGACCCGGCGATCCCGAGGATCGTCCCGGACTTGCGGTAGCCGCCGCCCTCCACCTGAAACCAATCTCCGCCGGCCAGCATCGTGGTCGCGGTCATCTGGTTCAGCGTCAGCGTCCCGGTCTTGTCGCTGTTGATCACGGTCGTCCCGCCGAGCGTTTCGACGTCGGCGAGCGATTTCACGACCGCCTTCGACTCGGCCAGCCGCTGAGCGCCCGAGGACAGCATCGCCTGCACGAATGTCGGCAGGCCCACCGGGATCGAGGCAATCGCGGTCGAGATGCACAACAGCACCACGGTGTCGAACGACTGACCACGGGCGATGCCGAAGATCGCGATCACCGCCACCGCCAACCACGCCACGGACCCGAACACCTTCGTCATCCCGTCCAGCTCTTTTTGTAGGGGCGACCGCTGCCGCTGCGTCGCGGTGACCATGTCGGCGATCCGCCCCATCTCCGTCGCCGACCCCGTCGCCGTCACCGCCACGGCGGCCGTCCCACGCGTCACCTGCGTGTTCTGGAACACCATGTTGGTGCGGTCGCCGAGCCCCGTCTCGGCATCCAGCACGCTCGTCGCATCCTTCGCCACCGGCGCGCTCTCGCCGGTCAGCGCCGCCTCCTGGAGCTCCAGGCTCGCGGACGTCGCGATCCGGCCATCCGCCGGGACGACGTCACCGGCCTCGAGCAAGGCGATATCACCCGGCACCAGCCTGGTCGATTCGACCTCCTCGACCGCGCCATCACGGCGCACCCGGGCGTGCGGCACCTGCAAATGCGCGAGTGCCTCGACGCTGGCCCGCGCCTTCAGCTCCTGGGACGAGCCCATCACCACGTTGAATGCCACCAGGCCCAGTACGAAGACGCCGGTCGGAACCTGCCCGACGACGAAGCTCGCCACCGCGACGATCAGCAGCATGATGTTCATCGGGTTAGACAGCTGTCCCCGCGCCACCTCCCACCGGCTCGGGGGCGGCTCCGTCGGCAGCTCGTTGGGTCCGTACTGCCCCAGCCGCCGCTCGACCTCGCCGGCGTCCAGCCCCCGCTCGGGATCGACGCCCAGCTCTGCCGCGACATCGCCAGCCGACATGCTGTGCCACAAGGACTTGGGGGTGGTCTGCTCGATCGTCGTTATTCCCATCTCCGAAGGGTCGCCAGGCGTCTGGAGCTAACCGCGGATCGAGGATTGTGCCAGGGCGCGGCCGCGCATGATCCGATCCGGGTGAACGTCTTCGCGCCGCCGCGGGGGGCGGGGCGAGCAGAATCGCGGGCAAATAGCCCTTCCACGACGCAATTCCACGAGGCGTCCGTTCCCGGACCCCTGCGTGAGGTAAGCGATGACCCCTGCGGGCGCCGACTACCGCCCCCACGCCGAGGGCACGGCCCTCCGGACTATCAGCCGGAGATGGGTCAACGACGCCCCCGCGGTACGGCGCGTCGACATCGGCGTCGCGATCGGCGTCACCGGGACCGAGGTCACCAAGGAGGCGGGGTGAGAGGGTGCTCACCGACGACAACTTCGCGGCCATCGTCGCGGACGTCGACGGCGGTCGTCCTCTACGACAACCTCATGAAGGACGTCCGCGTCCAGGTCGTGATGCTCGGCGGGTTCTGTTCCTGCACTACACGATCGAGAACGCCGGTTCCTACAGATGATCAGGAAACAAGCCCCGGTCACGGCCTGACCCATGGGTCGTCAGTCATGCGGCCAAGCCTCGACTCGCTAGCTGATGGCATCCGGGTAGGTCGCCCCGGGCGGCTTGCGGGCCGCTCTCCTCTGCGCGGGCGCGGGCGCGTGCCGCGTCGGTCTCGAGTTCGCGCGGCCCATGATCAGCTTCCCAGTCTCGGAGGCGAAGCCGAACCTGACCGCGGCGAAGATGACTCTCAGTTTCGCCGACGCGCTCAGGGCGTCTGCGGGACAGGCGATCACGGAGAGGCTCGAATGGTTGATCAGGCGGCGAATGCGCGCACTGGGACGTGGAGGGTGTTGGTCTGGAGCGCGAAGTCACGCTCCACGGGCCGCCGTCCCAGCGGCGAATCGCGCCGATGCCCGGGACGAACTCCAGTTTGGCTGGAATTCTGCCGAGAAATCGCCATAAAACGCATTCTCTCGGCAGAAATGGCGTCACCACGGACCCCCGCAAAAGGGCCGAAAACCTGGGCTTATCAGGATGTTTCTTAGGTGGGCGGTACTGGACTCGAACCAGTGACCCCCTGCTTGTAAGGCAGGTGCTCTACCAGCTGAGCTAACCGCCCGAGCCCGGATGGTACGACTCCCGCTAGCATCGCGAGGGCATGGGACACCGGAGCTCGCTGCTTGGATGCCAACTGCGTTTGTCCTGTTCGCATCGGCCAACGACCGGGGCGGGAAGTGTCCTGGTAGGCGGGAAGACGCCGGTCGATGAACTCCCTGCCGCTTGATCTGCGGCAGACGCTGGCGGTGGCGAGGAGGCTGCTGGCGGCAACGCCGGCGCAAATCCAGAGCCGCCTCTCGCGTGCGGTGCGCGACGCGCCTGACGAGCGGCTCGAACGACTGATGCAGACACCGGTGCGCCACGTCGTGCTCGAAGCCTTGTTCTGGCGTTTGTCACAGCGGCTCGATCCTTGGCGTACCGTGGCCATCGATGCGTCGATTCGCTTGCGGATCACAGGCCGTTCCGATCGCATCGTCGACGTCTACGACCTGGAGCTGGCCGCGGACGGCTGTCGAGTTGCGCGTGGGCCGGCCGGTCGTGAACCGCGGCTCACGATCACAGTCGACACGGTGCAACTGCTGAGACTCGCCGCCGGAGACTCCGATCCGCTGCGCGCCTATCTGCGCGGCGGTTTGCGGGTGTCAGGCGACGTCGCCCTGGCTGCCAAGCTGGCATGGCTGCTGGGCGCGCCTTCCGCCGGCGGCGCACGACACGGTTGACGTACCGGGGCCGATGTTGGGCTCGTCGAGGCCCATTCGGTGCGGCGTCGCCGGGACGCGGTGCTGACGACTACAGTACCCCCAGGGGGAATCGAACCCCCGCTACCAGCGTGAAAGGCTGGCGTGCTCACCTCTACACCATGGGGGCGAAGCTTGAAGCCATTCTAAGGGGCCTAAGTCGCGATCGCGAGAGCCGCCTGACGCCCACTCCGAGCCTTCGATGGCGCACGGAGCACGACCACAGTCGACCCTAGGTACTCGTCGGTCTCGGGCACGAACAGATGGGGTTCGCCGATGAATCCAAGCTTGATTGCCTCCTGCGCGACCTGGTCCGCCGAGATCCGATCAAGCGAGAGCAGGACGTCATGCGCCTCGTGACGACCCGCCGGCCCGGAGATCTCGCGGCGGCGGTGGATCACCGCCCGATCGCCCTCATCGATGACCTCGAGCAGTTGGGTGCTGTAGCGCAATCCGGCGATGTCGCACGCGTCAGGCCGAGGCGGCAGCGGGTGTTCCTCGTCGAAGCAGCCCGTCGCATCGGCCACGGCAGCCGCGAGCAGACCGCCAGGCTCGAGATGAGCGAGCGCGCGCCGTAGGAACGCCGCGCGCCCGCCGGCGCCTCCGAGTAGCTGGAGGGTCTGCATCGCAACGAGCATCAGCGAGAACCGACGCCGAAGCGTGAACTCGCGCGCGTCGGCAAGGACTGTCTCGACCGGCAACCCGGCGGCGCGACAGGCGAGCGCTTGCAGCAGTGGCGCCGCCACGTCCATAGCGACAACCTCGACGCCGCTAGCCGCGAGGTCGATGGTCACCCGCCCGGTGCCCGCTCCGACGTCGAGCACTACGCCTCCGACGTTGCGGGCGAGAGCACGCCAGAGCGGCAGATCCTCGATGTACCCGCCGCACTCCAGGTCATGCCAGAGCGCGTCCAGGTTCATCGCGACTGCCGCGCTGGAGCTCGCGTGTAGCGCGCTGTCCGCGCTAGCGCGCCGGTCCGCGCGTCACAAAACGGTTGCCGAGGACCGGCAGCTGCCCATCCGATCAACCCCCCGTTGCCAGCTGCATCGTGCTCGGGACTGACTCCTTGATCGACTGCCCCTTGGCCGCAGCCGTGCTCTTGATCTGATCGACTTGCGAGTTGAGGCTGTCGATGTCGGACGAACTGGCCGAGCCGCTCGTGATCGAGGTCTTCAGCGATTTCAGCTTGTCGCCGAGCGCGGTGAGCGGAGCAACCAACGGACTGAGGAGCTTGCTGCTCTTCGCGTTTGCTGCCGCCAGCTTCACCTCGTGGTACACGAACAAGCCGGCGAGGCCCGCTTTGGCCAAGGTAAGCTTGTGCGACCCCGGATT
>Ga0335078_10010506_pt1 | contig 13710 bp, 7 predicted proteins | sample Lox_Sample_32_FD_206711 | JGI IMG/M metagenome (GOLD analysis project Ga0335078, IMG submission 206711) | Soil microbial communities from Loxahatchee National Wildlife Refuge, Florida, United States - Lox_Sample_3.2 | ecosystem: Environmental > Terrestrial > Soil > Wetlands | place: USA: Florida...
CGGATATGCAGATACTGCCGCACGCCGTCGCGGTTGGTATCGGTATCGCTGAGCGAGGGATTGCTGAGGAAGTGCATCAGCCACTCGGGATTCACGCGCGCCCCCTCGCCGATCAGCGTGGGCGGCTTCTGATCCGCCCAGTCGGGATCCTGGTACCGGCGAATGCCTTCGATGATGGTGGTCTGTCCGACGTGCACGCGGTGGCAGCCCATGCAATTGTACTTGCGCACCACCCACCAGCCGTCGATGATGTCCTGGCGCTGGTCGGTGGGATTGTAGAAGTACCGCGGCGGCACGCTGGCGTCGACGGACCCCTCGAGGAAGGTGGTGACTTCGTCGATCTCCGGCTTCGAGAAATTGAAGTTCGGCATCTTCAGCCGGTCCTGCGGAGCTTTTTCTTTGCCCTGGTCGTATACTGCCGGGTCGGCCAGCTTGTGTTCGAAGAAGCCCTTGTGGGTCAGCCAGCCTTCTTCTTCGGCCTTGTGGCCGAGCAGGGCGAAATCCAGGCGCTCGATCGGTTTCGACCCTTCCTTCGTCAGCTCGGTGCCGATGCGCGGCTCATCTTCCAGGCCGGCGATCTCGTGGCAGCCGGCGCAGCCGTAGAAACGCACCCGGTCGCGACCTTTGTCCACCAGCTTGGGATCGTCCATGTAGCTGGCATCGGCATAAGTGGCGTTGTTATGCTTGCGCGTCATCAGGTAACTGGCGATATCGCGCGCTTCGTCTTCCGTAAGCCGCAAGCTCGGCATCGGAGTCATCTGCTGCACTTGCAGGATGTGGCCGTCGTTGGGGCACTTGTCGTGGTCCAGGTCGAAAACATAGGGCAGACCGTGTTTCTTGTAGTCGTCTTCGGTAAGATCGCGCTTCTCGTACGCGCAGTATGGGGCGGTGCGTTGGCGCGGATTGTGCACCCAGCGCACGATGTAGTCGTAATTCGCTTTTTCGCCCTCGCGGCTCAGGTTCGCGGCGAACGTCCCGCCCTGCTTCTGCGAGCCTTCGCCCATGGAATGGCAGGCCATGCAGCCGCGGGTTTCGAAAGCTTCCTGGCCTTTGACGGGATCGCCTGGTTTTTGCTGCTCCAACTGGCCCTTCACGCCGGATTGCCAGATAAACGCCGCGATGGCTTTCCGGTCGTCATCGGATAGCCGGAAAGTCGGCATTTTCGTGCCTTCGCGCCAGGCGTGGGGATCTTTCAGCCACTCGGGAATCCATTCCTTGCGCAGTTTCATGCGCACTTCTTTCAAACTCGGCCCGACCTTTTTCACTTCCCGCACCAACTCGGCCGAGCGCCGGTCCAACTGATCGATCTGGGCATCCATCCCGCTTGAACGGACGCGCAGATCGTTGGCGTGGGCGAACAGCTTCTTGGCTTCGTCATTCGATGTCTTCGGATTGTTGGCCCTGGCATCCGTGAACGTGACCTCGCGCGCCCACTCAGCCTTCTGCTGATCGTCCTGGTGGATCTGCTGGTTCACCGCCGAGATTTCGTCCGCCTCGCGGTCGAAACCCTCGTACCGATGGCAGCCCATGCAGCCGCGCAGGCGGAAGATCTCGCGGCCGGCGTTGAGCGTGGGGGCCATCTCGGTAACGATTTCTTTCACGTGGCACTGCTGGCATCCGGCCTCGATATTCTCTTTGTGGTGGAGCGGCCAAAGCCAGTATTTGTTATATCCGTGCGCCTTTTCCACGCTGGAAAGTGCCACCCCGTTGCCGCCGTGGCACGGCGTGCAGCCGAATTCCTCGGGGTCGTGGATCTTCAGCAGCTCCTTGTTCGGATGGCTGGCGAAAACTTCGTTGCCGCCCATCGCCGCCGCCGTCAGCGTCACCGGCTCGCGCGTTCCCAAATGACAGGACTCGCAGCGATCGACGAGGTCGATATCCTTGATATGGATCTGGCGGATCTTGATGTCGAACGTGCTCAGCGAATTTACCACCGAGTCGATGGTGGTCACGCTGGCGTCGCTGATACGGTCGGCCAGGTACTGATCGCGCTGCTTGCGCAGGGCCGTGGCCTTCGCCAGAATTTCGACGTTGGCCTGCAACTTCTGCGCCTTCTCGTCCTTCCACGCCTGAAGTTGCTTGTCCATCTGGTCGAAGTTCATCACGCGGGGCTCGGATTCGCCGGGGATGCCGACCTTGCGGGTGCCGGCCCGCAGTTCCGCGATCTGCCGGCGCAGCGAATCCTTGCGGCTTTCGCTGCCGCTTACTTCAATCTCGTAAGTCAGCGAGCCGATATGGCTGCGAACCTCCTGAAACGGATCGTTTAGCGCCTGAATCTTGGGTATGAGATCGTTGACCGCATCGGTGTTCTTCCGGGCGAGGGGCGTGGCCTCCGCTTCCGCCGCGCGCATGGCCGCGTCGAGCTGTTTATACTGCGGCGATGCCTTGATCTGCGCTTCGTGCCGCCCTTCGGGCGTCCGCAGTTCGTCGAGGTACGCGGAGTAGAGTTTTTCGAACCGCGCCTGGTATTTCTTCCACGGACGGATGCCGTATACCTCGTCGTAGAGGCCCCAGATCATGGAGAGCACTAACAGAACCGACCAGATGAATAACGGCTTGCTCAGCGAGGAACTAGTTACCGGATCTTTCTCTTGATCGCTCATATGTTAGTCACTCAAATGGTAAGTTGCTTATATGTTGAACCACGGCGTCACCCAGACGTACTTGATGCGGAACAGTTGCCGCGCCAGGATCTTCACCGGCAGCGCCAGCATGATGACCAGGAACGTCTGCATCACCACGTACTGCAGAACGCTCATGCGCGCGTAGATCTTGCGATTGAAAGCCGTCTTGGTGATCAGCTTATGGATCAGGATAGCGGCCGCCACCACGTACATTCCCACTACCGCCGCGCCGAAGACGATTTTCCCGATGCGACCGGTGATGCCGAAGATATCCGGCAGGTCGCGGTTCACCTCGAAAATCAAGCGGTTGTGGTCCCAGGTGGTGCCCGGCCAGAACCACATCCAGCCCGGCCCGCGGATCAGCGTGCCAATCACGATCATCGAGACCCACAGCACGATGAATCCGAAGATAAAGGTCAGAATCGAGAATTTGCGCTGCTTGTACGTGTAATATCCGTTGCCCAGCGGGTTGGCATCGATATAAGGAATCACCATCAGCCCGATGATGATCAGCGAGGGCATGACTACGCCGGCCATCCACGGGTCGAAATACACCAGCATTTCCTGCAAGCCGAGAAAATACCACGGCGCCTTCGAGGGATTCATGGTCAAAGTCGGATTCGACGGCTCTTCGAGCGGCGCGTTCAGCGTGATCGACCAGACCATCAGAATCACCGTGACGATGATAGCCGCCAGGAACTCGATGCGCAGCAGGTACGGCCACACGTGGACTTCCTTCGCCCATCCCGGCTTATAGGGTTGGACTTTGCGGTGGTGCGTCTTGGCCATCGCCGGATCGCCTTCGAGCTGCGCGATCAAACGGTCGTTGGCGAATGCCTGCCGCAGTCCGTACCAGGTGTAAAACGGCACTACGAACAGCAGAAGCACGATCGGAATGTTGTCCGGCGTGCTGACGATCGTCCAAAGCTGGTGGAAATCCATATCACACCTTCTTCACGTCCTTGATCTCGCTCTCCAGCACGACCGGCGCCGGACCGGATATTCCACCGTCTTTGCGCACGCGCCAGAAATGCACCACCATGAAGGCCGACGCGATGATGGGAATCGCCACGCAGTGCCAGATGTAGGCGCGGAGCAGGGCATTCGAGTCCACGATCGAGCCGCCCAGCAGTCCGAAACGGACATCGTTGAAAGGAGTCATGCCGAGTTGCGGTCCGAACGGTCCCATGTGGCCGAGCAGCGGAGTCGCGCGCGCCATGTTGGTGCCCACCGTGACGGCCCAGAATCCCAACTGATCGTCGGGAAGCAGGTAGCCGGTGAAACTCAGCAACAACGTCATTACCAGCAACAGAACGCCCACCACCCAATTGAATTCCCGCGGCTTCTTGTACGACCCCGTTAGAAAGACGCGGAACATGTGGAGCTCGACCATGATCACCATGAGATGCGCGCCCCAGCGGTGCATGTTGCGCAGCAATTTCCCGAACGGAACGTCGCTCTCCAGGTAGAGGATGTCGCGGAACGCCACTACTTTCGAAGGATGGTAGTAGAACATGAGCAGCGTGCCGGTGAAAACCAGCGTGATGTAGACGTAGAACGTCATGCCGCCCATGCCCCACGTGTAGTTGTAAGCCACCGCGTCGCGATTGATCTTCGCGGGGTGCAGATGCAGGAAGACGTTGCTGAGCACGCCGAGCGCGCGGCTGCGCGGCGTCTCGTCGTGCTTGACGCGGAGCACCGATTTCCAGAGGTCGGTCTTCTCCGGCGCCTTGATCGTCTCCTTGAATTCCTCGGTGGCGCGCGCCTGCACGGCCTTGGCGTTGGCGACGACCTTGGTGACCACGCTCCCGCCGCCGTTGCCGTTTCCGCCCCGGCCCGATCCGTTCCCGCCCGGCGCGGATGCCGGCGGGGTAGTATTGTGTCCGTTGGTTTCAGCCATGATGAGACCTCACACGTTGCGCAGAATGGCGCCGTCGTCGCCGAATTGGGAGCGCTCGCCTTTGGGCCAGGAATACGCGTGGCTCGTGTCCACCACAATCTGCCCTTGGGCGTTCAATTCCACGTGCGCGCGATCCATGGGGCGCGGCGCGGGACCCTCGAAGTTGATGCCTTCGGAGTCGTAGCCGCTGCCATGGCACGGGCACTTGAACTTGTTCTCGCTCGGTTTCCAGTCGGGCGTACATCCCAGGTGCGTGCAGATGGCGATGATGACGAAAATCCCCTCGGTGTTGCGGACGACCCAGATGCGGTGGTCCTTTTGGAACTTGGTATCGACCCCAAATCCGAAATCGGTCGGATACCCGATGGTGAATTTGGTTTTCGGCTCGTAAAGAGCGCGCGGGAAAAAGAAACGCAGGAACATCAGCAAATTGATGCCCAGCGTTCCCAACACGGCGGCCATCACGAAACGCCGGCGGCGCGCAATGGTCCGCTCCTGGTCGGGATCTTCCTGCCTGGAAAAAATGGATTTGAAAGCCTGGATGAGGGACGGCTTGGAAGCGGGTGGCGCGGCGCTCTTGGGAGCCGCGCCGGGAGGCTCTATCGTAGTGTTCGCCATATTTCCCCACGACCGTTCGAAAACGTACCGAACGGTCATCCTCTTACTCCATCGAAACAGCACCCACGGAGTGCTCAAACGAACGTGCGACCAGCGAAAGCGAACCTTACCTCAAAGCGTTACCCGATTTCTGGAAATGGAATGGCCCCAATGGACTACCTGAAGAAGGTCCCTCATTTTGCCGTATCAAACGTCGCATCCGCTCCGGGTGTTAACTTTGTTCATCGGCTATTCTACACCCGATCGGCCCCGGCGCAAGTGCCCCCGGGCAAAATCCGAGTAAGTGGTATGATCGGGTCTTATTATGAACTTATTGAGAAGGACCGGGGGAGCGGCGCTTTTTCAGTTCTTTTCCCGTGCGGTCAAAGGCCTGGTCTGGGTGCGGCGGACTTCAGTCCGCCACCGGACCAGCGGGACCAATGTCCCGCGCAGGCTCCCACCCGGAAGATAAGCATTCCCGGACGTCGAAAGTTAGCATACTAGCCGGCCCCTATCCAACTTCAATCTGGCACTCAAATGCCAATTCATCCAAATTTGATGCGTGCGGTCCGATTCGAGGCGGTGGGCGTATCTCATCCTCTTGGTCTGTCTGAGCCAGCGCTGTCTGGCCCAGCGCTATCCTTTTCAAATGTACGGCCAGGCGGAGGGGTTAACCAATCTCTCCGCCACCGCACTGGCGCAGGATACCACCGGATTTCTTTGGGTCGGCACGCAGAACGGCCTGTTTCGCTATGACGGCGCGCGCTTCGATATGTTCGGCACCGCGCAGGGACTGCCCACCAGCGAAATCGTCAGCGTGGTGGATTCCGGCGGCACGCTGCTGGTGGCCACCACGGGCGGCGTGGCTTTCTATGCGCACGAACATTTCGTGCGCGTTCCATTTAATGGATCGATGGCGGCTACCACGCGCCGCCAGGGGGTTGCCGCGGACGATGCGGAGAACGTTTACCTCGCCACCGCCAATGGCCTGCTGGAGCGGCGGCACGTGGGTCCGTCCGTGCTGCTCCGCACTCCCGGCGGCGATAACGCGATTTACAGCGTGTTCCGCGATGCGCAGGCGCGAATCTGGGCCGGTTGCGGAAACCGCCTCTGCCTCGTCGATCGCGACGCCCTCGTCGTGATACCAGGGGAGATCCCGCCGGACCACTGGCGTTCGTTGCGCGACGATCGTCAAGGCAACCTGTGGATGCTCGGCCAAAAAACCATTGGCGTGCGCCGCGCCGCGGACGGCAAATTTGAGGCGCTGCCGCCGGTTCCATTCCATATGGACGGCTTTGAGCCGCTGTTAGGCGACCCCGTGCTCGAACTCGCCTGGAATGGCGATGTCATCATCTCCAGTCCGGTCGGACTCTGCCGGTGGGACGGCAAAGGCTGGCGCTTGATCGACCGGCGATCCGGTCTGTTGAACACCGACATCAGCGCCCTGCTGGCCGACCGCGAGGGATCGCTGTGGGTGGGACTGGCCGGGCTCGGCCTGGCCCGCTGGCTGGGTTATGCGGAGTGGGAGAATTGGAGCGCCGCTGAAGGATTGCCGAACGACGCCATCTGGGCGCTTCACCGCGACCGCGCCGGCACCATGTGGGTGGGGACTCGCTCGGGCCTGGCATTTGCGCGCGGCGGAGCGGGATCTCCCGCGCGCTGGACGGAACGGCCGGAATTCGCCGGGCGCATGATTCTCTCCCTGGCTCACTCGCGCGACAACTCGCTTTGGGTAGGCACCGGAAACGATGGCCTGTTCCGCATCGATAGCGTCACCGGACGCGTCGAGAGCATTCGCATCGCTGGAAAAAAGACCTACGCGCCGCAGGTTTTTGTCGATCGCGACGGCTTCGTGTGGACCACCGGATTGGGCGCGCTCTACCGCAGCGTGACGCCGGCCGTTGGCGGCGCGCCGCCATTCACTGCCCTCGACGTTCCCGGCCAGCCGGCCGGCGAGCATTACTATCAATTCGCGCAAGATCCGCGTGGCCGCATCTGGGTGACTAGCTCGCATGGTTTGCTGTGTTTCGATGATGGCAACTGGACCCGCTTCACCACCGACGACGGCCTGCTGCAAAACGTCGCGCGTCCGCTGACGGTGGGAGCCGATGGCAGCGTCTGGTTGGGGTTTGCCGACGCGGTGGGAATCTCGCACCTGATCGAGGCTGGATCATCGGGTTGGAAAACCGATTCCGCGCCGCTTCCGAGCGGGCTGAGTTCCGATTTCCTGGGCACCGCCGCCGATGGATCCATCTGGTACGGCACCGACAAAGGCATCGAGGTCTTCGGCGGCGGCAGATGGCGGCACTACGGCCAGTTGGACGGGCTCGTCTGGGACGATTGCAACAGCCGCGCCTTCCTGGCCGACGCCGATGGCAGCGTGTGGATCGGCACCAGCCGCGGCCTCTCGCACTTCCGCGGGCAGCCCCACCTGCCTGCCGCGGCCCCCACCGTGACGGTGACCGGCGCCGAGTTGGGAAATACCCACCTGGAGCTCAACCGCGTCTCCACGGCGCCCTATACGGATCAGTACCTGGTGGTCCGCTTCACCGCGCCGGTGCTGTTCGACAATCGCGATCGAAGCTTCCGCTATCGCCTGTCCGGCATCGATCGGGATTGGGTGGAGGGTCCGCAAGGCGAAGCGCGCTACGCCAACCTCCCGCCCGGCCGGTACACTTTCGAGGTCCTGGCGCGTAACGGCAACGGCGCATGGAGCGCGGAACCGGCCACGCTGCGCTTCGCCATCCAGGCGGCCTGGTGGCAAACCTGGTGGTCCTGGCTGGTGCTGGGGTGCCTGATGACGTGGTCTTTCCGCGCCTGGTGGCACCGCGTGAAACAGCGCCACCAGCGCGAACAGGTGCGCCTGGAGCTGGCGATTCAGCAGCGCACGCGGGAACTGGCATTGGAAAAAGCGCGCGCCGAAAAGGCGAACCAGGCCAAGAGCGAGTTCCTGGCCAACATGAGCCACGAAATCCGCACGCCCATGAATGGCGTGATCGGCATGACCAACCTGCTGTGCGAGAGCGATCTTACTGACGAACAGCGCGAATGGGCCGACGCCGCGCTGCTTTCCGCCGAATCGCTGCTCTCGATCATCAACGATATTCTGGATTTCGAAAAAATCGAGGCCGGCCGCCTGACCGTGGTGCGCGAAACGTTCGATCTTCACGCCACCGTCGATGAATGCGTGCGCATGCTCGCCGGCAGGGCGATGGCGAAAGGTGTGGGCTTGAGCTGCGAGTATCCGCCGGACGCTCCCCGCCACGTCGTGGGCGATTGTGTCCGCGTGCGCCAGGTAATCCTGAACTTCCTGAGCAACGCGGTGAAATTCACCGACCGGGGTTCCGTGCGCGTGACGGTCGAATACCACCGCGACAGCTCCCATGAATGGACCATCGGGGTCACCGATACCGGCATCGGGATCGACGCGGAAACCCAACCCCGGCTGTTCGGCAAATTCGTGCAGGCCGATTCCTCCACCGCACGAAGATACGGCGGCACCGGATTGGGCCTCGCCATCAGCCGCCAACTCGCGGAACTCATGGGCGGCAGCGTGGGTTTCCGCAGCACGCCGGGAATCGGATCGACATTCTGGACGAAGCTGCCGTTGCCTCCGGCCCCCGTTGCGGCGGCGAACCGGTTGGTTCCGCCGCTTCCAAGCGAGCCCGTCGAGGGCAATCGCCGGCTCGTGTTGCTGGCGGAAGACAACGCCGTAAATCAAAAGCTTGCCTGCCATCTTCTGGCCAAGCTCGGTTGCGACGTGGACGTGGCGGGCAACGGCGTGGAGGCGCTGGAGCGCTGGAACCGGCGGCCCTATGATGTCATCTTCATGGATTGCCAGATGCCCGGCCTGGACGGCTACGAGACCACGCGGCGCATTCGCGCGTCGGGCGGGCGCGGCGCGCAAATCCCGATAGTGGCCATCACGGCCAGCTCGATGGTGGGAGATCGCGAGCGCTGCCTGGCGGCGGGCATGACGGACTACGTCAGCAAGCCACTCGATCCGCGCGAACTGCGCCGGGTGCTGGAAACGTCGATCGATGTGTCGGCGTCGTCGTAGGGCCCCGTATTCGATTCACGCGCGATTGATAGAATGACGTGTAGAATAATCGAGGGGTGGCCATTGCCGCCGATCGTGCTGTTGCTGTCATCGCGGTTCTGCCAGCGCGTTCGCCACGTGGGGTTGGCTCATGATCGAGTTTCTGAAGGATCTGAAATTCTCCTGGCGGTCGCTTCGCAAGAGCCCCGGTTTCACGCTCACGAGCATAGCAGCGCTGGCGCTCGGCATCGGCGCCAACACGGCGATTTTTTCGGTGGTTAACGCCGTCCTGCTGAAGCCCCTTTCCTATCCGGACCCCGACCGAATCGTGCAGTTCATGCTGGCCACTCCTGCCGGGGCTGATGCGGCAGGCTCCGCTGCCGAGTTCAACATCTGGCGCCTCCAGAATGACACCTTTCAAGATGTATCCGCTTACCGCAACGGTACCGTCACGCTCACCCAAGGCTCTGATCCAGAACAGGTCGCGTCTGTCGAGGCCACCGCGGCTACGCTGCGCCTCTTCGGGGCTCCCATCGAACGAGGGCGCGACTTCGCCGAAGGGGAAGACCGCCCCGGCAGCCGCCGAGTCGCCGTCATCACCGACGAACTGTGGCGCCGCGATTTTGGCGCCGACCCCCGCCTGCCCGGAGAAACCATCTCGCTCGACCGGGCGCCGTACGTGGTGGTGGGCATTCTTGCACCCGGGTTCGGTTTCGACAGCGAACCCCGACCGGACGTCTGGACGCCGCTAGCCATCGACCCGGACAGCAACGACCATGCGCATTACTTCGTCGCTGCCGGGCGTCTCAAGCCGGGCGTGACTCTGGCTTCGGCAAACGCCCGGATGCAACTCGCCTACGCGGGATTCCGCCGCAAGTACCCCAACTATGTCGGCCCGGGCACGGGTTTCAGTGTGGAGCGGCTCCAGGATCGGTTCGTGAGCGATGTGCGCCCGGCTTTGCTGGTCTTACTGGGCGCGGTCGGAATGGTGCTGTTGATCGCCTGCGCCAACGTAGCCAACCTCTTGTTGGTTCGGGCCATCGGCCGCAGGCGTGAATTCGCCATTCGCGCCGCTCTCGGCGCCGGACGCGGCCGTCTCATCCGCCAGTTACTGGCTGAATGCCTGCTGCTGTCGCTGGCCGGCAGCGCTCTGGGATTGGCGGCGTCGGCCTTCGGGGTGCGTTTCCTGCTGACGATCAATCCAGGGGACATCCCGCGGATCGGTCCGCGGGGTTCGGCCGTTGGTGTGGACGCCGTCGTCCTGGCCTTCACCATTCTGGTATCGGTGATAACCGCCGCCGTGTCTGGTCTGATGCCGGCCCTGCAGGCTTCCCGCACGGATCTCGAGCAGACGCTGCGGGAACGCGGCGGGCGGGCAGCCGGAGGCTGTCGCCAGAGCCGCACCCGATCGTTGCTGGTCATCGGCGAGACCGCACTGGCCGCGGTTCTCCTGATTGGCGCGGCCCTGCTGGTCCGCAGCTTCACGGCTCTTCGAAGAGTGGATCCCGGATTCGATCCGCACCAGGTCCTGACCTTCCGCACTTCGCTGGCCGGCACGCCATTCAACCGCACCGCAGCCGTGGCACAACTGGTCCACGACGGCGTCGAGCGCGTCGCTGCGCTCCCTGGCGTGGCGTCTGCCGCGGCGGCAACCGCTTTGCCTTTGGAAGGCAGTTCCGGACTGCCGTTCGACATCGCAGATTCTCCGCTGGCCGGCGGGCCCGTGCGCGTGGGATGGACCGCTATCTCGTCCGATTACTTCGCGGCGTTGCATGTCCCGATCGTGCGCGGCCGCGCTTTCAGCCAACGCGATGAATCGGGAGCTCCTCCGGTCGTCATCATGAACCGGGCGATGGCGCGCCGGTTCTGGCCGGAGGGCAACGCTATCGGCGCGCGTCTCATCATCGGGAGGAACTACGCTCCCGGATTCGATGAGCCGCCTCGCGAGGTCGTCGGCGTCGTCGGCGACATTCACGATGAAGGCCTCAACCGCAATCCTGGGCCGATGCTCTACGTACCTCTGCCGCAGATGGCCGAAGGGATAACCGCCTTGTTTCGGCGCGTCCTTCCGCTCGCCTGGATCGTGCGGACGCGTGCCGAACCGCACGCGCTGATTGCCGCCACCGAGAACGGGCTCCGCGGGGTGAGCCGGGACTTGCCGGTTGCCGAAGTGCAGACCATGGACGAGATATCCGTGCGCTCGACTTCCCGCCAGACGTTCAACGCTGTGCTGATGAGTGTCTTCAGCGGCGCCGCCCTGCTGCTCGCTGCGTTGGGCGTATATGGGCTAATGGCCTATTCGGTGGGACAACGCCGTCATGAGATCGGGATCCGTCTCGCGCTGGGGGCGAACTCCCGCCTGGTGTGCGCGGCGATTGTATGGCAAGGTCTGCGTCCAGCCTTTACCGGCATTGCTCTGGGCGTTGCGGCCGCGTTCCTTTTGGTCCGCCTGCTGCAGGGGCTTTTGTTTGGCATACAGCCCCGGGACTTGGTGGTCTTCATCTCCATTCCCGCCGTTCTGGCCGCGGTGGCGCTATTCGCCGTGTGGTTTCCCGCGCTGGAAGCCAGTCGCGTGGACGCCGCCCGCGCTCTGCGCGCGGAGTGACGGCGGCCAATAACGCCGATTCCGCAGCCACGGATGAACACAGATCAACCGCAGACAACAAACAATCTGGTTTGTGTTTTATCCGTGTTCATCGGTTTTCATCTGCGGCCAATCATTGCGCCAGTCCGAACTTCGCTGCCGTGTCCACGATTTCCGCCGCGGCGTTCGTTCCGCCGTGCACTCCATTTTCCACCAATTGAAAAGGCATTCCAATCGACGGTCCGGTATCGATCGCGGTTGGGTGGAGAGCCCGCAAGGCGAAGCGCGCTACTACGCCAATCTCCTGCCCGGGCCTGGATGGCTACGAGACTACGCGCCGCATCCGCGCCTCGGCCGGGCACGGCGCGCGGATTCCGCCATCACGGCCAGCTCGATGGTGGGGGATCGCGAGCGCTGCCTGGCGGCGGGCATGACGGACTACGTCAGCAAGCCGCTCGATCCGCGCGAACTGCGGCGGGTGCTGGAAGCGTCGATCGATGTGTCGGCGTCGTCATAGGTTGCGGCCCAGGCTCCGCGACAAAAAGTACGCCTATCGGAAGGTGGCTGGCCGGCCGGTTCGCCGAATCACGCCCCAACCGCCGCCAGTCGCGGATCTCATTTCGTTCGAGTGGGCATGTCATCCCCTTCACGGGGTGCCTTCTTTTTTCCGCGCCGCCGCATGAGCTTATCGAAGGCGGCGAAATCCGCCCTCGCTTTCCGGTCCGCGAAGAATCGCGCGGTCTGAAGCGCCGACACTTTTTCCGCGACGGCGGTGGCGACAAATTGGTTGATACTGGTCCGGTCTTCGCGGCTGAGCCGCTCCACCGCATCTTTTAGGGAACGCGGAAGCCTGAGAGGATATGTCCGAATTTCCTTCATTGCCTGATCCTTCCGATCGCGATTCGCGGAAGCAGAACTTCTATTCCGAAACGGCTGGGTACTTCACCATAGTCCCCCAGGTTGAATGTGACGAGAATATTCGCGCGGCCGTTAATCGCCGCCTCCAGCACCATCTCGTCGCCCGGATCCCGGAGCTGCGGCCGCCAAAGAAAATGGGTTTGCACGGGCTCAGCCATGGCGATCATCGCCGTCACGAAGACATCTACTTGTCCCTGGCTCAACCCCGCGGCCAGGCGGTGCTCTGCCTGTAGGCAAACGGCTTCGTACTCCATCGCCAGGGGGACGCTCAGCAGCAAGGTAGCTTGGCCCTCGCGGATCGACCGAACAATGGCAGCCGAAGCGCCGGTTGGTCTGCGCATTGCCGCGACCACCACATCCGTGTCCAGGACCAATCTCACATCGTATACAGTATCATATCATATACGATGTCAAAGGCATGTCTACGCAGTCCACCGCTGGATACCATGCACAAGTCTCTTACGATCGCTTCTTCCGCACCAGCTTGGGCGCCGACACAGCACCTCTGGTGAGCGCGTCTTCCACGATCGCGGCCTGCTCCTGCTGGTGGCGCTTGCCCGATCCCGTGGCGGGGCTGGCGCTCTCCGGCCGGCCGATATAGCGGATTTCGCGATTGCCGCCGTCGAGCACGGGCTGCATCTTTTCCTGGATGAAGCGCCATGCGCCCATATTGCGCGGCTCCTCCTGCGCCCACACGATCTCCGCGGTCTTCGCATAGGCGCCCACGATTTCCGCGGCCTGATCGGCGGCGAACGGATAGAGCTGCTCCACGCGCACCAGCGCCACGTGATCGGCCTGCCGCTCTTCGCGGGCGTGCAGCAGATCGTAATAGATCTTCCCCGAACAGAAGACCACGCGCGATACTTTCTGCGCGTCGGCAGCGCTATCCGGAAGGATTTCCATGAAGCCGCCGCTCGCCAGATCGTGCAGCGCCGAAACCGCGCGCGGATGGCGCAGCAGGCTCTTCGGCGTGAATATGACCAGCGGCTTGCGTGTGCCGCGGCGGTCGCGCCCGCCGTACATCTGCCGCCGCAGCAAGTGGAAGTAC
>Ga0335078_10010507_pt1 | contig 13709 bp, 6 predicted proteins | sample Lox_Sample_32_FD_206711 | JGI IMG/M metagenome (GOLD analysis project Ga0335078, IMG submission 206711) | Soil microbial communities from Loxahatchee National Wildlife Refuge, Florida, United States - Lox_Sample_3.2 | ecosystem: Environmental > Terrestrial > Soil > Wetlands | place: USA: Florida...
CAAGGCTTGCGCGGCGAAAACGCCGGCGTCGTTGGTGAACAGGCTGCGGATCTCGCCCTGGCTCTTGCTGGAGATAACAACTTTGGCTTTCGGTACAGCGGCGCCGCTCGGGTCCCGGACAACGCCGGAAATGCCCGCCACACCGCCCGATGACTGCGCAAACCCCGCGGATGGTAACCACAGGGAAAACGCGAGCGCAGAAATAGCGATTGCTTTCAAGTTCATGCGCGAAAAAACCTCTCTTTCGAACCCGTCTACAAATTATAGGCGCTAGCTTAGCAATCTTCAATGACGAATTCATGAACCAAATGTTGCATTTAGAGGAAGGACCGCGCGCCTGTGGGCGTTTCCGAACGCTCCGCTGCGATTCTCGCCGGCATCGCGCCGCGAAGCCCGCCATGGACCGCCGCGGCGCCGGTTTGTCAAGCTCAAATATCCATTGCCCGGCATAAAAATTCTCGATCTTTTTTGTCGTGGGATTGTCACCGGCAAGGTGCTATGCTGTGTCGTTACTCGGACCGGCGCTTTGAAGGCGGAAGTACCGGCGGCGTGCCACTGGGTGAGTGGATGGATGCCGCGGTTTTTCGCGCGGAGCCCAAAACCGCCGGTTCCAGAATAACCGGGTCGCCGGAAGGTCGCTTCCGGCAAAAAACGCTTCACGGAGGACGATGCGATGTTCGATAAAACCAGGTTTCTGAAGGTGTGGATTGCGGCCGGCGCGCTGGCGCTGGCCTTGTTGCTGGCGGCGCCCCAGCCCGCCATGGCGCAGGGCGCCGGTTCGGGAACCATCACGGGCACCGTGACCGATCCTTCCGGTTCGGTGGTGCCCGGCGCAAACGTGGTCCTGCGCAATACCGGCACCGGTTTCGAGCGCAGAACCGCCACCAACGACGCCGGCATCTACCAGGCGCCGTTCCTCGAGCCCGGTCCCTACGACGTCCGCGCCGGCAAACCGGGTTTCAGCACGGTGTTGCGCAAGGGTCTGGACCTGCAGGTGGGCCAGACGCTCAGCGTCGACTTCTCGCTCAAGGTCGAGGCCGCCCAGCAGGAAGTCACCGTCACCGGCCAGGCTGAGGTCGTCGATCCCGAAAAGACCGAACAATCGCAGGTGATCAGCCAGTCGGCCGTCGGCAACCTGCCCGTCGCCGGAAGAAGGTGGGACACGTTCGTGCTGCTCACGCCGAACGTCACCACCGATGGCACCAGCGGCATGGTCAGCTATCGCGGCGTCTCCGGCCTCTATAACTCGAACACCGTGGACGGCGCCAATAACAACCAGGCGTTCTTTTCCGAGGCGCGCGGCCGCGCCAACAGCGGCTCTTACGTCTATAGCATGGATTCGATCCTGGAATACCAGGTCACCTCCAATAACTACAGCGCCGAGCTGGGACAGGCTGCCGGCGGCGTGGTCAACGCCGTGACTAAATCGGGCACCAACGAGTATCATGGCGACCTGTTCTACTATCTGCGCTATCCCAGTTTTAACGCGCTCGATTCCTTCCCCAAGTCGCAGGGCAACTACAGCAAGCCGATTCACCAGTGGCAGCAGTTCGGCGGCAGCACTGGCGGCCCCATCGTCAAGGACAAGCTGTTCTACTTCGTCACCTACGACGGCTCGCGCAAGGTGAACCCGATCACTTACACCAGCACCACTTACAACTCCACCAAGTCAGCCCTAAGTTGCCCGGCGCAGGTGACCGCGACCCAATGCGCCAGCGCCAATGCCTTTCTGTTCGGACAACTGGGCAGCTTTCCCCGCGAAACCAACCAGGATGTCGGTTTCGGCAAGCTGGATTCACAGATGTCGCAGCGCAACCATGTTTCGACCTCGTTCGACTTCATGAACTACCGCGCGCCCAACGCCTACAGCACCAGCCCCTCTTATAACAACCTCTCGCTCGGCACCAACGGGAGCTACGTGTTCCACGAGCGGATTTTCGTGGCCAACTGGGATTCCACCATTTCGTCCACCATGGTCAATAACCTGCGCTACCAGTGGGGCCGCGACCTGGAAGTGGCCGGCTCCAACGCGCCCGCGCCCTACGTCAGCATCTCCAATGTGATGACCTACGGCGAAAACTACGCGCTGCCGCGCACCGCCGAGCCCGACGAGCACCGCAACCAGATTTCCGACACCGTCTCCAAGGTTTACGGCCGCCACACGTTCAAAACCGGCTTCGATTTCAACTTCATCCACGAGCTGATGATCAACCTGTACAACGGAACCGGCAATTACAGCTACAGCGGAGCCGCGCAGACCGCGTTCAACAACTGGGTGCTCGACATGTTCGGAATCAACACCGGCGACGGCAAGACCGGCCAGCATTACACCAGCTTCACCCAGGTGAACGACCCGGTCACGCACGTCGGCAAGGACGATTTCACCGACCACGATTTCACCGGCTTTGTCGAGGACAGCTGGAAGGCGAATTCCAAGCTGACCGTGAACATGGGATTGCGCTACGATCTTTACCTCATCCCGCAGCCGCCCGACCCGAACACGCTGACACCGCTCACCACGCTCTATACATCGACGATCCACAACCCGAAGGACCAGTTCGCCCCCCGCCTCGGTGTGGCTTGGCAGGTGACGCCGAAAACCGTGGTGCGCACCGGGTACGGGCTTTTCTACGCCAAGACCACCAACACCACTTATTACGCCACCCGCGCCGAAAACGGCGTCATTCAGCAAACGTTCAACTGCAACGGCCCGGCGGCTTGCCCCTCGCTGGTCTTCCCCAACGTGATCTGGACCCCGCCCGGTCCGCCGCTGGCCGCGCCATTCCCCGGCGCGCTGACGCCTCAGGTGGTCACCTTCACTCCGCCCGCCGCCACGCAGGTGACGCGCGGCCAGTCGCCCAATTGGGTGAATCCCCGCGCGCACGAGGGCGAGGTCACCGTCGAACGTGAGTTGCCCGGCGCGCTGAGCGGCTCCATCGGCTACGTGGTGAGCCGCGGCGAGCATCTGCCCATCTTTTACGACGCCAACCTCGCTCCCTCCACCACCACGAAGACGTATGACATCCTGGGCGCGAGCGGCTCCACCGCCGAAACCTACACGGTTCCGTTCTACACCACCCGTCTCAACACCAATACCGGCGAAGTCTTCGTCGGCTCGAGCGACGTCAACTCCTGGTACAACTCGATGGTGGTTACCGTGCGCCGTCCCATGCGCCACGGCCTCGAGTTCACGGCGAACTACACGTTCAGCAAGGCGATGGACGGGGGGCAGGTGCCGGGATCTTCGGGCACCTTCAACGGCACCGACTACCCGATCGATCCTTACAATCGCAAACTCGAGTACGCGCTTTCCGATCTCGACCAGCGCCACCGCTTCGTGGCCAACGCGGTATGGATGCCGACGCTCGATCACCTGTCCAGCGCGCCGGCTCGCGCCATCCTCAATGGCTGGGCGCTCTCGACCATCGTCACCATGTCCACCGGCCAGCCGGTTACGCCGTATATCAGCGGCTACCCGTCCGCGCTCGATGGCGGCGTCACCGGCGGCGTGGCTTACGCCGGAGCGACCAGCGGCCGCGCCGGCTGGCTCGGGCGCAATTCGTTTACGGCGCCCGGCTTCCATAATGTCGATTTCCGGCTGGGCCGGCAATTCGCCATTCGCGAACGGATGAAAGTGTCGCTCATCGGCGAAGCCTTCAACCTGTTCAACCACACCAACGTTTCCAGCGTGAACACCACCGCGTTCACCTACAGCGCGGCCGGCTCCGGGTCGTGCAACGGGCACACCAACGGCTGCTACGTTCCCAGTCCGACGTTCATGGCTCCGACCTCCACCAGCAACCTGATCTGGGGTCCGCGCCAGTTGCAGATCTCCGGCCGGCTGACGTTCTAGCCAACCAGAGACAAGACAATCGATTCCCCGGACCGCTGGGGGGCAGTCCCTGGGCAGAGCCCCTGGTCTGCGGCCGGCGCCCACGTCGGCCTTGCCGGAACCGTCCGGCATCGGCGCCGCCTGTCCCCCAGCGTCCCGCGCAGACCAGCGGGGTCTGCCCAGGGGTCTGCCCCTCGGAAGAAAGGTGCCGGCGAATCGGGTCCCGGCAGGCCGGGCGGCCTGCGCTACGGAACGGCTGCGGGGCGGGGAAGGCGGCTGGAGCGGCTCAGGGCTTACCTGTGATGGCGATGTCGACGACCGGGTAGTCGGCGCTCATCCCGTGCAGCCCCTGCTCGGTGCCGTCGCCGCCGTCCTCCATCAGCTTCCCCGATTCGTACGGGCTCCCGCCGACGGCGAACAGCAGCCAGAGGCGCCGCCTGCCCGATTCCACCGTGAATACGATCTCGCTTCGAGCATTCGGATGTTCGACCAGCACTTTGTCGCCGTACTTGGCGTTCAGGCACGACAGCCTGCCGCCCTTGACCGGTTCGCCGGCAAACTCGTAGGACGATGAGTCGTCACAGGACCAGTGATCGGACGGCAGCCCGCGTGGATGCAGGTCGTAGTGGTCGGCGAACAAGGTGACCGTGTCGCCGGTGGCCGCTTCGTACTCCGCGGGGTACGACCCCGGCACTACGCGCAAACGGCAAGCCATCCCGACTCCTTTTCCGGCGCCCTCTTTGGCGCCCCAATTCTGGCGCCCCAATAAAGAAAGGGCCGGGCGTGACGCTGCCCGGCCTGGTGATTGGTGCGTGTTCGCCGCTTATTCGATCGTCGGACCGAAGTAACCCTGGGCCAAAGCGGGCTCGGCTTCGAGTGCCTTGCTCCAGCAGGCGCGGGCTTCGTCGCTCTTGCCGGAGGATTCCAGGATGCGGCCCAAGTTGAGCAGGGCTTCCGGCATGTCCGGCTGCTGCGCCAGCGCGTCCCGATACAGGCGGACGGCCTTTTCCGGCTGGTCGGCCTTCTCGTACATGAGGCCGGCGTTGTAGAGGATCTCGGGCGAGCGCTCGCCGAGGTCGATCAGGCGAACGTGGTGCTCGAGCGCGGTATTGAAATCGCCCGCCTGGATGGCCAGCGCCGCCATGCCGCGCAGCGCGTCCACGCTCTTCGGATCGGCTTCCAGCATTTTGTCGTACAGCCGCTCGGCGTGTTCCTTGTCGCCCATCCCGGAGTAAGCCAGCGCCAGGTTGGCCTGCGCTTCGGGCCAATAGGGACGGTACTTCAGGCAGCCTTCGAAGGCCTCGACGGCGCCGCGGAAGTCTTCCCGCTTCAGCCGCAGGTAGCCCATGCGGAAGCGCGCTTCCTCTTCCTTGGGGGCGCGTTCCAGCACCTGCCGGTACCAGCGCTCGGCTTCGTCGAGCTGGCCGGCGTGTTCGAGCAGCAGCGCCACGTTCCACATCGGCGCCAGCGCGTCGGGCTGCGCCGCCATAGCGCGGTCGTAGTCGGCGCGGGCGGCGGACATGTCGCCCAGTTGCTCGTGCACGACGCCCAAATTGGTGTGCGCCTCGGAGGACTGCGAACGCAGCTTGATGGCCTCCTGGTAGGCTTCCGCCGCCTGCTGCCAGCGTCCCGACTTCTGGTGCGCCAGCGCCAGGTTGAACCAGGCTTCGAAGTGGCCCGGCACGGCGTTGACCAGCAGGTTGCAGAACTTCGCGGTCAGGGCGTGCTCGTCGGATGCCGCCGCCCACGCCGCCAGTCCTTCGAGAGCCACCGTGGATTCCGGCTTCAGTTCCAGCAGGCGCTCGGAGTACTCGCGCACCATGTCGAAGTCTTCCTTCGACATGCCGATCAGCACCAGGTTGGCCAGCGACTCTTCCGAATCCGGGTTGCGCTCGATGATCTTCTGGTAGATCGCCGCGGCTTCGTCGGCGTGGTCGAGCGACTGCAGCGCGGCCGCCTTGCCGAACAGCGCGTCTTCGTGCTGCGGCTGCGTGGCCAGGCAGTGTTCGAAGGAGAACAGCGCGCTCTTGGGATCTTCCAGGCGCAGGTGGCAGACGCCGAGGCCGAGGTGCGCGTCGAGATGGGTCGGATCGAGCGTCGATGCCTTGCCGAAAGCCTCCGCCGCCTCTTCCCACGAACCGAGGCGTTCGAGACACACGGCCAGGTTGAACCAGCCCATCGAGTATTGCGGCTTGATCTGGGTCAGTGCCCGGTAGCTCTTGGCCGCTTCCTTGTAGTCCGACAATTCGAACTGGATGTGGCCCATCGCGCGGTAAATTTCCGGCGACGCTTCGTTGGCCGCGATGGCGCGCTGCAACTGCTTGAGGGCTTCATCCCGCTTTCCGGCCAGGTGCAGTGCGACGGCGCGTGCCAGGAAACCGGGCCCGCCCGCTGCCGATTCCTTGTCCTGCGTGTCCGGCGCGGGGCCTCTCAGAGGCTGGACCTTGGCGCTGGTTCGAATTGGGTTGCTGCTCATTTTCTTCAGTCCTCCTTACCGCTCGGATGCGTCGGAAATAAGACGTATCCAATAAAGGCGGGCCCGCTGATCCGGGCCGCCCATAAAGCCGACTCCGCCGATCGCGAGGCGGTTGTCGCTCCATCGTTCGATAACTTCGCCATCAATGGAAACCGTAAAATCGTTGCCCCTGACTTTCGTCAGGACGGTGACCGCAGCCTTGGCGCTGCCCGACTGGCGCACCGGCGTGGTGACGCTCAAACCCGGTGAGTCCTCGATCACCGAAGACCGCGTGAAAGTGCGGCCCTGCGGCGAAACCGAGAGCGTCGCCAGATGATAGTTCTGCTCGTCGGCCGCCCGGAAGACCCAGCTCAGGCTCTTTTGATCGATGCGCGCCAGAAATTCGAGATCGTAGTCGACCAGCCCGAGCGACGGCGCGAACAGCGCCAGGCCGCCCGGCCGCACGCCCGCCACATCGATTTTCCACTCGCTCACGCCGCCCACCCAGTTTCCCAGCCCGGCGTCGAAGCGGTCTTCCAGACGGATCGTTTCCGCCTTGGGCTGCTTCTGCTGCTTGGTTTGCGCACGCTGCTGCGGGGTAGACTTCGGCGCCGGCGCCTGCGAAACCGGAAGCGCGGGCATGCCGCTCTGGATTTTGAAAATGGAGTAACCGAACGGCGCTTCCTGCGGCTCGAACGACACCGTCGAAAAGCGCGGGGGCAGGTCGTAGATTTTCGGCGCCAGGGTGACCGAGCGCGTATCGCCGCGGTGCCACGCGGCGCTGCGCAGGTCGGCATCGAGGACATGGCCGTCCTCGAGAACCACCGGCGGCAGGTTGGATCCGGTCCAGTCGATGCCGGACGCGCGCTGCTGCATGCGGGCATCGCGAATGGCGCGGCTGACGCGACGCGCGGCGCCGCGTCCCAGCCCAGGCAGCACACCATGTCCGGGGCCGTGGGGCAGCGAGACGGCGCGGAGCAGGGGAACGATCAACGGAATCCGCTGCCGCGGCTCGACGCCCTCTTTGACGAATAAATCCGGCATCATCGCGGCGGGCCATACCAGCTCGGCCTTGCGCCGCCCCACCGCCAGCCTGCGCAGTTGCCGGTCCGGCGGGCGCATCGCCTGCTTGCCCACCGTGCGCGCCAGGCGCCCGGTGTGCGCCGATAGTTCGATTTCGCGGGCCGGCTGGGCCTCGCGGTGGAAGGTGGCTCCTCCATGCGGGCGGCGCTGCGCCTCGCCCGGCAGCATCGCGCGCGTCGTGCGGCGGCGGGGCAACGGGAACCCGCGGCGCCGCGCTTTCAGCGAGCGCGCCAGATCCCGAATCCGCGCCTGGCGCTGTCCGGGCAGCGTCACCTGCATCCGGTGTTCGCGCACGGGGAGCAACATCGGCTCCGTTGAGTCTCCCGCTGTCGGGAGGTAACCCACGCTGCGCGGTGTCTGTTTGGCGATCTTGCCCGCTGCGCGCGGAGCGAAAAAATTCCCGCCGCTGCGTACTTCGGCTTCCAGCGCCGGCTGTACCGGGTGCATCTGATCGGCCGGCGGCGCGGGCTCGAATACCCGCATGGTCTGCTGGAATCCCCGCCGCTGCAGGGAGGATAGACTCTCTGCTTGCGATGGCACCACCGGCTTCAAGTTCTCACGGCGCCGCATCAGCGTCGCGACTTTGTTGGCCTCCTGCAGCCGGTCCATGCCAAGACGCAGTCCATACTGGCTACGGTGTTCCCTGGAACAGAAATCGCCGCCAGCGCCCACCCAGATTCTACTGAGGGGCCGTCCGCAGAGCTGGCACGTCCTGGCACTCATTCCCGGCTATTATAGACGTACAAATCTGAAAATGCTAGTGCGAATGGTGACAGTATTTTTCTGATAACTAACGGTAATTACGGGTTATATATCTGGATAGCTATCGGCTAAAACGTGGCGGATCAGTACCGTTGATTTTGGTTAATAGAGCTTTTTTTAGGGTATATATTGCTTGGATTTCCGGTAAAATTGACCACGTAGTGAATTGCTCAGGATTTTACTGGGCGGAGGCCAAGAGCGATGGTTGAGTCAACAGCACGACGGGAGCGCGGCGAGCCGAAATCCGCACCCGTGGCTACTTATCTATGGGAAGTTCCCCAGAAGCCGGTCGCAGTCCGACTAGCTTTCGATATCATCGACCGGATGGAAGGCGAAGTTATCGAGAACTTTCGCTCCCTGACGTCGAAAGGATCGGAGATTGGCGGCGTGTTGCTGGGTTCGGTGCTTCCCGGCAGTCCTTTGACCGTTCTGGTTCAAGGTTATGAGAGCGTTGCATGCGATTACAGCCGTGGGCCGCTGTATCGCTTGTCGGACGCCGACTTAGCGCGTTTCGAGCGGGTGATCGAACAGCACAGCGGGTCGGATACATCCCAGGTGGTGGGTTTTTTCCGCGCGCACAGCCGCAAGGGGCTTAGCCTGGACACGGACGACCTGGCATTCCTCGACGCGCGGTTCCGCGCGGCGCATCACGTCGCGCTGCTGGTGCGGCCATTTGCCACCAAGACGAGCGTGGGCGGCCTGTTTATTCGCGAGGACGGCACCTTCCACGGCGATGCCAGCTACCTGGAATTTCCGTTCCGTTCCACGCAGTTGACGCCCTCGCTGTGGACCCCGCCGGAGGCCGCTGCGCCCGCGCCGCCGCCTCCAGCCAGTGCGGCGCCCAGCGCGCCGCCGCCCAAGCCCAGCGTGCGCCCGCAGGTAGTGCCGATCCCGCGGCGCGATACTGCGCCCGCCCCGCCCGCGCCGGAAGCGAAGGTCTCCGCGCCGGCTCCGGAGCGGAAGGCGCCGGAGACCAAGCCCGCGCCTCCGAAGCCCGCGGCTCCCGAAGCAAGAGTCGCGCCGCCTCGCCCGGTGGTGCCCGAAACAAAGCCCGCGGCGAAGGAAATGAAGCCGGCTGCCACGGCCCCGCCGGCGAAGCCGGCCGAGCCGGCGCCGGTAGTGAAACCGGCCGTCGAAAGGCCGATTTTAGGCTCGCTGGAAACACCCGTGGAATCGCAGGGCAGCGGGAAACTGATGATGGTGCTCGGCGGCATCGCCGTCACCGTCGCTATCCTGGTCGTGCTGTTCGTTTATCCGGGCTACATGATGCACCGGCAGACGGCCACCGTGGAACAGCCCGCCGACCTGAAGCTCCTCGTGGAACCGAGCGGCACCGATCTGCTGCTCACCTGGAACAAGAACTGCAACGCGATCGCGGAAGCCAACCACGGCGTGCTTTCCATCAACGACGGCGAGCGCCACGAAAACTACGACATGGACGCCGCCCAGTTGAAGAACGGCAGCATCGTCTACACTCCGGTGACCGGCGATGTCAGTTTCAAGATGGAAGTCACCGAAAAGAATCAGAGCAAGACGGTGACCGAGGAAGTGCGGTCGTTGCGCACGCGGCCGTCTCCGATGCCCGACGGCAAGACTGCTCCCGCTTCCAGCACCGCGAAGAACACGCCGCCCGCCACGCCCAACGCCCCGGCCAACACGCAGCCCGCTGCGACGGCCGCCGCAACCAATCCGGCCGAGAATACGCCGGCCACGCCCACAGCGCCGGCCAAGGCCGCTCCCAAGGCATTCGATGCCGGATCGCTCGCCGCGCGCGTGCGGGCCGCCACGCCCAGCGATCTCGCCAACGCCGACCTCGGCGCCGCTCCCGCGAGCCCGGCCGGCGTCAGCGTGAGCTCCAATTTGAATGTGCCGTTCGGCGCCCCCACTCCGGTCGCTCCCGCGCCGCCGCCGCCGTCGGCCGCCAGGCCGAGAGGCAACTCGGGTGGCAAAGTCGCCGCGGCTCAACTCGTTTACCGCAAGGAGCCTGAGTATCCGACCGCCGCCCGCCAGATGAACGTCAAGGGACAGGTGGTTCTCGAAGCGACCATCGGAACCGACGGCAGAGTGGTTGGCCTCAAGGTGGTTTCCGGACATCCGCTGCTGGTCCAGGCCGCCAAGGCCGCCGTCATGCAGTGGCGCTACAGACCCACGCTGCTCGATGGGCAGCCCGTCGAGAACACAACCCAGATCACGCTGAGCTTCGTCAGCCAGCACTAACCGAACGCCTCCGAATCGGTGGATTCCAAGTGGGGCGGCATGGCCTTTTACCCGGCCAGGCCGCCCCATAAGTGTTTTTGCGTACTGCATTACCTCTGGTACATCCTCTCTCTTTACAGGTTGCCCCCCCGTCGAGACCGGTTTACGGTACTAGGTCCGTAATGAACCGTTAATAGTACTCCGATGGTCAATTGACGGGCCGGCCGTCCTCTGGTGTACAGTGAAAACAACGGGCACTCGAGAACCAGGGTATGAGTTCCCGCTCATGTCCTCAGGAGGCACCGGCAGATGCACGCCGCGCCGAAACCGGCGAAACACATCCTGGTGGTTGAAGATGAAGGGCTGATCGCCGACGATATCCGGCGCCGGCTGGAACGGCTGGGTTATGCCGTGCCCGCCATTGCCGGCTCAGGCGCGGAAGCGCTCCGCCTGGTGCGCGAAAGTCCCTTCGACCTGGTGCTGATGGACATCCGTCTGCAAGGCGAGATGGACGGCATCAGCACCGCGCAGGTGCTCAAGGACGAATTGCAGACGCCGGTGGTTTACCTGACCGCGCACGCGGACGCGGACACGGTGAGCCGCGCGGCGCTGACCGAACCGCTGAGCTACATCCTGAAGCCGGTGAGCGACCTGAAGCTGCGCAGCGCGGTGCAGATCGCCCTCTACAAACACGAGATGGAGCAGCGGCTGCGGGCCAGCGAAGCCTGGCTTTCGGCCACGCTGCGCAGCGCGGGCGAAGGGATCGTCGCCACCAATCCGGCGGGCGAGATCGTGTTCCTCAACGCCGCGGCGGAACAACTGACGGGCTGGACCGGCGACCGTGCGATGGGCCGCCCGCTGGCGGAGGTTCTCGATCTTCACGACGAGGCCACCGGCCGCGCCGCCGCGGTTCCCGTTGCCGGTCCGACGCCCGGCGGAAGCCGCGCCTACCGGCTGGTCTCGCGGGATGGCACCGCGATACCGGTCGAGATCACGAGCTCCGAGAACCGCTCCGAGAAGGAGCGCCTGGGCTCGATTCTGGTGGTGCGCGACATGCGGGCGCAGCGGGAAATGGAGGCGCGCCTGATCCAGTCGCAGCGCCTGGAGGCGATCGCCAACCTGGCCGGCGGGCTGGCGCACGACTTCAACAACCTGCTGATGGTGATCCTCGGCTATGCCGACGAGCTGACCACGGAGTTGAAGGACGCGCGCGATCTCGAGCGGGCGGTCGAAATCAAAAAGGCCGCCGTGCTGGCGGGCTCGATCAGCAACCAGCTCCTCACGCTGAGCCGCCGCGACGTTTCGCGGGCGGACGTGCTCGACATCAACGCCGTGATCGCGGAAATCGAGCCGCTGCTGGCGCGCACCCTGGGAGCGAACCGCGCGCTCGAGCTCGACTTGGGACCCGGCTCGAGCCTGGTGCGCGGCGACCGCAACCGGCTGAAGCAGGTGTTTCTCAACCTTGCCACCAACGCGCGCGACGCCATGCCGCAAGGCGGCAGCCTGCGGATTTCGACCGGCACGGCCGAAATCGGCGAGGACGAGGAATCGCGCGAACGCCGTCCGGGACATTACGTGAAAATTCGCGTGGCGGATTCGGGGCAGGGAATGGACCGCGCGACGCTGGCCCGCATCTTCGAGCCGTTCTTCACCACCAAGCGCTCCGGCGCCGGAACCGGCCTCGGCCTGGCGATCGTGCACGCCATCGTGGTGCAGAACGAGGGCTACATCAGCGCGGCCAGCGAACCGGGCAAAGGGACGGCGTTCGAAATTCTGCTGCCGCGCGCGGAGATGCCCGAAAAAACCGGCAAGCCGCTCGAGACGGCAGCCGCGGAGGATTTGCCGCCGACCGTTTTGCTGGTGGACGACGAGGACGGCGTGCGCCGGCTGATGCACGTCTGCCTCAAGCGGGAAGGGTACCAGTTGCTGCAAGCGCGCGACGCCGAAGAAGCCGAGCGCATCGCCAACGCCTGTCCCGGGCCGATTCACCTCCTGGTGACCGACGTGGCCATGCCCGGCATGTCCGGGCTGCAGTTGGCGGAGCGCCTGAAGCCGCTGCGGCCGGAGATGAAGACGCTGTTCGTCTCCGGCGGCGCGCCGGCTGAATTGCGCGGCGCCCGGCTGCCCGCGGTGGAGGTGCTGGCGAAGCCGTTCCAGGCGCCGGAACTGGCCAAGCGCGTGCGCCGCATGCTCGAGCGGCCGCCGGCCCCGGTGCGATGACCGCGCAGCCCGGCGGCGCGGCGCCGGTGAACGCCAGGCGGCTGCCGCCGGCGGTGCGCTACGGCTTGGCCGTGCTGCTGGCCATTGCGGCGCAGGTGGTGCGGCTTCCGCTCCATCCGCCGACGCTGATCCCCTTCATCACCTTCGCGCCGTTCATCCTGCTCAGTGCATTTCTCGGCGGCTGGGGACCGGGAGTGCTCACCACGTTTCTGTCCGTGCTGGAGTCGGTCTACTTCGGCACCGCGCCGGTCGAGACGCTGCGCATGCGGAACCCGCACGTCTGGCTGGGCGTCGGCGCGCTGGCGGCGACCGGGCTGGTGGCCAGCGCGTTGTTCGAACGCCTGCGCCAGGCGCGGCAGGCCGCCGCATCCCACCTGCAGGCGCGGTCCGCGATGGCCGTGGAGTTGGAGACGCGGCGGCGTGTGCTCGAGTCCGTGTTCGAGCACTCGCCGGTTGCCATCGCGCTCCTGCGCGGCCCGGACTTCCGCTACGAGATGGTCAACCCGGCTCACCAGGCGCTGGCCTCCGGCGTACCCATGGTGGGCCGGACCGTGGAGGAGGTCTGGCCCGAAGCGGCGGCGGTGGTCCTGCCGCTGCTCAGGGACGTGCGGGACAAAGGGATCGTCTATCACACCGACGGCACGGAGATGCCCCTGCGGCGCGGCGCCGGGTTGCCGCCCGAAGAAAGATACTTCCAGTTCAGCTACGTGCCGCTGCCGGCCGGCACGCTTCCGGCGCAAGGCGACCCGCAAGGACAGATGCTGGTGGTGGCGATGGAGGTCACCGAACTGTGGCGCGCTCAGAAGGAGCTGCGCAGCACGCTGCACCAGCTGGAAGCCGCGCTGGCGGAGAAGACCGTGCTCGTCAAGGAAATCCATCACCGCGTAAAGAACAACCTGGCGGTGATCGTCAGCCTGCTCGGCATGAAGGCCGCCGCCATGGAGGGCAGCGAAGCGCAGGATGCGCTCGAAGACAGCCAGAACCGCGTGCGGTCGATCGCCATGATCCACGAGCAGCTCTCCGGAACCGACCACATGGACCGCATCGATTTTGCCGCGTATGCCGGCGGGCTGGTGCAGGAATTGGGCGGCATATCCGACGTTGCGGGGAGCCGGATCGCGCTCCGCGTCGAGAGCGAGCCGGTCGAGATGGACATCCATC
>Ga0335078_10010508_pt1 | contig 13709 bp, 8 predicted proteins | sample Lox_Sample_32_FD_206711 | JGI IMG/M metagenome (GOLD analysis project Ga0335078, IMG submission 206711) | Soil microbial communities from Loxahatchee National Wildlife Refuge, Florida, United States - Lox_Sample_3.2 | ecosystem: Environmental > Terrestrial > Soil > Wetlands | place: USA: Florida...
CGACGCGGCCATCGTCTGCGACACGGAGATGTTCGCGCCCAACATGCCGACCATCTGCATCGGCCTGCGCGGTTTGATCTATTACGAGCTGGCGGTGCAGGGCGCCGATCACGATCTGCATTCCGGCGTCTACGGCGGCGCGGCACCCAATCCCATCATGGCGATCGCGGAAATTGTCACTGCCCTGAAGGATCGCGACGGGCACATCAAAATCCCCGGATTCTACGATCGCGTGGTGCCGCCCGCGGCCAAGGAACGCGAAGCCTGGGCGCGGCTGCCGTTCAACGAAAAGGAATACACCGAAAAGGAGATGGGCGCCAGGGAACTGACCGGGGAGCCGGGCGTCCCGCTGTTCGAGCGGGTATGGGCGCGGCCGACGGTGGAAGTCCACGGCATCAAGGGAGGATTTGTCGGCGAAGGCGCCAAGACCGTGATTCCGGCGCGCGCGGTGGCGAAGATCTCGACGCGGCTGGTCGGCGACCAGGTGGTGGACGAATGCATCGCGCAGACGCAGGCAGCCGTGAAGGCGGCCTGTCCGCGCGGAGTGACGGCGGAATTGAAACTGCTGAGCGCGGGCGCGCCGTCATTGACGAACCCGGACAATCCCTACATCAAAGCCGCGGCCGAGGCGATGAAGCAGATCTTCAACCAGGATACGGTCTACATCCGCTCCGGCGGGTCGATTCCCATCGTGGGGGTGTTCGACCGCTACCTCGGCGTGCCGAGCGTGCTGATGGGATTCGGGCTGCCCGACGATAATCTGCACGCACCCAACGAGAAGTTCCACCTGCCGAATTTCTATCGCGGAATTGAATCGGTAGCGCGCTACCTGGAGATTCTCGGCCAGTAGGGCAGGCGGTCGTTTTTCGCTGCCCGTCAGGCCTTGGCGGCATTGGCGCGTTTGCGCCGGGCGGGCATCAGTTTATCGAGATCCACCACGCGCATTTCCTCTATACTGACCCGCGGAATGTGCAGGCGCCAGCGGCCCGGCCTGTAATTGGGGGCGTCGCTGAGCTCCATGCCGATTTCGACAGCTTCTTCGTTCTCGTCGAGCAGGAACCCGATCTCCTGCAGTTCCACCAACTCGGCGTGGGAGGGATGAGCCAGGCCGTCGGAAGCCTCTTCGGCGACGGCGTCTTTCCAGCGGATATACGCGAGCTTCATTCGACAACAGGCTAAGTCACGGCGTGGCGGTTTGCAAGGCGAATCGCCGCGCCGCGGCGTCAATCCTGTTTCTTGCGCTTGCGGTAGTGGAAGGTGTTCAGCGAGCGCTCCACATCGAAATTCCGCAGCATGGCAATTACTTCGGCGCCGGCCAGGAGCGCGGGCCCGTAACCCTGCATGGCGCCGAGGTCGGTGGGGCGGTTGTAGTAGTAAACCGCGTCGTAGGCGGCGGTGGTGCTGACGCAGATGCCCTGTATACGGCCGTCAGGCTGAACCCGGCCGGCGACTGCTTGCCATCCCGTCTGCGCCACCGGGGCGTAGGCGGGTGACAGCCAGCCGCGATTCACTCCGCGCGCGATGGCGTAGGTGAACATGGCGGAAGCTGAGGTTTCCAGATAGCTGTCGGTTTTGTCCAGCAACTGGTGCCAGAGGCCTACGCCCCCCTGCGTGGCCGCCGCGCCCTGCGCGCCGCGCCGAAAGATTTCCAGCAAACGGTCCCGCTGGGGATGATTCTCCGGCAGCACGCTGAGCAATTCGGCCGCTGCCATCAGGCCCCATCCGGATCCCCGGCCCCAAAAAAACTGCGGACCGGGGTAGGTATTCTCGAACCACGCGTGGCGCCAAAGCCCGCTGGCGCTGTCCTGAAGACGCGACGACGCCTGAATCACCTGCCGGGCTCCGTCATCGAACCAGGAAGGCTCGCCCGTCAGGACTCCCATCCGGGCGAGAAACGGCACCGACATATATAAATCGTCCGCCCACAGCGAAACCGGCTGCGGGCGCCGCCGCGCCAGGGTTCCATCGGGCATACGAAACTGCCGATGAGCGATGAAGTCGGCGATGAGATCAATTTCGGCCCGGTACCGCGGATCCTGCTTGCGGCGATACGCATCGATCAGGGCCGCCCCGATGGCGCCGCAATCATCCAGCTCGCGCATCTGGAGCAGGCGCATATACCCATGGGGTTGCAGGCCAAACTCCTTGGCCTGTTCGCGGAAGTAGTCCAGGTGATCGAAGATGAAGTCGAAGTCCTTGAGGGTGTAGTTCGCGTATGAGGCGTCGCCGGTGACGTCGGTGACGTGGAGCATGGCCGCCAGGACCACGCCCATGGGATAGTCCCAGTCGTTGAATTGCCCGGGCCGCAGATCGATGCCGGCCGTCTTGATGGGCTTGGTCAAGTCGGTGATGGGCGCGCCGGTCTTGGTGTCAATGATGCGATACGGCGTGTTGTTTTCGAAATAGCCGCGAATCCGATCGAGAGTAGCCTTGACCTCCTCTTCGGTTGGCAGAGTGTAATCCACGCCGGGCGGCCGGGAGGGTTGCGAGAAGGAGGGATCGCTGCGGCCGAGCGTTTGGGTCAGAGCAGGTGTCATCGCCAGCAACACTGCGGCGGCAGCGCGGAAAATCGTCATTGCGGCTCCTCCCGGGACAGATCGGGCCGCCCGGCGGACATTGGCGCGGACGGCCCGGAGCTAAAACAGATTACCAGACGACACGGGCTCCCAGTTGGATGCTTCTGGGGCGATTGGCCTGCGCGCCGGAAATCGTTCCGAACAGAGCGTTGCTGGCGGTGGTGTTAGGTGCCGGGAAAACCGGGTGATTGAGGACGTTGAAGAGCTCAAACCGGAGTTGGAAATAAGCCTTCTCGGTGAATTGGAAGCGCTTCAGCAACGACGGATCCCACTGGTTGATGCCATCCTGGCGGAGGCTGGAAATCATCGTGGGAAACGTCCGGATGTGATAGTTGAAGGCGTCGGCTGACTTGGTATCGAAAGCGGAGATGTTGAATGCGGGCACGCCCGGATCGGCCATCCGGTTGTTGAGCACGATCGGGGCGCCAAAATAGACGTAATCGCCGGGGCTGGTGGTGCTGCCGTTGGTCCACTGCAAGGGCTGACCGGTCTGGTAGGTATAGACGCTGTTCAGCACCCATCCGCCGACCACGGCATCGGCCAGGCGCGACTGGAGTTTCACCAGCCGGTGTTTGCCAAAGGGCAGCTCGTACGTGAGGGCCATGACGAAGCGGTTCGGGTGATCGATAGCGGAAACGCGCTTCTCCGGCACGGGATCGGAATCGTTGAGCCAGGTGACCTGTTCGATCAGCTTGGAATGGATGTAGTTGAACGTGGCGGAGACGCCGTGCGAGAGGCGCTTCTGAAGGCGCACGTTCAGGCTTTGGAAGTTGGAATCTCCATCATTGAGGTTCTGCTCGATAATGCCGCCGCTTCCGAGCCAGCCGCTGGCGCTGTCGCCGGCCGGAAATTCGGGGAATCGGGCCAGGAGCTGAGCCGGAGTGGTGTTGGCGTTGGCGCTGACGCTGGTTCCGGAAAGGCCATAAAACGGATTGGGAACCGTGGAGGCCAGATAGGCCTGGTTGGCGTCGCGCAAAGGCAGAGTGCTCAGATATTGACGCGGTATGCCATTCAACTGCGTGTAATCGATCGGAAGATGCACGGAATGGTTGCCGATATATACGACTTCGAGCATCATGTTCGATCCCAGGCTCTGCTGCACGCCTATGTTCCAGCGGAGCGAGTACGGGCTCTTCACGTCGGGGTTCATGAAGGTAATGCCTTGCCCCGCAAACGTGAGGAGGCCGAGCGCGGAACCGGTGGGCTGCAGGAATCCGCCGGGGTACGGGTTATTGAGCGTGGCCGCGGGAGAAAAGTAATTGTCGTTGGAGGCGTTGAATGCGGTGGACTGGCTGAACCCCTCCTGGTTGGTGTTGGGAGTAGTGGAGTACTTGCCATTGACGTCCATGTTGGCGATGGTGACGGGCGAAACGAACATTCCAAAACCGCCGCGAATGACAGTTCTCTCGTGGAACCGCGAGGGCGTCCAGGCCAGGCCCAGGCGCGGGCTCACCAGGTGAGAGGTGTTGTTGAAGACGGCGGTCTGTCCGGAGCCGGGGAAGGTCAGTCCTCCGAGAACGCTGAAAGCGTTGGCGGGAAGCTGACTGATGGGCGATTTGGCGTAAGCCGCCTGCGCCGCGGCGGCGAGCGGATTGGCGCTGGTGGTATCGAACCCGTTCACGGTGCGGCCGTACTTCTCGTTGTATGGCCCATCATGATCGAAGCGGACGCCGAGGTTGAGAGTGAGATCGCGCGTCACGCGCCAGTCATCCTGCACGAACACCGCGCCGTAGTAGGAATACCACGAAGCGTAGGTGTTGATGTCGTAGGTCGAGCTGCTGGCGGTGTAGGGCAACCCCATCAGGAACGAGGCCAGGTCCTGTCCGAACGCCACTGTCGCCGAGGCGCTGCTGGACGCCCGGACCCAGTTGTTTCCGTTAAAGGAGAATTGTCCGGTGGAATTTTTGGCGGAGAAGGTATTGAGGCGGTACTGGCGGAAATCGCCGCCGAATTTCAGGCTGTGACTGCCGCTGAACTTCAGCCAGGTGGGGAAGAGTTGCAGAGATTGGGAAGGAAGCCGGTCGGCGCCGGTTCCGGTGTAGCCGATCTGCTGGAATCCGCTGGAGGCGAAGGTGATGATCGGCATCTGCAGGTATGGCGAATTCGCCGTCATATACGACGGAAAGCCGAGCTCGCTCGGGCTGAAACCCGTGCTGGGCACGTCGTGGCCTTCACCCAGGCGCGTGAAGTTGACTCTCAGGTCGGCGACATTGCGGGTATTGATGGTATAGACTTCGTCGAGGCTTGCGCCCCAGTTGGTGCGGAAAAGAATCGAGCCGGTGGCGATGTTGCCGAAGTAGTTGTTTTTGGACTGGGTGTAGTCGGTGTGGCGAACATCGAAATACAACCGGCTGCGCTCGCTCATGTTGTAGTCCATGCGTCCCAGTTCGTTGCTGAAATTGTCGGGCGTGTTGGGCGCCACGGCGAAATTGTTGAGGCCGTCGGCTTTTTGGGGGACGGCATTGGGCTCGGGCACATACTTGAGATACGACTGGGCGACGCTGCTGGCATAGGGCGCGGACTGCGGGATGCGGTTGTTGGGAAACGCGGTGCGCGTAATGGTGGATCCGTTCTTCACCGCGCTGTAGGGGTCGTAGATCACCGTGCCGTCGGTGGAGAGGAGTTGCGAAAAATCTCCCTGGCGCTCGGCATCGGTGGGAACGCTGGTGATATAAGGATTCGGCTGGGCATCCTTCATTCCTTCGAAGGCGAAGAACCAGAAGAGCTTATTGCGGCCGTCCCACACCTTGGGGATGCGGATCGGTCCGCCGGCCGTCACTCCGTATTGGTTGAGATGGGTCACCGGACGCGGCTTGCCGGCCTGGTTGTTGAAGAAATCGTTGGCTGTGAGGCTATTGGGCTGGTTGAACTCCCACGCCGAACCGTGCAAGGCATTGGTGCCGTTACGCGTGATCTGGTTGAGGGTTCCGCCGCCGGTGTGGCCAAAAGCGGCATCGGTATCGGACGCCTTGACGCGGACTTCGAGCACGGCATCCTGGGGCGGGCTATAGGCCAGGCGTCCATCCCAGGTGGCGTTGGGGGAGCCGTTAAAGAGAAGTTCGCTGGTTTGTGTATAAGCCCCGCCGACGCTCCAGCCGGCGGCAGCGCCGGCGTCGAACGGATGGATCAAAGTAGGTTGCGCGTAGCCGACCACGCCCAGGGACAATGATGCGGCGATCATGGGGGTCCGGCCGTTGATGGGCAGTTCCTCGATTTCGCGCGTACTGATGGATTGGCCGAGGGAGCCGTTTTCGGTATTCAGCAGGGGCGCATCGGCGGTGACTTCCACCGATTGCGTGGCCTCGCCCACGGAAAGTGCAATATCGATCACCGGGTGATCGCCGGCACCCAGATGGATACCGCGGCGGATGAACTCTTTGAAGCCCTTCACCTCGGCGGTGATGTCATAATCCCCGGGAAGCAGAAACGGGATGGTGTACTTGCCTGCGCTATCGGCGACGGTTGACGTTACGGTGCCGGTATGGCTCTCTTTGACGGTTATGTTGGCGCCGGCGATCACGGCGCCGCTCTGATCGGTAACCTCCCCGCTGATCGTTCCGCGGAATTCCTGGGCGAACACGAGCGTGGGAAGGACAAGAATCAAGACGACTAAACTCAATTTCATCTTTTTGCTCCTCGAATGAAAGGCAGTTCGAGACCTATGGGCAATCGGTAGCGGTGTGCACCAAAGCTCTGAGAGAATCATACGCGTTTGTCCGTTATACGCAATGCCTTAGGGGATAACGCGGAGCGCTGGACCGGTTAGCATCCTGGTGAGTAACGGTGTTAGCATGTGCCTCAAATGGGGTTTGGGGTGGACGGGGAGGCGGTGCGCGCACAGGTTGAGCGCCTGGCGCAGAGCAAGACCTTCGCGACGTCCGAGGTTCACCGCCGCCTGCTGCACTATCTGGCGACCAAAACGCTGGCCGGCGAAGCCGACCGCCTGAAGGAGTACACCATCGGGCTGGAGGCATTCGGCAAGCCGGACAGCTACGACCCGAAGCAGGACTCCATCGTGCGGCTGCAGATCGGACGGCTGCGGCAGAAACTGGCAACCTATTATCAGTCGGAAGCCGCCGGCGACGAGTTGGTGATCAGCCTGCCAAAAGGGGCCTTCAAACTCCAGTTCGCCAGCGCCGCGGAACACAATCGGACACGCCGTAGGCTGTTGTCGCCGTTGAAGCAGCACCTGGTTTGGGTGCTTGCAGCCGCGCTGGTAGCGGCGACGGTGTGGGCGGCGGTGGCGACGTTCGCGCTGCACCGGCTGCGAGTGCAATCGGCGGTCTCCCAGGAGCGGTGGAATTCGGACCTGGAAGAGCTTTGGGCTCCGTTTCTGGGGGACAGACGGCCCCTCCTGGTGTGCATCGGGGCGCCGCTGTTCGTTCGCTTTCCCGAGATCGGCTTTTTCCGCGACCCGAAGACCAACGACTGGCAGGAGATCGGCAGTTCGGAGCGGTTCGTGGCCGTGAAAAAGGCGCTTGGCGGCCGCGAGGGCCTGCCTTCCTATGCCTTCACCGGCATGGGAGAAGCCGAGGCTGCGGTCATAATTTCGCAGCTTCTCTCTACTCGCAAACAAGATGTGCTGCTGACCCGCAGCAATACTCTCTCGTGGCAGCAGATTGTCGACAGCGACGTAGTCTTCATCGGGCCGCCGAAGTTCAACACGCAACTGCAGGCGGCGGCTCTGAGCCAGGATATCGTCATCGAGGCCGAAGGAATCCGCAATATGAAGCCGCAGAAGGGCGAGCCGGAGTTTCTCAGGGACCACATCATGCCCGGATCGGAGGGCGAGACGCATGCCCTGATTACGCGGGCACCCGGTCTCTCCGCCATGGGCGAGATGCTGGTGATCGCCGGGAATGCGTCGCCGGATACGCACTCGGCGGCGGAATGGCTGACACAGCCCTGGCGCGCCCGGGACCTGGTAAACCACTTACGGCTGCCGTCGGGGAAGCTACCGACCTACTATCAAGCGGTGGTGAAGGTGTCGTTCAAGCAGGGAGTTCCGGTGCAGAGCTCTTACGTGTTTCATCACGTTCTGGAGCGAGCCGGGCATCCGGCGGGAAACAAGCGGTAGGCCGTCCCTATCCTCTCGAGCCCCGGTTCAGGCATCGCTGACTACTGAGCGGTTGGAAGGAATTCCAGCTCGATCCTGGCGATCCGGTCAATCGCTTTTCCATCCAGAATCGTGGGCGCATACTGCCAGCGCTTCACTGCATCCTGAGCAGCATGGCGGAGCATGTTCGGCCCGCTGATGACGCAGGTGTCGACGACCTTTCCATCCTTGCCGATCCAGGCTTCGATCTTCACCTTTCCGCTGACCTGGGCGTGCTGCGCGCCGACGGGGTAGAGCGGCATCGTCATATGAAGCAGTGTGCCGCCGCGAACGGAGCCTCCAGTGGCGGTCACGACGGGCGAATTCTCGGCGGCCGGCTGTGCCCACGTCGCCGCCGCGGGGGTTGCAGGGCTGCTGCCCATAGAGCGCGCGGCCGGCATTCCGAAAAGCATGATTGCCGTAAGCACGCTATAGAACCTGATCATCGCTGTCCTCCAAGGCACCGCAGGATAACGTTCCCGCGGAGCTTGATGACGCGAGTATAGCTCGGGGCTTCTGGCGAAGATCAAATTGGCCGGCCACATGCCGTACTGTTGCCGGTTTGGAGGTACTGTGCCCGCCGCCTCGACCTGACGCTTACCGTACCGTTGGTACGTTAGCCCTGCATGCGGTTTGGCACGCCTGTTTTCTTCAGTTCGGCGGCGAACATTTCGCGAACCGCGGGGTCCTCGTCCTCATATTCGATGAGATTCCCCCCCCTTCGGGTGCTGGTCTTACCCAGTCTGTGGGTACGCCCGCCCCCACCCAGGGCGCGCATGAACCAGCGGCCATCGCCACCCCAGGTAGCAGCGAGGTAACGCGCGGGGTCGCCGCTGGTGTTGAAATGCTGGTGAAACCAGCCGTCCGGCGGAACGAAAATGGTGCCTTCCTTGAAATCCACGCGCACGTGCTCGGCCGCTTCGGAGTACTTTACCGAGCCTTTCCAAAGCAGCGTGAATCCGCCGCCATTCAGCATCAGCACGTGAGACCCGGGTCCGTGGCGATGCGCTTTCTTGTAGGTGCCGACCTCGAATTCGGAGATGTGGGCCTGCATCGTGTTGTCGGCGAGCTGAAGCTCGATTCGTGAATTGGCCTTCCCGCGCTCCGCGCTCCGGAAAAGTCCCAGACTGCGGGCGTCCGGAATGTAGGCGCTGTCCCAGGTATTGACGCCGCCCTTCTGTTCGCTCTCCTCGGGGTTGGTATCTTTGTGACGCAGGTGGCTCGTTCCCGCTCCGAAAGCCTCGGCGTCGCCGGAATAGCGATCGCGGAAAACGTAGTCGTTGTTGAATACGAAGTCCAGATTGTGGAAGAGGTCGATGACCACTGGCGCGTTGGTTATGGCCAACAGCCGGGCAGGCCCGGGGCCGCGATTTCGGTGTTGGCGCCATGTGTTCAACGGCGGCCCGATCACCGAGCCGGGCTTCCATTTGACGGTCTGCCTGGAGCCTCCGGGAAGCCAAATGTCCGTTTCTCCTTCTCCGCCGGCGACGTAGATCACTTCTTCGAACAGGTAGCGCTGGGGAGTGGTCTGACCGCCCGCGGGAATCTCGCAGATGTATCCGTCATTGACGCCCTCGCCGCCGATCAGGTCAATATACGCACCGCTGGCGCCCATGCGCTTCCAGGGCTGAACAGCGACCGTGCGGATGTCGGGGATGCTATGTCCCCCCAGAACCGGTATTCCCTCGCGCTTGCGCCATTCGTCGTAGGGATTCAGGTTGGTCTGGTTGTAGTCATGCGGGTTCCCCGCCGGCGCGGCGTTCTGATCCGCGCGCAGCAGGGTACGGCTGGTCGCGCCGACCGTCAGGCCGGAGATGGCGGCTCGTTCGACGAATTCACGGCGCGATAGGCGTCCGCCAAGATATTCCCGGACCCAGTTCTTCTTCATTGCAGCCCTCCTTGGAAAAACTCGGGGGCCGGTTTGGCCCGGCCCCCTGGTGCGGCGATTCGCTCCTTTTAATGCCGGCTACCACTTCAACTTCATTGCCAGTTGGATCTGCCGCGAGGTGGTCAAGGTGGAAGTAATCAGCCCGGCGCTCGGCGACACCGTCCCCGACGAAGTGAACGTGGTGATCACCGGCCATCCGAAGTTGGTGTGATTGATGACGTTGAAGAACTCCGCGCGGAATTGCAGTGTGGCCGTCTCGCCGATCCGGAAACTCTTGAACAGCGAACTATCCAGTTCCACCAGCCCGGGCGCTGTCAGGATGTCTCTGCCCGCATTGCCGAACGTGCCCGCGGCCGGAAGCACGAACGCCGCCGGATTGAACCACTGATTGGGCGACCCTTCGATAATCGATCCGGAGAAATTCGGATTCAAGGAAACCCGGTCAGGATTGCGCGTATCGCCATTTCCGGACTGATTGAATCCAACCAGAGGGGTGAAAGGGAATCCGGTTTGCGCGCTGATGATGGAGTTCACTTGCCACCCGCCGAGAAGAGCTTCTTCTATGCCCTTTAAGTCGCTGCCGTACGTCTTCCCCTTGCCGACGGGGACTTCCCACGAAAAATTGCCGGAGACCCGCTGCGTGATGTTGAAGTTGGAAGGTCCCCAATCCAGCATCGGATTTCGCGGATCCAGATAGGTGGTTGCTCCGCCGAGTCCCTCGTTTCCGAGGAAGGAAGACGAGTGGTCGTCAAGGCTCTTGGAAAAGGTATAATTGGCGCGGAACTGCAGCCCCTTGCTGGTACTTCGAGTGACATCCGCCTCTAGAGCGTTGTAGTTGCTCTGGCCGTTGGAATACTCGTAACGGCTGTTCGAGAGGTTCGGATTGGCGCGAGGCGATTTGGGCGGGAAGTACTCCTGCCCATTCACGTACGTCGGGATGGCCGTGTTGGCGTCTCCGGTGGCCAGCAGATGATATCCTCTTTCCCCCACATAACCGACGGAAAGCACGGTCTTGGCAGTCAGGGATTGATCGACGCGCAGGCTGTATTGATTGACGGTGGGCATGTGCAAGTTCGGTTGAACGCCGAGCGGGCCGATTTTTGAACCGGGAACGTTGGCGTTGGGAGCCAGGAACAGGGGGAAGGTGGCCGGCGTTACGGAAACGCGGTTGTCATATGCCCCGAGCGGGATGGCGTCGCAGCATGCTCCCATGTAGTCCAGTTGCTCGTAATAGATGCCAAATCCGGCGTGGATCGCTGTCTTGGACCCGAACGGGGCCCAGGCCACGCCGGCTCGCGGGCCGATCAGATACCTAGCGTTGTTCTGCGAGTAGACGGAGTGGCCGATCACAGGCTGAGTCAACAGGATGCCGTTGGAGTCGGGCACAAAATTACCTGCGAGGCCCTGCGGCGAGTTCCACCCGTTGTTGAATTCATGCCGCACACCCAGCGTGAGCGTGAGCGAGGGGCTCAAACGCACGGTATCCTGCGCGTACCACGCGCCGGCGGTTTGCCGCCACGCGATCGAAATCGGATTGAGCGTGGCCACCACCTGCGTGGCCTGCCCCTGCATGAAGTGCTGCAGGTCGGCGAAGGTGGCGACGCCGTATCGCTGATCGGCGGCGTTGTCATTCGACTGTACTTCCTGGAACCACCCGCCGATTTCAATTCGGTGGTTCCCCTTGATGAAGTTGACGGAATCGGTGAGGGTGCCCAGGTTTCTCGCAATGTTCTCGAACTGCTGCGAGCCGTTGCTCCCGGCTCCGGAGATGGCTCCCAGTTGCCCGTTGCCGATGGCGCCAATGTTGATGTTTCCGATCGGCTGGTCGGCGACGAACGCCAACTGCGGATTGTCGATCGAGGGCGCGGCGTTCAGGAGCCATTTGGCGCGAGTCAGCCCGGCGCGGAACGTGTTCAGAAAGCTGGGAGTGAAGGTATGGACTTCCTGCACGCTGGCAATTTGCGAACGAAGCGTGCTGACCGTTCGCTGCAGCGATTGGGAGCCGGGCGCATCGCTGTAGCCGTCGTCGATGGTGTAAACAGCCGAGAGCAGATCGCCCTTCGCAAAGTTGTGATCCACGGCCAGGTTGCCGAAGTCTTCGCGAATCGCTTGGGCGGGGTTGCCATAGTAGAGAGCGGCGCCGCCGCCGAGCTCGGGCCCGTTGGGCGCTGGCCACAGAGAAAAGTAGGGTGCAATGCCCGGGGCCAATCCGATGTTGGACAAGGTTCCATTGGCCAGCGTGATGATCCCCTGTCGCGCGTTGGCGTCGGGGACCACGGCAACCTGGCTTACCGCCAGCCGCTGCCGGAATCCTTCGTAACTACCGAAGATGAATGTCTTGTCTCTTTTGATCGGACCTCCCACCGAGCCGCCGAGCTGGTTGCGCTTGAAGGGCGCGGGGCTGGAGGGATGATCGAAGAAGTTACGCGCGTCAAACGCGCTGTTGCGGACGAATTCGAATAGCGTCCCATGGAACTCATTGGTGCCCGACATGGTGACCAGGCTGACCTGCGCGCCGGGACGCTTACCGTACTGAGCGCCATAGGTGTTCTCTAAAACGTTGAACTCACGGACCGCGTCGACTCCCAGCAGTTGACCGCTCAATCCACCGGGTATGACATCGGCCGTGGATACGCCGGTATATTCGATGCCGTTCAGAAGAAAGAGATTGTAGTCTTCGCGATTACCCGAGACCGAAAAGTTGTTCCCCTGACCGGCGCCGGTGCTGCTGGCCGAGCGATTGACCGTGGTATTGGCCGTTCCGGGGTTGAGTGTAATCAGGTTGTCGAAACTTCTGCCATTCAAAGGCAGATCCTTGATGGAGCGCGCGCCCACCAACCCGGTTACGGAACTGGTTGCATCGTCGACGGGAGTCGCCAGCCCGGCCACTTCGACGTGATCTTCAATGGCGCCGACTTGCATCTCGGCGTCGAGCACGGCATCCTGCGCGACCGCCAGATCGATTCCAAAACGCACCAGGGTGCGGAAACCGGCTTTCTCGATCTTGACATCGTATCGGCCAACCGGAAGCGCGAGCGCGCGATAGTAGCCGCGTTCATCGGCGGTCATGGTCTTTGTCAGACCGGTTTCGGTATTGGTGACGGTAATACTCGCCTCTGTGATCGCCGCGCCGGTCATGTCGTGGATGGTGCCGGAAATGGAGCCCAATACCTGGCAGAATGCGATTGAACAGAGAACCAGCGAGACGATCAAAAGGCCCAGCGGACCCCGGAGAGCTCGCGCTACAGTTGCGGAATTCCTAGGATGCATGTCAATAACCTCACTTACGAAGGAGCCGGCGGTGCGTCCAGCCTCCTCGCGAACTCCTGTCCGTCAATCGGCGTTTACGGCACAGGTGAAATCACAATGTCCTGAAAGCGAATTACAAAGCCGTCCGGCGCCGTGGCCGGAAGTTTGAAACCAATAACCCCTGGTTGAGCCTTTAATTGGTCGAAACGGTTGACTCGCTGGCCGGCGATCGCCACACGAACTTCGGAACCGCGGCAGATGACTTCAAGGTCGTTCCACTGCCCTTCCGCTCCGGCCACTTTTTTGGGCTTCTGTAAGTCACAGATAGCCCCGGTTGGATTTTCGGCGTCGTGATAATCAATGGCGAGCTTATAGCCGCAAACCGGACCATAGCCGGGCCGGCCGTCGCCTGTCGCTCCCCACTTACGTCGCGGCTCACGAAAGAGAATCGCGCTGCTTCCTCCGGCTGCAATCTGAAACGATAAATTGAGCTTGAAATCCTGAAATTCATCGCGCAGAAGCAGGAAGCCCTCTCCGGGCCTGTCCTTTTCGCAACGTCCAATAATCTCGGTATCCTGCTCGCTCCAGGAGCCGAACCCCACGCTTTGCCAAGCCGAGGCATCCGGACGAAACGGCCCGGTTCTCTGTTGTGCGTGGCCTGCAATGGCCAGCGCTCCGAGAAAAAAATGTCTCCTCGTAATAACCAAGCGTCTGCAACCTTTGCTCGAAGGGCCCGACTACCAATTTCGCGAGCACTCACCCCACTGGTGACCGCGCACCAGAATTCCGCCTGGCCGAATCACGACCGGCAGTGGATTCGCAACGTTCCTCGTAGTCTCAGATGTACTAGAGGCGTACTAATAGTACCTGAAGCCTACAGTACGAAAGTTTCCCAGACAAT
>Ga0335078_10010509_pt1 | contig 13705 bp, 13 predicted proteins | sample Lox_Sample_32_FD_206711 | JGI IMG/M metagenome (GOLD analysis project Ga0335078, IMG submission 206711) | Soil microbial communities from Loxahatchee National Wildlife Refuge, Florida, United States - Lox_Sample_3.2 | ecosystem: Environmental > Terrestrial > Soil > Wetlands | place: USA...
GCTCTTGTGCGCGTGCATGTCGGCGGCGCAGACGCCTTCGGCGCCGGCAACTCCCCAATTCAATCCGAATCCGACCGACGTCGCGGGCATTCCCGTCAACTACGACGAGACGAAGGCCGGCGCCTACGTCCTGCCCGATCCGCTTGTGCTCAACGACGGCAAGCGCGTGCGCGACGCCAAGACGTGGCTCGCCAAGCGCCGACCGGAGATACTCGCGCTTTTCGCGGCGCAGCAGTTCGGTCGGGCGCCAGGACGGCCGGCGGACGAGAGCTTTGAGATCACGGACAAAGGCACGCCGGCGATCGGAGATAAGGCGATCCGCAGGCAGATCACGATTCACCTGCGCAGAGATCCTGCGGCGCCGGCGATTCACCTGCTCGTCTATCTTCCTGCCAGCGCCAGGAAGCCTGTGCCGATGCTGCTGAGCATCGGGTTCTGGGCGAACCAGTTCGCGGTGGACGATGCGGGCATCACGCCGGAGACGGTGTGGGACCCGAAAACGAATACGCGCGTGGATGCGAAACCAATCCGCTTCTTCAAGCCGACAAATATCCTGCCGCTGCTCGACGCCGGCATCGGCTACGCGACCTTTTATTACGGCGATGTCGATCCGGATTATGCGGAGGGATTCTCGAACGGGATTCGGAAGTGGTACCTGAAGCCCGACCAGACCGAGCGCGCGCCCGATGAGTGGGGATCGATTGCGGCATGGGCGTGGGGCATGAGCCGCGTGGAAGATTACTTCGAGACCGATCCAGCGATCGATGCCAAGCGTGTAGCCATTCACGGCATTTCGCGCCTGGGCAAGACAGTGGTATGGGCCGGAGCCAGCGACCCGCGCTTCGCGCTCGTGATTGCGAGCTGCTCCGGCGAGGGCGGCGCGGCGCTGAGCCATCGCGACTTCGGCGAGACGATCGCGCATCTGACGGCGCCATCGCGTTTTCCGTACCAGTTTGCGATCAACTACGCGAAGTACGGGGGATTCCCCGACAAGGCGCCGTTCGATGCGCATATGCTGCTGGCGCTGATTGCGCCGCGGCCGGTGCTGCTGCAAACGGGGAGCACGGATCTGTGGTCCGATCCGAAGGGGGAGTTTCTGGCGGCTGTGGCGGCGGGACCTGTGTATAAGCTGCTGGGCAAGGATGGATTGGATACGGATGTATGGCCGGCGGCGAACGCGCCGATCCTGCACGATATCGGCTACACCAAGCATGACGGCGGGCATGGCATGGCGCCGGGGGACTGGGAGATTTATCTTGAGTTTTTGAAGATGCACCTGAAAAAGGGACAGTGATCTCTACCATTATGAAGTCGCCCTGGATGAACGCGAAGATTAGGCATTTGACAGCCAACGGTCGGATCATGCTGCCTCTGCCTCTCAAGACACCAGAGACAGAACTCAAATACCGGGTGGCAGCGAAGAATCCGCTCAATCTCCAGGCGGACCTGCGACCAGAAAGCCTTCCCAACTGACGCTCTCGATTCCGTGCCGTCTTGCAGTTTTTTCGTCGCCCGGTGCGGTGACGACCAGCGGTTTGAATGCCGGATGGCGACGACAGAATTCCAGCAAGGCGCGGAGTGACTGCACATCGAATCGTCCGGTTTTCACTTCAACCGCCCACTTCCCCCAGCTCCCGTCAAAGACCGCGTCGATCTCCAGAGGCTCTTCGCGCCAGTATGAAACCTGCTGCCCTTGGTTGACAGCAAATGCAAGGCAGGCATTTTCCACCCAAGAACCAAATCGCTCCGGTTCCCGCGATGGATCGGGAGCACCGTTCGAGTGTGTGGCAGCGAGCAGTGCGTTGTTCAGAACTACGAGCTTGGGAGGAGCGGAGCGGCGACGATGAACCTGTGTCGAGAACTTCTCCAGTGGCGCAACCAGATAAGCATCCTGAAGGAGCCCCAGGTAATGTGCGACGGTCTCCAGCGCACCGCTATCCTGAAGTTGTCCCTGCAACTTCTGCAGAGACATGATCTGGGCGGGTGAGCCCACGGCAACCGCGAACACCTGTCGCAACAGTGCCGGGCGCCGCACGGCGCCAAGCGCGAGCACATCGCGACCGATCGCCGGTTCAATGATGGCGTCGCGCACGTAGGCTCGCCAGCGCGGGAAGTCGTTCTGGTATTGAACGGCGCCGGGATAGGAGCCGAACCGGATCAGATCATGGGCGGCCTCACGCGGTGAGCGATGGAAAGTCTCCGCCAGGGATGCAGCAGGCCAGTGACTCAAAGTCAGACGCTCGAAGCGGCCGGCAAGGCTTTCGCGCGAGCCAGTAGCCACGCGCAAGGCCGACGATCCCGTGGCCACCACGTGGATCGGAATGCGCCGGCGGCGTGCACGGTCCCATTGGCCCTTGAGCCGTCCCGCCCAGTCAGACAGTTGATGCACCTCGTCGAGCAGCACCACCGCAGCGCCGTGTTTGGCGCGCTCTTCCGCCTGCGTCCATTGGCGTTCCCAGAAGCCGGGAAGCGCGGCGTCCGGATCGTCGCCGGCGGCGTAAACGGCCCGGTCGCCGAACTTCGCGGCAATCTCGAGAAGCAAGGTCGTCTTGCCGACCTGGCGCGGCCCGGTGAGAAGCTGGATGCGTCCGGGAGCCGCTTCCTTGAGCCGATCGAGCAGCACTTTGCGGCAATTGGCGAAGGCGTTCGCAATCTCAGCCATAATCGAATAATTATTCGACTATATCCGATAGGGTGTCAACGACGGCTTTCTAGCACTACTTACCCGCACTGCGGGACTTAGGGATTCTCTTCCGCGAGCCGGCCCTGAATCGTTCCCAGGGCCAGAGTTGGAAATCAGATCCCCAGCTTGCGCACTTCGTCGTTGTAGTACTTGCGGTAGAGGATGTCCCACTCCTGCGAGCCTTCGAGGATGATCTTGCGCTGGTTGGAGATCTTCTGCCGGGCGGCGGTGTCGATCTTCACCTCTTCGGCGAGCAGGTGCTCGAGCGCCTTGCGCGCCTCCTGGCGGATGGTGTTGCGGTCCTCGAGAAAGCCGACCTGGTCGATCTCGGCCAGAGTGTCGGCCACGGTGTGGGCCAGCTTGTTGAGCTTGTCTCGGCTGATCCTCATAGCACCGCCTTGTATTTTTTGGCCAGCTCCGTCTTCACCTTCTTGAACATCTCGGCGTATTGCGCGCCGGATTTGCGCATCTCTTCGGAGTAAGCGTCGAGGATGACGCGCACCTCCTCGTTGATGCGGTCTTCGAGCGAGAGCTCTTCGGTGAGAGCTTCGGTCACGCGCGCCTCGGTCACCTTCAAGTCGGCGGTGGTGATCAGCTTGGCGTCGATGAGGTGCTTGACCGTGCGGCGGCCCAGGTACCCAATGTAGTCGCGGGAGAAGATCATCGGCTAAAGGGTAAGGATAGCGCATGAAGCGGCGGGGTGTACACGGGAGGAAGTTCACCTCCCAGGTCCGAACACACGGACCTCCACCCCGGACCTGGGGCACCCATTCATGTTAAGGGGCTTCGGCTATCCGTTACGGTGCGGACAGCTCTTGGTATTGATGCACTCGTCAGCCATGCGCAGCCGCTCCACCGGCCGTCCGCCCAGCAGATGTTCGCGCACAATCTCCTCGGCATCTTCGGGCTGGACGTGACCGTACCAGACCGCTTCGGGATAGACGACGACGTTGGGCCCGTGCTCGCACTGGTCGAGACAGAGCGACTTGTTGATGCGCACGCGCCCGGCGAGTCCGGCATCCTTGGCGAGTTGCGAAAGGCGGGAGTGTAACTCGCTCTTGCCGTCCTTCGTGCAGGAAGGGCGCGGCGCGCCCTCGGGGCGGACATTGTGGCAGACGAAGACGTGGCGTTCAAATGGCGGCAATCGAAAAATCCTCCGCATCCAGAATAAAGCCTCGGAATGAGTGCAAATTCCTCGCCCCGGCGCCGCCCGGAATCTTTTCGCATTCGCCCCTTGCCAGCCCGGTTGCATCTGCGAGAATGGGTGATTGACTATGAGCACGGACAACCTTCTCTCGCTGAAAGACGACATGGTGGCCTTCATTGAGGGCCACGGCTTGAAACGTCTGCCCGGCTACGTGAATGAAGATATTCCTTCCATCGTGTGGGAAGGCGAGGGCAATCCCGATTCGTGGAAAGACTTTGTGGAGATGGCCAAGCACGTGGGCGCGCCGTTCGTCACCTTCAGCGAGATGACTCTGGAACGGGATGAGCTCGACGCGCTGATCGACGAAGCCGGGCAGATGAACTTTCCCGATGAGGAAGCCAACGAACTGGTCGAAGCGCAGTGGCTGCGCAAGTATGCCGGGATGGTCGGCTATATCCAGCTGGGATTTGTCCACCAGGGCCTGGCCTTTCTGCACGAGACCAGCACGGAGTGGTACGAGCGCTTCCAGGCGCTGCTTGAAGATATCGAGAGCTTCCAGGACATCGTGATCGACGACGCGCAGAGCGGAGACGAAGAGGAACCGTAGCCGGGCGAACCGCAGCTATGCAACCAGTACTGGGGGAAGCAGTACCTTCATCGCAGAGTTCGCCGCGGCCGTATGCCCGGCCGCCACAGCGTTGGATCGTCGCCGATGCTCATCCGGATGAGGCGGCAGCGCTGGCCAGGTCGGCGCGGCTGCCGGTGGTCCTCGCCGAGCTGTTGATCGCGCGCGGCATCACGCAGGCCGGCGAGGCTTACGCGTTTCTCAATCCTGAAATCACCCATCTCAACGATCCGTTCCTGATGCTGGGCATGACGGCAGCGGTGGAGCGCGTCGAGGCGGCGATCCGCCGGCGCGAGCCGGTGCTGCTCTATGGCGATTACGATGTCGATGGCACCACTGCCGTTGTGCTGCTCAAGACCGCCATCGAAATGCTCGGCGGAGGGGTGCGCTTTCACGTGCCCCACCGGTTGCGCGACGGATATGGCCTGCAGTCGAGCGTGCTCGAAGCCGCGTATGCCGACGGCGTGCGGCTGGTCATCACGGTCGACACCGGCATGCGCGCTTTTGCCGAAGCCGAGACGGCGCGCCGCCTCGGCCTGGACCTTATCGTCACCGATCATCATCTGGCGCAGGCCGGCGACTCGCTTCCCGCCGCCATGGCGATCCTGAATCCGAATCAGCCTGGATGTCCCTATCCCGAAAAATCGCTCTGCGGAGCAGCCATCGCGCTCAAGCTGGCGCAGGCACTGCTGGAGCGGCGCGACGCCGCGCGCACGCGCGAAAAGACCTTGCCCAGTTTTTTGAAGATGGCCGCCATTGCCACCATCGCCGACGCCGTGCCGCTGCGCGGAGAGAATCGCGTGATCGCCGCGCTGGGCTTGCGCGAGTTGCGCCGGCCGGTGGGCGCGGGGCTGCGCGCGCTTTTTGCCGCGGCCAATCTCGATCCGGCATCGAAGCAACTCACCGGATTCGATGTGGCCTTCCGCCTGGCCCCGCGCATCAACGCCGCCGGCCGCATGGATGTCGCTTCCGACGTGGTCGAGCTGTTTTCCACGCGCGATGCAGGCCGCGCGCAGGACCTGGCCGTAAAACTGGAGCGGCTGAACCGCGAACGGCGCGACACCGAAGACCGCGCGCTGCGCGCCATCGAAGAGCGGCTGGCCGGCGATGCGGAATTGGCCGACGATTGCCTTCTCGTGCTCGATGGCGACGGCTGGCATCGAGGCGTGATCGGCATTCTCGCCTCGCGCGTGGTCGAGCGCTGCGCCAAGCCGGCGATTGTGGTGAGCGTGGAGGACGGCCTGGCACATGGCTCGGGGCGCTCCGTCGATGGTTTCCCGCTGCTTGAGGCGATCGAGACCTGCGCGGATCTATTCACGCGCTTTGGCGGTCATGCTTTCGCGGTGGGCTTCGCCTTACCCGCCGCTTCCCTTCCCGAGTTCAAGCGCAGGCTGCGCAGCCATGCGCTCGAGCGGCTGGGCGAGGGCGGGCGCTCGCCGGAGCGGTCATTACGCATTCACGCCGAATTGCCGCTCGACCGCATTACGCCCGTGCTCGCCGGTTGGCTGCGCAAGCTCGAGCCGCTCGGTCACGGCAATCCGGAGCCCGTGTTCGTGGCGCGGCGCGCGCGACTGGCGGCTGAGCCGCGCATCATGAAGGATCGCCATCTGCGGCTTGAACTGACGCAGGAACGCGCGCCGGGCGCCGGCGGAGCGATTCGCGCCGTCGGCTGGGGGATGGCTGCGCGTGCCGCCGAGCTGAGGCTCACGCATGGTTCGGCGATCGACGTCGCTTATCGCATTCGCGAGAACGATCATCCGGACTATGGCGGGCTGGAAGTGGAGATCGCGGGAATCGAAATCGGATCGACCTAGAGCTCGTTTTCAGACTAGAGCGAGTTTGAGAATGCCTTCGCAGCGCGAGACCGAAATGCCCCTCGGAGGCACGTAAACTGCCGGCGAATGTGGGGTCCTCGCCCCGGCCTGCGCCCTCGCTCGGGATGACGGATTTACGGGTGGCCTGAATCCTTTTCCACGGAGGCGCAATATAACTTCAGCTATGGCGACTACTGTGTCATCCCCAGGGAAATTTCCGCAGGCCGGGCAAAAGGCAGCGGATTTCGTGCTCCCGGACACTACGGGTGAGGAACGCCGTCTTTCCGAGCTGGCAAGCGCCGGGCCGCTGGTGCTGCTCTTCTACCGGGGGCACTGGTGACCCTTCTGCCTCCGCCAGTTGGCGGAATACCGCGATGCCTACGAATCGCTGCGCGCCGCGGGCGCGAACCTGGTGGCGATTTCCGTGGACGCGCCGGAGAAATCCGAGAGGGTGCGGCGCGAATGGCGACTTCCGTTCCTTATTCTGTCGGACCGCCGGCGCCGCGTGGTGCGGGAGTGGGGTATCTACAATGCCCGCGAAAAGGGAGGCATTGCCAAGCCGGCGGTTTTCATTCTCGGCCCCGACCTGACAGTGCGCTTTGTTTCCGTGGACCAGGTCGCGTCTCGCGTCCCGGCTGCGGAGATCTTGCGTCTGCTGCGCGAGGGAGGTCAGGTCGCTGTCGCCACCCGCAAGAGCATCGTGCCAGGGCCGGCAACGTTCTTCGTCGCCATACGAAGCGCCTTTCGACTGGGCGCCACGCAAAACCCGAGTACCGAGGACTAGGTGCGAAGCCAAGTCGGAATTTGCCGTAGAACGTTCACAGCGTGATCCATAAGCGGGCCAGGAAAAAGGCCCACGCATGAGCGTGGGCCTCAGGTTTGAAGCGAGGCAAGCGGATTACCGTCCGCGACCCTTAGGCTGTTTCGGCTCGGGCCTGGGCGCGGGCCTCTGCTCCGGTCTGGGAGCGGGGCGCGATTCTGGCCGTTGCTGCGGCGCCGGGTGCGACTCGGGTGCGGGGCGCGATTCGGGCCGCGGCGCCGGATGCGACTCCGGGGTAGATCGCGGTTCGGGGGCCGGACGATACGCGGGCCGGGATTCAGGCGCGGGATGCGATGCCGGCGCCGGGTGCGACTCGTTCATGGGACGCTCGTTCCCGGCACGCGGCGCGTTGGCCGTTGCCGGACGCGATTCGTTCATCGCGCGAGGCGCAGGCGCTTCGTGGTGCTCTACGGGCAGCGGCCTGGCGGCAACCAGCGTACGCGGATGGCCGCCGTTGGCCTTGGCGTAGGAGTTGTGGTCGGCTCGCGCGGTCTCAATATGCTGCTGCTGGAAGTGCGTGGGCGCCAGGTGCTGCTCGTGCAACGCCGTTTGCTCCTCGCGTGTCGGCTGGTGCTGAATTCCGCCGGGGCCGCCGTTGTAGGCGACATGGGTGTTGTTCACGATCGTGGTATTGTGCACGACGGTCTCGTTGATGTAGGTGTTGCGGATGACCGTCCGGTTCACGTTCACGACCGCAGTGTTGTAAGCGAACGCGCCGCCGCGCCACTCGCCGCCGGCAAAGCCGATACCCATGTAGCCGAATCCGTAGTTCACGCCGCCGTAGTAGCCGACGTGCGGACCCCAATAGCCTTCATGCCAGAGGAACAGTCCGCCGGACCAGCCCCAGTAGCCGGGAGTCCACAGCGCGCCAACGTAAGGCGCCGGAACCCACGCTCCGGGCACCCAATAATATCCGTCGGGACCATAGGCCCAGTAGCCGGGCGTCCACATCAGGCCATCCTCGGGGCACGGGGGCTGCACGTAGACCGGGAGCACCGGCGGGGCAAAGCCGACGCTGATAAATACCGACGCCCGCGACGCCGCGGGAATGGCGATCAAAAGCAGGGCGAGCAGGAACAAACGCGTGGAGCGAAGCATACGCATGGGAGAAGCCTCCTTCGTCTTTCTGCCTGCGTGGCTGCTGCGAGATGGGCTTCGCTTGGCCGCGCCAGGACGGGTTTCGTTCGAGCTTCCGGGATCACTCTAACAGGAAACGGGCTGCGCGAGGTGGGTTTTCCTCAGGGAAGAAACCACCTTCATCACCGGCACGCAAAACGCCTGCAGGAGATAGCCCGCACGTGATCCAAACCCAACAACAGAAGCTACATGGGAGCAAACCCATCCCGGCGGAGGAAGTTGCCTCGCCGCTCGAAAATTACGGCAATTCCTGAGTTGGTGTGTCCTTTCGGATTTCGTACAAGGTCGCCGCTCCTTGGGGTCGCGTCGACGTGAGTGTGGAGGCTTCGGGACACAGCTACTCAGGAATTGCGATAGCTGCCCTGAAAGAACAAGCCCACCTTGAAGGCGGGCTTGTTCCCAACGCACTGCATCGTCGATTGAGTTATTCAACTATCTAGGTTCTTTCTTGGATTCCGGCTTCGACTCCGGCTTGCTTGCAGGATGCGACTTAGGCCTTTCAGCCGGTTTGGATTCAGGTCTTGCTGCCGGCTTGGATTCCGGCCGAGCTTCCGGCTTCGGTTCTGGTCTTGCCGCCGGGCGCGACTCCGGGTGAGGAGCCGGCTTGGATTCAGGACGTGATTCGGGCCGAGGCGCAGGTTTACTCTCCGCTCGGGGCGCAGAGTGCGATTCTGCGCGGATCGGAGGAGCAGGACGGTTTTCAGCGTGGGGTTCGGGTTGCTTTTCCGCAGGCCGTGATTCGGGCTTGGGGTGCGATTCGGGCTTGGGGCGAGACTCCGGACGCGATTCCGGCGCCCGGTTCTCAGGGTGTGACTCGGGACGTGCAGCGGGAGCGCGGTTCTCAGGATGATTCTCGGGGCGCGCTTCCGGTTTTGCAGGAGTGCGGTTTTCCGGTCGATTTTCCGGGCGTGCTTCAGGGCGTGCAGCGGGAGCGCGGTTCTCAGGATGATTCTCGGGGCGCGCTTCCGGTTTTGCAGGAGTGCGGTTTTCCGGTCGATTTTCCGGTCTTGCTTCAGGGCGTGCGGCGGGAGCGCGATTCTCAGGACGATTCTCGGGGCGCGCTTCCGGTTTTGCAGGAGTGCGGTTTTCCGGTCGATTTTCCGGTCTTGCTTCAGGACGTGTTGCGGGCGCGCGGTTCTCGGGTCTTTCGTTGCGAGCCGCCGGGCGCTCGGCTTCGTTTCGCCGCGCTACCAGTTCATGCGGGTGGCCGCCATTGGCCTTGGCATAGGCTTGCTTGTCGGCGCGCGCCGCGCTCACGCGTTCCACCTGGGCTCGAGTCGGCTGCACGTGCCGCTCATTCGCAAACGACCGCTCCTGCGGCGTGGGATCGTGGCGAATGCCGCCTGGACCGCCGTTGTAGGCCACGCGCCGCGTGTTCACGATCGTGTTCTTCTCCACGATGGTCTTGTTGATATAGGTGTTGTGGATGACGGTGTTGTTGACGCGCATCACGGCGGTGTTATAGGCGAAGTCATGGCCGTGCCATTCGCCGCCTACGAAACCGACGCCCATGTAACCGAAGCCATAGTTAACGCCGCCGTAGTAGCCAACGTGCGGGCCCCAGTAGCCGGCATGAAAAAGATAGTGGCCGCCTTCAAATCCCCAGTAAGGCGGCGTCCAGAGCAGGCCGACTTCCGGCGCTGCAACCCATGCGCCGGGGACCCAGTAGTAGCCATCCTCACCATAGTTCCAGTAACCGGGAGTCCACATCAGGTTGGGCTCGGGGCAAGGGGGCTGTTCATAGACGGGGAGCACCGGCGGAGCCACTCCGATGCTGATCCCTACCGAAATCTGGGCGTGCATCGAGGCTGGTACTGCCGCCAACAAGAGCGCAAGCAGAAGCAGATGCGCAGAGCGAAGCAGTCGCATGTAAATACCTCCTATTCCTTCCATCTGTTCCCTGCCTGCGTCGAGGTTCGCCTCTTGCGCGTCAGGCAAGGACCGTTTGAGACCGCTGCGGCCCGCGAAGATATGGCGATTGGGATGGGGTCATGTGAACAGCAACTGCGCGTACCAGCCACCAACTCGGAGTGTGGCGGATTCTCATAAATATTGGCCCAATCAACAACGCAGACAGCCTACTGAGCATTCGAACCGGTCAGAGGACCTGGAGTTGTATTGGCCATGAGGAAAAGTTCGACATCCAGACCGACGAGCCGGCCCCTGTGGCTCCCGAATCGAATTGGAAACAGGAAGGTTGCAGTCGATTTCGGCGAAGGGCTCCGCTCTACGCACGGAGGGGTTCCCCGGCCGAGCGATGGGGCAGAACGCCGCAAGGCAACGAAATTCGGGTGAGGGTCGTGCTCAGGGCCGGATGCTCAACCCCATTCCGAAGATGTGCCGCGCCTCGAGATTCACCGGCACGAAGATGGGTCCCGAGCCGGGAGGCAGAAGCACGGTCGTGCCAATCATCCCCGCCACCTGGCCGATGCCGATGTCGAAGGCGAAATGGGGATGCTCCTTCTGCGTGACGCGCACGGCGTAGTCGAGCGTAGTAGGCAGATGGGAAGGGCTGCCTGGAGGATAGAGGATGGCGGCGAGGTTCTTGGCGTTCGGGGGCTCCTGCGTGAATCCGGCGGCGGGGACGATGACGGTGTGCAGCGGGCCGGGGAGCGGAATGCCGAGCCCGCCGAAGAGACGCCCGCTGAAGCGCGTGGCTTGCCCGCCGATGCCGTAGATCGCGGCGTTGGTGGCCTTCCACCCCAGATTAGCGAGAAACGGCACGGGCGGATGCGGCCAGGTCTTGGTGGCGGCGACATAGACGTCGCCATTGGTGTAGGTCTTGCCGTCGATCGCGCCGGAGACGAACTTGTCTCCGGTTCGCACCACAAAGCCCGCGGCAAGTCCCGGCGTGAAGGGGCTGCCCCAGCCATCACGGATGGCGACCGCTTTGCCGTTGAAGACATTCATGCCCGCGTAGTGCCAAAGCGGGCTGAAGAGCGGGCTGTTGCCTTCGGTGTGCACCGAGCGCGTATAGCCCAGCTCGGCCCGGTTGGCGAAGCCCTCGGTGATGGAGAAGGTGTGGATGTTGCCGATGACCTTCGACGCGTCGATGAAGTGATATCCAATGGCCGGATGCGAGAAGAACCGGCCCTTTTCGGTATAGACCACATAGGCGGTGGGAGTGATGAAGCCGCCCGTCTGCCCTTCGAGGGTGAGGTTCTGGGCGTGGCTGGGCGCAGCCGTCAAAACCAAAGCTGCCAGCAGGCCGAAAACGAAAAAACTGCGCGGCGAGGGGGAACGCATCTTTGCTTTCCTGGGAGCGCGAAGGCGGCTCCGTTGCCTTTCATGAAATATTCACAGGTTGTACCACAGCGGGGGCAGGCACGTCTCGCCACCCGTTCCGGGTGGTAAACTCACGCCATGTCGCGCGGCTTTTTCATTACGTTCGAGGGGTTGGACGGGTCCGGTAAGAGCACGCAGATCAAGCGATTAGCCGCCTGGCTCGAAGGGGAGCAGGGAGCGGTGAAAACGGCGTCGGGAATCGGCGCCGAGGTCTGCCTCGGCGCGCCCCTCGTAACCCGCCAGCCGGGTGGCACTGCGATCGGCGACCGCATGCGCGCGCTGGCGCTGGACTCCCGCGGGACTCCGCTGGCTCCCATGGCCGAAATGGCGCTGATGTTTGCCGACCGCGCGCAGGCCATCGCCGAGGTCATCCGGCCGGCGCTGGAGCAGGGACGCGTTGTCATCTGCGACCGCTTCACCGACTCGACCGAGGCGTACCAAGGCGGAGGACGCGGGCTGGGCTCGGAAATCGTGCGCGAATTGCATCATCTCATCTGCGGAGATCTGCAGCCCGACCTCACGCTGATGCTGTTGCCCTCGCTCGAATCCTCGTTGGCGCGCGCGCAGCGGCGCAATGAGCGCGCCGCGGAGCACAATGGCCGCGACGAGGGGCGATTCGAACGCGAGCAGATCGACTTTCACCGCCGCGTCCTCAAGAAGTACCACGAGATTGCGGAGCGCGAGTGCCATCGCGTCGCGCTGATCGAGGGCGATCTTTCCATCGATCAAGTCCACAAGAGAATTGTGGAGCTGGTAGCAGAACGCCTCGGCATGCCGGTACGCGAATGATTCCGGTTCCAAGGGACAGCACGTCAGCGTCTTCCTGGCGCAGGCCCCGACGAGCCTTCCATCGCGACGGCGAGCCTCTTGGATTTCCGATAGACGTTGGCGACCGCCATCGTCCAAAAAGGAACGAGATCGACGCCGGGCACCAGCTTGGCGGCAAATGAAGGAAGAAACTCCCAGTGCCATCCCAGCAGGGCGACCATGGCGGCGCCGGTGCAAAGGTCGAGCACATCGTCGGCGGGCGCGGCAGCGCCTTCGACAAAGAACGGGAAGACGGCCATTTGCAGCACGTCGACAACGATCGCGAGGACCATCGCGGTGCGAAGGCGCGGGCCCGCCGAGATCGTGATGCCGCCGCTCGCCTGCGCCCTGGTGGTATCGAACATCGGTCCGCCACCACTATTGTACGCGGAGAACGAATCGAAGTTTGCGGGGCAGTGAGTCAGAACGATGGCGAGTCTCGAGTCTGGAAGATACAAATGATCTGACACCGCATCGGACCGCTCGCGATTTACTCTTCCTCTCCGGGAACAGCAACCGCCGGCCGCAGCTCGACTTGCTTGGTCGCGATCTTCAGCTTGGCCGGCATCAGCGGCGCTCCTTCCCAGCCTTCCTTCATCGCTTCGACGTGGATTTCGCCGGGATGCTTCGTTGATTGCACGATGACCTGCGCCAGTCCGTTGAAGAGCGAGCGCTTCGGCTCCTTGTCACTTTGCTGGCAGTTGGGGTCTCCGTTGCCGACGCCGATGAGCCTGCCTTCACCGGAGACAACGAATTTGAGAAGGTTCATCGCGGTCGGCACCGGGCGGCCTTCTTTGTCGAGCGCTTCCACCTTCAGCACGGCGACATCTTCGCCGTCGGCATCGATCTCGGTGCGGTCGGCGGAGAGGCGTATCGAAGACGGCGCACCGGTGGTCTCTCGTTTCTCGGTCAGCACCACTTTGCCGTCTTTCGAGCCGCGCGCTTCAATCGAGCCGGGCTCGTATCGGACCTTCCATTCCACGTGGCCCAGATGCGGAACCTTCTTGCTTCCCTGGCTGGCTCCGTTGACAAAGAGTTCGACTTCGTCGAGATTCGAGTGCACCCACACGGAAATCTCGTCGCCTTCCCTGCCCTCGAAGTTCCAGTGCGGAAACAGATGCAACACCGGCTCGGAGCCCCACCACGCTCTGTAGTAATAAAAGCTATCCTTGGGAAATCCGCACGTGTCCACGATGCCGAACTGCGAGCTGATCGAAGGCCAGCCATACGGCGTGGGCTCGCCGCGATAGTCGAAGCCGGTCCAGGCGAATCCGCCCGCTGCCCACTCGCGAGTGCCGTAGAAGGTCCACCAATCTTCGGCCGTTTCGCCCCAGCCAGGCTGGTTCAGGTCATAGGCACTCAGGGTGTTGCGCAGCGGATCGGTCGT
>Ga0335078_10010510_pt1 | contig 13705 bp, 8 predicted proteins | sample Lox_Sample_32_FD_206711 | JGI IMG/M metagenome (GOLD analysis project Ga0335078, IMG submission 206711) | Soil microbial communities from Loxahatchee National Wildlife Refuge, Florida, United States - Lox_Sample_3.2 | ecosystem: Environmental > Terrestrial > Soil > Wetlands | place: USA: Florida...
CGAACTCGCCGGCTCGCTCGCCGTCGCCTTTCTCGACGTCGTCATGGAGAGCGACCGCGCCGGATTGGAATTATGCGACTATATGCGCGAGGAGATGGGCGGAGCGACGCAGATTTTCGTGCGCACCGGCCAGGCGGGGCTCGCACCGGAACGCGACGTGATCGACCGCTACGACATCGCCGGCTATTTCAGCAAGACCGAGATGACGCAGAACAAGCTATATTCGGTCATCAAGAGCAGCGTGCGCCAATATCTCGCCTTCGGCATGGCGCAGGCGACGATCGACCTGCTGAACAATCTCGTCGCCGCGCTCGGCTCGCGCGAAAGGATTTTGGAGATCGTGCATCCCATCGCCGGCGCGAGCAGGGCACAAGCCGAGACGCCGCGTTGGCTCATCCTCGACGGCGAGCCGCTGTTTGCGGATGAGACCGACGCGGAGCAAGCGCTCGCCGTCAGGTCGCGTCTGTTCGCCACGACTCCCGTCCCGCTCAGCCCGTTCGGCGATCATTACGTGAAAGATGCGGAAGGCTATCATCTCATTCACATCGCCGCGCGGCCAAACGCCGCGGAGACGGATTTCCTGTTCAAGTCCCGCTTCGCGCCGCCCGAGCAGATCCTTGGCATGATGTACAGTTTCGTTAACGGTCTGGCGGTCGCCTGGCGCCAAAGCGCCGAGAATTAGGACGGCCGTGCGCCCAGACGAAGCGAGCTTCATCCCGTCTTGGCGACGACGACCCGCGGCAGCTCGATCCGCATCTCCACTCCCGATCGAGGTTTGGAACGCAGGTCGATGCGGCCGTTGAGCGATTCCTCGACGAGGTTCTTCACAATGGCCAGACCGAGGCCCCTGCCGCCCTTCGCGCGACCCGTCGTGAAAAAGGGCTCGAAGACGCGCTCGAGCTCCGCCTCCGCGATGCCGCGGCCGAAATCGCGTACGATGACGAGATAATCCGCCGGCCCCTGCGGCGCGGTCTCGATCTCGACCTTGCCGCCCGTCTCCTCCGCATAGGCGTAGCGATCGATATTGGTGAGCAGATTGAGCAGAATCTGCGCGTAATGGCCAGGGTAGCCCTCCCATTCGTCGCTCTCCCCGCCGAGACGATCGACCACCGTCACGACAAGCTTCGAGGCGCGGGCCTTGAGCCGATAGAGTTCCGCCGTGTCGCGGGTGAGCTGAAGCAGATTTACCTTCTCCAGAGAATCAACGGCCTGGCTCACCGACAGCGTCTTGAACGTCTGCACGAGGCGGTCGGCGCGCGCGATATTGTCCTGCAGGAGGCGGCACGCGGTGACGATGTCGTCGAGCGCCTCGCGTCCCTCTTCGCGATGCGCCGCGGCGAAGTCGCCCGCAAGCTCGGCGACGATGCTCGCCGCATGGTTGGCGATGCCGAGCGGCGTGTTGATCTCATGCGCGACGCCGGCCACCATTTGCGACAGCGTGCGGCGGCGGTCGATCTCCTGCTGCGCCTTCATCTTCTCGGAACGGGCGAGGACGTCGGTGTGCACGTCGGTGCTGGTCGCAAGCCGCTGGCAAAGCGCCATCGCGATATTGAGCACGAGCGTGAAGGCGGAGGCGGGCGCGGCTTCCGCGAGGCGCAAAATGGCCTCGCGGGATAGCACGAGGATTTCCGATTCAAGGAGCGCCGCGACGTCCGCCGTGCGCGGAAAGCCTGCCAGAAAGCCGAGCTCGCCAAAGATCTGGCCTTCGCGCAGCGTCAGCAGATCGCGCGGCTCGTCGTTGACGCGACGTCTCACGGCGACAGCGCCCGAGAGGATCAAAAAGAGATCGTCGCCCGTCCCTCCTTCGCGCACGACCGTCTCGCCGGGCGCGGCGCGCAGGATCGCCCCCGCCTGCAGGATCAGCGCGACCTCCTCCTCGGGAAGAGCGCAAAAAAGCGGCGACCGCGGGTGGCGCTGAGCTTTGGCCTCGGCGAGCCATCGTGAACGCAGGCGAGTGGAAATCGGGCTCGTTTCTGACATGCGAAGACTTCTGACTGAAATGCCGCGCGCTGAGCTTAGCCGATATCTCGCGGCAGAAAACCTCGAACCTTGCCGGATCGCCCGGGCCTTCGGCTCTCCCGGCCGCTTTCGCGGAGATCGGCTCCGGGGCCTTTTCACCGGAAGTCGGAAGATGCAGAATTAGCCCATCCGATGAAACGCCTCGCCCCCCTGCTCGCCCGCCTCCCCGCCCTCGCCGCGCGCGGGCTCCTTCTCGTCTATCGTCTCACCTTCTCGGCTTTCGCCGGGCGCTGGTGCCGGCACGCGCCGAGCTGCTCCGCCTATGCGGATGAGGCGATCGCGCGGCACGGGCTTTGGGCTGGCGGCTGGATGGGCCTCGCGCGAATCTGCCGCTGCCGGCCGGGCGGCACGAGCGGTCACGATCCGCCGCCGGAACATATTCCCGAAGGCGCCGACGCGCTGCATCCCTGGCGCTACGGCCGATGGCGCGGCCCGCTGCGCTGCGAGGCGATTCAGGATCAGGATCGCGCCATCTGCTCGAGCAGCAGGCTGTAAATCTTGGTGCGCGACGCTTCCGGCAGGGTGCGCAACGCATCGAGATAGGCGAGGCCGATCGCGCACATGCGGGCGTCGCCGAGCGGAGGGTCCAGCGTCCGGCCGCCGATCAGCACGTCGATCTCCGTCTCATTGAGCCCGCGTTCGGCCAGCGCCTTCTCCAGCGCCTTCACATCCGCCGGCGAGGGCGCGCCTCGCTCGATCTTCTTCGCCTGTCCATTGGCGGTGGCCTCGAGGCGCGCCAACGCCATTTCCGCGACGAGCGGGCGTTTCGACGCCGCCGCTTTCTCAAAATCCTGCGACGTCGCGCCATAAAGGAAGCCGACGCACATGCGCGGGCTTTCCTGCGCCATGGCCCGCATCACGGCAAGCTGCGCGTCGAAGACGCGCGCGAGCGATTCGGGTTCGGCCTTCGCGACGAGCGCTCCCTGCGATTTGCGCAGCAGCCTGATCGCCTCGGAAACATAGTAGTCGACGCTGTCCGCACGCCCCTGAGCCTTGATGCGCGCCTTGAACGCCGCGGTCGCGGCGGCGTAGTCGGCGGGGAAGGCCTGCCCGAAGCGAGAGAAAAAGTCGACATATTCGGGCGCCGACCCGAGAGCCTCGTCGAGCGCCTGCGTCGCCTGCGCTTCGCTCATGGGCTGGCGGCGCGCCTCCTTGACCGCCGGAGGCGGCGCGACGACGCCCGCGCCCCGCTTGGGCGGGGTCGTGGCGAGGATCAGCATCGCGACGCCGACGCACAAAAAGACGACGGCGCTGGTGCCGAGGATGAGGACGCGTTCCATGACCGACCCAAGGTCCCGCGCGCCGCCGCACAGGAGCGCCAAACTCTATGCAATTCGCTCAAAAAGGCAAAGAATTCGTTCATGAAGCGAAAACTCGAGCGCCGGAGAGGCCTCGCCGGAGGGGCGACGCTTCGTCTTCACGCTCCCTCCCCCGCCAAGAGCTTCTGCTGATGATCGCGCAGGAGCGCGTCGATGATTTCGTCGAACGCCTCGCCCTCCATCACCTTGTCGAGCTTATAGAGCGTCAGATTGACGCGATGGTCTGTCACGCGCCCTTGCGGGAAATTGTATGTGCGGATGCGCTCGGACCGATCGCCCGAACCCACCTGCTGGCGTCGGTCCTCCGCGCGCACGCTGTCCAGCCGCTGGCGCTCGGCGTCAAAGAGGCGGGAGCGCAGGAGGGACATGGCTTTCGCGCGATTGCGATGCTGTGAGCGCTCCTCCTGCATCATCACGACGATTCCGGAGGGGACATGTGTGAGGCGGATCGCCGACTCGGTCTTGTTGACGTGCTGGCCGCCGGCGCCGCCCGAACGCATCGTCTCGATGACCAGGTCCTTGTCGTCGATCGAAACGTCCACGTCTTCGGCTTGCGGCAGAACGGCGACGGTCGCCGCAGAGGTATGGATGCGCCCCTGCGTTTCCGTCGCGGGCACGCGCTGCACGCGGTGCACGCCCGACTCGAATTTGAGCCGCCCGTAGACGCCGCGCCCGAGAATCTCGGCGACGATCTCCTTATAGCCCCCGAGCGCGCCCTCGCTCGCCGAGAGGATTTCGACGCTCCAGCCTTTGAGCGCCGCATAACGCTGATAGGCGCGGAAGAGGTCGCCGGCGAAGAGCGCCGCCTCGTCGCCGCCGGTGCCGGCCCTCACTTCGAGGATGACGCCCTTCTCGTCGGCGGCGTCCTTAGGGAGCAGCGCGATCTTCAAGGCCTCGCCCGCAGCCTCGAGCCTTTGCAGCGCGAGCGCGCGCTCTTCTTGCGCCAGCGTACGCATCTCCTCGTCGGTCGAGGGATCGCCGATGAGGGTCTCGAGCCCCGCAAGCTCCTTTTGCGCAGAGCGGAAGCCTTCGATCGCCGCCGTCACCTCGTCCAGCGCGGCGAGCTCGCGCGAAAGCTGAACGAAACTTTGCGAATCGGCGCCGCTCGAGAGCTTCTCTTCTATCTCACGCCGCCGGCGCAAGATGAGATCCAGCTTGTCTTCTGCAAACATAGGGGAGCTTTTTCGCTTTTTGGGGAAGGCGCGGGGTTGCTGAAGGAGAGCGCGTCGCTACAGCGGGACATCCGTGTCGAGCGCGAAGCGCCGCAGCTCCTCGCGCAGCGAGGCGGCGCCTTCGTGGACCTTCAAGAGCTCTTCGAGCCGCTTCTTCGCCGCGCCGAGATCGAGGGCCAGGATCATCGCCTTCACGGGCCCGATAGAGGACGGCGACATCGACAGTGAGCGATAGCCGAGCGCGAGCAGCGCCAACGCCTCGAGCGGCCGGCCGCCCATCTCGCCGCACAAGGTGACCGGCGTGCCGGCGCGCTCTCCGGCGTCGAGAATGAATTTCAAGGCGCGCAGCACGGGTTCGGAGAGATTGTCGTAACGCTTGGAGACGCGCGTGTTGTCGCGATCGGCGGCGTAGAGATACTGAACGAGGTCGTTCGAGCCGACGGACAGGAAGTCCGCGCGGCGGGCGATCTGGTCGAGCTGCCAGAGGAGCGCGGGCACCTCGACCATCGCGCCGAACTCGATCTTCGAGGGAGGCTCGTAATTGTATTTCCGGATCAGATCGAGCTCGCGCAACGCCAGCGACTTGGCCTTGTCGAATTCGGTGACATTGGCGATCATCGGGAACATGACGCGCAGCTCGCGACCCGGCGCAGCCTTCAACATCGCGCGCAGCTGCATACGCAACAACGCCGGGCGATCGAGCCCAATTCGAATCGCGCGCCAGCCGAGCGCCGGATTCTCCTCCTCGATCTTCGCCATGTAGGGCAGGATCTTGTCGGAGCCGATGTCGAGCGTGCGGAACGTCACCGATCGGCCGGGAACCGCATCGAGCACCGACTGGTAGAACAGCCGCTGCTCCTCCATGCGCGGGAAGCGCGGCGCCAGCATGAACTGCAGCTCGGTGCGGAACAAGCCGATCGCGCCGGCCCCAGTCTCGCGGACATAGGGCATGTCCAAGGCCAGCCCGGCGTTCATGTGGAGCGAGATCGGAACGCCGTCCTTCGTCACGGCGGGAACGTCGCGCAGCCGCGCATATTGCTCCTGGCGCTTCGCACGCAGCCGCGCCTTGTCGGCATAGGCGGTGCGCACCTCCGGCTGAGGACGCAAATGCACCTCGCCCGTCGATCCGTCGACAATGATCGGATCGTTCGGCTCGACGAGGATCGTGATGTTGGGCACGAGGCCGACCGTCGGGACGCCCAGCGCGCGCGCGACGATCGCCACATGGCTCGCGGGGCTACCCTCCTCGAGAATGAGCCCGCGCAACCGCGTGCGATCGTAGTCGAGCAGCGCCGCCGGCCCCATCGTGCGCGCGACGACGATCGCATTCTCCGACATGCTGAGGCGATCGGCGGCATAGCTCTGCCCGGTCAGCTGGTGAAGGAGCCGGTTGGCGAGATCGTCGAGATCATGGAGCCGCTCGCGCAGATAGGGATCGGTCTGGCGCTGGATGCGGGCGCGCGCGTCGTTCTGCACGCGCTCCACGGCGGCTTCGGCGGTGAGGCCGGTCATGACCGCCTCGCGCAGTCGGCGCAGCCAGCCGCGGTCATTGGCGACCATACGAATGGCCTGGAGGACCTCGCGATGCTCGCCGACGCCCATGCGGTCCCCATGCGCGACGAGCTCGTCGATCGAATGGCGCATCGCCTCGATCGCGGCGTCGAGACGACGCAACTCGCCCGCGACGTCTTCCGCCAGCAGATTCTTCACGACGACGCGCGACTCGTGCAGCACCACGTAGCCCAGCCCAACGCCGTCGCAGATCGGCGCGCCCCGCATGGAACGGGGACTGTTGAGAGCGAGGAGCTCGGCGGATTTTGCGATCGATTGCAGCTCGCCCGAGGCGATCATCTCCGCGAGCAGCATCGCGGTCGTCTGCAGCGCCTCCACTTCCTCCTCGGAATAGCTGCGCCGCACCTTGTTCTGCACGACGAGCACGCCGACCGTCGCGCCACCGCGCAGAACCGGCACGCCAAGGAAGGAGTGGTAAATCTCTTCGCCGGTCTCGGGGTGGTAGGAGAAGGCCGGGTGCTCCTGCGCCTCGGAGAGCGCGAGCGGTTCGGCGGTCTTGGCGATGAGGCCGACGAGACCCTCCCCCGCCTGGATCGTCGTCAGGTGAACCGCCTCGCGCTTCAGGCCCTCGGTGGCGTAGAGCTCGAGGCTCTGGTCTGCACGCAGAACATAAACAGAACAAACTTCGGCCACCATATTGGCGGCGATCTGGACGACGATCTTGTCGAGCCTGCCCTGCGCATTGATCGGCTCCGCGCTGATCTCACGCAGCCGGCGAAGCAATAGTCGCGGTCCGCCGAGGGCGCTACGCATCTTAAAGTCGGCTCCTCATTTGCTTTGGGCGGGGGCGCCCGCCTGACGCCACAAAGCCGGCTATGATGGACCGACCGAAATACAGGCGAGAGACCGCGCCCAGCCTATATTGTCGCAACGCGACGCGCGCAAGATTGCGCCAAACGGGCGCTCTCGCGAGCTTTCGCCAGCCGGCGGGTTGCGAGAAGGCGCTGGAGCCACTACCAATCCGTCGGCGACGGCGGATCGCAACATTCGGCTGACGCCAAGCGGCGGCCCAGAACGCTCAAGAAGTGAATTCGTGCGGTTCACACAATACCTGCTCGCGCTCATCCTTACAACGATCTTCGCTTCCACGGCGGGCGCGGTGGAAAGCGTGCGCGTGCCGCCCGACACGCCCGCCATCGATCTCACCTCTGCGGTGGAAACGCACGCCGCGCAGGGCGACCGCTTGCAAGTGTCGACGGCGCCCGGCTCGGACGGCATAACCCGCCGCATCGAGGTCGAGGCCAAGGAGCCGGGCTCGACTCCGAGCTGGATCGTCTTCGCCCTGACGAACGACACGGACGAGCAGATCGAGCGATTGATCGTCGCCCCGCATTTCCGCTTGCAGGGGTCCGGGCTGATTTGGCCCGACCTCGGCGCCAAGCGCTTGTCGACCGTCACCGCGAGCCAGGGCTTTCCGCCCGAACGCGAGGATAGCGCCGACGCGGACGTCTTTCGCTTGACGCTCGATCCCGGCGCCACGGTCACCTATGTGGCCGAGCTGAAGACGCCCAATCTGCCCCAACTCTATCTCTGGGAGCCGGACGCCTACAAGGACAAGATCACGAGCCTGACCCTTTACAAGGGCATAGTGATCGGCATCGCCGGCCTGCTCGCGTTGTTCCTGACGATCGTCTTCGTCGTCAAAGGGGCCGTCATCTTTCCGGCGGCGGCGGCGCTCGCCTGGGCGGTCCTCGCCTATGTCTGCATCGATTTTGGATTCTGGAACAAGATTTTCGGCTCTGATCCGACAACCGACGGGATCTGGCGCGCCGGCGCCGAAACGGTGCTTTCGGCGACGCTGGTCGTCTTTCTCTTCGCCTATCTCAATCTCAACCGGTGGCACGTCAGAGCATGGCACGTCGCCGCGCTGTGGCTCGCGATGCTCGTCGGACTTGTGGCGCTTGCCGCGCTCGAGGCGCCGATCGCCGCCGGCGTCGCGAGAATTTCGCTCGGCACCGTCGCCGTCGTCGGCTTCGTGCTGATTCTCTATCTCGCCTCGCACGGCTACGACCGCGCGATCATGCTGATCCCGACCTGGTTTTTGTTGATGCTCTGGGTCATCGCCGGCGGCTTCACCGTGGTCGGCTGGCTCACGAACGATCTCGTGTCGCCGGCGCTGATCGGCGGCCTCGTGCTGATCGTCATGCTCATCGGCTTCACGGTGATGCAGAACGCTTTCGCCGGCGGCGGCCTCGCTCAGGGCGTCATCTCGGACGTCGAACGAAAGGCGCTGGCGCTCACCGGCGCCAATGAGATCGTGTTCGACTGGGACGTTCCCTCCGACCACATCTTCGTCAGTCCGGAGGTAGAGGCGCAGCTCGGCCTCGATCGCGGCGGCTTGGAGGGCGCGGCGGCCTCCTGGCTCAATCTGCTGCATCCTTTCGAGCAGGACCGCTATCGCGCCTGTCTCGACGCGATATTGGAGCAGAGGCGCGGCCGCATCGACGAGGAGTTCCGTCTCCGCGCCGCGGACGGCCATTATCTCTGCTTCCGCCTGCGGGCCCGGCCCGTGGTGGGCCCCGACGGCGAGGTGATCCGGGTCGTCGGCACGCTGGTCGACGTGACGGAAGAACGCAGCGCGCAGGAGCGGCTGCTGCATGATGCGGTGCACGACAATCTGACCGGCCTTCCCAACCGCGAGCTCTTCTTCGACCGGCTCGAGGGCGCGCTGTGCTTCGCCCGTGCGCAGAAGGACGTGCGTCCGACCGTGCTGATGATCGATCTCGATCGCTTCAAGCAGGTCAACGAGCAGGTGGGCGTCGCGACCGGCGACAGCGTGCTGCTCACCATCGCTCATCGCATCAGCCGCCTGCTGCAGCCGCGCGACACGCTGGCGCGAATGGCGGGCGACAGCTTCGCGATCATCGTGCTCTCCCAAACCAATCCCGAGACGGTGCTGGCGACGGCCGAAGGGGTGCGTCGCGCGCTGGCGACGCCCGTCCGCTTCACCGACCACGAGGTCAGCCTCTTCGCCTCGATCGGCGTCGCATTCTACGATCCAGCGCTGCACGGCTCCGCCGCCGACATGCAAGAGGACGCCGAGATCGCCATGCGCAAGGCCAAGCGCTCGGGCGGCAATAGCATAGAGGTGTTTCGTCAGGCTCTGCGCGGTCAAAGGTCCGACCGCCTCACGCTCGAGACGGATCTGCGGCGCGCTTTGGAGCGTTCCGAGGTCAAGGTCTTCTTTCAGCCGATCGTGCGCCTCGAAGACCACACGATCGCCGGCTTCGAGGCCTTGCTGCGCTGGGATCATCCGCGACTGGGCCGCCTCGACGCCGAGGAGTTCATGTCCGTTGCGGAGGAGAGCGGCCTCATCGTCGACTTCGCCATGCTGGCGCTGGACCGCACGGCGCGCGAGCTCGCCGCCTGGCAACGCGCGCTCACCGTGGACCCGCCAATCTTCGCCTCGGTCAATCTCCCCTCCCGCCAGCTCCTGTCGCAGGATCTGCTCAAGAATGTGAAGAGCGCGCTCATGCGCAACGAGATCGCGCGCGCCAGCCTGAAACTTGAGCTCAGCGAAGCGGCGGTGATGGAAAATCCCGAATATTCCGCGCAGATGCTCGCGCGCCTCAAGGAGCTCGGCGCCGGACTGGCTCTCGACGATTTCGGCTCCGGCTATTCCTCGCTGGCCTATCTGCAGCGATTTCCTTTCGACACGGTCAAGATCGACCGCTCTTTCGTCAAGCAGACAGCCGGGAACGCCGGGACTGCGGTGCTGCGCTCGATCATCCAGCTCGCGCGCGAGCTCGGCATGGAGGTCGTCGCGGAAGGCGCGGAAAGCGAGGCCGACGCAGCCGAGCTTTACCAGCTCGGCTGCGCCTATGCGCAGGGCCACGCCTTCGGGCGCGCCATCAGCCTGCAGGAGGCGCGCCGCCTGATCGGCGCGGCGCCGGAAGCGGCGTAAGGACGGGGCTCAAGCGGTGAATCGCGGTCGGCCGATTTCCGATTTGTCGCCGGGCGAGGCCGCAGCCGAGCACGCACGGCTCGGCGAAGAGATCGCCGAGCACGATCGCCGCTACTATCAGGAAGACGCGCCTCTCGTCTCCGACGCGGATTATGACGCGCTGCGCCGCCGTTACGAGGCGCTCGAGGCGCGCTTTCCGCAGCTCGCGACGCCAGAGTCGCTGACAAGGAAGATCGGCGCGGCGCCCGCCGAAAAATTCGCCAAGATTCGTCACGCCCTGCCGATGCTCTCGCTCGGCAATGTCTTCTCGGATGAAGAAGTGGTCGAATTTGTCGCCCGGGTTCGTCGCTTTTTGGGACTTTCCGCGGAAGTGGAGCTCGTCTTCACCGCGGAGCCGAAGATCGACGGTCTCTCCTGTTCGCTGCGCTACGAGCGCGGGCGCCTCGTCTCGGCCGCGACGCGCGGCGACGGTTTCGAGGGCGAGGACGTGACCGCCAATGCGCGCACGCTCGAAGAGGTTCCGGAGAAACTAGCCGACAGACCGCCCGCGGTGCTCGAGGTGCGCGGCGAAGTCTATATGTCGCACAAGGATTTTGCGGCGCTCAACGCGCGCCAGACCGCGGCGGCGGAGCGGCTCTTCGCCAATCCGCGCAACGCCGCGGCGGGCTCGCTGCGTCAGCTCGACCCCACGATCACGGCGAGCCGGCCCCTGCGCTTCTTCGCCTATGCGCTCGGCGAGGTCAGCGAGACGCCGGCGAGGACGCAATTCGGCGTGGTCGAAGCCTTCAAACGTTTCGGCCTCCCCATCAATCCCTTGATGACGCGCTGCGACAGCGTCGAGGAAATGCTCGCGCGCTACCGCGAAATCGAGACGCGTCGCGCGACGCTCGGCTACGACATCGACGGGGTCGTCTACAAAGTGGACGACCTTGCGTTGCAAGAGCGCTTGGGCTTCGTCTCGCGCGCGCCGCGCTGGGCGACGGCGCATAAATTCCCCGCCGAACGCGCGACGACGATCCTGCGCGACATCGAGATCAACGTCGGACGCACGGGCGTCCTGACGCCGATTGCAAGGCTCGCGCCTGTCACCGTCGGCGGCGTCGTCGTCTCCAATGCGACGCTCCATAATGCCGATGAAATCGAGCGCAAGAACATATTGATCGGCGACACGGTCGTCGTGCAGCGCGCCGGCGACGTCATTCCTCAGATTGTCGCCGTCGTCGAGGAGAAGCGCCCGCGCGACGCTCGGCGGTTTGTGTTTCCAAAGGTGTGCCCGCGCTGTGGCTCAGCGGTGGTGCAGGAGATCGACGAAAAGACGGGCGAGGCCGAGGTCGCGCGGCGCTGCACCGGCTCGCTCGTCTGTCCGGCGCAGGCGGTGGAGCGCCTCAAGCATTTCTGCTCGCGCAACGCGATGGACATCGAGGGTCTGGGCGACAAGCAGATCGAATATTTTTACGAAGAGGGATTGATCAAGACGCCCTCCGACATCTTCAGGCTCGCCGAACGCGATGGGAAGAGCCTCTCCAAGCTCAAAACCCGGGAGGGTTTCGGCGAGACCTCGGTCGGCAATCTCTTCGCGGCGATCGAGGCGCGGCGGAGCATCCCAATTAACCGTTTCATCCACGCGCTCGGCGTGCGTCACGTCGGCGAGACCAATGCGCGAAGGCTCGCGCGCCACTTCGGCGATTTCGAGGAGTTCCGCCGCGCCGCGCGAAAGCTCGAGCCCGGCGGCGAGGGCGAGGCGGCCTTCGAAGGCATCGACGGGATCGGTCCCGTCGTCATCGAGGCGCTGCGCGATTTCTTCGCCGAGCCGCACAATGAAAAAGAACTCGATCGCTTGCTGAAAGAGGTCACGCCGACGCCGATGGAGGCGGTCGAGACCGCTTCGCCCGTCTCCGGCAAGACGGTCGTCTTCACCGGCAGCCTCGAGACCTTCACGCGCGACGAAGCCAAGGCGCAGGCCGAGCGGCTCGGCGCCAAGGTCTCGGGCTCGATCTCGAAGAAGACCGATCTCGTCGTCGCGGGACCCGGCGCAGGCTCGAAGCTCGCCAAGGCGCGCGAGCTTGGCGTCGAGGTGCTCACGGAAGAGGAGTGGCTCGCGCTGATCGGGCGCGGCTAAAGCAGACTCCGCTCTTGGATGTCGTCGGTTCCAAGGCCAACTTTTCGCTTGACGTTTTTATATAGGAGTCCTATTTTAATTTCATGACCGCGCCTCCTTCATCTGGGCATGAGCTTACGCGTCGCCTCCGTGACGGCCTCGACCGGATTTGCGCCGTCATGCGCGCCGACCAATGGACAATCGCTGGAACGGCGGGGCTCAATCCCACCCAGCTCCACGCGCTCACGTTCATTGCCGGCCGAGCGGAAAAAGGAGTGCGCGTCGGAGCCGTCGCCGCGCAGCTTGGCGTGACGCAACCGACGGCGACAGATTCGATCGCAGCCTTGGTGCGAAAAGGGCTGCTGACGAAAACGGCCGATCCTGAAGACCCGCGCGCCGTGAGCGTCCGGATCACGCCGAGCGGACGCGACGTCGTGCGAGGAATCGGTCTCGTCATCACGGCCACCGAGCGCGCCCTCGAAGCCCTGTCGCACGAGGAGCAAACCGAGCTGCTGCGATTGGTCGTCAAGACCATCCGGGCCTTGCAAATTGCGGGAGCGATCCCGCCGCAGCGCTTGTGCGTCACCTGCAAATATTTTCGTCCCCATGCGCATGACGATCGCAGGAACCCGCATCATTGCGATTACGTCGATGCGGCTCTCGGCGGCGAGGGACTGCGACTCGACTGCGCGGAGCACGAGGCTTTGCCCTCGGAACGCCAGGAGGCCGTCTGGCGGAGCTTCGCGGGACCAGGCGACGGGGATCGGAGAGCGACGCAATGAGCATCCTCTCCTAGGGGATCGACGCGGCTGAGAAGAAAAGCGTCGATAACAGAACGGCCAACTGGCGAACGCTTTCCCCGTCAGGAGGCCGCAAAACGGAAGAGGAGCACAACGTCATGACGAGCAAGGCTGTCTTCTATCATGCCGGCTGTCCTATCTGCGTCGATGCGGAGCGTCAGTTCGCTGAAAAGCTCGATCCAAAGCAATACGCCGTTGAAATCGTCCATCTCGGCCAAGCGAAGAATCGGATCGCGGAGGCCGAAGCCGCCGGCGTCAAATCGGTTCCGGCGTTCGTCATCGACGGCCGTGCTTATCACATCAATTTCGGGGCCGATCTCAACGCCCTGAAATAGCGCGCTCCGAACCCCTCGCGCGCGGGCGGGCCTTCTCTCCAGGCCCGCCCAAACTCCTTGCTGGTCAGATCGTGCGCCGCCGCTCATCCATCCGCCTTGTCTCGCCGCCGGATCAGCCCTTCCTGCGCGACCGAGGCGACAAGACGTCCCTCCCGCGTGAACAAATGCCCGTAAACCAGCGCGCGAGCGCCGGACGCGCTCGGGCTCTCCTGCGCATAGAGCAGCCATTCGTCCGCGCGGAACGGCCGATGGAACCAGAGCGCGTGATCGAGACTCGCCACTTGCAAGGAACGATCGAAGACCGTGCGTCCATGCGCGGCGAGCGCCGTATTGAGCAGCGTCATGTCGGAGAGATAGGCGAGCAGCGCGCGATGCAACGCGTCGTCCTCGGGCAATGGCCCGTCGATGCGAAACCAGAAGTATTGACGCGCCGAAGCGGGCTTCGCGCCGATGGCCGCGGCTGGATCGACGACGCGCATGTCGAGC
>Ga0335078_10010512_pt1 | contig 13704 bp, 11 predicted proteins | sample Lox_Sample_32_FD_206711 | JGI IMG/M metagenome (GOLD analysis project Ga0335078, IMG submission 206711) | Soil microbial communities from Loxahatchee National Wildlife Refuge, Florida, United States - Lox_Sample_3.2 | ecosystem: Environmental > Terrestrial > Soil > Wetlands | place: USA...
AAAGGTGGCCCGCTTCTATCATCATTCTGAACTTGTCGAGCAGCGAGAGCGCTGGCGTGAGGAAGGCAAGACGGTCGTTTTCACCAACGGGTGCTACGATCTGCTGCATCCCGGCCACGTCAAGACCCTCGAAGCGGCACGGTCGATGGGTGATGTGCTCGTTCTCGCTCTCAACTCGGACGCCGGCGCCCGCCGCTTGAAGGGACCTTCGCGACCGATCACGGCAGAGAGAGACCGCGTCGACCTGGCCCTGGCCCTCGAGGCTGTCGATGCAGTCACCCTTTTCGACGACGAAACGCCCCGCGCGCTGATCGCTGCGCTTCTGCCGGACGTATTGGTCAAAGGCTCTGACTGGTCCCATTTCGTCGCCGGCCGCCAGGAGGTCGAGGCAGCCGGAGGCCTCGTGGTCACCTTGCCGCTCGAATCAAGCTATTCTACTACTAAGATAGTTTTAAAGCTTGCTGGACGCTCCTCTTGACCCACCCTGTGATTCGAGACCTGTTTCTGGAGCTGGGGCGCCACCCCAGCTTCCTGGATGCCGTGCGCAGTCTTGCGGCGAATGGCTCGGCCCGTTTGGCGGGGCTTACCTGCACTGCCAAGGCAGTCTATTCGGTGCTGCTCCGGCAGGCCACGGGTCGCCCTCTGATCATTGTAGTAGATGGAAATCAGGAAGCTGAAGCCCTCTCGGAAGCCGTCGACACGTTCTTCCGGTTGCTCTCGACCGACGACCGCGACGGACCGCAATTGCTTCCCGCATTGGATGTCTTGCCGCTGCAAAAGCTCTCGCCGCATGCCGAAATCCTGGAGGCGCGCGCGGTCGGCCTGTGGCGGCTGGCAACCGGACGGGCTCCGATTACCGTGCTGCCGGTAGCTTCAGCCCTGATGCGCATAGAACCCGCCGACTACCATCGGCAGCTTGCCCTGCGGCTTCGAGTGGGCGACGAGCTGCCCCTGGAGGAAGTGGTCGCCCATTTGGAAAGCGTGGGCTATGAACGGCGCGAGCCGGTGGAAATGGTGGGCGAATACTCGGTGCGCGGAGGTATTCTCGACGTCTTTTCGCCGGAAGCCGCCAAGCCGGTGCGCATCGATTTGTTCGGCGACCAGGTGGAATCGATTCGCCGGTTCGATGTGGAGTCGCAGCGCTCGGTGCTCAAAATCGACGACTGCACGCTGTTGCCGCTCACCGAGTTTCAGAAATCGCGCGAGCTGCTGGTTGCGCTGCGCGAGCTGATGCGCCAGGCCGGCACTCCTGAGCGCGAACTGCCCGCCGCGGGAGAACCGTTCGCGGGTTGGGAGCCGATCTCCGGCCTGGTGCGCGCAAAATCGGCGGCCGTGCTGGCCCTGGCCGAGAAGCCGATCGTGGTCTGGGACGAACCCGAGCAGGTGCGCAGTGCGGCCGCACGGCTTTGGAAGCGTCTCGAGCAGGTCGAGCCCACGCCGGGTTATGATCCCGGCAGCATCTTCTACCGCTGGGAAGAACTCCAGCAATCCGCGCTGTTGGGGCCGCAGCTCGCGATGGAGGAGCTGGAGATCGGGACCGGCGCGGCTCACATCGCCACTCGGCCTTCACTCCGCTTTCACGGCAATATCCAGGTGGCGATCGCCGAAGCCAGGACGCTGGTCGAATCGGGCAACCGCGTGGCGTTCTTTGCGCCCGTTGCCGGCGAGATCGAACGGCTCGCCGACGTCTTTAACGAGTACGGAGTGGCATACCAGCTCGGCCTGGAACAGATGGACTCCACGCCCGCCTATCTCGCAGAGCGCGTCTACATGGCGGGCGCAGTGGCCAACGTTCACCTGGTCAAGGGCCTGATCAGGCGCGGCGCCGCGTTCCTGGATTCGAACCTGGTGGTCTTCGGCTCCGAGGATCTCTTCGAGGCTTCCGCATTGGCCGCCGAGGCGCCCGCGGGCAAGCCTGCGCTGGCCGCCTTTTCCGCCGACCTTATTGATCTCAAACCGGGCGACTATGTGGTTCACGCAGAACATGGCGTGGCGCAGTATCTCGGCCTGCGGGAGATCGCCCAAGGCGACGCCAGGGGCGATTACATGCTGCTCGAATATGCGGCGGGCGCCAAGCTCTACGTACCCCTGGCGCGCATGGATCTGGTGGAGCGCTTTCGCGGCGCCGGCGAAGCCAAACCTGCCTTGGACCGCATGGGCGGGGCCACCTGGACCAAAACCAAATCCCGCATCAAGGCGAAGATGCGCGACATGGCCGACGAGCTGCTCAAGCTCTACGCCGCGCGCAAAATGGCCGGTGGCTTTTCATTTTCCGCCGACAGCAACTGGCAGCGCGAGTTCGAAGACGCTTTCGATTTCACCGAAACTCGCGACCAGTTGACCGCCATCCGCGATATCAAGCGCGACATGGAAGGACCTCACCCGATGGATCGCCTGCTCTGCGGCGATGTCGGCTACGGAAAGACCGAGGTGGTGATGCGCGCCGCCTTCAAGGCGCTGGGCGACGGGCGCCAGGTGGCTATGCTGGCTCCCACAACCGTTTTGGCGTTCCAGCACCTGGAGACCTTCAAACGCCGCTTTCAGCCCTTTCCCGTGCGCATCGAGATGTTCAGCCGCTTCCGCGCCCCCAGGGAGATCAAGGCCGGGCTAGCGGACCTGGCCGAAGGGAAGGTGGATATCGCCATCGGCACCCATCGCCTGCTCTCCCAGGACGTGCAGTTTCGCGACCTGGGCCTGGTCATCGTGGATGAGGAGCAGCGCTTCGGCGTGCGCCATAAAGAGCGTCTCAAGCAGTTGAAGAAACAGGTGGACGTCATTACCATGAGCGCCACCCCCATTCCCAGGACGTTGCACATGTCCCTGCTGGGATTACGCGACATGTCGGTCATCGAGACCCCACCCAAGGACCGGCTCGCCATCCATACCGTGGTCGCCCCATTCCACCCGGAGTTGATCCGCGCCGCCGTCGAGCTCGAATTGGGCCGGGGAGGGCAAGTCTATTTCCTTCACAATCGGGTGGATTCCATTTGGGAGCGAGCCGCCAGCATCCAGCAACTGGCTCCCAATGCGCGCATCGGCGTCGGCCACGGGCAGATGGCCGAAGCCGAACTGGAGCGCACCATGCTGCACTTCATGCGGCACGAGTTCGATATCCTAGTTTGCACTACAATTATAGAAAATGGACTGGACATTCCTCGTGCAAATACTATGTTGATAGAAAATGCGGAGCGCTACGGTCTCAGCGAGCTCTACCAATTGCGCGGCCGGGTGGGAAGGTGGAATCGGCGCGCCTATGCCTACCTGCTGGTGCCTGCGGGTACGGAATTGACCGAGATCGCCCGCAAACGGCTTGCTGCGCTCAAGGAATTCAGCGACTTAGGAGCCGGATTCAAGATCGCTGCGCTCGATCTGGAACTGCGCGGAGCAGGCAATCTGTTGGGCGGGGAACAACATGGCCACATCAACTCGGTCGGTTACGACACCTATGTCCGTCTGCTCGACGAAACCGTACGCGAACTGAAGGGCGAGGAGGTGGTGCCGGAGGTCCATTCATCGGTGAATCTCGGGTTGGATATACGGATTCCGCCGGAATATATCGCGGACGAGAACCAGCGACTTCGGGCGTATCGGCAGATTGCCAGCGCGAACGACCAGGCGGCACGCGAGCGTGCCGAAAAGGAACTGGAGGACCGATTCGGCACAGTGCCGGAGGCGGTGCGCACTCTGCTGGCGTACTCCGCCATCAAGACCGCGGCCGAACAGCTAGGCATCGAGACCATTGACCGTCGGCATAACGTCATGAGTATCAAGTTCCACCGGGAAACCCGCGTAGATCCCTCGCGCCTCATGCACCTGGTCGGTAAAACGCCGGGGGCGCAGTTCACTCCGGCAGGCGTGTTGCTGCTACCGTTGGACGGGCAGTTATCGGCGCGGGAAATTCTGGGCTTCCTGGACGGGAAGCTGGAGCAAATGCGGCAAGCGGGTTGAACCCCGGTTTCTCAGAAAAAGAGCGGGCCGCTCTCCGATGGTAGAATGGAGCGTTAGCAGCTATGATTCGCAGGTTTGTAGTAGTCATGATGGCGGCCGTGCCGCTGGCGGCCGCGGCGGATATCCACGTAGTTGAGGAGATTGCCGCCAAAGTCAATGGCGACATCGTCACGCGCGGCGACCTGGAGGAAGAGGCGAAGCAGTTGGAAACCATGCTTCGCCAGGAGCGGCACCTGAAGGGAGTCGAGCTCAGCGAGGCGGAGCACGACGAATCCAAGAACTTCCTGCGCGAGAAAATCGACCAGCTGCTCATGGTGCAGAAGGCGAAGGACCTGAACATCAGCGTGGATAGCGACGTGGCGAAGCGCCTTGCCGAAATGCAGGTGATGGCCAAAATCACCGACCCGGACAAGTTTCACGATTATGTGCGCGACAACGTGGGCATCCCCTTCGAAGAGTTTAAGCAGAAGATGACCAACGACATGCTGATCCGCCACCTGATCGGCCAGGAAGTCGCGTCGCGCGTGGTGATGCCCGAGCCCGAGCTACGCAAATACTACAACGACCACCCGACCGAATTCGTCCGCAAGGCACAGGTTTTTTTCAGCCAGATTCTCATCTCCACCGAGGGAAAGACGCCGGAGCAGGCGGCAGCCGCCGAGAAGAAAGCCAAGGACATCGCGGCGCGGGCGCGCCGGGGCGAGAAATTCACCGACCTGGTGACCGCCTATTCCGACGATCCGGAGACGGCGAAGAATGGGGGCGTGGTGCCGCCGCGCGAGAAAGGCATGTCGCTGCCGCAGATTGAGGATTTTCTGTTCAAGGAGAAGAAGGGTGCGGTGTCCGACCCGATCCAGATACCGCAAGGCCTGGTGATTATGCGGATCGATGACCGCTACGAGGCGGGCCAGGCCTCGTTTGACGAGGTGAGAGATCAGATTCAGCAGACTCTCGCCGGGCCGCAGATCGACGCCAAGCTTCGCACCTACCTCACCAGGCTGCGGCAAGAGGCCTTCCTGGAAATCAAGGATGGCTACGTCGACACCGGCGCCGCCCCCGGCAAGGATACTCACTGGCACGACATCGCGCAATTGAAACCGGAGACCACCACCAAAGAAGAAGTCGCGGCGACGCACCGGAAACACAAGCACATTCTGTTCGTTCCCATTCCGGGGACCACCTCCACCGCTGGAACCAAGCCCAACATCGACACATCGAAGCTGGGCGAGCCGGCGGCGCCGCCCCCGGCCGCTGCGCCGGCTCCGGCAACGCCGGACGCTGCTGGCGCCGCGCCAGTCAAACAATGAAATCGCCCTACGTCAACGAGCTCGAACCCAACAAGGTCATCACCGGCAGTTTTCTGGTGCATTCCAAGGAAATCCGTCAGAAGAAAACGGGAGAGCTTTATCTCTCTCTCCTGCTGGGCGACCGCACGGGCGATGTAGACGCGAAAATGTGGGACAACGTGACCGAGGTGCTGGAGGCCTTCGAGCGCGACGATTTCGTCAAAGTGAAGGGGCTGATCCAGGTCTTTCACAACCGGCCGCAGTTGACCGTCCACAAAATCCGCCGCATGGAAGACAGCGAAGTCGAGTTCGGGGACTATTTTCCCTCTTCCAGGCGCGACCCGCAGGAGATGTGGCGTGACCTGCGCGCGGTGGTGAACGGCTTGACCAACCCGCACCTGCGGGGTTTACTCAACGCCCTGCTGGACGACGAAGACATTGGCCGGCGCTACCGCCTGGCGCCGGCGGCCAAGCAGATTCACCACGCCTTTCTCGGCGGTCTCATCGAACACGTGCTGTCCCTCTGTGGGCTGGCGCGGGTAGCCGCCGCGCACTACCAGGTGGATCTCGATTTGTTGCTCACCGGAGTAGTGCTCCACGATATCGGCAAGATTTACGAGCTGAATTACGAGCGGGGGTTTTCCTATTCTCCCGACGGCCAGTTGCTCGGCCACATCAACATCGGACTGCGTATGGTGGCCGAAAAACTCAGGACGCTGCCCGATTTCCCGCCGGGGCTGCGCACTCTGGTGGAACACATGATCCTCAGCCACCACGGACACCTGGAATTCGGTTCGCCCAAGCTCCCTCAATTCCCCGAGGCTTTGCTGCTGCATTATCTGGATGACATGGATTCGAAGATGGAAGCGATGCGGGCGCTGATCGAGACGGACCGCCAGGTGGAGGGTTGCTTCACCACTTTCAATCCGGCGCTGGAGCGGCCCGCGCTGAAGATGGACCGTTTCATGCATCCGTCGCCGCCGCGGGCTCCAGCGCTGGCCGCGGCGCCGGGCGAAGCGCCGGGCGAGCCGCGTCCTAAAACGGAGGCTCCCCCGGCGCATCCCGCGTTCGCAGCAAAACCCGAATCGCCGTTCGCGGGTAAGCTACGGGAGGCCCTGCAGCCCGTCGTGCCCGACCAGGAACACTGATGCCCAAGACCGCTCGCGATGTGCCGCCGCCGCTCGAACTCGAATGCCTCAACGCGCTGTGGACGCTCGGTGAAGGTAATGTCAAGCAGGTTCGCGCAGTGGTCACCGCGCGGCGTCCGCTTGCCTATACCACCATCATGACGGTGCTCGATCGCCTGGTGCGCAAAGGCAAGCTGGACCGGCGCAAGGCAGGACGTGCCTACGTCTACGCGCCACGCATGCCGCGCGACGAAATGCGCCGCACCGCGATCAACGAGTTGCTGGCGGGGTTCTTCGGCGGCTCCGAGCAGGAGCTGCTGCGTTTTCTCGGCGCGCAAGGGAGCGCCTCGCCGAATCGAGCGAGCGCCCCGCAACCCGCGGTTGGCGATGAAGCGCAGATCGACACCGTGCTTCTCTAAGGCGTCGCCCGCTCATTTGTCTCTTTCCTCATGGTGGTGCTTTCGATCCTGTTCGGCGCTGTGCTTCCGCTGGCTGCGGCCTACGCCTGGGGAGTTCTCGTGCTGCGCCGCATGCCGGCGCCGCCCGCGATCGCCCTGGCGCTGGGCGCGGCGGTCGAGAGTCTGCTGGTCTTCCTGCTCCTGGTTTTGCACCTGGGCGGGCGGCCGGCTTACCTGGCGCTTTGCCTGGCGCCGCTGGGGGCCCTCCCATTCCTCAGCCGCAGGCAACTCGATGACCCGGCAGTGGCTCCGCTGAGCCGCTACGGCCGCAGTGCCGCTGGTGTCATTTTCGGTGCCTATGCGGTCTGGTATCTGGTGAATGCGATGGCGCCGGAGATTTCTCCGGACGGCATAACCTATCACCTCGGCCTGGCTCTCGATTACACGCGGCTGGGCCGCTTTCCCGATCGCTTGACCTTCTACCAGGCGCTGCCTCAAGGCATGGAAATGCTCTTCACGGTGGCGTTCGCGTTCGGGCGCCACTCGGCGGCCAAACTCGTCGAGTTCGGTTTTCTCGCGGCCACGCCCGCGCTCTTGCTGCGCGTTGGCCGGCGCCTCGGGCTGCCCGACTGTGCATCGCTGGTGGCGGCGATCTTCTATTTCTGCGCTCCCGTCGCCGGCATCACGGGCACCACGTCGTATAACGAAGCCGCGTTGGTGTTTTTCATGCTGGCGTCGTTCTATCTGCTCCTGGTGTGGGCCGATACGGGAGAGACCTGGTATCTGCCCGCGGCGGGATTGGCGGCTGGATTCTGTTACGCCATCAAATTGCCTGGCGCGATGGTGCTGGTGGGCGCGGCCCTCTGGGTAGCGGTCACCGGGGGAGCTGGGCGCTGGCGAAGGCTGGCTCTTTGGGCGGCAGGTGCGATACCGGCAGTAGCTCCGTGGCTGGGGCGTAACGCGGTGGTGGCGCATGATCCGCTCGCGCCCATCGGCAACGCGCTGTTCCCCAATCCGTATTTTCACTTGCTCACCGAACGGAATCTGGCGGCGGACCTGGCGGTATGGGGGCACGTGAAGCCGCTCAGCGTACCGTGGCAGCTGGCGTTCGGCGACCACCTGACCGGCACTTTCGGCCCGCTGCTGCTGGCGCTGCCGCTGGCGTTGCTCGCGTGGCGGGATCGGCGGAGCAGATTAGCCGTGGCGGCCGCCGTGCTGCTGGCGCTGCCCTGGTTTTCCAACCAGGGAGCGCGCTTTCTGATGCCCTCTGCGGCGATCGCCGGGCTCCCCTTGGGAGCCGCGCTGGCACGCGTCTGGCGCGGGCGCGCCGTGTGGGCCGCGATTGCACTTCAGGCAATTGTCTGCTGGCCTCCTGCGCTCAACCTGTGGCAGCCCGATTACCGGTACCGCTTTCGCCTGCACGATTTCCCGCTCGCGGCAGCCTTGCGCCTCGAGCCCGAGGCGGATTACCTGGAGCGCGCAACCACCGAATGCCGCGTGGCACGGATGGTGGAAAGACACACCGCGGCCGACGCGCGCATCTTCTCATTCGATGCGGTCGCGAACGCTTACCTGCCGCGCGACATCCTGGTTAGCTGGCAATCGGCTGAAGGCGACCGCATGGCGGACGCGCTGCACGCCGCATTCTCCCCGGACGCGATGAACCAGCGCGCCGCGCGCTGGCGGGCGGAGCCGCTGATGGGGATCCGCTTCCGTGTGCCGGCGGCATACGAGGGCGAATGGGACGTCGAGGAGATGGAGATCTACTCGAAGGGGGAGCGCGTTTCTCTGGCCAGAGACTGGACCCTTCGCGCGCGGCCCAATCTTTGGGAAGCGCCGCTCGCCGTGGACAACAACTATGCCACCCGCTGGCGCACCTGGGGGCCGGTCAAGGCGGGCACGACGCTCGAAGTCGATTTCGTGGTTCCGGTGATCGCCGACAGCGTCTCCCTGGTGTCGCACACGCCGGGCGACCTGCCGCTCCAGATCTGGGTGAAGCAAATCAGTGGCCGCTGGCGCCTGGTGGCGAACTCGCCGCCTGCCGCGCCCAGCTCCGCCGTGCCGTTGCGCATCGAAGCGGCCGCGGCCCTGCGGCGTGCAGGATTCCGCTACCTACTCGTTCCGGTCGAAGGCGGCGGCTACAGTCCCATCGGCAAGGATATGGCGGCGAATCCATCGGCGTGGAATCTGGATGAGATCGCCAGTGCCGGATGGTCGGTGCTGTTCCGCATCCGATAGCCCTTATCGGCAGGAGCCTGCTTTCCGCCGCTGGTAGAATGAACGTAGCGGATTACTACGCTTTTCGTTTCCACGTTTTGCGGGTTCCGGCGTCATCTTGTTAGGAGCCCGTGACGACTGTCGTTTACAGCCAGATGAGCGAAGTCATCGACCCGGGACTGGAACTGCTCGAGCGGCAAAACCGCTTTGTTAATGAGCACTTACGGCGGATCTTTGTGCAGATTTATCGCATCGTTCGAAACCGCGCCGATGCTCAGGACCTGACCCAGGAGACATTTATCAAGGCGCTCCAGCGGCAGGAACAGCTCAAGGACGAACAAAAGGCGGCCCATTGGCTCTCGAGAATCGCGACCAACACCGCGATCGATTTTATGCGGCGCAGCGGGCGCGCCTCGTTTTGTGAGATCGAGCACGCCCCCCAGAGCCAGGCAGAGAACCCGGAGCAGGAGTTGCTGCGCAGCGAGCAGCACGATTATCTGGAAGACGGACTGCGCCTGTTGAGTCCGCGGGAGCGGACGGCGTTGATCCTGCGCGATGTCGAGGGCCTGCCGGCCGAAGAGGTCGCCCGGCACCTCAACTGTTCGAAGGCCACCGTGCGCTCGCACATCGCGAACGCGCGCACCAAGTTTCGCAAGTACGTGGAAAGAAGAAAGCGGTAAGCCGATGAAACATCCCAACCAGGAGATATTGGCGCTGCACGCGGGCGGCGACCTCGGTAGGATCGCCCGCTGGCGCACCGAGCGTCACTTGGCCCGTTGCGCGGACTGCAGCGAAGAAGTTGCCCGCTTCGGGCAACTCCGTCAGGATCTGCCGCGTCTCGCCGATGCCCCGGAGCTTCACTGGAGCCGGCTGGCTGCGGAGATGAAAGCCAACATCCGGCTCGGTCTGGCTGCCGGTGAGTGTGTGCGCGCCGAGGAGCCGGCCGGAGCCGGGCGGATGTGGCCGGGCGCGCGCATTGGCGTTGCGCTGGCCAGCGCGGCAGTGTTGCTCGCCACCAGTGTGGTGCTGGAACATCCCGGTCCGGCCGTTTCACGGGAAACCGGAGTGGTGGTGCAGGCCACCGCCGATGGCGTCCAGGTGCGTGAGGGCGGGCAGGCGCTGGGGCTGATGCATTCCGGCGCCGGCAAGGAGGCGGTCACTTATCAGGTGGGCGCCCAAGGTTCGGTGGAGGCGCGTTACGTAGATACCGAAACCGGCTACGTGACCGTGAACAAAGTCGATGTCGAATAAGCTCGAAATGGCGGTGCTGGCGCTGTTCTGCGCCAGCGCCGGTGTGGCACAGGATGTTCCGATCGAGGGCCGCGTCAATATCAACCTGGGGAAGGATTCGCCCGTCGCGCTGGTCAGCATGTCTACCGGCGATTCCCATTCGAGCGCGCGCGGCGCAGCGCTGGTGCTCGATCTCCACATGTCGCTCACCCTGCGCAACACCGTCTCGAGCAGCATTCATGGCGTGGCGTTGCGCGTGGTCTCGCAGGAGGTCGCCGTCGGCGGCAAAGGGTCGGTTTCCATCCCCAGCCTGAATATCGGCCCCGGCGAGTCCTTCCCGGTGCGCATCGATATGCAGTTGATGCGTCCCACGCAGTTGACCGGCGGACCCCTGGTGGATGTGAATCTGGATGGCGTCCTTTTCGCTGATCTCTCCTGCTACGGCCCCGACCGGCTGAACTCCTGCCGCACGCTTACCGCCTGGGATATGGAAGCGCAACGCGACCGCGCGCATTTCAAGCACGTTCTGGCGCAGGCAGGCCCCAATGGCCTGCGGCAAGCGATGATCGAAAGCATCAGCCGCCAGTCTGAGCGGCCGCAGCTGGATGTGCGCGTGACGCGAGTGAACCCGGTCACTTCCGCTGCTGCCGCTGCCTTCGGCCCCGCCAATCGCGAGAAGTTCGCCTTCCTCGAGTTTCCCGATTCGCCGCTGCAGCCATCGCGAGGTTGGACCCAGATTGCCGGCAATGAAGCCCGCCAGCCTCACATTGAAGTGCTCAACCGCTCGGCGCAGACCATTAAGTACGTGGAACTTGGCTGGCTGGTAAGCGATCCCGGCGGCCAGCAGTACCTGGCTGCCTCGCTGCCAGCCTCGGATCCCAGCCTGTACCTGCCCGCCGGTAAGACCGCCAGCGTCGAGCAGGATACCATCCTGCGTTTCACGCGCCGCGGCCAGCCTGTCAACATCCAGGGCGCGGTGGGCTTTGTCAGCCGCGTCCAGTTCGCCGACGGCAAGCTGTGGGTACCGAGCCGCGCCGATCTCGCACAGGGGCCGCTCGCCAAAGTGCTTCCGCCTTCCGCCGAAGAACAGCGGCTGGACGACCTTTATGTGAAGCGCGGCCTTGATGCGCTGATTCAGGAGCTGAAGAAGTACTGAAGTGCTCGCTTTCCTGCGCCGCATTTTGCCGTTGCTGGGCGTCCTGGTGTTGGCTGGGGCGGTTTATGACGGCTGGATCTTCTACAGCCGCTGGCAATGGCGGCAAAACGCCGAACGCGTGCGCGCCGATGCGGAAGCGGAACGGGCGCGAAAGGTGATCCAGGCAATCGGCGGCGGCGGTTTCGGGATCCGCGGTTTCTACGCCTCGCCGCCCGTGATTCACCAGGGCCAGGCGGCGAACCTCTGCTACAGCGTGATGGGCGCTGCCACGCTTCGCCTCGACCCGCCGGTGGCCGAGGTCTATCCCGCATTCAGCCATTGCATCCAGGCCTCCCCGCGGCAAGACACCGAATTCAAACTGACCGCTGCCGATGCCGCCGGCCACACCGCAACCGCGAAGGTCGTACTCCGGGTGGCGCGTTAGCGGGTCAGCTGATGGGGAAGCGGAGAGGTCTCCGGCCGATGCGCAGGAGCGTGCCTCCGGGCCGTGCCGGGCACGTGCCGCCCCTTACAGCACCAGGCGCATCAGGTGCGAGGAGCCGTACGCCAGGAGGACGCCGATGGCGGCGCCGGCCAGCACATCGCTCAGGAAGTGCATACCGAGCAGGATGCGCGAAGCGGCGATGCTTACGGCGCAGAACAGCAGTCCGATCGCCAGTTCCGGATAGAACGCGGCCAGCGAAACCGATACCGCGAACGCGGTGATGGTGTGGCCGGAAGGAAAGGAGAACTGATCGGGCGGCAGCAGATCGGCCCAACAATGCGGCTCGCTGGGCCGCTTGCGGTGTGCGGTCTTCTTCAGTTTGAGGAAGAGCCCGATGCCGACACCGGCCGCCAGTCCGGCCGCTCCCACCGCCGCGAACCGCTGGTCGCCGCCGAACAGCAGCAGCACCAGGCCCAACGCGTACCACAGCCAACCGTCGCCGCCGCGCGTGGCGCAGATCATCCAGACGCGGATCCAGCGCGGCGCATGCCAGCGGTTCACCCGCAGCATCAGCCTGTGGTCGCGAAGGGAAATGTACGTCCGCATCGCCTCTCCGGAGAACGTCATGCGGCCACCTCCGCGATCGGGGCGGCGCCGCATCCGGTTCCTCGCAGCGACCGCAACCGGAGGTAGCGCGCCATCCACCAGCGCGCAAACACGCTCTCTATTACATAGTTTCCAAGGATTACCGCCGGGACCGCAACCCCCAGCGTGGCGATCGGCGCCGTCCGTGGGTTTTCCCGCACCATGGAACGGCCGATGCTGAGCACGTCGCGCATCAGTTTCCAGGGCCCGCCGCTCTCGCCGCGCACCCGGCCCTGGCCCAGCCGTAGCGCCTCCAGATACTCAGCCTTGGAGCGAGCTCGCGGCGCCACGGTATAAGCGCAGCCCACTGACCGCATGGCGTGCGCGTCGCTGCCGCCCACCTCCGCCAGAGCCGCCCAGTCTGCCAGTGCGGCTGCGTTGTTGTTGGCGCGCCGAAGCATGTGGCCGTTGCGGGTCTCGAGCGCCGGAAAGGAGGATTCGAAAAGGGCAAAGTCCTCCAGCGCGCGGCGCCCCGTCAGACTCGAGAAAACGTGATTGGCGCTGAAAAAGAGATTGCGGCCATCGAGCCATCGCGTCAGCGATTCGAAATCCTGGCGCCGGCGCTGCAGCTCCAGGTGGTCCCGCTCCGTGATGTCGTAAACGCCAATATGCAGCTCCGTCCCGCTCGGCAGCTTGCAGGTCACTTCCTCGCTTAAAAAGAAATCGGGCTTCGCGCGAAGCGTTTCCGCGGCATCGATGGAATCGTGATCGGTGATGGTCACCAGATCCATGCCCATCCGCTTCAGCTTTTCGTAAACCGCCAGCGGTTCGTTGTAGCTCTCGCGGCAGACCTTGCGCAAAAGCGGCACGGTGCACATCCCGGAGTGCCTCGTGTGGACATGCAGGTCGCACCGCATACTTCTAATTTGGAATTGAAACCGCTACAACTCGGTGACACGGCCGAAAAACATCGGTTAATCATCTTGTTTTGTGTTACGGCAGTTGTGCCGTGTGACACAATTTAAATGTTGAAACGGCTGGAACTGGTGTTTTTCGACGCCGGCGGGGGCCACCGCGCGGCTGCCAACGCCTTGCGCGAGGTGATGGAGCGCGAACATCCCGGGTTCGACATTCAGACGATGAATCTGCAGGAGCTGCTGGATTCGATGGACGTGTTCCGCAAGCTCACCGGACTGCGCCTGCAGGACCTTTACAACCTGATGCTGAAAAAGGGCTGGACGCTGGGGTCGCCCCAGCTCACCGCCGGGATGCACCTGGTCATCCGGCTGTTCCACCGCAAACAGGTAGGAATGCTGGAAGCGCATTGGCGCCA
>Ga0335078_10010513_pt1 | contig 13704 bp, 13 predicted proteins | sample Lox_Sample_32_FD_206711 | JGI IMG/M metagenome (GOLD analysis project Ga0335078, IMG submission 206711) | Soil microbial communities from Loxahatchee National Wildlife Refuge, Florida, United States - Lox_Sample_3.2 | ecosystem: Environmental > Terrestrial > Soil > Wetlands | place: USA...
ATACCTTCAACGGCAGCGGGATGGGCAGCATGGCCGGGATGAAGACGGTCAGCAGCCCGTAGCGCCGGAACCACTCGCGGAATTTCGGCTTGCTTCCCGGCTCCGGCGCCTTGACGAACCGGCGGAGACCTTTCCGCGCGGCCAGGAAAAGCACTACGTTTCCGATCGCCGATCCCAGCACGCCCATCGACGCGGCGAAGACCGCGCGCGACGGCGATTCGACGGCCACCAGAATCACCAGCGCATCCATGCCGGCCGATACGGGGATGCCGGCCGAATCGATGAACGAGAGCAGCAGGATGCCCGCGGGTCCGTACGCGACAAGGGCGGCGGTCAGCTTAGCGAGCATCGGTCGATTTTAAATGATATCGGCGAAGGAGCGGCGCAGCTTATAGAACCAGGCGTGCCCCAGGAGGAACCAGACCGCGGACCCCAGCCAAAGCTGCCACAAGGGTCCCCAAGCCGGCGCGTGTCCTTCCAGAAAGACCGCGCGATAGCCGCGCACGAGGACGAACAGGGGGTTGGTCGCGAGCAGCGGCAGCGCGGCGGCGGGCAGCGAAGATTCCGGATAGCAGATGGGCGTCAGGAAGAACCACAGCGTCAGCAGGAAGCCGATGACTTGCCCCAGGTCGCGCACGAATACGCCCAGAGCCGCCAGGAACCAGCAGACGCCGGCGGTGAACAGGACCTGGGGAAGGATCAACAGGGGCAGCCAGATCACCGACCAGGGCAGCGCGCCGCGCGCCAGCAGGAAGCCGGTCATGAACAGCAGCAGCGCGAAGATCTCGCTCACGAGGCCGGAAACGACGAGGTTGACGGGCAGAGTCTCGACGGCGAAGACGAGCTTCTTGACGAAGTTGCGATGCTCGAGCATCACGCCGGGCGCGCGTCCGGCCGCTTCGCTGAAGGCCAGCCACGGCAGCATTCCCGCCAGGAAGTAGAGAGCGAAGCCCGCGCGGCTGGGGTCGGAGCCGAAGCGCGTGCGGAGCACCACGCCGAAGACGAAGAAATAGGTCAGCATCAGCAGCAGGGGATTCAGGATGGTCCAGAAGGCGCCGCCAAACGAACCGCGATAGCGTCCCAGGATATCGCGGCGGACCATTGTCCGGATCAAGCTGCGGTTGCGCGCGATGGTGAACAGCGGGAGCGTGAAAGCCCGGCCTGCGGCGCGCAGCAGATTTTCGAGGCGGACCGTGCGCAGCGTCACCACGCGCACACGAGCGAGCCGCGCCTGGCCGTCCTCGACCGCCGCCTCGACGCGAAGAAAAGGCCAACCGTGCGTATAAAACCAGCACACGTCCTCTTGCATGGGCGAAAGGAAAACGTCGTAGCGGCCCGGCTCCGGCGGCAGCGCGATGCGCATCTCGACCGGCAGCGCCTCACCGGGCGCAACGTCGCACGGCGGCGCATGGCGCGCCCCGTCGACGATCAAGGTTCCGGTTTCCGCGTCGAAGATGTGATACCCGGCGGCGAATCCCTCCGCCGCGCGCCAGGGTGCGCCGGAAGTGTTCCGCAAACGGAAGCTCGCGATCACCTCGAGCTCGCCGGAGAGCCGCACATCGAGCCCTTCATATGCGGCGTTCCGGCGTGCGGCGTTCATGCGTACAACCAGTCAGGATAGCGCTGGCGGATCGGGCCTGTCTTGCGGCCCACGACGTAGACGTCGTCGCCGCGGAGATCTTTCGGCAGTTCGAAGCGGTCGAGCAGGGTCAGCACCCAGCCCTCCTCGGGCCGGGGCGTCTGGCGGAACGGTCCGGTCTCGAGCAGCGTGATGGTGAAGCCGGAATTTTCGACGAGTTGCCGGAGTTCCTGCGGCGTGTACTCGCGGTTGTGCCGCGCCTCCACTTCGCCTTCCGCTCCCGGCCGGATGTAGGCGCTGAACACTCCGGGATGGTAACCCACCAGGATGGCCGCAATCCCGCGCAGGCTCGAAATGTTCGGCGTGGTCAGCACCAGGTGGCCGCCGGGCTTCAGGATACGGTTGACCTCGCTCATCAGGTGCATCGGATCTTCGGTGAGATGCTCGATCAACTCGCCGCACAGGACGGTCGAAAAGGATTCGTCCGGGTATGGGAACGGATCTTTCTCCGCATTGAACAGATCGATCTCGCATTCAAACGGCTCGCCGCCGGTGGAGACGACGCTGCGGTGATCGGTCGTGCCCGCCGGCCCATAATAGCAGCCGCGCACGTAGCCGTAGCCGAGCTTGGAGCGCAGCGCGGGGGTGATCTGCAGATACGCGCCCATTTCCAGGATCCGGTCGCCGGGGCCGCCCGGCGGCGTGATTTCGAGCGTCTTCAGCAGCCGCGTGAGGTGCGTATCCAGGTACCCGAGGGATTCCGGATTGGCCGCCCACGTGGTGATGTCGGCGGCGGTGGCGGGTGTTGCGTGGCTCGCGGCCTGGGTCTCGGATGTAGCGGCTGGCGGCTGGTGGCTGGCGGCCGGCGGCCCGGATTCCGCCGCTGGCGGCTGCTGGCCGGCGACCGTGGTCTCCTTCCATTCGCGGCCTTCGACTACCGACTCCAGGAACGCCGCGTACAGGCGTGCGACGCGATCCCAATTGCACTCGTCTCTTACATAACGGGCGGCTCGCTCGCCCAACGCGCGCGCGACGTCCGGCCGGGAGACCAGCAGGTTCAAATACTCGAAGATCAGGTCTTCTTCGCCCGCGCCCACAGGCGCTTTCAGACAGACGTCGTCCGGCAATTCGCGGAAGGCCCCTACGTCGGAAACCAGCACCGGCTTGCCGAGTCCCAGCGCGCGCAGCAGGCTGCCGGAGCTTTCGCCTACCGTCGGATAGCGCAGGTTCAGCACGATGTCGCAAGCGGCCATGTACCCGGTGAATTCTTCCGCGCTCACGAATCCCATCACGCGCACGGCCGGCGCGATGCCGAGGGAATCGATCAGCGGCTGCAAGTGAAATTCCGGATGCGGTTCGCCGGCCAGAATCATTTTGGCGGACGGCGCTACTTTACAGAGGCGGCGAAAAGCGCGCAACGACTCCGCGATACGCTTGTACGGCTTCAGAAACCCGAAAACGCCGATCAGCGGAACGGCCTCGTCCAGTCCCAGCCGGTAGCGGAATGCGTTGCGGTTGGCTAATGGAATCCAGGCGCCGTGCGGCACGTGCGCGACCGGCCCGCGAAATCCGGCCGCGCGCATTTCCGCCACCATGAATTGGCTGTGGACGATCAAGCCGCGCGCCGATTCCAGCACGCGCCGCGTCATCGCCACGCCTTCGTAATCCGGTCCCACTTCGAGCGCGCGCACTCTTCGCGCGTACGCCAGCGCCGCCGCGCCGCCCTCGTATTCGCACTCCCGCAGGTAGGCGTCCCAATCGCCGCGGCGGATGGTGAGGTCGGCAATCAGGTGATGCAGGTTCGATTCGTGCATCACCGCTACCCCGGGATGGCGCAGGGCCGCCTGGTAGACGAATCCGTGGTACGGATTATTGCCGAGATGATAGAGCGCCACGTCGAAGCGCGCCGGATCGAACGGCCGGTCCCCATCCCCGAAGACCTCCAGGTCCACCAGCGGCTTCAGATGTTCGACCAGGGTTTCGGAATAATCGGCGATCCCGCTGCGGCAGGGGGGCAGCGGAGAAAACAGCGCCACGCGCATTCAGCGCGCGAGCTCCAGGGAGAACGTGCCGAGCGCCAGCGGAGCCTTGATGAGCAGCGGCGTGCGCGCGGGATCGCGGTCGAACAGGATCTCCACGCTGGCATCCGACGCCGGACCCTTCACGTGCACGACCACGCGGTCGGCGGTCCGGCGCTTGTCGTTTACGGTGACCTCCTGCGCGCCGGTGTACTCCATGCGCGCCGAGTACAAAGCGCCGAACGGAACGTCTTCCTGTTGCGGCACCCGGCCTTGCCCAAGCTCGCGCCGCGCGTAGAAGACGAAGTCCAGACCGTCATGCGAGCAGTTGTGGATATCGATATCGGCGTGGCCGGCGCCTTCGATTCCCAGGGTCGTGCGCGTGGCGCTGCCCGCCTGGTAATCGAAAACCGTCTTCTCGTGCGCCTTGCGTTTCCCGTGCGTGGATTCCTTTTCCAGCTCCAGCGAGCACAATTCGGCGTTGGCCCGCGAACGGTAATGGTCCGCGATCGCAAAACCCGGAACCGAGGCATCCAGGGAGAATTCGAATTGCCAGCCACCGTCGGTCTTATTGGCCCGCAAATGGGCTTCGCCCAAACTCAGTCCGGTCGGCCAGTTCACCGAGTAATTCAGCGATTCACTGGTGAACGGAAACCCGGTGAGCGGCTTGGCGGCGGGCTCCTTCGCCGCGGGTGTTTCCGGACGGCCGCCGGCGGCGGCTTTCGCCGGGGCCTGCCACCCGCTACCGGCCGCGGCCAGCAGCAGCGTGCCGATCGAAGCGCCCGCCAAGGCCCGTGGCGTTCTCATCGGTGTACGTATTCTCCAGCCGTGGCGCGGCTGCGCTCGGCCACTTCGCGGTAGACCTCCAGGGTCTGCTCGGCCGTCGCCCGCCAACTGAAGAGCGCCGCGCGCTGCAGCCCTAAGCGCTCCATGCGGGCGCGCAGTTCCGCGTCGCGCAGCAGATCCGCCATGGCGCGGACCATCTCGCTCGCGGAATAAGGATCGAATAGAATGCCGGCGCCATCGGCCACTTCCGGCATCGCCGAGGTGCGCGAGCACGCCACCGCGCGTCCGCACGCCATCGCCTCCAGGACCGGCAGGCCGAAGCCTTCGTAGAACGACGGGAAAACAAAAAGCTCACAGGCGTTATAGAGATGCAGCAGTTCCTCGTCGGAGACAAACCCGGCGAATTGGATGCGTCCGGCGACCCCCGATTGCCGGGCGGCCTCCCGGATGCGCGGGCTGAACCAGGTATCCTTGCCGGCCAGCACCAGCGTGTGCGGCAACTGCGGGAAGGCCCGGATGAGTTCGGCGAAGGCGCCGATCAGCCCGATATAGTTCTTGCGCGGCTGCAGATCCCCGACCGAGAGCACGAACGGCCGGGCGATCCGGAAGCGCGCCTTTACGGCTTGGGCCGCGCTGTCCCGCGAAATCGGCCGCAGGCCGCTGGCCGCTGCATTGGGCACCACTACGATCTTCTCCGCACACACGTCGCCATAGGCCCGCACGATCGAATCGCGCGAGAATTCGCTTCCGGTCAGAATGCGCGTGGCGCCGCGTATGGTGCGGCTCACGGTCCAGCGAAGTTGCAACGCGCGCGGCTTCGGGAAGTACTCGGGATGCTCCAGAAAACTGACGTCATGCACGCTCACCACCACCGGCACGGGACAAGCCAGCGGCGCGGTGTACTGCACATGCAGCAGATCGGGCCGGTCCTGGCGCAGTTTCATGGCCAGCTCCACGCCCAGCCGGACGTACGGGTTCGGCGAGACCTGCCGCGCCTGGAACCGCTCCGCCGTCCACTGGCGGGCGTCCTCGGCCGAGAAATAAGTTACGAATTCCGACTCTCGATCCAACGCCGCGAAGTTCCTCAGCAGGCTCCGTACATACACTTCGTTTCCCGTGAGGTGGCGGCCGATGGCATGAGCATCAATCGCGAAGCGCATCAGTTCTTCCCTATGGTAGCAGGATCTAAGAAATGCAACGCCTTCCAGGCGGCTTCCCACGTGAATTCACACTCGTATAAGTACCGGCCCGCCCGCCCGATCCGGTCCCGTAGCGCCGGGCTGGCGAGCAGCGCCGAAACGGCTTCCTGGAAGGCCCGCGCGCCTTCCGCCACCAACAGGTGCTCGCCATGGCGCGCTGGCAGGCCCTCCGCGCCCAACGGTGTAGAGACCACCGGCACCCCCGCGGCCCACGCTTCGAGGATCTTGAAACGCGTACCACTGCCCGCCAGCAGCGGTACTAGAGCCACTTTGGCGCGCGCCAGTTCCGCGACCGCATCGTCGACCGGACCGGTCAGTTCAATACGTGCATCCCCCCTGATGAGTTTTTCAACAGCGCGCGGGTTTTTGCCGACCAAGCGCCATACTAATCCCGGCCATCGATCGCGTAACCCCGGCCAGATCTCCTTCCGGAAGTACCGCACGGCCGAGACGTTCGGATGATACTCCAGATTGCCCGAGAACACGACGGCGTTCTCTTCGCGCTTCTGAGGCAGCGGGGCTCGCGGAATGGAATTCGGATAAACCAGCACGTTCGAAGTGGGCGAAATATCACGCAAGCGCTTGGCGTCTTGTTCGGAAGCCGCCAGCAGATACGTGAATCGGGGCAGCAATTCTTCTTCCAGATCGCGGCAGATCCTTCGAAACGCCCGGTGCGCCAGGCCATGTGCACCGCTCTCGGTATTCGCGCACCGCTCGTGCAACACGGATTCGATGTTGTGCAGGTCGAGTATGGTTCCATCGCTCACCGCGGCCGCCTGCTCCCAATACGGCGCGCACCAGAAATGTTCGATGACGGCCAGTTCGTAGCGCTCCCCGGCCGCCGCCGCGGCGATGCATTCGCCAAACCCGGCGAAACGGTCCATCAGCGGAGGGACGCGCCGCATCAGGCGCCCCGCATTGCGCGCGCCGCGCGCCAGCTTGTGGCGGGCGTTCGAGCGGAGCTCCATCACGTGCAGGCGGCGCACCAGGCCCGCCGGCAAGTGCGCGCGCGGATCCGCCGCGCCCGGCTCGCGGAAGGTAATCATGTCCACGGCGAAATGCCGCGCGAGATACTCCAGCAGCGAGGCGCTGCGCAACGCGCCGCCGCCCGCCAGCGGATAAGGCGCCTCCGCCGAAATAAAGAGCGCGCGGCTAGACGGCATGGCTCCTTCCCGCGGAACGCGTGCCGGAACGATGCAGGAAGGCCTTCGGAGCCGCGATCGTCCCCGGCGCCGCGACCGTGACGCAGCGGTTCATCGACCGCGCCCGGCTAAAACCTGCGTTGAGCTTCTTCATAGACTTCGTGCGTGAGCTGCGCCGTGCGCTGCCACGAGTACTCCCGGGCGCGTGCCAGCGATCGCGCCCGCCAGGCTTCCGCCCGCTCGGGATGCGCGGACACATCCAACATAGCGCGCACCAGTTCCGCGTGTGTATCTGCCTGAATGGCTGCTCCCGCCGCGATTTCCGAAATGGCCGGGTCCCGCGAGGTGATCACGCAAGCCCCGCATTGCATGGCTTCCAGCACGGGCAGCCCGAATCCCTCGTAAAACGATGGATACACAAACGCCAGTGTTCCCGCGAACAACTGCGCCAGCCGCTCGTCGGACACTTCTCCTACCATCTGCAACCCAGGTTCGGGTGAAAGTTGCATAAAATCGTCCCGCCGCCGCCCGGCCAGTACCAAATCAACACTATGATAGCGGCGAACTTCGCGCCACGCCGCCACAAGACCTGGAATATTCTTGCGCGGTTCGAGTGTGCCGGCATAGAGGAAATAGGGCGGTGCGGGCGGAGCGGCCACCGGGTGGAAACAGGCCGCGGCGGCGTGCGGCACCGCCCGTATGCGGTCCGGATGAATGCGGAACCTCTCGATGGCCTGCTTCCGGACCGCTTCGCTGGGTGTGACGACCATGGTGGCCAAGCCAAATCGAATCAGCAGGGGCGTCCGCCGCCGGACCCGGCCCGCGCCCGCATGCCACGCCGCATCCATCCAAGGGGACAGGTCGTGCAACGTCAGAACACTCGGACGCCGCGGCACATACGGCGCCGCGAAATTCGTGCCGTGAAACATCCCGGCTCCCAAGCGCTCCAGTTCCCGGTCCAAACCCCAGAGCCACCACCGCCGCTCGGCCGGGTGACGCGGCCCGCCGCCCCGCTTCAAATTGGCGGGCGCGCCGCCGGGCATCCGGAACGCCTGGTCCGAGACCAAAAAAAAATCGTCCCGCGGAAAACCTTCCGCCAGGGCCACGCTCAGCTCCAACGTGTAGCGCCGCAATCCTCCGCTCGATAGCGTCAGCGGAGTAGCGTCAATCGCCGCGCGCATCGATCACCGTGCGCAATTCGCTCTGCCGGTTTTCGTAATTGCGCGCGTAGTAGGTCAGGTATTCGCCGCTGCGCACCCGTGCCACCCACGCCGCGTTGGCCCGGTACCACTCGACGGTGCGCGCCAGCCCTTCCGCAAAACCGGTCCGCGGAGCCCAGCCCGTCTCGCGCATGATCTTCCCGCTCGAAAGCGCATAACGCCGGTCGTGGCCCGGGCGGTCGGTGACGTACTCGATCAGACTCTCCGGCTTGCCCGTGGCTTCCAGGATCCGCCGCACGACTTCCAGATTCGGCAGGGAGCAGTTTCCGCCGATGTTGTAAATCTCCCCGTCGCGGCCCTTGTCCAGAACCGCGCGAATTCCGCGGCAGTGGTCTTCCACAAACAGCCAGTCGCGCACCTGCATCCCGTCGCCATAGACCGGGAGCCGCCGGTCTTCTAGCGCGTTGGAGATCATCAGCGGGATCAACTTCTCCGGAAAGTGATACGGCCCGTAATTGTTGGACGCGCGCGTGATCACGACCGGCAGCTTGTAGGTCAGGAAATAAGAGCGCGCCAGCAGGTCCGCCCCGGCTTTGGATGCCGAGTACGGGCTCGCCGGGTTCAGCGGGAAGCTCTCATCGGCTTCGAGCGGCGCCGCCAGGCTGCCGTACACCTCATCGGTCGAGACTTGTAAGTAGCGCGCGACATGACGTTGCTGGGCTGCTTCCAGCAGCGTGAAGGTGCCGCGCAGGTTGGTCTCAAACGCCGGACTCGGGGAAAAGATGCTGCGGTCCACGTGCGATTCGGCCGCGAAATGCACGATGGCGTCCGGCCGCTCTTCGCTCAGAATCCGGTCCACCAGCCCGGCGTCGCAGACATCCCCGTGGACGAACCGGTAGCGCGGGTCCTGCGCGACGGCTTCCAGATTCTCCAGGTTGCCCGCGTAGGTCAGCCGGTCGAGATTGACAATGCGGACCGCCGGATCGGTAGCCAGCGACAGCCGGACAAAAGCCGATCCGATGAAACCCGCCCCGCCAGTGACGAATAGTTTCATGCGCGTGGCGCACGCTTCCGCGTGCAGCGGCGAGTTTCAACCCGCCGCATACCGAGCGTGGGCCGAGTGACTCACTTATGCTGCTTTTCCCAATCGTAATTGACGCCCGGATGGTTGTAAGGAATGCGTCCCTCGTCGTTTGGATCGTAAAACCGGTCCGTCATGTAGATCAACACCGCCGGCCCGCCGCCGATCACCTTATAGCCATGCCCGACTCCCGGCGGAATCAGGATCTGCCACGGCCGCAGCACGCCGGCATACATCGTATTGCGCGCCCCGAACGTGCGGCTGCCCAGGCGCAGATCCACCAGCGCAACCTGGAGCATTCCCATCGCCGGGGTCCAGCAATCCGTTTGATGCAAATGATAATGGAAGGCCTTGATCGTGTCCGGGTAATTGAAGGCCGTCGATATCTGCGTGCTCGAAGCCGGGAATTGCGCGGCGAGTCCCCGGCCCATGCGCTGCACCTCCAGGAAATAGCCGCGATCGTCCGGCCACACCGTCAGCGGCTCGATGCGCACGCCTTCGATCAGGTCCGGCGACGAAGGCGAAGCAATCAGGGAGCCGAGACCCTTCGGGCACTGCGGGTAGACTAATTCGAGCGATCCGGAGGACGCGATCAAGCCCCGCTCCTGCACGGCAGCCTCTCCCGTCACCGGGTCACTCCTTCGGCGGCCAGTCTCTCCGCTTCGGCCTGCCGGCGCGCGGCCGCCGATTGCGCCACCAGGTTCGCGGCGCGCAGCAGGGAGTCGAAAGTGCCGGCATCCGTCCACCAGCCGTCCAGCAGATCGAAGGTCATGGAGCTTTCCCGGATGTAAGCGTTGTTGACGTCGGTGATCTCCAACTCTCCGCGTTTGGAGGGCACCAGCGTCCGGACTTTATCGAATACCGTGGCATCGTACATGTAGATGCCGGTCACCGCGTAATTGGACTTGGGGTGCCTGGGCTTTTCTTCGATATTGACGATGCGCTCCCCGACGATCTCGGCCACTCCAAAGCGCTCCGCGTCCGGCACTTTCTTGAGCAGGATCTTGGCGCCGTTCGGCTGCCGCCGGAAGTCATCGACGGCCCGGCGGATGCTGCTCTCGACAATGTTGTCACCCAGGATGACGCACAGCTTCTGCCCGTCCGCAAAGTGTTCGGCCAGCGCCAGCGCATCCGCGATACCGCCCTCGCCCTCCTGGTAGGTGTAATCGATGTGGCTGAGGCCGAACTGTTTGCCATTGGCCAGGAGCCGCAGAAAATCGCCCGCGTTCTTGCCCCCGGTGACGATGAGGATGTCCCGGATCCCCGAATCCACGAGCGTCTCGATGGGGTAGTAGATCATCGGTTTCTCGTAAATGGGCAGCAAGTGCTTGTTGGTGATTTTGGTCAGCGGAAACAGCCGGCTACCCGTGCCGCCCGCCAGAACGACGCCCTTCATAAGCGTTCATTATGGCACGATGCGGGGCGGATTCGCGGCAGCGTGGTTGCGGGTGTCGAAATCGAGCGACGGCAACAGGTCCCATGCCGGATGACCGTGGCGGCTGATGCGAAAAGCCGCTTTGCCTGGTACGACTCTTCATAATGGCCGCCCAATTGCCACAAGCTAAAGCGCCGGTGCCGAGCCGCCGATCTCTACTGAGGGGGACACAAAGAGGTGTAAAATGGTCCAACAAGAGGTGCAAACATTGCCTGGCCCCGGAACGCAACCCCAATTCGATCATCAAACAGTAGCCGTCAAGGTTTCTCCCGCCGTCGCCGCCGAAGTGAAGTCGATGGCGGATGATCTGCATATCTCCATGCCCCGCCTATTCGCCTATGCTTTTGGGGTAGTGAAGATTGCGCTGACGGAGGCCAAGAACAGGCGCAAGTTGATGATCACCGCGGAGGATGGAACTCCCGTCAGGGAAATCCTGCTACCCAATGTTGAGGGAATCGAGCCGCTTCGGCGAGCCGCAGGTAAATAGACTTTACACCAAGTTCACGGGTGCGGTAGACTTGCCGCGTGGCTCTCCAGCCTCCGGACTCTGAGATCGTTCAACGTCTCGACGGCTACGAGATCACGATCCCCTATACGACCGCGCTGATCCGCCAACTCCGCGTGGCTTTCAGCCTGGCTGTCGTGTTCTTGAGCATCGGAGGCGTGCTCCTGGTGATCGGCGCGCTCGGTTCGGAATCCTTGATGCGCCAGACGAAGTCCGCCACGGGTGCTCTCATGAGCCTGCTCGGAACCGTCATCCTCAAGCTGTATAAAGGCCTTCGGATAGAGCTCGCGGAAATTCGCGGGGACCAGACAACCTATCAGAAGACGATGGCCGTAATTCTGAGCATGGCGCCCGGTGATGCGAGGGAACTGGAACTCCAGAATCTTGCGCGAAATCTCCAGAAGAAGAGCTGGTGGAAGCACCTGTTTGGTTAGTAAGAGCGTCCCCTTGACCGCGCCGACAATCGCGTCTGGGAATCGCTTGACCAGTGAGTTACGGCGCGCATGATACAATACCCGCGCGATGCCCTGCTACAACTGGAACGAGCTGGAGGAGGAACCGCTCAGCGCGTTGCTGGGCCGCAAAATGATCCATGGGCGCACCATGACAGTCGCGCGCATCAGCCTGCGGAAAGGCGCCGTGGTCCCCATGCACAGCCATCCCAACGAGCAGATCAGCATGCTCGAAGGCGGCGCGCTGCGCTTCGTCCTCTCTGGGGAAGAACGCATACTACACGCCGGTGATGTGCTCGTCATCCCGCCCGAGGCGCCTCACATGGTGGAAGCGTTGGAAGACTCCCTCGCCGTGGACCTGTTCTCGCCGCCGCGCGAAGACTGGATTCGCGGCGACGACGCCTACTTGCGGCATGCCGCCGGCCACTGATCCGGCGGCCATCCGCCGGATACTCGAAGCCGACCGTCCGTGGGCCGTCTATGCCCTGGCGGACCTTGCGCCGGAACATCGCGCGCACGCCCGCTGGCATGTTGCCGCGGCTGGCCGGCCCGCTCTACTGTTGGTCTACCGCGCGTTCCACACTCCCGTGTTGTTCGCCTGCGGCGAGGCGGCGGATCTGCGGCCTCTGCTGGTGGAGATTGCGGATCAGCCCGAGCTGTACGTCTCCGTACGCCCCGAGGCCGCCGCGCTGCTGTGCGCCGCCGGCTATCGCATTCCGGCCGAGAAGCGCATGTGGCGCATGCTGCTCGACGCGCGGCTCTTCACGCCACCGCTACATCCGGCCCTGCCGCTGGCCCCCGCGAACTTCACTGAAATTGAGCGCTTATATGCGGACGGACAGGCGGCCGGCGAGGCGCCGCCATTTTTCGATTCCGCCATGCTGCGGCACGGCGTCTACTTCGGAATTCGCGAAGGTGGAGCGCTGATCGCCGCGGCCGGTACGCACGTCCTCGCCGCCGGAGATAGCGTCGCGGCCATTGGCAACGTCTACACGCGGCGCGACCGCCGCGGCCGGGGATTCGGGTCGCAGGTCACGGCGGCCGTGGCGGCTGAACTGCTTCGGCGGCACGTGCGCACGGTGGCGCTGAACGTCGAGGAGAGCAACCGAACCGCCATCCGCATCTATGAGCGGCTGGGCTTCAAACGTTACGGCGAATATCGGGAAGGGCTGGCGCTCCGCGCCGGTCACACGCCTCGCCAATAGACTCGCGCGCATCCTGCCCGGCGAGCCGAGCGGCCTGTATTTGCCGCTCGCCCGCCGGCCGGCGTATAATTCGAGTCGCGCACCACGCAACACTCGAGAGGCAATCATCCATGTGGATTCGAAAAGGACACCGGGACCGTCTGAAGGGTGTCGACTCGCCCGTGCCAACCCAATTGGTCTCCAACGAGGAATACATCCCGCGCCCCCAGTCGCAGAAACAGAAAGAAGTCGAGTATTGGACCGGCCAGATCGCGGAAGAGAAATCCAAGAAGCTCGGCATGGACCGCCGCAGATTCATGGCCACGCCGATGGGCCTTGCCGCCTGTTTCCTGGCCTCCAACAAGGTCTGGGGCCGGGTGTGGGACGTCGACGAAGAGGAAGCCACCGACCAGGGCGCGTACGAAGAGAAGCTGCCCAAGGGCGAATACTTCGTCCTGGATGTCCAGTCGCACTTCACCAACGGCGTGCCCATCGGTCTGCGCGGCCAGATCGGCCAGATGGAATTCTTCAAGAACATGGGCTTCAAGCTCAAAGAAGACAAGGACGCCTACAGCTTCCACAATTTCATCAAGGAGATGTTCTTCGACAGCGAGACGGACATGATCGTGATCTCGGGCGTGCCTGGCAAAGAGCTGCAGCGCGACAAGGATGGCAAGGTCCTGGAAGGCGCCGCCCGCACACCCGGCCTGAATATTTTGCCGAGCTGGCTCATGGCCCAGTCGCGCGACGAGATCAACGCGCTGGCGCAATCCCGGCGCGCGCTCAGCCAGGGTAATCTCGCGCCGAATCACTATTGGGATCGGGTCACTAACAAGCCCGACAAAGCCGCCACCATCGAACAGATGGAGCGCGAGCTCAACTTATACAAAATCTCTTCGTGGAAATGGTATTGTCACACCGATCCGGGCCGCTCGGGCGGCGGCTTCCAGTGCGACGACGACAACGCGCAGTGGTTCATCGAGGAGTCCCGCAAGCGCGGCATGAAGACCTTCAGCGTGCACAAAGGCTACTCCTATCAGTCCCGCCTGCTCGGCCATCTGGCGAATCCCAAGGACATCGAAAAAGCGGCCCTCCGCAATCCCGACATTACGTGGGTGATCTACCACTCCGCCATTCAACATGGCTCGAACGAGCCTAACTGG
>Ga0335078_10010514_pt1 | contig 13703 bp, 9 predicted proteins | sample Lox_Sample_32_FD_206711 | JGI IMG/M metagenome (GOLD analysis project Ga0335078, IMG submission 206711) | Soil microbial communities from Loxahatchee National Wildlife Refuge, Florida, United States - Lox_Sample_3.2 | ecosystem: Environmental > Terrestrial > Soil > Wetlands | place: USA: Florida...
TGCAGGCTGACCTTCTGCGGGTGTTGCAGGAGCGTCGCTTCTATCGCCTGGGAGGAACCGAAGAAGTACAAGTGGATGTGCGGATTGTCGCTGCGACTAACAAGAACCTGGCCGAGGAGGTAAAGCTGGGGCACTTCCGAGAGGATTTGTTCTATCGTCTCAACGTGATTGAAATTCGAATTCCACCGTTGCGCGAGCGGCGCGAAGACATTCCTATATTGGCGGAGCACTTCGTGCAGCGGATTTCGTCCGAGCTGGGCAAGGATGTCGCCGGTATCTCGGGTGCAGCCTTGAAACAGCTGATCAGTCATGATTGGCCGGGGAATGTCCGCGAGTTGGAGAACGTTATCGAGCGGGCTATCGTCACTTGTCGAAACGGTTTGCTCGACGAGAGCGATTTTTCGTGGCTGCAGAGTTCCGCGGAGAGGAGTTGGGAGGTTCCTGACGTTCCTCTCGAAGAACTGGAGCGCCGCGCAATCCTCGCCGCGCTAGAGCGGAAACACGGTAACGTTAAAGAAGCGTCGGCCGCCTTAGGCATCGATCGCTCCACGCTGTACGATAAGCTGAAGCGCTACGAGATCGAGCACTGAGAAGTGAGCATCCGGCTCGCCGCAACTCCACTGGCTGAGGGTGGCGGCGGCGAGTAGCTCATGGCGAGAGAGAGACTGCTCGGCGTTCTCAAGAAGTTCGACGTGGTGCCGGAAGCACAAAAGAGACAGTCTGCTCAGCCTTCCACGAAAGACTTTAGCCTGGACGGTGACTGATCCCAACAAAGATCGGCGGCTGAGGTCGCTTGCGGGGGTGGGTGGGGCTACGCCTTTTTTGCCAGGAAGCTCTGAATGTTCTTCATCTGCTCAGTCCAGCCGCCGTCGTTCCTGCGATAGGCCTCATCGCGGCGGTCGCTGGGAAGCTTGTCGAAGCCAGACTCGGTGACCGCCAGCAGCGTCCCAGTTGCAGTCTCCTCAAGTCGGAATTCGACGAGCGTGGTCGGTTCGCCCGCATAGTCTACTGGGGAGTCCGATTTGTCGAAAGACTTGGGATGAGGCCAGGTGAAGGAGAAAAGCCGTTCTGGTTCCATGTCCCGCACGACCGCCTCCCATTTGACGTGCTCATAGCCGGGGTAAGTAATATGGCCTCGCGAGACTTCGCCGGCAACGAACGGCCCTTCAAGCTCGACGCGAAACCACTCGCCGAACTCGCGGTAATCGGTCAGGGCGCGCCAGACCCGCGAAGCCGGCGCCTTGATTTCGACACTCTTTTCGAAACGGTTTCCCATCTCATGCAACCTCCAGGTTGCACGTTAGCACCGCCCGATTAAAAAGCCAACCTTTTAGACCTGCGATAGAATCACGGGCGTGAGTTTTTCAGTCGTCGGTTTTTCGCTCGCTCAGGACCATCGTCGGTCGTCAATTTGGTTAGAGTCGCCATGAGAGTCGCTTTCGAGATCGTCGTCGGGCTTGCTGTGGTCATCATCCTGATTCGCATGTTGGAGAATCGATTCGTCTACTTTCCTCCGAAGTATCCCGAGGGCTTTGTTCCTCCCGAGCACTATGGCTTGCGCGTGGAGGAAGTATGGCTGGTCACCGAGGACCGCGTGAAGTTGAACGCGTTTTTTCTGGCCCACCCGCCATCTTCCATGGTGATTTTGTGGTTTCACGGCAACGCCGAGAACATCGGCATGGGCGTGCAGCAAATGAAGGCTCTGGCGAATCTCGGCGTTAACATCCTGGAACTCGATTACCGCGGCTACGGGAAGAGCGAGGGGTCACCGGACGAGGCTGGAGTCTACCGCGACGCGGACGCAGCTTACGATTATCTGGTCCAGACGAGACACTTCCAGCCCCGGGGCATCATTGTCTTCGGCCATTCTCTTGGCGGGGCAGTGGCGGTGGACGTTGCTTCGCGCCGGGAGTGTGGCGGCCTAATTGTGCAGAGTTCCTTTACGTCAGTCAAGGACATGACGCGACGGCTCTACCCCGTCCCGCTTTCGCAATACGTGCCCAAGAGCCGGTTTGATTCGCTCGAGAAGATCCAGCGCGTTCGGGTCCCGATTCTCATCGTTCACGGCACGCGCGATGAAGTTGTTCCATTTTCCATGGGCGAAATGCTCTATCGCGCGGCCCTCGAACCGAAGTTGTTTTTCGCGGTCGAAGGGGCCGGCCATAACGATGTCCTGGAGGCTGGGGGAGAAGAGTACCTCCGGCGGTTTCGAGCTTTCATTGACGGTGTGGACGTTCAGAGCCGAGACCGCTAGAGAGCAACAAGCGAGGTGAGCGATACTGCGAATCTTCGAACGAGGCTGTCTGGCAACCGCTCGCACCACCGCTGGGCCGCACCAAACCTCTGCGCAGCGGCGCGCGCAACCAGAAGAAGACTCCAACACGGAGGCCACGAAGACTCCACAGAGGCCACAGAGAAAAACTAATGGAGGTCTTCTCTGCGTCCTCTGTGAAGGCTCAGTGACCTCTGTGTTGGAGTCTTTTGCCGCCCCCCGAAACATATTTCTCATCTCGCGATGCGGACCCGGATGGGATAGAATCCCCTCTGAACCTGCCTCAGCCTGTGGGTCGCGAGGGATCGCGCCGAGATTCGCAGCTCAAGGAGAATCTATGATGAAATCAATTTGCCGAGTCTCGGTTGGCTTGGCTGGACTCTACTTCGCCGGATTGCTTTGCTTGGTTGGATTGTTCTGCTTCACCGGCCCAAGTTTCGCCCAGTTGGGAATTTTTTCGCCGGAGCAGCGAACCGCTATCACGCGCGAGTGGAAGGGCGACCGGTTCCCTGACGGACGCCCGAAAGCACCCGATTCGCTGCTCGACGGTTTGAGAGACGTAGACGCCGAAGAAGCCTGGGGCGTACTGCAAGCGCACGGCTACAAGTATCAATTCGAGGGCAACTGGCACGTGATCAATCCCGGCCCGGAGCGCATGGTGGGCCGGGCATTCACGGCTGTCTTCATGCCCTTGCGGCCCGACCTGAACGCGGTGATCAACGACCAGGGGAAGGCGGAAGGCCGTGTCGGGGCGCAAAACTCCTGGCCCATCGACATGCTCTCGCCGGGCGATGTCCTGGTGGTGGACCTTTTTGGAAAAATCAAGGACGGCACCTATGCGGGCGACAATCTCGGGACGGCCATCTTTACCAACAGCCACAACGGCTTGGTGGTGGACGGGTCGGTGCGCGACGAGACCGGCATTTCCGAGATCAAAGGCTTCCGGGTTTACGTACGCGGGGTCGATCCTTCGGCGCTCCGCGATGTCACGCTGACCGGCATCAACGTGCCCATCCGCATTGGCAATGCCACCGTCCTGCCGGGCGACATCGTGGTGAGCGACGTCGAGGGCGTCACCTTCGTGCCGCCCCAACTCGCGCAGGAGGTGATCGACAAAGCGCAAATGACGCATATGGTCGACGAGTGGGGACACCAGATGCTCCGCGAGGGCAAGTACACGCCGGGGCAAATCGACCGCAAGTGGACCAAGCCGATGATTGAGGAGTTCAACAAGTGGCTGGAGCAGAAGGGGTCGAAGCTGCGCATGCCGGTAGAGTAGCTGGGAGCGCGGGCGTCTCGCTTTAAGGAGTGGCTGGTGGTTAGTGGCTAGTGCCTAGCAAGAAGGCGCGCTCTACTCTTTGTTAAAGGCAATTAGCCTAGTCACTAGGCACTAGCCACTTCTCGAATGAGCTTACAATGAAAACCAACCCACATCTCATGGATCGCCGCGGTGCTTTGAAGGGTTCGGCGGCCGCCTTGGGAGGCGCGCTGCTGACTAGCGAGCCGATCGAAGGCCACCCTCAAGGCGTGAACACGAATTCCAGCCCCTCACAACTGAAGATCACTGACCTGCGGGTGGCTACGATTGTGAAACCGGGACCGAGCCCCTGCCCGATCATCCGCATTGATACCAACCAGGGCGTGTACGGGTTGGGCGAAGTGCGCGACGGCGCCAGCCCCACCTATGCCTTGATGCTGAAGAGCCGGATTCTAGGTGAGAATCCGCTGCAGGTGGATCGGATTTTCCGGAAAATCAAGCAATTCGGCGGACCCGCTCGCCAGGCGGGTGGCGTTTGTTCCATCGAAATGGCGCTCTGGGACATCGCCGGCAAAGTCTACGGCGTACCTGTATATGTGATGCTGGGTGGGAAACTACGCGAGAAGATCCGTATCTACGCCGACACCACGGAGTCCAAGGACCCGAATGTCTATGCGCAGAGAATGAAGGAGCGCAAAGAGACGATGGGCCTTACGTGGCTCAAGATGGACCTGGGCATCGACATGGTGGCCGACCGGCCGGGCATGGTCACTATGCGCTCCGGCCTGAGCCAATGGGATCAGACGATGGTGCCGCACCCGCTGCTGGCCATGGAGGTTACCGATAAAGGGATAGCGGCGCTAGAGGAGTATGTCGCGGCGGCGCGCGACGCGGTGGGCATGGAGATTCCTCTCTCCATGGACCATCTCGGCCACGTGGGCGTGAAGTCGATCATTCGCCTCGGACGCGCCTACGAGAAATACAACCTGTCGTGGATGGAAGATGTGATCCCCTGGGAGTACACCGATCTGCTGACGCAGATTTCAGACGCAAGCCCCACCCCGATTCTTACCGGCGAGGATATCTACCTCAAGGAGGACTTCCGGGTGCTCTGCGAGAACCGCGCCGTCAGCAAAATTCACCCAGACCTGGCGACTTCGGGTGGCATCGTGGAAACGCATAAGATCGGCGATATGGCCTGGGATTACGGCGTGCCGATGGCGATGCACTATGCGGGAACGCCCGTCGGCTGCATGGCCTGCGTCCATTGCGCTGCCGCCACGCTCAATTTCCTGGCGCTCGAAAACCACTCGCTCGACGTGGCGTGGTGGAGCGACTTGGTGGAAGGCGTCGAAAAGCCCATCGTCAACCACGGCTGGATCACCGTGCCAGACAAGCCAGGCCTGGGCATCACTCTGAATGAAGACGTGGCGCGGCAGCACCTGAAACCGGGCACAAGCTATTTTGCGCCGACGAGTGAATGGGACCACGAGCAGTCGTGGGATCGCGTGTGGAGTTGAGCCCTCGATTGACGATTGGAAAAGCTGTCAGCCATCAGCCTTCGGCTTTCAGCGAACCAGGAATTCAGAGCACGTCGGGGTTCAGAGCTGGGCAAGTTAGCTCAGGGCTGAGAAGCTGAGAGCTCGCGACCGATGGCTTCTTGCAATCGACAATTGTCAATCGTCAATTTGAAAGGGCCGCCTGCAACATGGCTCGCGTGTAGCCCACGTTGTAGGCAAAGCCGACGTACCCGCCTCCTCCAGGGTAGCCGGAGCGGAAGCCGGGAACTTCGCGATCGGCATCGAGGCCGCGCGGGTGCTCGGGATAGATAAGCCGCGGATATTTCTGCCGCACCAGTTCCTTCATCACCGCGAACATGTCCACCTGGCCTTCGTCGATAAACACCTCGGTGTACTTCAAGCTCGGTACGCCGACGCGAACGTTCCGGAAATGCACGTGGTTGATGCGGTCGCGCGACCCGAAATAGCGGCAGACTTCGACCGGATCCTCACCGATCTCTCGCGTCACGCCGCAGTCGAAAGTGATCCCATTCGATTTGCTGGGGACAATATCGATGAGCCGCTTCCAGCCGTCCAGGGTCGCCATGATTTGCCCGGATCCGCGACTGAGCGGCGCGGGCGGGTCGTTGGGGTGCAATGCCAGCCGCACTCCGGACTCCTCGGCCACCGTCACGATGGCCTTCAGGAAGTAAGTGATGTTGCCCCACATCTCTTCCAGGCTATGGGCGCCCTCTGCCGGAAGCGGAGGCAGGTCCTTCGCCTGATCGTAGTCGAACGCCGTATATCCAGCCCCGGCCCTGCCTGTCTCTGCGTAGTAGCCCTCCACGAGGCGATGAGCGTAGAAGTTGTACTCGACCACCGGCAGGCCCGCCCTCCCGGCCGCGCGAATCGACTGGATGACCTGTTCGATCTCCGCGTCCCGCCCCGGCCTTCCGTAGATCGTAGCGGGGAAGCCGGCGATCATCATGTTCCCCAACTCCAGCCCACCGGTCTTGAGGCGGTCCATGATGAGCCGGATGCCAGTTTCTTGCCAGGGAATCGGCGGGCCGACCATAAGGACATGGTCGACGCCAAGCTGCTTCACGCGACGCATCCCGGCATCGTCCAGACCGCCTGCCGCCAGCCTGCCCGTTCCCAACTCGAGGCAGATCTTGGGGGCGGCAGCAGCCTCGTCCGCAGCTTCGCCGCGCAAGGTAGGTGCGCCCATCCCCTCGGTCAGCGGCGCCAGAAATGCGCTAGCACTGATGGCCTTCATCATCGTCCTTCGAGACAGATCGACGCTCATGGGTGCTTCTCGAAGCTCATCTTAGCTTGTCTCGCGACTCTTGGCGAGAGGAGACACTTCCTCCAAATCGAAGTCAGATCGGCGCACGTGCAGGTTCACAGCTGATGCGAGCGCCCGATGAGGTGTAACGGCGGATTTACCCCGCAACATCTCCTGTGATTTCAACGAGCGATAGCGGCGTGAAGCCGACGCCACGTGCTTTTTTCCGCAGCTGGCTAGCTAGCTAGATCCTGGGGTCGGCGCATCGTACCGCAGCTATCAGCGCAAGAATGCACAAGGCAGTAGCCATGAGGGCCAGTGAACCCGGTTCCGGCGTTTGCACCTCAAGAATGAAGCTGGAGGTCACATCATTGAAGGAGGCCCGGGTATAAGGCGGGTTGGCGAGGGCGGTGACATCCGTGAAACCACTGAAGCTGATTACCCACGGGTAATCGGACGGCACCGGGACGGTGGCCGGGTTCTCGGTTGAAATGGTTGGCACCCCGCTCTCGTTCGACAGCTCATAGTATGCTTCCGCCCCCCCATACGAATCGCTGCTCGGACCAAGGTTATTAGAAGCGCTGACGTAAGCCCAGCCCGTAGAGGACGAAGTCGGGTTTATGCTCACGGTTGCCGGATTATATGCGGCCCCCACCCCGTACAACACCACGGGATAGACTGAGGGAAAAGGAGTGAATACCCTCCCCCAATAATCCAGGTCGATGTCTGAAATGGCGAAATTGTTTCCCGGTGCGGTCGCGGTAAAGTTGCCGCTGAGTGTAAAACTGGGGTTCCATGGATTGCTCGCATTCACGGTCATGAAAACGTTCTGTGGAGTTAGCGCGGCCTCTCCACTCTGCTGCGATTCATTCGTAAAACTAAGGAACGTGAACTGGACCATGCCGATGTCGCAGGTGGTGCCGATTAATGTATTCAGTGCGCCACTGACACAGTTGTCCCCCAAGGCGGGGCTCGCCAGCAGTAGAAATGCGGCACAAACTACTGCACTCTTCAACCTTGCACAAGACTGCGGCTTCCGGTTTCTCATATGAAAGCTTCCCCCTCGGGAACCGACTGTGGTAAGTCCGAACCTTATGATTTCCGGCTCCCGCATCGCATCATTAAAGGATTCTAATCTCTTGTCAGTGACTCACCGCACTTTCCGAAGGTGAGGTAAATCACATGTTCTCTAGTAATTACGTCACACGTCAACATCACCGGGCGCATTACCTCGGTAATATGGGGCTTTGCCCTGGAGGCTGATCGGGGCGGACCGCACGTTTCATCCAGGTTTCGTCAGCACTCGTCCTCCACCCTGCAGCGGTCCACCAACTGCCGTCGGCGCCGCTCGCGATGCGGTTCACGTGAACCCACTCAAGCGTGCGTCACACGCGGGCCGCGAGGCCATGGCGCGTTGGTACTGTTACGATGCGCTGGTAGTAAAGGATCAGGGACCTGGGGACAGGCTGACACTCTACTTAGGCTCAAGGGGCGTCAGAATTTCCAGTCGGCGGTGAGTCGAGCGGCGTTGCCCCGGATCTCGCCCAGGGTCTGGGCGAAATTGTAATGCGTGTAGCCTAGCCCCAGAGTAAGGCGCGCGGTTGCATGGAGGGTGAAGAAAGGGCTGGCGGTGAAGGCGCGCCGAAACGGACGTGCGCGCTCCACCTGCTGCGCGCCAAAGCCGCCCGAGAGATCGTAGTCCACCGGACCCCAGAGCTTGCCGAAGAGACGCGCCGTGGCCAGGTGACGCTGATAAAAGGCGGGGTCGAAAAATCCGAGATAGGTCTGGCCGCTCGGCCCGGCTGCGTTGTCGAACTGGGTGTCCAGACCTGTATAGCCCGCGTCGAGCGAGAAGCGGGGGGACCTTACGAAACCTTGAGAGAACGTGATTGCCCCGCCTGAATAAGGCAGCCGATCGGCGCGGACGGAAATTTGGGTTTGCGGGTTCACGAACTTGACGTGTGCATACTCTTCCGAACCGTCCATCCCGCGAAAGTATTCGAGCCGCAGTTCCGTGCGCGGGGCGGGGTGGAAACTCAAACCCGCTTCGTACCGCTGGTCGATGACGCCCAGCCGCGCGGCTGGAGGAGTATCGGCAAAGGCGGCGTGTGTCCAGTTGAAATCCACACTGACGGTGGGCATTAGGACGGCGGTTACTCCCGCCAGGCCGATGGGTCTTACCTCTGCGCTCGCAATTGGTTTCACTTGCGCGGGAACGTTGACACTATCGCCCGGTCCAAAGCGAGCCAAGCCGATTCCGGTCCGGACGGTGAAGCGCGAGGAAAGAGTGGTGGTTTGACGGTAAAGAAACAGGCTCGGCGCCGCCGCCCCCCGGATAGCGCCCGAGGGACTCTGGGACGGAACATCGCTGAGTGAGAGTGCCGAGTCCGTGCGCCACAACCGTTTGAATCCGAAGTCGGTTCCAAAGGCTAACGTAGTAAGCGACTCGCCTGAGCCCATCTCGTGGGCGTAGCCGGCGGAGGTATGCAGGGTCGATGCGTATTCGTCCCTCAGGCTGGACTCGAGCGCCTTCGCTTCAGGATTGCCCGGGCTCGCTTGTTCAGCCTGTTTTACCGTTGCCATGGCCGCCTTACGGGCTCTGCGGGCGCGCTCGATGCGACCCAGCAGGAGCAGCGCATCGCCATTCCGAGGTTCAGTCTGCAGCAGAGATTCGGCGGCACGATATGCCTCGTCGATGCGGCCTGAATACCACGACGCCTCAGCCTCGCCTAGCAGCGCCTCCGGATCGTTGGGAGTCTTCCGTAGAATGGCAGCGAACAACAGCCGCGCTCGTTCCGTGTGGCCCTGCTTCAACGAGATCTGAGCGTGCAGCAATCGGGCTTGCGGGTTGCTCGGATCGCTCGACATCACGCTCGCCACGGCGGAGCTGGCCGAATGGTAGTAGTGTAAGCGGTAATCGAGTTGGGCGATTTCCAGCAGGACGTCCTTCGATGGATGGGAGTCGGCAAGGCCCTGGTAAGCGCGTAGTGCGTCCTCCAGCCGGCCGGACCAACTCGAGACGCGAGCCAGGCCTTCCAGAAGGTCCACGTCGTGGGGAGCTGCCCGCAGGAGTTCCTGATAAAGTTCGATGGAAGCATCATATTGGTGCGACCAGGCGAGCGTCCGAGCCAATTGAGATTTCACGTCCCAGTCGCCGGCATCGACGGCCAGCAACTGCCGGTAGGTTTCGATGGCGGCAGGGAAATCCTTCAACTCGCGTTGCGCGCGGGCGAGTTCGAGGAGCAGATCCCGGTCGCGGGCGCCGCTCGCCACGCGATCCTGATAGTAGGCGAGCCGTTCTTCGGGCCCAGCACCCGACGACGGCCGCCGAGCCGCGGCACGGGCTTCTGTCTCCGCCCGCGCGATGCCCGCCAGTGCTTCGGCGGTCTCCGCGTCGGCGGGATTCTCTTGCTCCAGACGCTCGAAGATGGCGCGCGCCTCAGCCAATCGCCCGCAGTGGTAGAGTGCAAAAGCCTTGCCTTGAAGCGCGTCGTAGTGGTTGGGCGACGTGGCCAGCACCTCGTCGTAACGCTGGAGCGCCTCGTGATCATTGCCGGCCGCAGCCAGAGCGCGCGCCAGACCCAGGCGCACTTCATCGTTTTCCGGCGCCAGCCGGAGTGCTTCACGCAATAGGTCGACAGCTTCTCCACTGCGCTGTTCGCGTACCAGAAGATCGCCTAGTTCGATGCGGGGAGCGACCTCGCCGGGCTGAGACGCGACGACGCGAAAGTATCCCGCGATCGCTTCCGCATTCTGCCCGCAAACAACAAGGGCGCGCACGAGGCGTAATTCTTGAGCGGGATCGACAACTGCAAGCTCGAACGCGCGCTGGGCATCTAAAATCACCTGCTGGCAAGCCGCGGGACTCCCCGCAAAGCTCGAAGTCTCTTGCGCCTTCAAGGCTGGCCCGGAAGGATGAACCAAGAGGACTGCCGAGAACGCCGCCATGAAAATCCAGAACGTCGGTCTGGGGGTGTGGGTGCCCCGCCCACTTTTGACGATTAACGACCGATAATCGCCGATCTTCGACGGCTCAACGGCCATCTTAGCGGTCATCTATGCCTCCAGCTCCGACGTGCACCACGCGCTCCCATCGGCTGAAGCCCATCAGGAACTGCACCACCCCTTGCAGACGATAAAACACCACCAGTTGGCGATAGCCCAGGTTCTCGAGCATCGCGCATTTGAGCAATGTCGCGAATTCGCGAAAAGAGGGGTAGCGGCGATAGGAAAGCTCTTCCAGAACGATTGCCCCCGTCGTGAGAAAACCGGCATAGGTCAGGCCCAGGAACATGAACGGGAGATATAGGGCTAATGGAGTTACGCGGAACACCAATGCCAGCGGCACCAGCGCGTAGCCGAGCGATTCAATCACTGCACCGAGCGCTTCCACATAAGCGTGGAAGGGGAAAGCTATCAGACCCAAAGCGCCGTACCGCCGGTTGAGCATCATGTCCCGGTTCTTCCACAGCGTCTGGCAAAGCCCCATCTGCCAGCGACGCCGCTGGCGTCCCAGCATGCGTGCGGAGGAAGGACACTCGGTCCAGCAAACCGGGTCGGGCGTGAACGACATGCGAACTCTGCGCTGGTTCTCCACGGCCCAACGGCGCAGGCGGGTGATCAGCTCGAGATCTTCGGTCACCGTGTCGCCGCTGAAACCTCCTGCTTCCGCCACGGTCGCGCGGTGAAATACGGCGAAGGCGCCCGAGAGAATCATGGTTGCTCCCAACAAATCCCAGCCGGTGCGCCCCAAAAGGAAGGTGCGCAAGTATTCCACTACCTGGAAGCGCTCGATCCGTTTCGATGGCAGTGCCACGCGCGTCACCCGGCCGGCGCGCACACCGCACCCGTTTAGAATGCGGACGATGCCGCCGCTCGCTACCGTATCGGTGGGCGAGCGCACGATACTCTGCATCAGGCGCAGCAAGGCATCCGGTTCGAGGACGCTGTCGGCGTCGAGCGTGCAAAAGTATGGCGTCCGGCACAAGTTGATGCCGGCGTTCAGCGCGTCCGCTTTCCCACCGTGCGCCTTGCTCGCCACCAGTAGATTAGGAAACTGCGGCGTGCGGTAGAATCCTTCGACTTGACGTGTGCGCAGTTGCGCGCGGTAGATCAACCGGACCGGCTCCAGGCTGAAGGCTGCCCTCAGACGCTCCAGTGTTCCGTCGCTGGACCCATCGTTTACCACCATCACTTGCAGGCTGGGGTAGTCAGTCTCGAGAATGGCCCGTACCGATTCCACCACGGTGTTCTGTTCGTTCCATGCCGGCACAATAATGGTGACCGGAAGCGCAGCTTGAGCATCACGCAACGCTTCCGCCGTTTGAAACGGCCGCGTCCGGCTGCCTATCCAGACCCTCACCAGCGAAAGGCCCATCAACACGCTGTATACGCCGTTGCCTAGCAGAAAGTAGGAGATGATGACAAGATTGAAGGCCCCGAGGCCGTAGTGAACGAGATGCCGCCAAACTTCCAAGACGTTGCCCTTCCTCTGCGACCACCACCCGAACGCTTGCTCTTAACCCGACTTCTCGGGATCCGCCTGCCGGACAGGGCGGGGAAGCGCTACGCAGACGGGACACTCTTCATCCCGATGGGGCGCTATTTCACCGTGCCCCTTCATGAAAGGAGCGTGCCGAGCGTCGTCCAGCGTGGCGAGCAGGAAAGCGCCCCGACCGGCGCGTGCAAGCTGCGAAATGGCAGTCGACCCGTTGCGGCGAGCCCACTCCTCGTAACGGCCGGCCAGCAAGTGAAGGAGTCCTGACCGATGCATCTGCTCAGCGATCTGCTCCCGGCTGTAAAGATCAGGTAAGCCTGGCGTACGAGCGTCACCGTTGCAGCGCCGCTCTTCCGGCGCGGATTCGCCGAAGAAGTGCTGCATCAGTTCGCTCACACCCGCGCCTCCTTGCGCCAACAGCGTTTGCGTGGCCGCCTCGCGCACGCGCCAGTAGCTATCGGTCAGCAGACGCGCGACGCGGCTCGCCAGGAACTGAAAGCGCGGCTGAGCTAGCGCGCGCACGGCGTGCAACCGCACGAACCACACTTCGTCGCTCAGCAGTCTCGCCAGCACCGCCTCGGCCCTCCAGCCGGCGACGAACCCCAGGACCGAGGCAGTGCGAGCCCGCACGTCAGGGTTTGAATCAAAGCTCAGCCCGGTAAGAAACTTCTCGGCGAGCTCTGGCGGAAAGTCTCCGCCGCCTACGGTAAACTGGGGGCGTCTCGGCGATGCACCAGCCGCGCGGTCCAACATCACACGGACGACTTCACTTGCCTCCAGGCGAACCGCGGTGTCCTTGTGATCAAGCATGGAAGCGAGGGCCGCCGCGCAGCGCAATGGGAAGCGTGTCATGCTTGAGCGGGTGGCGCGAGCCGAACAACCGGTGGCGCCTTCGGTGGTGCTGAGCACTTGGCTCTCGAGCCGCCTTGCCAGTGCCGCAAAGCTGGCGGGTTCCCGGATGGCCCCCAGCGAGCGTGTGGCAGCCCACTGAACTTCTGGGTCGGGATCGTCGAGAGCGCGCACCAACAGGGGCCAGCTCGACTGATGTTCGATCAGGCCAAGATTCCGAGCTGCCCGCACGCGGGACACGAACCGCAACGGCTTGAACCTCTCGATCCATCCGGTCCAGCCTGGCAAGCGAGCCATTCCCAACTGCAACTGGTCCTGCCAGACCTTCACTAATCCCAAGTCCTCGCACAGGCGGCGGAGCGTGGCAATCTGGCGAGACGCAAGTTCGCTTTCGAGAAGTACGGACTCGAGCGCGCGGAGAGGAAACGAAGCAGCGAGTTGTTGCAAGGCTTTAAGGCCATCCTCATAACTCAACCCCTCCTGCAGCATCAGGTGCAACCGTGGCGACACAAGCTGTCGAAGCTGGTCGAGAAAGTGAAAGAACTTTCTCCCTTGAACGCGGCGAACCACCGCTACCAGCACCAAAAGGGATGTGGCCAGCATTACCATGCTGGCGAAGAGGAGTACCGCAAGACTGATTCGTTCTGAAAAAACCATGGCCCTCGCATGCGCCCCGTTCAGTGCGACCGTGGAACCGAACTTAAGACCAAATTGTGAGGCCTATACGGGAGGTTTGGAGTGACTGTGATCACCATCCATCGTGACTGGTGTCACAAGATATAATTGAAGCATTAGGAGTTACCTAATCGAGTGTTATGTATACACCACTCCCGCGCCCCCTCCTCGTCAGCCTGTCGCGCACTACACCGTGTTCGCCGCAGGATCCGCGTCAACGCATTCAATGTGCGTTACGCAGCAACGCTACACCATAGGGCCTTGGTACTGTTACCAGTGAATGCGGGATAGGCCGACACGGAACAAGCTGGGGCCGTTAGCTGGAACAACTGCTAGCCGCTTCCCGGCCTCACTTCCTGCTGAAGAGC